>WNGB01008859.1_pt1 | contig 14223 bp, 10 predicted proteins | sample 5400681 | NCBI WGS metagenome assembly WNGB01 (sample SAMN13153367, study PRJNA577476) | soil metagenome | isolation source: 115 cm soil or saprolite under grassland replicate 2 | place: USA:California | collected 2016-06-15 | reverse complement strand
CTCGATCCTCTACGAGATGGCCACGGGCAAGCGCGCGTTCCAGCGCGACACGGGAGCCGAGACGCTGACGGCCATCATCAAGGACGAGCCGGAGCCCGTCGAGCGCGTCAATCCCAGGGCCCCGGCACCGTTTCGCTGGATCGTCGAACGCTGCCTGGCGAAGGACCCCGACGAGCGCTACGCCTCGACGCGAGACCTCGCGCGGGAGTTGAAGAGCGCACGGGAGCACATCTCGGAGGTCTCCGTCTCGGGCGCGACCGCCCCGGTCGAGGCTCCGCGCAGCCGCGCGCCGAGATTGGTCGCCTTCGGAGCCGCGCTGCTTGCAGCGGGCCTTATCGCGGGTGTTTCGCTCGGCCGGCGCCTCAGCAAGGTCGTGCCGCCCTCCTTTCGGCAGCTCACCTTCCGACGCGGCGAAATCCACTCGGCGCGCTTCGCGCCGGACGGTCAGACGGTGATCTATACGGCCGCCTGGGACGGCAAGCCCATGGAGATCTTCTTCCGGCGGCTCGAGAGCCCGGAGTCCCGTCCCTCGGGTCTTTCCGCCGCCGAGCTTCTGACCGTTTCGGCCTCTGGGGAGATGGCCGTCTCCCTCAACCGGCGCCCCTTTCTCGCGTTCGTCCGTACCGGACGCCTCGCCTCGACGAGCATCGCCGGCGGCGCGGCGCCCCGGGAGATCCTCGAAGACGTGCAGTGGGCTGACTGGGCGCCCGGCGGCAAGGAGTTCGCCATCGTCCGCGACGCCGCGGGCCGCAACCGGCTTGAGTTTCCGGTCGGCAAGGTGCTTTACGAGACGACCGGATGGATCAGTCATCCTCGGATCTCGCGAAGGGGAGATCTCGTCGCCTTCTGCGATCATCCGGCGGTCAACGACGATTCGGGATCAGTGGCCGTCGTGGACCGGGCGGCCAAGAAAAGGACGATCTCGGGCTCGTTCTCGACACTCCAGGGACTTGCCTGGTCACCCAACGGCGGGGAGGTCTGGTTCACGGCGGCGGAGGTCGGGGGCAACCGATCCCTCCATGCCGTGACTCTCTCGGGGCGCCACCGGGTGCTTGCGGGCGTGACCGGATCCTTGACGCTTCGCGACGTCGGGAGCGATGGACGTCTGCTGATCACGCATGACACGGGCCGCCAGGGGATCATCGGCCTTGCTCCGGGCGAGACGAAGGAGAGGGAACTGTCGTGGCTCGATTACTCCTCGCCGCGGGACCTCTCGAGCGACGGCAAGACGCTTCTCTTCGACGAGTCCGGGGAAGGAGGCGGTGAGGGCTACTCGGTCTACATCCGCAAGACCGACGGCTCCCCTGCGACCCGGCTCGGGGAGGGCGCGGCGGCGCGGCTCGCGCCGGATGGAAAATGGGCGCTTTCCGTCCGGCGACTCGGAACGACGAATCCCCAGATCGTCGTCTATCCCACCGGTGTCGGCGAGCCGAGGCCCTTACCGAGTGAGAACCTGAAGGTGGGGCCGACGCTGGATTGGCTTCCGGACGGGAAAACGGTCGTGTTTACGGCGAACGAGCCCGGACACGGAACACGAATCTACCTGCGACCATTCGACGGAGGCAAGGCACGGCCACTGACGCCGGAGGGATACCGTGGATTACCCCGCGGTGTCTCGCCCGACGGCAGAACGGTCGCGGCGATCGGTCCGGACCAGCGCTTCTATCTGTATCCGATCGCCGGGGGCGAACCGACTCCTGTTCCCGCGGTGGCGGCGGAGGACCGCGTCGAGGGCTGGAGCGCGGACGGAAAGTCTATCTTCGTCCACCGGCGCGGCGAGCTTCCGGCACGGATCTATCGGTTGGATGTGGCCACGGGGAAGAAGACACTCTGGAAGGAAACCATGCCGCTCGAGACGGCAGGCCTCGGAGACGTCGGCGGCGTGATCGTCACACCGGACGGCAGGTCCTACGTCTTCGGGACGGGCTGGATTCTCTCGGATCTCTACCTTGTCGAAGGACTGAAATGACGTTCTCTGCGGGCTCGCGCCCGGGTCCTTGCGAGATCCTCGCGCCCTTGGGTGCAGGTAGTATGGGAGAGTCACGAGATTTGTGATGTGTGATTTGAGATGATTTGAGGGGCATGGGGTCGATCGTGGTGCGGCCCTGCGCTCGCCGCTGAGCTTTGGGACGTTAGGCCCCGCTGGCACCGCAGCTTCTGCTCCACGGCTTCCGGATTATTCGCGGTAGACTGCTCTAGGTCTATGAACGAAGCCGATCTGGCCCTGTTTCTGGACAGCTTCGAGAGCTGCATCCAGGACGACCGCTTCCTTCGTGTCTTCTACGACACCTTTCTGGGTTCGTCCGAGGAGGTCCGAGCCCTGTTCGCGAAGACCGATTTCGCATTGCAGCGCCGCGCACTGCGGGCCTCCCTCTATGTCATGGTCGCCGCCTCCGCTCGACGCCAGGCCGAACTCTCGACACTCTCGGAACTTGCAGAACGCCACCGAGCACTCCGCATCAAGCCCCATCATTACGAACTCTGGATGCAGAGCCTGCTTTCCGCCGTCGCGCAATGCACTAAGCACTTTGACACAGAAGTTGCTCGAGTATGGCGTGATGCCTTCCGTTCAGGGATCAACTACATGAAGGCCGGCGCATAGCAATCGAGATCGGTACGGCGCCCTCGTAGGCAAATCTTCCCTCGATCTTCCCGGAGTGTCTAGCTCCTGTGGGTTCATCGACTACCAGCGGGTGGTCTCAGATACCGAGCCGCGGCCGTGGGTAGCGCGGCCACCGGCAAAGTCCTGAAGTCATCCGTGGCCTCGCAGTTGTCTTGCAGGAGGAGACGGTAACGAGGACCCTCGAGGAGGACTGTGGCTCTCGGAAGCATCAGGTCCCGGCCGCCCAGGACAAAGACGCGATCGGAGGACTCCCACATTTTCAGAAATGCGTCCGGCGTCAGGAAGACTTCCGGGGCATCGCCGCGCCGATACCCGAAGAGCAGGTCTGCGCCCGGTCCTCCGACGACCTGAGTCGATTGGCCGGTATAGAACGTAATCCCACAGCCTTCCTCGTAGTCTTCCGCCACCACCAGTCGTGCTCTGGGCGCCCAATTCCGGCCTACGATCGCGGCCGCCGCTCGCTGAGACCGGTCCTCCGCCACCAGCCGCATCCCCCCATCCGCCAGGCCGAGGATGAGCACAGCCCCGGCGACCCAGAGCGCGAACGCGTGCCTGCGTCGGCCCATCCGTAACGCCAGCGATGACATTCCCCCTAGCAGCAGAAGCACGATCGGGAAAGGCCGGGCCTTTCGGAGAAGCTCGGCCCCGAACACCATGGCGCTCCCCGGATGCGACGCGAAGTACTCCCGGTAATAGCCGTCGAGACCTGAAACCAGGCCGGTCAGGACAGCCGAGCCATTGCTCGCCCAGAGAAACACGATCGGAATGGCGGTCAGCCCGATCCCGGCCACGATCAGGCCCGGCGCCAGGATGGCCGCAGCTCGCCGTCCGCTGGTCATGAATTGCTGCCAGCCGGAGCCCAGGATCACCGCCAGAGCCGGAAAAGCGGGCAGCGCGTAGTACTCCATGCGGGAGCCGGTCAGCGTGAAGAAGACCAGGATTGTCACCGACCAGATCCAGGCCAGATCCAGTCTTCGGCTCCACCGTCCACCGCGCAACGGCAGAGCGGTAGGAAGAAACAGAAACCAGGGAGACAGCCAGAGTAGTGTCGAAGTCCAGAAAGCGGCCACCGATAGAGGTGTGTAGTCGATCGGAGTGCGGCGGCCGAAGAATCGGGCGAAATGCTCGTTGCCGAAATAGAAGGAAAGGAACGCCTGGTCCTGCCAGGCCAGAAGAATGTGCCAGGGCAGGAAAACGATCGCAACGATCGACGCACCAAGCCACGGGCGGAGCCGGCGGACGAAACTTCGGCCGCCCACAAAGAGCGCATACGCGGCGGCCGCGGCGAACGGGAAAAGCAGCCCGATCAACCCCTTGGTCAACCCGGCAAGCGAAGCCCCAAGATAGAAGATCACGGGTCCGGCCCGGGATGCCGGCCGCTTGATCGTCGTTGCCAACCCCAGAAGCGAGACGCTCAACCAGAAGACGAGCAGCGTATCGGTGAAAAGAAAACGGCCAAAGAGAAAGGGCCCGAGGGAGGTCGCGTAGATCAGCGCTGCCAGAGGGGCGGCCCCGTTCCCGACCAGTTCGGAGGCTAGGAGGAAGGTCACCAGAACCGTCCCGATGTAGGCGAGGGCGCTGGGCAGCCTGGAGGCAAACTCCGTGAACCCGAAAAGCCGACATGAAGCCGCGACGCACCAATAGGTCAGCGGCGGCTTCTCGTCGTAACGGACGTGATTGAAGTGAGGCTGAATCCAATCGCCGCTCTCGAGCATCTCCCGGGCGACGAGCGCGTAGCGCGCCTCGGCCGGACTGATGAGCGGGCGCGCGCCGAGACCGGAAAAAGCGAGAACCGCGGGCAGAAGTACGCATCCCGCCAGAGAGACAAAGAGCGTGGGTCGCGATCCGGGGAAGGACCCGGAAACGCCGCAGATTTCTGTGAGGCGACGATTCCCGTGATCTCGCTCGAAGAACTCATCCTTCATTCGTCAACCTCCCACATTCACGTACGGTCAAGCCGTCTCCGAAGAGGGGCCCGCCGCACAGGGCGGACTGCTCGGGCGCGTTCAGGCGCCGCTAGGAGAGCCGGGCGGAGCGGGGAGGGGAGCGCGAGGCGGGAGAACCGGAGACCGATTGGGGAAAAGCCGGGTCGGCCGGCGACGGGACGAGAGGAAAGGACAATGATTCCCGCGCTACGACGAAGGCGAAGGAGGCCGCCGCCACGTAGTCGTTCTGGAAGCAGGCGAGGCAGGGATCGTCGTCCACCACGTTTCCGGCGGCGAAACACGGATCCGGATCTGTGGCCGGTTGCGGCACGAAAATGCCGGAATCGCTCGGACCGTCGGTCACGAGGTCCTCGAACGAGTTCAGATGGTGGTGCGGAGCGGCGGCGGCGGCGAGGAAGAAAAACAGTCCATAGAAAGCGGCGATCCGATAGGAGCGTGTGCTTTGCTCCCGCGACCGAAGTCGCGCGCGATCCAATCCGCTCTGCTGCGTGCGATGGCTCATCGGAAGGCCGGCCGGGAAAAACAGTATCTTCGCCCGGGAGCCGTGTCAATCCGCTTCGCCCGACGGCGCGCGCTGAACGCCTGCGGGAGAGCCCTCGCGGATCACGGCTACCTGAAGGACGCGTGGGGTTTCGCGCGCGATCTTGAACTGCGAGCGCACGCAGGAGCCCGGCCAGTTGAACAGCGGCCCGGCCCAGGCGTATCGTGGTCGCATGCCCCGGCTCAACAAAACATTCGTGTCCAACTCACCCTTTCAGCTGACTCGCGTCGCTCTCCGGTCGCCGCCGGGCCGGAATCTAGATGGCAAAGAGGACTAGGAGACCCGAAGGAGCGATGGCGCCTCGACGGCGACGACTCGAAACCAACACGGTCATTCAAGCTCCACGGAGTCTGCGGAGGACATCCGGAAAGGACAGGCTTGTCCTGGTCCGGCTCCGTATCGTCGTGGTCGGGATTGCGCTGATTCTCTTCGGAGGGTTTCGGCTCGATTCATCGGCTCAGGAGCTCGATCTCCCCGACTCCGATGGATCGGTCCCTACCGGCAGGCCTTCCCTCCCATTGGTCTTGAAGTCGGAAGGTCAGCGCTACGTCACCGACGGCGTGAGCATTCTGCTTGCGCCCCTCCATTGGGCCGGCAGCAGCTGGACTCAAGCGACTCTCGCGGTGGCGTCCGTGGCGTTGCTCTCCCAGGTGGATTCCCGCGCCGACAGCGCTTTCCAGCGAAACCGTTCCGCCCAGACTAACTCTTTCTCCAGTGCCGTGAGGCCGTTCGGCACCTACGGGGCAGTCGGGTTGTCCGTCGCCTCGCTCGGGGCCGGACTCGTGTTCAAGAATGCCGAGTGGCGGGAAACAGGTCGAGATGCCATCGAGGCGGAGCTCTTCGCGGCGGGGATCGCTACGCCCGCTTTGAAGGAGATCATCGGCCGTCTCCGTCCAAGTCAGGGGAGCGACGCGGACGAGTTCCGGCCGCTCTCCGGCAAGCAATCCTTTCCATCAGGTGAATCGACGGAAGCCTTCGCGGTCGCCTCGGTCTTTGCCGCCCGATCGCAAGGCTGGGTCGTTCCGGTCGTCGCCTATACACTGGCTACCGGCGTCGCGCTGGCCCGCATGAACGCACACGCCCATTTCGCGTCGGACGTGGTTGCCGGCGCCTTCATCGGGACGGCGATTGGTCACAGCATTGTTCACCGGCATTTGGCCAGCGACGAGAAGTCTGTCTCCTGGAACCTGGTGCCGATTGCCTCGACGCGAGGCGTCGGCATCGGGATTCGACTGGAAGCCGGGGGCCGGTAGGCGCCTCGCTGCTCTGGATGGCAGGGCTTGGGCGGTGGGCGCGTCCGGACGAAGCGCGGTAGTATGCCGTCCCGATTGGGGAGAAACATGAAGACGCGTTTGACCACCCTATCGGCGATTGGCGTCCTCCTCGCAGCGGCGGCCCTGGCGGCCGACTCGCCGGGCTATCACGTCAGCAAGAGGCTCGCGGTTGGGGGCGAAGGAGGCTGGGATTACCTGACTGTGGACTCGGCGGGACGTCGCCTCTACGTGAGCCATGCAACGCGGGTTGTCGTGATCGACACGGATAGCGGCAGAGTCGTCGGGGAAATCCCGAACACCGAAGGGGTCCACGGCATCGCGATCGCGCCTGAACTCAACCGCGGATTCACTAGCAACGGCCGATCCTCAACCATCACGATCTTCGACTTGAAGACGTTGAAAACTCTGGGAGATGTCAAGAGCACCGGCCAGAACCCGGACGCCATTCTCTACGACTCCAGCTCCGGTCGAGTCTTTGCATTCAACGGGCGGAGCAACAATGCGACCGTCATCGCTGCCAAGTCAGGAAAGGTTGAGAGCACGATCGCACTGGACGGAAAACCAGAATTCGAAGCCTCCGACGGCGCCGGGCGCGTCTTCGTGAACCTGGAAGACAAGAGCATGATCGCCGTGATCGACGCCAAGAAGCTCTCGGTCGAGAAGACCTGGCCGCTCGCTCCGTGTGAGGAGCCGTCGGGAATGGCGATCGACCGCGAGCACAAGCGTCTCTTCGTGGGGTGCAGCAACAAGCTGATGGCGGTCGTGGACGCGGAGAGCGGGAAAGTGGTCGGGACGGTGCCGATCGGCTCAGGAGTCGACGCCAACGCCTACGATCCGGGCACGGGGCTCGCCTTCGCCTCCTGCGGTGAGGGAACGCTCACCGTCGCCCGCGCGGACGGACCAGACAAGTACGTCGTGGCCCAGAACGTCGAGACCCAGCGGGGGGCGCGAACGATGGGGCTCGATGAGAAGACCCACACGGTCTTCCTGGCGACCGCGCAGTTCGGTCCTCCGCCCTCGCCGACGGCTGAGAACCCTCGCCCGCGGCCGAGCCTCGTGCCGGGCACGTTCACGATCCTTGTAGTCACGAAGTAACCAGCCGCGGGGTCTGTCATGACGCCGGAGGAAGCACTCGCGCTGGTTGGCCAGAAGCTCCGAGAACTCGCTACGCTGGTGTTCGCACACGTGAAGCAGCAGGCGGGCAAGATTAAAACTGGTTTCGTAATAGCTCTGCTCTTGGCGGTCTCGCAGGCGGCGCAGCTTGAGGCCGAGCACGGTTGCCTGGTCTACTCCTCGTCGGATTTCGGCGGCAAGGCGAGCTTCGTCGAACTCATCCTGCCCGATCGTGTAAGTGGTCCGGCCGGGTCAATTCGTGGCTCGGGAATACGGAGTCCTCAGTCGCGATAGCGATCGAGCAAGCCTACGTCGACGGCCAAGCATGCTGGGTCTCTCGAACCTGCCGGGGAGCATTTACGAGGCATGCTCCTCGCTCTGATCGCCGAACGGGACGTCGGGACGCGGGCGGCTCGTCCCGTTCCTCCTGGAGTGCCGGAGGAGCCGTCTTCCCTCTCCTCTTTCTCACGTTGTCTCTCGCGGTAGGTTGTGCGGGGGCCGCGCTCCAGCTCGAGCAAACGCCGGTCTCCAAAGCCGACGTGTCCGAGACGCCCGAGCCAGAAGCGCCGGAGTCGCAGCGACCTCTGCCCAAGCGCATCCTTAACGCCCTCGTCGAAGAGGCAAAGCGGTACGCGTCCGACGCTGTGGCGTTCGTCCGGGCGCCGACGACGTGGGATGAGGCCGACTGGCGGCGCGCGGCCGGCGGGGGCGCGTCGTTCGGGACGCTCTTCCTCGCCGATGAGTCGATCGACAGTTTCGCGAGGAAGCAGCGGTCGCACTTCACGGACCGGGTTTCGGGCGCCACGACCTGGATTGGCGGCGGCGGCGGGTTTCGCATCCCCTTCGTGCTCCTGGCTGGCGGGCTCGCGTTCGCCGACGCGAACACGCGGGACATGGGCCGTGACACTCTGGAGGCATGCCTCTTTTCCGAGTACGTCACGAAGGGGTTGAAGAACGCCATCGGACGCGAGCGACCCTTCGAGACCAACGGCGAGACGGCGTTCAAGCCCTTGACCTCCCACGACTCCTTTCCTTCCGCGCACACGACGCAGGCCTTCGCGATCGCCTCGGTGGTCGCCACGAGGTCGGAGGGGTGGGTCGTGCCGGCGCTCGCGTACACCGCCGCCGCGGTCGTCGCCTTTGACCGGGTCAACGACCGCGTGCACTTCGCGAGCGATGTCGCCGCCGGCGCCCTCGTGGGAACCGTCACAGGCCGATTTCTCGTCGCAAGGCACCGCCGCGAGGACGCCGAGCGCCACCGCGTCGATCTCGAGATCCTCCCGATCCCCTCCGGCCTCGCCGCCCGACTCCGCTTCTGACCCCGACGCCGCCTCCCGTCAAATCCTTCCCCGCTGGCCGTGAAGAAACAAAGACGCCGGAAGTCTCCTTCCGTGGCGAGAGCGTAGAATCGGCTCGACGGACTCCATCACGGCCATTCCTCCCGCTGCTCCCACTCTGGACACCATCGAAGGCCGAGCCTCGCTCCGTGTCGAGGGTGTTGGCGACGGGACTACCGGTCCGACACGGATTCTCACGGCTCTGGCGTTGGTGATTTTCACCTTCCTTCTCCTCACTCCAGGCATCGACGCGGATTTTTGGGATCGAGACGAAGCGGAGTATGCGGAAGTCGCCCACGAGGCGCTGGCGTCAGGAAAATGGCTTGTCCTGACCCTCTTCGACAAGCCCTACGCGGAAAAGCCGCCGCTTAGCATCTGGCTCACCGCCGTCTCATTTCGAACCTTTGGTGAGTCGAGCCGATCGGGCCGTCTGCCTCACGTCCTTCTCGCCTCGCTCAGCCCTGCGGTTCTCTTCGCCATCGGTCTGGGGATTGCGAGCACGGCAGAGGCAGGCGCCGCGGCGCTTCTTCTTTCAACGTCTTTGCTCTTCTTGACGTCGGCGCGGCTCTTGCTGACGGACTCAGCACTCCTCTTCTTCGATCTGCTCGCGGTTCTTGCGATCCAGCGGGTGGCTTCTACCTCTACTCGCCGTCTCTTCCGATGGATACTCCTTGCGGCCCTCGCTCTCGGGCTCGCGCTGCTCGCGAAAGGACCCCTCGCCTACGTCGCGCCGGGCCTCATTGGAGTAGGGATCTTGCTCACCCGTCGAGCGGCGCCCCGTGCCACTTTCGCGATCCGGCTGGCGCTCTCGGTCATTCTTGGGAGCGTGGTCGCCCTCCCGTGGTACGTTCTCGCTGGTCGATCCACGGCGGGAGCCTCGGTCTCATCCTTTCTCCTTCGGGAGCACCTCTTCCGTTTCACAAACGTCATGGAGGGACACCGCGGGTCGCCTCTGCTTGCTTGCGGCGTGCTTCTCTTCGGGGCCTATCCGTGGAGCGCCGCCTTCCTCCGACTCTTCCGGCGTAGGACCCTGACGACCGGGCCGCACAGGTTGGGAGTCTGGACGTGGGGTCTTGGCATTCTCGTTCTCTTTTCTCTTTCTGCAACCTTCCTTCCGCACTACCTCTTGCTCGCCATGCCTGCGTTCGCGCTCCTGGTCGTCATCGCAGGACCGTCTGCGTCACCGCTAGAGCGACGCGCCATTTGCTGGGTCTCCGCTGCCGTGGGGTCGAGTCTCTTCCTAGCAGCCGTGTTCGGAATCCAGCGAACGGAATTCCCAGGCCTCCTTGCGCCGGTCGTGTACGTTCTTGCGGGAGCCGCGATTCTGGCGATCTCGATGCCTCTTCTACCGGAAGGGATCACCTCCCCGAAGAACATGCTCATCGGATGTGCGCTCCTCGCACTCAGCTTTTCGCTTGTTATCCCCGCGACACTCGACCGCGCACGCGGTCTCGCCCAACTCGGCAAGGCCACGAAGCTCCAGAGGCTCCCTGGCGAGCCCGTCGGAGAACTCAGTCTCCGGGAACCCTCTCTGCGCTACTACGCCGATGCGAGAACGATATGGAAGCAGGACTCCGCGGAGGGATTACTCGCTGCGGCGGGCGGCGGCGCGACGCATTCGATGCTCGTCTGGCTGACGGATCGGGAAGCCCTCGCATTCGCTCGCGCTCGCAAAGGAAGAATTCAAGTGCTCGCTTCTGTCGTCAACGTTGTCGAGTCAGGGCCCAAGGGTCTCGTTGAACTCTGTCGTATTCGTATTCGGTTCGAACGACACACCTAGACTGACCTAGACCAAGGCAGATGGACCTAACACGGGAAGGGTCAACGCATGCCACACTTCCGGATTCGGTAGCTGATTTCCTTCGCGGGAAGCGCATCGTTGCTTCAGGTGGTGGCTCCGTTGGTGGCGTCGCGTACCTGGGTAAATCTGAGAACGGGTTCATCTCACCTCTCGTTACCACGGACCCGCCTGTTGACCTCGCCCACGCCTTCCGGCCCGAGATCGAGGTGGCGAAGCGGCTTGTCGGGGTCCGAGACGTAGAATCGACGCCGTCAAAACGAACCTGAAGGAAGCGAGGGTCCCGGCCGATGGGTTTCCTTGGCGATGACTCGATGAAGCCGGGGGGCGCCGGCGAGGAGGCGGGCGGAAGCTCCGGACTGTCCAAGGAGCTCACGGTCGCCACTCCGCTGCCGGGGTCCGGCCAGCGCGGGCCGGCTGTGCCGTCGGTCGGTTTCGGGACGACGCTCGATCACTTCGAGATCCTGGAGCTCCTCGGCGCGGGAGGTTTCGGCGAGGTCTACCGGGCGCGTGACGCGCGTCTGGAGCGGATGGTGGCGGTCAAGGTGCTGCCCGAGGATTTCGCGCAGGACGTCGGCCGGCGCGAGCGGTTCCGGCGCGAGGCGATGGCCGCGTCCGCTCTGAATCACCCCAATATCTGCACGGTTCACGACCTGGTGGAGGCTGGAGGACGGCACCTGATCGTGATGGAGCTGGTCGAGGGCCGCACCCTTCATGAGGTTGTCTCCGGCAGTCCGCTGCCTCCGAAGCAAGTGGTGGCATTGGCACAGCAGATCACCGCGGCGCTGGCGGCGGCGCACCGCGCGGGGATCCTTCACCGGGACATCAAGAGCGGCAACATCGTTCTGACGCCGCAAGACCAGGTGAAGGTCCTCGACTTCGGGCTCGCCAAGCGGCTGGCGCCGGGACCGGCGACAGGCGGTGCGGCGCCAGAGCTGACTCGCGAGGGAATGGCGGTCGGAACCCTGACGTCCATGTCGCCCGAGCAGCTGCTCGGCAAGCCTCTCGACGCGCGCAGCGACCTGTTCTCGCTCGGCGTGGTGATGTACGAAATGCTCACGGGCCGCCTGCCGTTTGGCGGCAGCACGGCCGTCGCGATCGCGGACGCCATCCTGCACGCTCCGCCTCGGCCGCTGCGGGAGGTCGTCGCGCCGGAACGGTTGAAGGCCGTGATCCTCAGGCTGCTGGAGAAGGATCCTGCCGGACGGTACGCGAGCGCCGAGGAGCTGCTGGCCGAACTGAGGGCGATCGAGGCCTCCCTTGCTCCGCCGCGGCCAGCGCGCCTCTCGAAAGGAATGGTGACCCTCGTCGCGGCCGCCGGTCTCGTTGTTGCCGTGCTGGCCGGCTGGCTCTGGCACCGCACGTCCCGAATCCGATGGGCGCACGGGACAGCCACCCCGGAGATTGCTCGGCTCTTAGCCGCCGAGGATTTCACGAAAGCCGCAGCGTTGACTCGCGAGGCCCGCGTCGTGCTCCCGAAGGATCCGACGCTGGAGAAGCTGTGGACGCAGGCGACGATCGAGGTCTCCGTCGAGAGCGTCCCGGCCGGAGCGGACGTGTCGTATCGGCCCTACAGGGCAGATCCGCGGAACTGGGAAGGCCTCGGAAGGACGCCTTTGACGAAGGTCCGCGTCCCGAGAGGTTTCTACCTCTGGCGGATCGCGAAGCCGGGATTCATCGCCGCCTGGCAGATCGCCCCTACCTGGTCAGTCGTCCACAATTTTGCTTACAAGCTGGCCTTCCGACTCGACGCGGAGGGGAGCACTCCGGCCGACATGGTGCGCGTGCCGGGTGGAAAGGTCGGGCTCGCGATTCCGGGGCTCGATCAACTTCCAGAAGTTGCGCTCGACGACTACCTGATTGACCGGCACGAAGTCACAAACGAGGAGTACAAGAAGTTCGTCGAGGCGGGCGGCTACCAGAAACCCGACTTCTGGAAGCAGCGCTTCGTCAAAGATGGGCAAACGATGGCGTGGGAGGAGGCGATGGCTCTCTTCCGCGACGGGACGGGCCGCGCAGGCCCCATGACGTGGGAGCTCGGTAGTTTTCCGAAGGGGCTGGAGAAGCACCCGGTAGCGGGCATGAGCTGGTACGAGGCCGCCGCCTACGCGGAGTTCGCAGGGAAGAGCCTCCCCACGATCTATCACTGGAACAAGGCCGCGCAGACGCAGGCCAGCATGCTTATTGCCCCGGGGAGCAATTTCCAGGGCAACGGGACGTTGCCAGTGGGAGGCGAAGGTGCCGTCAGCGGCTTCGGCACGACAGACATGGCCGGCAACGTCAAGGAGTGGTGCTGGAACGAGAGCATGGGAGGCAAGAGGTTCATCCTCGGCGGGGGTTTCGGCGAGCCAACCTACATGTTCATCGACGAGGACGCTCAATCGCCCTGGGACCGCAGGCCTAACTACGGGTTTCGGTGCATCAAGCTCTCCTCGGCACCGCCCCCGACCGCCACCGAGAGAATCGAGGGGGTCTTCCGCGACTTCTCGAAGGAAAAGCCGGTCTCCGACGAAGTCTTCCGGGCTTACAAGGGGCTCTACGCCTACGACAAAGGGGAGCTGAACGCGCGGGTCGAAGAGACGGAGGCGACCGAGGACTGGACTCGGGAGAAAGTCAGCTTCAACGCGGCCTACGGCGGCGAGCGCGTGATCGCCTACCTGTTTCTGCCGAAGAACGCGGCCCCGCCGTATCAGACGGTCGTCTACTTCCCCGGCTCGGGCGCCATCAGCGCGGACAAGTTCAGCCTCTCGGCGTACGCCGACTTCATTCCGAAGAGCGGCCGGGCGTTGATGGCTCCGATCTACAAGAGCACGTTCGAGAGACGGGACGAGCTGAAGAACGACATTCCCGAGAGGACCGCCTTATGGCGCGACCACATGATCGCGTGGTCAAAGGATCTCGGCCGTTCGCTCGACTATCTGGAGACGCGGAGGGACATTGACCGCGGGAATCTGGCGTACCTGGGCCTGAGCTGGGGCAGCGCTCTCGCGCCGATTCTTCTGGCGGTCGAGGGCCGCTTCAAGACGGCGATCCTGGAATCGGGAGGCATGGGGTTCCACAAGGGTTTCCCCGAGGCCGACCAGATCAACTTTGTAAGCCGCGTGAGGATCCCGGTGCTGATGCTGAACGGCCGGTACGACCACTTCTTTCCGATCGAGTCGTCGCAGCTGCCCCTCTTCCGCCTCCTTGGAACGCCCGAGAAAGACAAGCGGCACGTTATCTACGAGACCGGCCACGCTCCTCCCCGCAAGGAGTTCATTCGCGAGAGCCTCGACTGGCTGGACAAGTACCTCGGACCGGTGAAGAGATAGACAGATCGGCACATGCACTCTTCTGTTTGGAGGCACCGGCGGATCGTGGGCGACTCTCGGACGATTCTGATCACCGGCGCGGCGGGGAACCTCGGAAGCCTGCTGGCCCGCCGCCTTATCCCGTGCGGGCAGCCGTTGCGCCTGATGTACCACCGGAGGCCGCTGCCCGACGACATTGTCCAGGCCCCCAACGTCACGCCCGTTCAGGCGGATCTCGACCATCCGCGGACGCTGTCGACGGCGGTGAACGGAGCCGACGTTGTCGTTCACTTCGCAGGGG
>WNGB01014118.1_pt1 | contig 14225 bp, 12 predicted proteins | sample 5400681 | NCBI WGS metagenome assembly WNGB01 (sample SAMN13153367, study PRJNA577476) | soil metagenome | isolation source: 115 cm soil or saprolite under grassland replicate 2 | place: USA:California | collected 2016-06-15 | reverse complement strand
AACGCCGCTCGTGATCCGGCGGCGAGCGAGGGCTATGTGTGAGCAGGTTGGCAGGTTCGCACGTTAGCAGGTTCGCACGTTGGCAGGTTCGCAGGTTCGCAGGTTCACACAACCACTCAAACATTTCAACCTTCAAACGTGCAAACGTTCGAACGATATCAGGTTCCGCGTGTCACAACGAAGTGGGCGATCTCGCCGAGCGCGTGCTTCGCTGGGCTGTCAGGGAAGATGTCGAGACTCGCCATCGCGCTCTCGGCGTAGCGTCGCGCATCCACCAGCGCACGCGCCGCGCCGCCAAGCCGGCGCACCTGGTCGATCGCCCAGCGAATGCGTTCCTCGTCGGGCGACTGGAGGTCGATAATCTCGGCCAGATCGGGACCGCCGCCGGCGTCGACGGCGTAGATCAGCGGCAGCGTGATCGTGCCCTCGCGCAGATCGTTGCCGGCCGGCTTGCCAAGCGTCGCCGGGTCGCCGGTGAAGTCGAGCACGTCGTCGACGATCTGGAAGGCCAGCCCCAGGTCGTATCCAAAGCGGCCCAGTGCATCGACCTGCTCGGGCGTGCCGTCGCCGCAGACCATGCCGGCCTTGCAGGCCGCCTCGAACAGCGCCGCCGTCTTGCAGCCGATCTTGTAGAGGTACTGCTCGATCGCCACGCTGGGCGGGGTGACGTCGACGACTGGCGAGAGCTCGCCCTCGCAGATCGTCATCACGCCGCGCGAGAAGAACTGGATGATCCGCGGGTCGGGCGCGAGCGCCATCTCGGCCGACGCCAGCGCGAAAAAGTAGTCGCCGACCATCAGCGCCACGTCGCCGTCCCAGCGCATGTGCACCGTGACTGTGCCGCGGCGCCGCTCGGCCTCGTCGATCAGATCGTCGTGCACCAGCGAGGCGGCGTGGATCAGCTCGACTGCGGCGGCGGAGTGGAGCACCCGGTCGAGATCGTAGCGACCCAGCTGGGCCGCCAGCAGGGCCAGCGCAACGCGGATGCGCTTGCCGCCGGAGGTGAGAATATGTTGGCCAGCGGCTCTGATGATCGATAGTCGCGGCTGCACGCGATCGAGGATAATCTGGTCCACTCGCTCCAGATCGGCGAGCAGGGCCAATGGGACCGGGAGCTGGCTCATAGCGCTATCCTAGCGGGATCAGAAGGCTCCGGCCCCGCCAATCGTGACATTTGCGCCGGTCAGCATACCCGAAACCGCGGTCTCTGTCAACCGACCTCGCGTCAAGCATTTCAGCTTTACCGTTTGTCGCATGTCGCATGTCGCACGATGATGCCACCTGCGACCTGTAACGCAAACAGTGTAACGTGCTCAAGATCCTTGTGTTAGCTGTGAGCTTTTTTGGCTTTGTGGTGCGCCGTGATCGCGTGGAAGTCCTCGTCGCCGACGATCGGGTCGACGTGGACGATCACGGTCTCGAGCTGCGGCAGATCGTGCAGCAGCCCGTGCTCGATCGCCTGGCCGATGCCGTGGCTCGCCGCGGTCGAGAGCTGTCCGTCGACGTCGGCGTGCAGCTCAGCCTCAAGGTTGTGGCCCAGCCAGCGCACTCGCACGTCGTGAACACCGTGCACCCCGGCGACGCGCCGGGCGCCCCGCTCGACCGCGTCGACGATCTGTGGATCGACCGCGTCCATCAGCCGCTCCCAGACCGTCCGCGCCGCGCCCCAGACCACCTGCAGGATCGGGATGGCGATCAGCAGGCCGACGATCGGGTCGGCCTGCGGGAAGCCCAGCCAGACGCCCACCGCGCCGAGCAGCACCGCCAGCGAGGTCAGCCCGTCGGTGCGCGCGTGCAGCCCGTCGGCCTCCAGCGCGGCGCTGCCGATCTCGCGCCCGACGCGGATGCGGAAGATCGCCACCAGCTCGTTGCCGAGAAAGCCGATCACTGCGGCCGCCACCACCCAGGGCAGGTGCGTGATCGGCTGCGGATCGACCAGCTTGCGGTAGGATTCCCAGATCGCCAGCGCGGCGCTGGCGACCATCACCAGCACGATGAAGATCCCGGCGAGATCCTCGGCGCGCCGGTAGCCGTAGGTGTAGCGCCGGTTCGGCGGCAGATGCCGCGGGCGCTGCTCTCCAGCGCGCGGTCGGCGCGCTGCCCGCTGTGGCTGTGGGTGTGAAACAGCTCGCCCAGCATGCCCCACAGGCCGCCGCCGTGGGCATGGTCGTGGTCGCCGTGGGCGTGGGCGTGGGCGTCGTGCGGGTGGGCGTGGGCGTGGTCGCCGTGCGGGTGGGCGTGGGCGTCGCCGTGCGGGTGGTCATGGTCGTGGGCGTCTATCAGTTCGGACTCGTCGTGGTCGTGCGCGTGCGGCGCATTCGTCGGGTCACTCATGGCGGCGCTCCTATTGACAGCCCTTGCGAGAGCCGGTATAGTACCACACTCTCTCCACAACGTTCAATAGTTGCGGTCCAATCGTTCGCCCTCGCCCGCAGCATCCCTGGGCTCGGCTCCTGACTCCTGACTGCTGACTCCCGACTCCTGAAGCAGATCGATCAATACCGGATAGACATGCTCGACGCGCTGCAGCGGCTGGTTGGGATCGATGAAGTCGTGGATGAGATCGCGGTCGGCGGGAAATGCGTGCGTCTCCAGGCTCGCGCCATGCTCACGCCAGCGCTCGACCAGCAGCGCCGTGTGCGCGCCGCTGATGCGGGTGTCGGACAGGTTGGTGATCACCAGGATCGACCTGGCGGCGGGCGGCTCCACGGCGGCACGGCGCATCACCGCCAGGCCCACCCGCATGATCTCGCCAAACGCGCGGGTGGAGTAGCGCGGGTAGGCGTACCTGTCCAGCTCGCTCGCGATCCGGTCGCGGCGCTGCTTATCCCACCACACGAACAGGTTCGGCAGGCGCGTGGCCATGTTCATCGTCCGCTGGGTGCGCGGCACCGGCACGTCGCCTGGCGCAAACGACGGCGACATCAGCACTGCCCGGTCGACGTCGCCGCGCGTCTGCGCCGCCCACGCCGACAGGACGCCGCCCGCCGAGAGGCCGGCGACGGTCACGCGCTCGCCCAGGCCGGCCGCGGCGTCGACGGCCGCGTCCACGTAGGCCACCAGATCGCTCGCGGTCAGGCGCGCCAGGTCGGGGGTCAGCCGGTCGACAAGGCCGTGGTAGGGCATGCGCGGGATGAGCACGTTGTGGCCGCGGGCGTGCAGCCGCTCGCCAAGCAGCCGGAACTGCCGCGGGCAGTTCGTGTAGCCGTGCAGCAGCACGATCGCCTGTGCGACCTTGCGGCCGTGCGTCAGCGCGCTCACGCGGCAGACCTCGTTGACCTCCGGCCCGTCGAGCCGCTGGAGCCGATCGATCCGCGCCAGCGCCTCGTCATACGTCCGCGCCGGGTTCGGGTGGGGGGCCAGCCCGCCAGTGCTGGCCGGATACAGCACCAGCAGCGCCGCCGCGCCGCCAAGCGCCATCCCCGACCCCAGGAGCCATCTTCGCCGCATCGTGGTGCCTCTGTCTCGCGTCTATTGCCGGTCCAGGATAGAGCATTATAACCCCAACCACAGATCGCCTCCCCCCCCCCCCCCCGAACCCTCCCCAGCGGGAGCTTGAAAGAAGTCAAACATAATTACCTTGTCCAAGCGCCCGAAAAGATGCTATCCTGTAGATCGCGCAGCAGGGCCGGCCAGGCGACGACGAGGCGCGATCGCGCACGCCGGCCGAGTGCCGCCGCGGCAAGCCCCGGCGGCCGGCAAGATTGTGAGGGAGAGCGAGCATGAGCGACGAGATCATCACACCGGTGTCGGCGGAGGCGACATCCGACCAGGAGCTCCTCGCCGCCGAGCATCGCTCGGCGCGCGCCTGGCAGCGGTTCCGGTTGCGTCTCCGCAGCATCACGCCGTCGATGCTGGTGCGCTTCCTGCTGGTGTCGGCGGCGCTCTACGGCATCGGCTGGGTCTGCTGGTATGCCCTGGATGCGCTCATCCCGTTCCAGATCGGGATCGTGCTGGCCTACCTGCTGCTGCCACTGGTCAACCGACTTGAGCAGCGAATGCCTCGCACGGCCGCGATCCTGCTGGTCTTCGCCACCAGCCTGGCGCTGATCGTGCTGGCGGTGGCCTACGTCGTCCCGCTGCTGAGCGAGCAGTTCCGCGCCCTGATTCAATCGCTACCGAGCGTCGAGCAGCTCCAGGCCGCCATCGACCGCACGAGCGGGCTGATCGCCCAGCTGCCGCCGAACGTGCAGACCTTCGTGCGCAGCGGAATCTCGCAGGCACTGGTGACCGTCCGCGATAATATCGCGCTGTATGTACAAGGCCTGATCAACTTCGTAGTCACCACCGCGCTCAGCCTGGCCAGCACGATCAGCTTTCTGCTTGGCTTTCTGGTCATCCCGTTCTGGCTGTTCTACGTACTCAAGGATCAGCGGCAGGGCACGGCGGCGCTCGATCGCATGCTGCCGAGCTGGATGCGCGCCGATTTCTGGGCGATCTTGCGGATCGTCGACCGCGTCTTCAGCAACTACGTCCGCGGGCAGCTGCTGCTGTGCCTGGCGATCGGCGTGCTCTCGTTCCTGGGCCTGAACCTGCTGTCGCTGCTGGGGGTGGACGGCATCCACGCGACCGTGATCCTGGGAATCTTCGCCGGCCTGACCGAGTTCATCCCCTACCTCGGCCCGATCCTGGGAGCCATCCCGGCCGTGATCATGGGGCTGTTCGCCTCGTGGCAGACTGCGCTGGCGATCGTGATCCTCTACGTCGTCATCCAGCAGATCGAGAACACCTTCCTGGTGCCCAAGATCAGCGGTGACAGCCTCAACATCCACCCGGCGATCCTGGTGGTCGTCCTGGTCGCGCTGAGCCAGTTCGGGCTAATCTGGATCATCCTGGCCGGCCCGCTCGCGGCGATGCTGCGCGACCTATTCCTGTACATCTACGGGCGCTTCGACGACCCACCCCGCCCGGCGGGAGTGCTGCCCGGCGAGCCGATCCCGGCGGCAGAGCCCAAAGCGATCGCGGCGCCCCAGCCCACGGCGTCGCGCCCGGCTCGCGAAGGTTAATTTCGTCGCATGTCGCATGTCGCAAGATGCTGTTACCTGCGACCTGTGATTTGCGACCTGCAACGAGAAGACGGTCACGCGCTCAAGAACCTGGTCTCAGGCGGCCAGCGCCCGGACGCGCAGTCCGCGGGCGATCGCGGCGCGCAGATCATCTACGACGAACGGTTTGCTGATCAACCCGAAGGCACCAGCGCGCAGCATCAGCTCGGCCTGAACCGAGCCGGACTGGCCGGTCATGACCAGAATCTGTGCGCGCGGGTCGAGCGCGCGCAGGCGTGCAACAAACGTGGCCCCGCCCATGCCCGGCATCACCACATCGCTGATCACCATGTCGAAGGTCTGCTCGCGGTAGAGCCGCAGCCCCATCTCGCCGCCGTCGGCCACGCGCGCCGTGTGGCCGGCGTGCTCAAGCAGCCGCGCGAGCGATCCGGCCACAGCCTCGTCGTCGTCCACAATCAGAATGCGCAGCGACGGCAGCGACTGGCCCATCAGATCGTTCGACGCCAGCTCCTCGGCGACGATCGGCAGAGAGACCCTCATCATCGTGCCGCGGCCGACCTCGCTGCGCACTGCGATCGTGCCGCCGTGGCTCTCGACGATGCCGTGGGTGATCGCCAGACCCAGCCCGGTGCCCGGCGTCGCGCTCCCGCCAAGCGCGCCCTTGGTCGTGACAAACGGCTGGAATATCTGGTCGATCAGCTCCGGCGCGATGCCGACGCCGGTGTCGGCAACCGACAGCTCGATCCGGTCGCCGCGCTGGCAGAGCTCGATCGTGATCACGCCGCCGCCCTGATCGGCCATAGCGTCGCGGGCGTTGGTGATCAGGTTCAGCAGCACCTGCGCGATCTGCCCGTGGTCGCAGATCGTCGGCGGCACCGGCTGCAGCCGGCGCTCGACGCGAACGTTGACCTTGGCCAGCTCGCGCTCGACCAGTGCCAGTGTCTCTTCGACCGCGTCGCGGATCTGATTCAGCTCGCGCCGCTGATCGTTGCGCCGCGCGAAGGTCAGCAGCCCCCTGGTGATACTCTTGCCGCGCAGGCAGGTCTTCACTGCCACGTTGAGCGCGTAGTCCTTGTCGGCCACGTCGTCGGTCATCAGGCCGAGCTCGGCGTGGCCGAGGATGCCGGCGAGCAGGTTGTTGAACTCGTGGGCGATGCCGGCGGAGAAGGTGCCGAGCGCCGCCAGCTTCGACGACCGAATCAGCTCATCTTGCTTCGTGCGCAGCTCGGCGAACAGCCCCGCGCGCTCCATGGCCAGCGCCGCCTGGGCCGCGAACGCCAACAGCACGCGGCGATCGTCCTCGGCCAGCGCCAGCGGCGCCGCACTGGCCAGACAGATCCCACCGAGCACGCGGTTCTCCAGCGACAGCGGGATGATCACCAGCGCCTGCCAGGGCGCGGCCCCACCGTGGTGCAGCCGCGCCACGTCGGCGGCGGCGAGCTGGCGCACGGCCCGGCGCTGGAGCTCGGCCTCGTACTCCGCGATATCCCAGACGAACGCCTCGGGAACGCCGCGCGCCGCGACCAGCCGTGGCGTCGAGTCGAGCAGCACCACCCAGCTCGCGGCTGCATCCAGCAGCGTCGCCAGCCGCGCGCTGACCGTATCGAGCAGCGACATCGGCTCGAACGACGCGATCATCGCGGTGGTGGTATCTTGTAGACGCTCCAGCTTGCCGGCGAGCTGCTGCGCCTCCTGCGCCAGCTCCTTGCTGCGGCGACTCTCGGTCTGCCAGGCAGCGATGGCGCGGAAGGAGCGATGCGCCATGATCAGCGGCACGACCCCAGGGACAAGCAACCAGGGATTGACCTGCCAGAGGTAGGCCAATAACGCGCCCAGCGGGAACGTGATCACATGCACCCAGTTGACGATTCGATATGAGTTTTGATACACCTCTCGGAGCGGCTGGCTAGTGGCAAGCGCGATGACCGTGGAGACCAGCAGCGTATTCAGGATGTAGAAGACGCCCGCGGTCGCGACTAGCGCCAGCAGGCCGCGCGGGCCGCTAAATGATGGCGCGGCGGGCGCGGCAATCCAGGTATACGCGCGGAACATAACCAGGTAGGTGATACAGCGTGCAGAAGCGTTGAATAGGCACCTGTACCAGGCCCGCCCGCGCAGCATGTCGACGATCAGGCTGCCAACGACAACGACCACAACAGCGACCGATCCGCCGACCGGAACGAGGAACATCATGGGCGCTTCGGCGATCGTCATCGACACCGTTTTCCCGTCGCTGAGCTCAAACGCGATCTCAAAGTAGTCCGCGACGATGAACAGCGGCAGCCAGAGCGCTAAGATCCAACTGCCGAGCTGCGCCCAATCTTCAAGCAATATCACGCCGAGGAAAACCGCCGCAAGCGCCCAGAGGGCTGCCAGATACCATTGCGCGGCGCGCGGCAGATCTTTCATGACATCCTCACGGTGTGCGCGCATATCCTCGACGAGGAAGATATCGTAGCTGCGACGTCAAACGGTCAAAGTGTGACGCGAAATTATCATAGCACATTCACCCATACTATGATATCAGGGGCGCGGGACAGATTTATTACAAGATCGGCGCTTTTGTTTATGAGCTTGCACAGACAAAAGCAGGAAGGATTATGTCCTTCCTGCTCCTATGGATCGATATCAGCGGTCTATTACCACTTGCCTTCAGCGCCGGCCGCCAGGAGAAGAGACGCGATAACCCCGAGTGCCAACGCGACCTTCCAGTAGATCTGCACTGCTTGCCACTTCATGGTGGAGACCCCTTTCTTCGCTAGAGTAACATCGATACACGGATGTTCCCAGGGTCCCCTTCGCTTCGCTTCGGGCTATCGGCCCCCTTCTGTCCGGCCTCTTAACCTGTTTTTTACTATCGATCCGCTGAAATTTATACCAGATTTGCCGCTACGAGACAAGTGGCAATATCTACATCAAGGGGTAGAGCCGCGCACGCGGTTCACACGCCCTCAGCGCGGATGAAATCAGCCTCGCACAACTGCGCGCGTGATGCAGAAACGTTGCGGTTTGACAACCCAAGCACGATTCAGTGCGCCGCGGTCCTGGTCTCGCCGAGCAGGCGCTGCAGGCGGCGGTTCACCGCGTCGAGGATGGCGCGCGCCACCGCGGCTGGCTCGTCGTCGCGCAGGACGCTAATGCCGAGCAACATCTCCATACCCTCGTCGGTTGTGAGCGTGAGGTGCGCGAGGTAGACCGGCAGCGCACCGAAGTCCCGGCGCTGCACGTTCTCCAGATGGAACTGACCGCGCCCGCCGATCAGCTGGTCAAGCGCGTGGGTCGTCGCATAGCCTGCCAGCCACGCGGGCGCGGCCGGATGGCCAGGCCGGGCGCGGCCGGCGCCCTGCACGCGCAGCTCGCCCATGCCGAGCGTCACCAGCATCCCCGAAAGCTCATCCTCGCCGGATTGGGCCACGTCGAGCAGCGCCACACGCGGCAGCAACGGCTGGATCGTCGTCTCGGCGATCTGCACCAGGCTGATCTTGCGGTGGTCGACGCGCACGCCGCCGCGCACGTAGAGGATCGACTCGACGTCGCGCACCATGGCCTTGGCGCTGCGCTCCGGCGTACCGACAACGTGGACCTCGTCGATCTGGCCCTGGCCGTCAGCGACGACTCGCACCGCCAGCACACCGCGGATCTGGCCAATCAGCTGCTCGACCGCAGCCTCGTCGACGACCGACTGTTCAGGCTTCATAGCTGCTCCTTGTAGTGGTGGCCGCCGCAGGCGCGCGGCGGACCGTGCGGTAGCAGAGGATGCCAATCCCGACCGCCAGCAGAACATCGCCGATGCTGAAGACGTTGGCGAGCGGCACGGCCTTGGGGATGGCGATGATGTCGGTGAGCAGCCAGAGCCGCACCTGATCACCGCTGCCAAGGATCGAGTTTTTGAGGATCGGCGGGCCCTGGGTTGCGTAGCCGGCGATCTTGCCGGCGATCCGCGCGCTCTCGGGCGAGGTCGGCATGTGGCCGCCGTTGGCCGCGATCGCCGCGAAGTTCAGCAGCAGACCCAGGGCGATCAGCGGCATGCCGGGAATGCGCCAGTTCAGCGCGACCCAGACTGTCGCGAACGCCATCGACAGCAGGTAGAGCGGCACGGTCGCGAACGTGATGATCGGCGTCTTGAGCAGCGGGGTGAAGATCAGCAGCTGCAGAACAAATGCGCCGACCACCAGCGGGGTCCAGCGTAGCGGCAAGGCGGCAAAGTTCCGCAGCGAGCCGCCGCGCAGCAGCGCGACGACGATCACCAGCGTGATGAGTAGTGGCAGCAGCATACGCGGCCCTCCAGACTCCGGCTTATGGATCAAAAATCAGTTAACATTCTGGATCAACTTGACCAATCGCGCAAATGGGCCGATCATGAGCAGCAGGTCGCAGGGTACGAGATGACAAGATGACAGGGTGACAGGGTGACAAGGTCAAGATCGCACATCTGCGTTGACTCCTGACTCCTGACTCCTGACTCCTGACGACAGGATTTGACGTTATGAAAGCAGTGATTCTCGCGGCCGGGGCGGGGACGCGCCTGCGGCCGCTGACCGACCGCTGCCCCAAGCCGATGCTGCCGATCGCCGGGCGGCCGCTGCTGGCGCACACGCTCGACTGGCTGCGCGCCGGCGGCGTTTCCGACGTCGCGCTCAACCTGCACCACCTGCCGGAGATCGTGCGCGGCGGGCTCGGCGACGGCGGCGCGTGGGGCATCACCGTGCGCTACTCCTACGAGCCCGAACTGCTCGGCACGGCCGGCGCCGTCCACCGGATCGCCGAGCTGTACCCCGGCTGGTTCGACCAGACCTTCCTGGTGATCTACGGCGACATGCTGCTCGACGTCGACCTGGCGGATCTGCTCGACTTCCACCGGCGCGCCGGGGCGACCCTGACGATGGCGCTGAAGCACACGGCGACGCCGCATAGCCAGGGCATGGTCGAGGTCGACGCGGGCGGGCGCGTGCTGCGCTTCGTCGAGAAACCGGCGGCCTGGGACGGCGGCGACCATGCCAACGCGGGCGCCTACCTGTGCGAGCCGGCAGTGCTCGACGCGATCCCGGCCGGCGCGAGCGACTTCGGCCACGACGTCATCCCGGCGCTGCTGGCGCGCGGCGCGCGCATCGGCGGGCGGCTAGCACGCGGCTACCTGCTCGACATCGGCACGCCCGAGGCCTACGCGCAGGCCCAGCGCGACTGGGGAGCGAGAGTTAAGAGTTAAGAGTTCAACGTTAAGAGTAATGGAAGCACCTTCAACTCATAACTCTTAACTCTTAACTGGTTACTATGTGGAGGTGTGGAACGCGCGCATCAGCAGAGCCAGGTGGATCTGCATCGCCTCCTCGAAGCGGCGCGGGTCGAGGCCCGTAAGCGAGGCGATCTTCTGCAGCCGGTAGCCGAGCGTGTTGCGGTGGATCGATAGCCGGCTGGCCGACGTGGACGGGCAGCAGTTGCAGACAAAGAAGGTGTCCAGCGTGTCGATCAGCTCGGGCTCGTGGTCGAGCGGGCTGAGCAGGTGAGCCGCCAGGTCGATCTTGGTCCGCTCGTCGGAGATGCCCACGAACGCGCCGATGCCCAGGCTGTCGAGGCAGTGGACGCGATTCTGGCCGAACAGCCGCCGCCCGATCGAGAGCGCCGCCCTGGCGTCCTGGTACGAGTAAGCGATCCCGCACATCCCGGGGTGGTAGCGGCCGACGCCGAGGTTGATCGACGCGCCGATGTCGGCCTGCAGGTGTTGCAGCAGCCCCTCGCAGGCGCGTTTCAGCGCCGCCAGGTTGGCCCACGCGCAGCTCTCCGTAGCCGCGGCTCCGCTCGGCCCGACCCAGGGCACCAGGTTGCGCGTGTTGCTGGCCTTCAAGACCGCAATCTCGCCATCGCCGATGTAGGCGCAGATCGTGTCGTTGGGCAGGTGGAAGAAGCTGACGACGTTACAGATCACCAGCTCGGCGCGCTGCAGCATGCCTGCAGCGGCAACCTCGTCGCCGGACTGCTGGGACGACCCGAGAATGTAGTCGGCCGCGTCGATCAGCACGACCGTTCGCGGCGTGGCGAGATCCATGCCCAGAACACTGGCCTCGCGCAGGACCGATGCCTCGTCGCCGATCGCGCCTTCGAGCAGGTCGCGAATAAACGCATTCTTGCGCTCGCGACGATCGGGCAAGCGATCGAGGGCCAGTGCCTGGCCGACGACCAGCTGCACCAGCATGTGCGCCAGCCGCGGCGAGAACACCTCGCCGTTGAGAGTCTCGCCGACAATCACAGCGCCGGACTGGCCGTCAAGGTGAATGGGGATACGCAGGAAAGGCCGCTCAGCCGCCTGGCTGTCGACGTCGAAATGCCGGCCGACCATGTGCCGCGCGCCGCTGGCGACGACGACGTTGGCGTCGTCGAGCACGGTAACCTCCGCGCAGAGCAGTTCGGCGACCCGGCCCACGACCACTTCAGCAACCCGCTCGAACTGCGTGGTGAGGATGGTGGCGTAGCTCGCCTGTCCCCGTGTCGACACCGATGCTGTTCTGCTCGCAATCATGTTTCCCTTTGACACCGCTTTCTCTATGGTACGGGATGGTTTGGAGCGGGCTGCGCCCGCTCCAGACCTGCCCGCCCGCCAAGCTATGCTGTGGCTGTTTTGTCAGCATGCGTCTTAGCAAAATCGGTACCACGTTTGTAATATGTTGTGCCGGCGCACCGGCGATCTTTCCTGGCCCAGCGCAGATACGGTTAGAGACTCGCGTTGTGGGCGAGCATTCGCATGCATCATCTTCACGCAGACGCTGCTGTTCATAGAAACCTCACGCGTTGGAAACCACGCCGCTTCAGCGGCAGTGGAGGAAACGAGGAGCGCCGCATGGGGACCACGTTCGAATACATCAAGCGGCGCTTGCACATGCGTTCTATCTGTGGTATCCTGTCCTTATGACAGTAACACTTTCCACACGAACCGTCTGCTGTAAACTTGCCGTTGATGCGGCGGCTGATGCCGCATTGCGTCAAACCCAGTCTGCCTTTCATGCGGCGGCGCGCTATTGCGCGGCGGTCGCGTGGAATGAACGAGTCATCAACAAGAACAAACTCCATCACATCGTCTATGGCCCAACGCGCACGAACTTTGGTTTGGGCGCGCAATTGGCGTGCTGTGCCAGGGACAAGGCCGCTGAGGCGGTACGCGCGGCGCGCTCGAACGGGCACACGACCTGCCCGACCTTCGCCGCCGCCAGCAGCATTCGCTACGATGCCCGCACCTACCGGCTGATGAGCATGGATCGCGTCAGCCTGAACACGCTGACAGGCCGCATTGTCGGCCAGCTTGTGCTGGGTGACTTCCAGCGCCGCTATCTGTATGATACGACCTGGAAGATTGGCGGCGTGGAATTGTTGCGTCGTGATGACACATGGTATCTGTGCATCACGCAATCGAAGGTCGCGCCTGCTCCGGATGAGCCGATCGGCTATCTCGGTGTCGATCTCGGTATCGTGAATCTGGCCGCCGACTCGGATGGCAAGAGGTACAGCGGGCAACAAGTCCAGGCGGTTCGGAAGCGGCGATACGACCATCGCCGCCGCCTGCAACTGGCAAACACCCGTAGATCCCGCTGGCGATTGCGCCAGAATGCCAGACGCGAACACCGCTTTCAGAAAGACACGAACCATCGCATCAGCAAGGCGCTGGTTGCGCAGGCACGCACGACCCGTAAGGCAATCGCTCTGGAGGATCTGACAAAGATCCGCGAGCGGGTGACGGTTCGACGCTCGCAGCGACGTGTGCGCCATTCCTGGGCGTTTCGACAACTGAGAGCGTTTATCGGCTACAAAGCCACGCAAGCAGGCGTGCGCGTGGTCCACATCGACCCGCGCAACACGTCTCGGAGATGTGCGGTCTGTGGCTTTTGCGATAAACGTAACCGGCCCGATCAAGCCCATTTCCGCTGCCGCTCGTGCGGCCATATCGCTGCCGCTGATACGAACGCTGCCGTGAATATTGCCCGTGTGGCTGCCGTCAACCAGCCAATTGTGTCGCTCCTGAGCCACAGCATCGAAAGAGCAGATACAAGCCGCGCGGTTGTAACCGCTGCGGTAAGTTGACACCTGAAGACGCTCTCGGACAGGCTGGCGAGGAGATGGACGAGAATCTCACCAAGGCCGAGGCGTCGAAGAAGATCGACGAGCTACAGCAGAAGACCAGGCGAGGACTCCAGCACAACCAGCGCTAAGTGCAGCCAATCAGACAGGCGATTCGCGTTTTTCGGACGGAGGACGGGAGACGGATGACGATTGATCGCCGTCCCCCGTCCTCCGTCTTCCGTCGAAACCCGGATCGATGGTATGATTGGCTGCACTCGAGCTGAAGCAGGAATCGAGAAGGGGGAAGGCCGGGCGCCTTCCCCGGCCCGATTCCGGGCTACGCGTACCCCTCGCCCACCGCGCGCTCGGCCTGTGCAGCGCCGGCGGCCGCGCGGATGCGCTCGATGGTGGCAGTGGTCGAGCGATCCTGCAGGAAGGGCAGGATGTGGACGACGCCGCCCAGCGCCTCCACCACCGGCGCCTCGGGCAGCCGCTCGCGGGTGTAGTCGCCGCCCTTGACGAACACGTCGGGGCGGATCGCGCGGACCAGCTGGATCGGCGTCTCCTCGTCGAACGCGACCACGTGGTCAACGCAGCTCAGCGCGGCCAGCACCTGGGCGCGATCCTCCAGCGTGTTGATCGGCCGGGACGGGCCTTTGATGCGCCGCACGCCGGCGTCGGAGTTGACGCCGACGATCAGCACGTCGCCCAGGGCCTTGGCGCGGCTGAGGTAGGTGACGTGGCCGCGGTGCAGGATGTCGAAGCAGCCGTTGGTCAGCACGATCCGCTTGCCCTGCTGGCGGTAGAACTCGATCCGCGCAAGCAGCAGACCCAGATCGGTCGCGTACTTGCCGTCGGCGGCGATCGACGCGCGCAGCTCGTCGGCCGAGCAGGTCGCGGTGCCGGGCTTGCCGACCACGATCGCCGCGGCGGCGGAGGCCAGCTCGGCCGCCGCGGGGGTGCTCGCGCCGGCGGCGAGGGCCAGCGCCAGGGCGCTCAGGAAGGTGTCGCCGGCGCCGGCCGGCTGCGCGTGGCCCGTGTGCCGCGCGTAGGTGCGATAGGGCGCGCTGTCGCGCTCGACGACCAGCGCGCCGTCGGCGTCCAGCGTGATCGCGGCGATCTGCGCGCCGGTGATGTCGAGCAGCCGCTCGCCCTGCGCGGCGATCCGGTCGA
>WNGB01010312.1_pt1 | contig 14226 bp, 12 predicted proteins | sample 5400681 | NCBI WGS metagenome assembly WNGB01 (sample SAMN13153367, study PRJNA577476) | soil metagenome | isolation source: 115 cm soil or saprolite under grassland replicate 2 | place: USA:California | collected 2016-06-15 | reverse complement strand
ACAACCGGTATTACGTCACGCTGCGTTGGTTCTTTCGCAGTCGCTGGGGCGGAATGGAGGCGCTGTGAAGATGGCGGCGGACGCAGCCCTTTCGACCGCCGGCTCCACGGACGGCATGGGAGTCACCTTCACATTGGCTGTCGTCCCGGCCAAGCGAGCCGGGCCCCGGTAACCGCGGCCGCCGCGAATCGGCAAGCCGCTGCGGCGTACTGGATTCCGGCTCTCGCTCCCCGGGCAAAGCCCGGGTCGCTCGGCCGGAATGACCGCCGAGGATGCTTTGACATGATCGGACGTTTGATCCCCCGCGGCCATATGCGATTGCCCTGAGGGGAAACGGGGGCGCCGGCCGGCCGTCGAACGGGCCGAACACCGTCCCGATGTTCGCTTTTCCGCCCAAATCTGGGGCCAGAATAGGGTTGGTCAAGGCGGGCGCACGGATGGTGCGCCGGGGGCGAAGCGAATTCGCCGGGTTCGGGGACAAGCCGATTTGACGCGACGACACCGGTCAGCACTGGTTGCTGCGCTCGCTTGTGCGAGCCTGCTCGTGGCGACGCTCGTGGCGGAGGCCAAGGCCACCCGCGGCGGCGCCAAGAGCGCGGCCGCCGCGACCGTCAAGGCCGCCGCCAAGGCCGGAAAGCCCGCCGGAAAGAAGGCGGCGGCGGCCAAGTCCAAGGCCAACAAATCGGACAGCAAATCGGCCTCCGACAAATCCGTGGTGCCGCAGATTCCGCTGGCGCAGGGGCCGGCGCCGCAGACCGCCGAGGCCGAGATCGCGCTGGTCAAGAGCGCAATCGAGGGCCTGCGCAGCGGCGGCGCCGGCAAGGCGACCGGCGTCCAGGCCGCCATCTCGGACCCGGTCGCGCGCAAGCTCGTCGAATGGCTCATCTTGCGCAGCGACGGCAACCGCGGCTCGAGCGCGCGCTACCTCGCCTTCATCGCCGCCAATCCGAATTGGCCGAGCCTGGCGATGTTCCGCCGCCGCGCCGAGGCGATGCTGTGGGTGGAGAACGTCAAGCCCGCGCAGGCGCTGAGCTTCTTCAAGGACGCGCCGCCGCAGTCGGGCATGGGCAGGCTGGTGCTGGCGCGCGCCCTCGTCGCGCAGGGCGACCGCGACGGCGCCGCCGCGCAGGTGCGCGAGGCCTGGCGTAACGATCAATTGTCCGCCGACGTCGAGAAGCAGGTGCTCGATCGCTATTCCGAGTTCCTGGGCGCGGCCGATCACAAGGCGCGCATGGAGAAGCGGCTGTTTGCCGACGACAACGAAGCCGCGCTGCGGGCGGCGCGCCGGCTGGGCGGCAGCCAGGTCGCCATCGCGCAGGCGCGCATCGCGCTCGACCGCAAGCCCGGGGACAACAAGAAGCCCGGCGATGGCAAGAAGCAGTTCGACGCCGTGCCGGCCGACGCCCGCGACGACCCTGGCTACATCTTCGCGCAGGTGCAGTTTCTGCGCCGCGCCGACAAGATCGCCGACGCCGCGCGGCTGCTGCTGGCCGCGCCGCGCGAGCTGGCGCAGATCCACGATCCGGAGGAGTGGTGGGTCGAGCGGCGGATCATGTCGCGCAAGCTGCTCGATGTCGGCGATCACCGCTCGGCCTATCAGGTGGTGGCGGACGCGGCCGAGCCGACCAAGGAAAACTCCCGAGTCGAGCGCCATTTCATGGCGGGCTGGATTGCGCTGCGGTTTCTCGACGATCCGGCCACCGCCGCGACCCACTTCGCCCGCATCCAGGACGTGAGCACCCATCCGACCTCGCTGGCGCGCGCGCACTACTGGCTCGGCCGCGTGGCGGAAGCGTCGCAGCGGCCGGATCAGGCGCGCGCCGCGTACCAGGCGGCGGCAAGCGCTTCGGCGGCCTATTACGGGCAGCTCGCCCGCGCCCGGCTCGGATTAACCGCGCTCGCGCTGGCGGCGCCGCCGGCGACGCCCGACAAAGGCGAGGCGGAGCGGCTGGAGCTCGTCCGCGCGCTGGAGATCCTCTACGCCCTCAACGAGCGCGCGCTCGCCATCGCGCTGATGGCCGGCGCCGGCGAAGCGGTCGACGACGCCGGCACGCTGTCCGCGCTCGGCGAGCTGGCGCAGCAGTATCAGGACGCCCGCGGGATGCTGCACATGGGCAAGGCCGCCCTGGCGCGCGGCCTGCCGCTCGACCACTACGCGTTTCCGACCGTCGGTGTGCCGGGCTACGCGCCGATCGGCCCCGGCATCGACAACGCACTGCTGTTCGCCATCATCCGCCAGGAAAGCGCGTTCGATCCGGCCGACTGGTCGCACGCCCACGCGATGGGCCTGATGCAGGTGACGCCGGCCGCCGGCAAGCACACCTGCAAGCGCTACAGCTGCACCTACGACGTCAAGCGCCTGCGGAACGACACGCCCTACAATCTGCAGATCGGCGCCGCCGAGCTTGCCGGTCTGCTGCAGGACTATCGCGGCAACCACATCCTGACGTTTGCCGGCTACAATGCCGGGCCCGGGCGCGTGAGCGAGTGGATCGCGCGCTTCGGCGATCCGCGCGATCCGAAGGTCGATCCCATCGACTGGGTCGAGCGCATCCCGTTCATGGAAACCCGCAACTACGTGCAGCGCGTGATGGAGAACCTGCAGGTCTACCGCACGCGCTTCGGCAACGGCGCGACGCTCACCATCGAGGCCGACCTTCAGCGCGGCGCTGCGGATGAATTCAAAGGCGGCGGAAACGGCGCTAGCCCGATCCGGCGGCGCTTCCGGTCGCCTTCAGATACTCAATCCCTGCCTGCAGGCGGTCCGGGTCGTCATTGGCCATTCCAAGCATGCTGTTACAGTTGAGGCAGAGAAGACCGCGCACTCGTCCGGTCGAATGACAATGATCGGTTTGGAGCCGACGCTCGGGCTTCCTCTTGCAACTCCCGCAGACGCCGCCTTGCCGCGCCAGCATGGCCTCGTAATCGGCGTCGGACAACCCATAGCGACGCTGTCGCTCGTACGCCCTGAGTTTTTCCTTGTGAGTGGCTCGGTAGCGGCGACTGCGTGCAAGCACACTCTCCCGATATTCCGGGTCTTGCGCATATCGCTGTCTGCGCGAAATGGACTTGCGGGACGCCATATCTGTCCCTCCGCCAGTCCATCGGTGAGAATCTTGTGGGCGAACGGCCGGTCCGCCGCCGGCACCGTCAATCCGAGGCGCGCCGCTGTCGAAGCGACGCCGCGGACGGTGCCGAAGCGGCCCGCGCCAATCGTCATTCGAGGTTTTCCCGGCCTAGCGGCCAGGATCGCACCTCGGAGATGACGGTGATTGAGCGCTGCTGTGAGAGCCTCGGCCGCGGGTGCGTACGAGGGCCGCCCGAATCAAAAAACCCGCGCGGCGGATGCCGGCGGGCGCAGTTCGTCGAATCGCATTTCGCCAACCTACAGCATTTATGTATGGATGTCAAGAGGCTTCCAAGCCCGGACAAGGATATCGCAAGCCGCGGTGCGGACTACCGGATGTTTATGCAATTTCAGGTACTTATACCGGGCACTCCGTGCGCAGGCTGCGTATAGGTAGCGACATTCAAGAGCCTCTTAGTGAGCACCAGACTTCGAATCTGGGGGTCGGGAGTTCGAATCTCTCCGAGCGCGCCAATGATTTCATCATGAAGTTAGGCGGAGAGGCCGGGATCGCTCGGACGCGAAGTAAGGGAATTTTGGTGCTGAACGGCCGGGTCAGGCTGAAAAACGCGCCCTGCACAGCCCCTGTGGGCTGGAAACAGGCCTCTGGAAGCAGTTGATCGCCAAAGCCTCACGGCGGTACCGGCATGTGGACGGCCCGGCTCCTAAGGTTGCGGCGAGAGAGGGCTCCAATGAGCGGTGGACCGCTAATCGTTCTTCAGGGAGGCTTCGGCCGCGCCGCTGAAAAGCTCGTTGATACGATTCGCCATGTCGTTGATGTCGCGGTTAGTCCAAATCGCACCCGTGCGATGGCACAAGCTCAGGCTGACGCTGAAGTGATCCTCGCCAAGGGTCGCGCCGAAGTCCAAGACATTCAAGCTCGCGCTGATGAGAGAGTTCGAAAACGAGAGGCGCGCCGACAGCACAATCTGGAGAGCATCACGCAGAAGGCACTTGAGGCGCTCCCGCCGCCGGAACAACTTTCTGAAGAGCCGGTGAATGAAGATTGGACCTCACGATTTTTCGAAGAATGCCAAGACATCAGCGATGAGCAAATGCAGCAGATTTGGGCGCGCATCCTCGCAGGTGAGGTCGCCCGGCCGGGGAGCTTTGCTCCCCGAACTCTCAGCGTGGCTCGCGATCTCACCAAGGATGATGCAAACCTGTTTGCGAAGGTATGCGAGTTCGTCTGGTTTATCCCGGAGGTGGGATTCGTACCCGTGATTCAAGAACTCGATGCGCCTCACCTCGTCACAGCCGGAATCAATTTTGCAAGGCTCACACACCTCAGTGCGATTGGCCTGATCGAATTTGGTCTGATGGCATATGGCCTCATGCAACCCATCAAGCAGATTTCGCCATCGTATTGCGATGCAGTTCATCATTTGAAATCGGATGGCGGGCACGAACGAAGGTTTGAATTCGGCCGAACGATTTTTACTGCTGTAGGAGCAGAGCTGCACCGGATTTCTGGGGCGCAAGGGAATGATGAGCATCAGAAGGCAGCGCTTCAACACTGGGGGCGGGAGGGCTGGAAGGAAGCTGGGGAAGCGACGGCGGCCAGCTAATTGAAGCCCAACGCGCCGACCACCATTCTGAGCCGCCAAAATGAGAAGCAATCATGTTCGCATTTGTACTGATGCCTTTCGATTCAAAATTCGATGACATTTATGCGCTTGGGATCAAAGAAACCGCCCAGCAGTTGGGGATTACGGCCGAACGGGTTGATGAGCAGATATTCCACAAGGAGAATATTTTGGAGCGTATCTACAACCAAATAAATTCAGCCGACTTCATCATTTCAGACATGACGGACCGTAACCCGAATGTATTTTATGAGACCGGATACGCGCACGCAAAAGGCAAAATATGTCTCCTGCTGACATCAAACACCGATGACATTCCCTTCGATCTAAAACATCACCGCCATATTATTTACGGCAACTCTATTCAGAACCTCCGTCGGGCACTAGAAACCGATTTGACATGGATCAAGGCCGAGGTTGCTAACCGACAAGCGGTCATCATGGTCGAATTAAGTAAGACCAATCCGGTTCTTATAAAGACAGAATTGTCAGCAAAGGCAGACGTCGATTTCTTTTTTGACCTTCACAATCGCACTAATAGTCCATCCCCCGAATTAGAAGCGATATATTTCTATACAGGGCCCAAGTGGAATTTCTCGCAAGACAATCAAGAGTGCCTTTCAACCGACTCAGACCTGGCCGATTATCGAGAACGCCATTTTTTAAAGCCCCCTGTGCGACGGCTTCATGCTGGTTCATGGGCACAAATAAAAATCACCGGAAAAAAATACGTCGCCTTTGCGATCGGCGAAGGCAAAAGACTCGAAGATAAGTACAGAGTCACAGGTCGTGCTTTGATGCGGCTTGTGACATCAGAAGGCACCTTTGATTATCCATTAAAACTAGACATAACGGTTCAGGATGAAATTCCGTTTTGAAAACGGCTTAGGCTCCAACGGGGGGAAGAGCCGAATGAGCGATAACCAACAGCTGAGTTTCAATGGCCTCATGGATATTTATACAACGACCTTGCGTATGCTGGGACCCGCCGCAACGTCCGCGATCTGGTCGCTATCGGGTGGCAAACGGACGTAAGGCGGACAACGTGGAAACGACGTGGCAACTGCACTACGTTCGTGTTGGTGTGGGTCAATTGAACGAGCCGCCGAATGACAAGTGAATCTGGACGCCCAGTCTTGAATCGCAATCAATTCTGGGCTGCACTGGTGGGCGAATAGAAGTCCACGGCCGGCGCTCGGGCGCACGAGGAGAGTTCGACCATGCAAGTTGCCCATGCTGAAGACAGCGCGAAGATCAACAGCGTTCGCGGCGCGGAACGGGAATTCAAGACGCTCCTGATCGGAGATGAAACCGCGCTCGACAATTTCAGACTCTACTTCGTCCGACAAAGCGGCGAAGTCGACATTCCGCGTCATAAGCACAATTTCGATCAGATTCGAATGTGCCTGGAAGGCGGTCGACAGAACTACGGCGCCGACAAGTGGATTGCGCCAGGCGAGATCGCGTATTTCCCGGAAGGCACGCCCTATGGTCCCGAACAGAGCAACACAGAACGACTCAGCATCACACTCCAGTTTGGAGGCGCGAGCGGTAATGGCTTTGTCAGTTCGGCTCGCCTGCAACAGGCCATGAATGAAATGAAAGAGTTCGGCACCTTCGAGAAGGGCATTTTCAAGCGCATCGGCCAACTTGCATCGGGCGAGAAGCGCAACCAGGACAGCTATGAAGCGATCTGGGAGCACGTCACCAAGCGCAAGCTCGTCTATCCGAAGCCGCGTTACGGCGAGCCCATCCTCATCAAGCCTGAAAATTTCGAGTGGGAAACGTCAAAAGAGCATCCGGGCTTTGCGAAAAAGTGGCTCTGTGCCTTCTCCGAACGCCACCTGCAATTTGTGGTCGCAAAACTTGATGCGGGAGCCCACGGGCTTCAACCGGCGCGTGGGGGCATTCAGATCGGCTTCGTCCTGCAGGGCAAGGGAGCGGTCAATGGGGAGGCGATCCGCAAGCACTCGGCTTTTTCGGGCAAGGAAGATCTGGCGCTGAGCTCCGATCGCGGGATGGAGGTCTTGCTCGTCGGCCTGCCGATCTTCGCGGAGCAAGCGCCCCGAGAATCGCTGATAGCGGCTGAGTAGGAGCTCCGCGTGCTCGTCCGCACGGTCGCTGCAGCGCTGCTGCTCGCGCTTGCCGCAAGCCCGGCCGCTTCCCAGGCGCCGTTCTATCAGGGCAAGCAGATCAAGGTGCTGGTCGGCTTTCCGCCAGGCGGCGGGACCGACCTCTACGGCCGCCTCATCGCCGATGGGCTTGCGCGCCACGTCGAGGGTAAGCCAAGCGTCATTGTGCAGAACATGCCGGGTGCCGGCAGCGTCGTTGCCATGAACAATTATGCAAACCGAGTCCCGCGCGACGGCACCACTATGCTCATCGGTACCGGCCAACTGCTCGTGCGGTTGCTCCTCGGCCTCGACGGCGCGCGAGCGAAAATCTCCGACTTTCGGGCGCTGGTCGCAACCCCGATGGGGCGGATTACCTATGCCTCGCCGGCGACCGGAATTAAGTTGGCCAAGGATGCCCTCAACCCGCGCGAGCCGCTCATCCTTGGTGTGCCCGAAGTAATCTCGACCATCGATGCGGTGCTCGGGCTCACAGTGCTCAAGGTCAAATTCCGATCCGTCATAGGCTATCCGGGCAAGAGTGACGTCCGGCTCGCGCTGTTGCGCAATGAAATCAACCTCGATTCGCAGACGACGCCGATCTTTGAGCAGAGCGTACGGCCGACGATGAAAGACGGCCATGCGGTGCCTCTGTTCGCACAAGGTTTTATGGACGGCGACCGGCTTGTGCGCGACCCGGCTGCGCCTGATGTGCTGTCCGTCGGCGAAGCCTATCGCGAGATTCATGGGGTTGATCCATCGGGGCCGGAATGGGAATCCTACAAAGCCGTGACGCGCGCGATTGGCAACGGGGGCAAGATTCTCATGATCCACAGCGACGCGCCGCCCGCGGCGCGCATGGCTGTCAAGCGGGGCATCGAGGCGATGATCAAGGACCCCGAATACCTCAAGATGGCCGAGATCGTGCTTGAGGGCTACGGCTTCAGCACCGGCGATAAGCTCGAAGCCAACATCGCCGCGATCGGCAAGATGGATGCGACGTCCATCACCTGGCTGCAGGAGTTGCTCAGCCGCGACTTCCGCATGAAGTTCCGCTAGAGAAGTCGCACGCTGGTCGCGCAGGGCCTCGACAATGGCGCAATCGGAACGCGGCTCAACATAAGCGAGCGGACGGTCGGCAACAATGTGTCGATTATTTTCAGTAAGCTCGGGGTCCACAGCCGCGCGCAAGCCATCGTACAGGCGCGCGAGGCGGGGTTCGGTCAACGGAACAACCGTTAAGCCAATGGTCCGCTGGTGAAACATCGGCAAGGCCGCACGCTCGGCGCGGTACTCTTCCTTTTGCCTAAGAGGGAGGGAAGCCATGCGTCACATCACCGCCGCACTTGCGCTCTCTTCTCTGCTTTTCTGCCAACCGGTATTTGCACAACGCGGAGCCGAGCCGGTGCGGATCGCCCACGCTCAAGACTTTCCACCACTTGCCGAGGTCAAGGACGGGAAATCGGAAGGGCTAGCTGTCGACATTCTGCGCGCCGCTGCCGCGCGGGCAGGCGTGGAGGTGAAATTCGTGGCGGTACCGTTCGAACATACACAGCTAACATTGACGGATGGCCGCGCCGAAGCTGTTTTCCCGCTCGCGATCACTCCCGAACGTCGCCGATTGTTCGACTTCACTGAAGGGCTGATTGTCACCGGGGGCGCTCTATACGTGCGCGCTCCCAGTGTGCCTCCTGAGAACCTGAATGCCTTGTCCGGCAAGATCGTAGTAACGCCGCGCACCGGCCCGCTCGCGGCTTTCATCGAGAAGACAGCGCCGGCGGTGAAACTCGTGGTCACCAAGGATTATGAGGACAGTCTTAGCCGTCTCGTGCGAGGTGAGGCAGACGCAGCGGCGCTGAACTATCATGTCGGCTTGGCCATGGCCGCTCGGCTCTACCCAGGCCAGGTGATCCAGTCGCCAAAACTGTTCCAAGAGTTGCCATTAGCGGTTGCGGTGACAAAAGGTAGAGACGCGGACTTCGTAGCGCGGCTGAATGCTGGAATTACTGCGATTCGTATTGATGGCACATGGCAACAAATCAACGACCGCTGGATGAGCCAGCAACGTCTACAGTGAGTCGGTGCAAGACCCGTTTGCGATAGCTGATGTTTTTGCAACACGACATCGGCTGTTCGCCAGCCCAAGCGCCACCGCTATTACTGGATATCAAATTGATAGGAGTCCAGTCAGCGGGTAACCCGGCTAGATTAGGGCGAGGTTGCCGAAGTCCGGTTCGGGTCAATCGCGTCGCGTTCGGCTGAGGCCGCACATCCACTCATATCATTTCCGGTTCGCCTCCAAAGCGGACGTAAATTCAAGGCATGGCTGCGTGTCGCGAAGTGCCACAACCGGACTCCTGCACCGCAGCAAACAACCCGTTATTCGATCAGCTCGTCGGCGAGCAATTGGATCGAGTTGGGCACCTCGATGCCGAGTGCCCTCGCCGTTTGCAGGTTGATGACGAACTCGAATTTGGTCGACTGCAAGACCGGCAGGTCGGCGGGCTTCGCGCCCTTGAGGATTTGACCGGTGTAGGCGCCGACCTGACGATACATATCCGCACGATCGGCTGCGTAGGCCATTAGCCCGCCGGCTTCGACAGCCTCACGAGAGGGATAGGACGCGGGAATCCCATAGCGCGCCGCGAGCGTTGCAAATTGGACGCGACGGCTGGTGAAGAACACGTCGCCAGAGACGAACAGGGCGTCGGCGCGGTCGTGCACGAGGGTGGCGAAGGCCGCCTCGATCTCGCGGCTGGTGCTCGCGTTGAGGACCTGAATTTGCAATCCGATGGCACGGACGGCTTCCGGTATGTCTCGGAGCGCGCTCTCGGCAGCCGGGGTATTGGCCGGATTGACCAGCACGGCAATCCGAACCGCCTTGGGCACCAACTCGTGCAGAAGTGCCAGCCGCTTCGCAGCCAACTCAGACGCGAAAAAATTGATCCCCGTCAGGTTTCCGCCCGGCCGGGCGAGGCTGGCGACAAGACCAAGCTTGACCGGGTCTTCACTGACGCCGAAGACGATCGGGGTCGCCGTGGTCGCAGCTTTGGCTGCAAGCGCAGCAAGGTTGCCGGCTGGCGTGGCGATAACCGCCATGCGTCGACGCACGAGGTCAGCCATGAGCGCCGGAAGGCGATCGAATTGGCCCTCCAGCCAGTGGTACTCCACCGTCACGTTCTGGCCCTCGAGGTAGCCGGCTTCGTTGAGGCCCTTGCGGAACGCGGCGGCAAGGGGCGCATCGGATGATCCGGCATTGACGAATCCGACCACCGGCAGCGCCCGCTGCTGCGCGCGCGCCGCCAGCGGCGTGCCGACCGCCGCGCCACCAAGCAGCGTGACGAACTCGCGCCGATTTAGTTGATCGAATTGCATCTGACCCTCAACGAGCCAGGACTGCACTGGAGGATACTCCAATTCGCAAGGATCAGTCAGGAGGTAATGGGACGATTTTACAACCTGCTATCCGCGGGCGGATCGGTCACGAGGTCTGCTCGGGGTCATAAGGGGTCCGTGCCACCGACGCTGCTCGCGACCGCCGACGAGGTGATCGAATAGCTAATGGCCTGAATGTCGGTTTCGGGTCTTGGTCGTGTGAAAACTCCAGCGCCCGCCGCGCGCGTAGAAACATCTCGGAGAAATTGCGCATCATGAGAGCTAAATCATGCTGCGCACATACGGCTCGATACCGTGTTGGAGAATTGTATTTTCCACATTTCGCCGATGTATGAGTTTTCACACAGCCAGGGTCATGAACAGACCAAGAGCGACCGTCACATCAAGTCCGGCGGCGAAAGCCCTCGGCCATTCCCCCGTCCCCCCTCCGGCCTTTAGCCGGGGACCGTCACGAAAGGAGGACCCTGCTGATTTTGCGTTCGTAGGATACGTTTTTGGTTTGTTTGAGCATTGGGTAACGAATAGCTAAAGCACAGTGGCAGCAAGCAAATTCCGGTTGGACCGATTCGGCACCTTGACGCCCGCTCCACGCGGGCCGACGCTAGACGGTCGGCCGGGTATTCAGCTCCCGCGCGCCGCGAGGGGCTGCGGTTGTGGGAGAACAAACATGTCGCGCAAGTTTACCTTGCATCGCAGCTGGGTGAAGCAGGCGACCATCGGCTTCCTGGGGGCGACCAATCCGACCGTCTGGGGCACGTTCCTCGCCACCTTTGACAAGCGGTTGCGCCAGCTTGGCTGGGTCGACGGCAGCAACATTGCCATCGAGCAAGAGTGGGCGGAGGGGGATCCGGGCAGCCACGCCGGGCTCGCCAAGAAATTTGCCGCACTCGATGTCGATGTCATCGTTACGTCGGGAACCCAGGCCGTCCTCGCCGCCATGCAAGAGGCCAAGAAGATCCCGATTGTGTTCGCGTCGGCGGGGGACCCGGTGGGCACCAAGCTGGTCGAGAGCCTCGAACGCCCGGGCGGCTATGTCACCGGTCTGTCGAATGGGCAGACTGGTCTGGCTCGCAGGCGGCTCGACGAATTGCGCGGGATGGTTCCCGATCTGAAGCGGCTGGCGATCCTCGGCAATCTCGGGAGTAGCGTCATTCCGTTAGAAATAAAAGAGATCGAGACGTGGGCGTCGTCCCAGCATCCCCGAATCGAGCTGGTCATATGCGATGTCCGGAAGCCGGAGCAGATTGGCCCGGCGATCAAGCAGCTCGGCGGCCAGGTGGGCGCGCTTTATGTTTGCACCGACCCCTTCATCACCACGCATCGGGTGGCCATCAATATCGCGGCGGCTTGCGCGAGACTGCCGACGATGCAGGCCTTTTACGAATACGTCGAGGCCGGCGGCCTGATGTCTTATGGACCGGACTTTCGCGCCATGTTCGGGCGCGCGGCCGATCTCGTCGACAGGATCCTGCACGGCACCAAGCCGGAGGACATCCCGGTCGAAGTGCAAGAGAACTACGAACTCGTTATTAACGAGAACACCGCGTCCGCACTCGGCCTGACCATTCCCGATGGAGTCCGCAAGCGCGCCAAGATCATCCGCTGACGGAGGGTCATATTTTCAGGACGTGATTTCGCCTGGTGAGTCTGGCGCGCGAACCGCGGAAGGAGGCTGTCGTGCGAGGCTACGAGACTAGGTTGATTGCGCCAGCGCTCTCGTCGGACCCCGAAGGCGGCTTGCGCCGGCGGGAATTTTTCAGGCTCCTGGGCGGTGCGGCGGTGGCGCCCCTGGTCTGGCCGCACGCGGCGCGCGCCCAGCAGCCGGGCAAGTCGCCAACGATTGGATTCCTGGGTGCGACCACGCCGACGATCTGGAGTGCATTCGTCGGGGCTTTTCTGCAGCGCCTGCGCGAGCTCGGCTGGATCGATGGCCGCGACATCGCAATCGAATATCGCTGGGCGGAAGGGCGGGATGACCGTTATGCCGCGTTCGCGGCCGAATTTGTTCAGCGCAGGGTCGATGTCATCGTCACGGCAGGCACCACGGCTACCATGTCCGTCAAGAAGGCGACGTCGACAATCCCGATAGTTTTTGCTTCGGCTGGAGACCCGGTCGGGACCGGGCTGGTCGCCAGCCTGGCGCGCCCGGGCGGCAATGTCACCGGTCTATCGAACATGCAGACCGATCTTGGGGGCCTCAGACTTGAACTGTTGCGTGAAGTCGTACCTGCTCTCAATCGAGTGGCTGTCCTTGGCAATGCCGATAGCCCTCTCATCAGGTTGGAAATGGAGCGGGTCCAGGCGGCGGCGGTCCAGCTCGGCCTTGATGCATTCAGGCTCGAAGTCATGAAGGCCGAGGATATCATCCCAAGCATCGAAGCGGCCAAAGGCGCTGCCGATGCGCTGTATGTTTGCAGCGATCCCTTCCTCACCACGCAGCGGGTTCGCATCAACACGTTGGCGGCCAGCGCCAGATTGCCAACCATGCATGCATTTCGAGAGCATGTTCTAGCTGGGGGCCTGATGTCCTACGGGCCGAACTTCCCGGACTTGTTCCGACGTTCAGGCGATTACGTCGACAAGATTCTTCGTGGCTCGAAGCCCGCCGACATCCCCGTCGAGCAGCCGCTCAAGTTCGATCTGGTCTTCAACAACACGACCGCGAAAGCACTCGGCGCCGCTCAAGTTCGATCTGGTCTTCAACAACACGACCGCGAAAGCACTCGGCTTAACCATCCCCGAATCGTTTTTGGTGCGCGTCACCGAAATGATCGAATGATTTTTCAGCAACAGTTTAAGGGGCGACGCGAGTCCCTGCGATATATTCGTCGCGTGAAAGCGTCGAAGCCGGCGGGCTGATGAGCTACGGACCGAGCCTGACAGATGCGCTTTGTTATTCTCGACGTTGGGCAGCTGAGCACAAGCTGGATCAGCGCACTCAGGAACTGGCTTGCTCGCGTGAAGCGCGAAGCCGAGGAAGAGACAAAAATGGGGACACAATGACCTACGTCCGGCGGCCTTTCCTGGCTAGTCCGCCATACGGGCGGCTTGCCGACACGTGCTCGGAGGGCTTGAATGCACGCGCCCGCCAGGTCGGGCTCCATCTCATGGAACTCGGCCGGCATGCACTGAGTTTACTGGCGCCGCGAACCCGCCTCGTGGCGCGGATGCGCCTGCGACGCGAGGCATGGGGTGTTCAGCGGGTATAATGGATCAAGGATTGTCATGACCGAACAGGCATTCATGCAGCGCGCGGTCGCGCTTGCACTCGAGAAAATGCGCGCGAACAGCGGCGGGCCATTCGGCGCAGTCATCGTCCGGAACAACACGATCATCTCAGAAGGCTGGAATGAGGTCACGTCGAGCAATGACCCGACCGCGCATGCCGAGATCGTGGCCATTCGCCGCGCCTGCGCGGTGATTGGCGCGTTCAACCTGCCGGACTGCGACATCTACACAAGTTGCGAGCCCTGCCCGATGTGCCTCGGCGCGATCTATTGGGCGCGATTGCGGCGCGTTTACTACGCGAATTCGCGAGCCGAGGCGTCGCAGATCGGGTTTGATGATGGATTCATTTTCGGCGAAGTTGCGCGGGTGCCTGAACTACGAAAGATTCCGCATTTCCGACTGACGACGGACGATGCCCAGGCAGCGTTCAAGGAATGGGCCGCCAGTCCGGAGAAAATTCGGTACTGATGAATGCTTGCGCCCTGCCTAGCGAGACAGTCCGCTCCCGATGGGAGTTCAAGAACGCGCTGGTACCGATGAGCAGCGCGCCTGCGCCGCGCTGGACGAAGGTCGCAAAGGCTGGCTCGATCTCGGGGTCACTGGCGACATCGAGAGTGATGCACACCGCCGGGTGGCCCTTATTTGAAGCATAGACGATCCGCGTAGTGCGCTTTCCGAGAGACTCGGCTCTCAATCAAGCGTAGGCTTTCATCCATCACCGACAGCGGCCCTGCGCCAGGCGTCGGTGGCTGAGAGACCCGCGTGCGCTCCCGCCTGT
>WNGB01013628.1_pt1 | contig 14228 bp, 15 predicted proteins | sample 5400681 | NCBI WGS metagenome assembly WNGB01 (sample SAMN13153367, study PRJNA577476) | soil metagenome | isolation source: 115 cm soil or saprolite under grassland replicate 2 | place: USA:California | collected 2016-06-15 | reverse complement strand
GTCCATCTCCGACCAGGTCGTCAAGGCCTACCGCAACCGGCTCTTCGGCAAGGCGACGCTGCAGGACCTGCCGGACCGGCCCCGGATCGTGCTCAACGCCACCAACGTGGGGTCGGGCGCGCTGATGCGGTTCAGCAAGGCGTACGTCGCCGACTACCGGGTCGGACGCATCGACCATCCCGACGTGCCGCTGGCCCAAGCCGTGGGCGCCTCGTCGGCGTTCCCGCCGTTCGTGTCGCCGTGCGTGGTCGACCTGAGCCATGAGGACTGGGTGACCGAGGAGGGCAACGACCTCGCCAAGCCGGAGTTCCGCGGCGACGTACAGCTCACCGACGGCGGCGTCTACGACAACCTCGGCCTCGAGACCGTGTGGAAGCGCTACCGCACGGTCCTGGTCAGCGACGCGGGCGGGGCGTTGGCCCCCGACGACGACCCGCCGGTCGACTGGGCCCGGCACATGGTCAGGGTGCTGAAGGTGATCGACAACCAGGTGCGGTCGCTGCGCAAGCGCCAGATCATCGACGGCTTCCGCAACGGCGACCACGAGGGCATGTACGTCGGGATCCGCAGTGACCTGGCCGACTACGGGCTTGCCGACGCGCTGCCGGCCGACCCGAGTATCGCCAAGTCCCTGGCCCGGATCCCGACCCGCCTCGACGCGATGGACGAGTCGACCCAGGAGCGGTTGGTCAACTGGGGCTACGTCATCGCGGACGCCGGCCTGCGCAAGCACGTGCGACCGAGCGCGGCGGCGGGGCCGCTGCCCTATCCCGCCCGCGCGCTGGTCCGCTGACCGACGAGGTGCCGTGATGCCACGACTTCCTGCCAAGGACCCGCTCGAGCCGATGCCGCCGGACCGCCGGAGGCTGCGGACGTTCGCCTTCGACCCGATGTCGACGAGGCTGTCGGGACGACACCTGGTGATCGACGTACCCTTCGAGGCGCTCGCGCCCGGACCGCAGGGCCGGCTGGTGCGCGTCGTCGACTACGACGATTCGCGAGGCGCGTGGTACCGCCCGGTCGACCTGAACTGCTCGGCCAACCTCGCCCAGGACGGCATGCGGCCCTCCGAGGGCGACCCGCGCTCCCACCAGCAGATCGTGTACGCCGTCTCGATGAGCGTGATCGAGCGCTTCGAGCGGTTCATGGGCCGCCGGTTCAACTTCCGCGCGGACAAGACCCTGAGGCTGGTGCCGCACGCCTTCGAGGGGCGCAACGCGTTCTTCGACCCCGAGCGGAGGGCGGTGCTGTTCGGCTACTACCGCTCCAGCCTGAAGGACCCCGGCGCGAACCTGCCCGGCCAGGTCATCTTCACCTGCCTCTCGAACGACATCATCGGCCACGAGGTCACCCACGCGATCGTGCACCGGCTCCGGCCCTACTACTCCGAGGCGACCAACCTCGACGTGTTCGCGCTGCACGAGGCGTTCGCCGACCTGGTCGCGCTGTTCCAGCACTTCGCCTACCCCGACGTCGTGGTCGAGGCGATCGCGGACTCCAAGGCCGACCTGCGCTCCAGCAAGGGGCTGCTCGACCTGGCCCGCGAGTTCGGCGAGTCCACCGGGCGCGGCCGGGCGCTGCGCTCCGCGCTGGACGAGCGCAAGACCTCGGACGCGCCGCCCAGCCCCGACCAGTTCCGCAACGCGACCGAGCCGCACGCGCGAGGCGCCTGCTTCGTGATGGCGGTCTTCGACGCGTACCTCGAGGCCTACCAGGCCGCGATCGCCGATCTGGAGCGGATCGCGACTGGCGGAACCGGCGTACTCCCTCCGGGGCGGCTGCCGCCCGACCTGGTCAACCGGGTCGCGCGCGAGGCGGTGCGGACCGCCGACCGGATGCTCGGGATGGTGGTGCGCGCCTTCGACTACCTGCCGGTGGTCGACCCGACCTTCGGCGACGTGGTGCGCGCGATCGTCACCATCGACCGCGACCTCTACCCAGAGGACGAGCTGCACCTGCGGGCCCGGCTGGTCGAGTCGCTGCGCCGGCGCGGCATCTACCCGCCCGGCGTCTCCTCGCTGGCCGACGACGCGCTGGCCTGGCCGATGGCGCCGCCCGCGCTGCGGCTCGACGACGGCCTGGACCCTTCCCAGCTCCAGCAGGTCATCATGTCGGCGACGCTCAAGCTCGACGTCCTCGCGCACGGAGCCGCGCACGAGCTCAACGAGCACTCCACGTCCGTCGACCAGGACGTCTTCACGAACCTCGCGAAGTGGGCGGTCGGCCATCACGAGCAGCTCGGCCTCGCCGACGGGCACCCGATCCGGGTCGACGGGTTGCACGTGTCCTACCGGCAGGCAGCCGACCGGCAGCCGCGCCCCGAGATCGTCGTACAGCTGTCGCAGCGGCGTACCGACCTGGAGGACCAGCGGCTGCCGGAGGGCCGGCGCCCGGTGTTCCGCGCCGGTACGACGCTGATGGCGCACGCCGACGGGACGATCCGCTACGTCATCGCCAAGCCGCTCCCGGTCGCACCGGCCGCCACGGCTGCGGCGCCGACGGAGGGCGAGCCCGCCCCGCCGCCCGACCCGGCCCAGAAGTTCGCCGCGGACCGCTTCGAGCGGCTGAGCGCCTGGATCTCCGAGCTGGACGCCGAGGACGCGCTCACCGCCTGGACCGACGAGCCGGCGATGCTGCGCCTCGACTTCGCCACCCTGCACGCCAGCCAGGACGCGGGGGTGGAACCCGAGCTCGAGCCGGGCCATCACCTGGGTCAGGACGCCGGCCGCGACCAGAGGAGGCCGCGATGACAGCCAACGGCACCGTGTCGGTGCGGATGTTCAACGTCGGCTTCGGCGACGCGTTCCTGGTGACGGTACGACGGCTGGGCGTGGTGTGGCGGATGCTGGTCGACTGCGGCGTACACAACCAGGGCCGGGCCCGCCCGATCCGCGACGTCGTCGAGGCGATCGTCGAGGCGTGCACCGACGAGCCCGGGAGTACGCCGCGGATCGACGTCGTCGTCGCGACCCACCGCCATGCCGACCACATCTCCGGCTTCGCGCTCGACGAATGGAAGGACGTCGAGGTGGGGGAGGTGTGGGTCCCGTTCGTGGAGGACCCGGACGACCCCGACGGCATCAGGATCCGGACGGCGCACGCGACGGCGGCCGCGCTGCTCGACGAGCTGGTGGAGCGGCGTACCGAGAACCTGGCGGCGGGCGGCTGGCCGCCCAAGCTGTCGGCCGCTCGGGCTCTCGCGGCCAACTCCCTGAGCAACCAGGACTCGATGGACCGGCTGCTCGGGCTCAACGGCCAGGGTTTCGCCAAGGCCCACACCGTGCGTTACCTTCCGAGCACCGCCTACCTCGAGATCGACGAGCTGTTCCCGCCGATCTTCCTTGCGGACGAGGCGAGCCTGCCGCCCGGGCTGGAGCAGGCGCGGCACTCGCTGCAGCTGCACAAGCTGACCAACGACGCCGGGCTCCTGCAGGCCGCGGCGATCCTCGACCACGCGGTCAACAACACCAGCGTGTTCCTGATGCTCGACGTAAAGGGGACGCGGCTGCTGTTCCCGGGTGACGCCCAGCAGGGCGCCTGGGAGCACGTGCTGGACGACGACGACAACCGCGACCTGCTGACCGACTGCGTCTTCTACAAGATCGCCCACCACGGTTCGCACAACGCGACCCCGCGGGCGTTCGTGGAGTCGGTGTGGCGCGACGGCAACTACGCGATGCTCCCGTGGGGGCTGGTCAAGCGCTGGGCCGACACCATCCCGAAGAAGGAGCTGCTCGCTGCCCTGCACGAGCACGCGCACACGGTCGTGCGGATCGACGAGCAGCAGGAGGTGCCGGGCGTGGTGACCTTCGACGGCGACCTGTGGAGCGAGATCACCTTCGAGACGCAGTAACCGGCGGCCAGGTCACCGTTCAGGTCACCCTCAGATCACGTAGACGACGACCGTCGAGCCGCGCTGTAGCTCGGTGCCCCCCGGGGGATCGGTCTGGTAGACGTAGCCCCAGGCCCCCTCGTCGTCGCCCTGTACGTCGGCCACGAAGCCGGCATCCTCGAGGACCTTGACCGCGTCGTCGACCCCCATCCGGAGTACGTCGGGCACCGGCACCATCTGCGAACCGTCGGAGACCACCAGGTTCACGGTGTCGCCCGCGTGCAGCGTCCCCGAGCTCGGGTCCTGGGAGATGATGCGGCCGAGCGGCACGGTGTCGCTGTACTCGGTCGTGCGCTCGACCACGAGTCCGCTCTCCTCCAGCGCGCGCTGGGCCTTGTCGGCGTTCCTGCCGGTCCAGTCGGTGATCTCCACCGGCTTCGGCCCCTGCGACACGAAGATGTCGACCGTGAAGTCGCGGCGGACCATGGTGTCCGGCTTGGGGTCGGAGCCGAGCACGGTGCCCGACGCCACGTGGTCGCTGTAGCGGTAGATGCTGCGGCCGAAGCTGAGGTGTGCCTCGCGGATGGCGTCCTGGGCGTCGTCGACGTTCATCCCCTTGAGCTTGGGGACGGCGTACCGCTCCTTGCCGCGCGAGACGATCAGGGTGACCGTGCCGCCGTTGAGGACCCGGGACCCGGGCTCGGGGTCGGTCGCCAGGACGTGGCCCTTCGGCACCGTCTCCGAGTACGCCGGATCGCCCAGTTGCGCCTTCAGCCCCTCGGACTCCAGCTTCTGGACGGCCTCGGTCTCGACCAACCCGAGCACTCCGGGCGTGGTGGTGTAGCGGCCCGCGCCGAACCACCAGACGCCCGCCCCGGCGCCGATCACGAGGAGCAGTGAGAGCAGGAAGATGATCAGCCCGCGGCGCGAGGGCCGGCGTCCACCCGTGACGATCGCGGCCGGCCGGGCCGGCGGCAGCCCGCCCGACACCGGGGCCGGCTCGGGCGGCCGGAAGTCGAGGATCGAGTCGCCGGGACGCAGCGTGGCCGTGTGCTCGGTGACGACGTCATCAGGGATCGCCGGCATCCGGTCGCGGGTCTGCTCGCGTGGGTGCTCGTCCTCGAACTCCGGCAGGTCGGCGACGGTCTCGTCCGGCTCGGGGCGGTCGGCACGCTCGACGGTGTCGTCGGGCTCGGGTGAGACGTAGTCGAAGGCGCGCGAGCGCCGGCCCGCGCCCGTCGGGGCGAGGTCGGCGGTCAGGTCGGGGTCGTCGGCGAGGCCGTCGAGCAGCGCCTGGCGGACCCGGTGCACCTGGTGGAGCAGCACGCTCGCGTCGGCCGGCCGGTTGTTGCGGTCGCGAGAGGTCGCGCGGGCGACCAGCGCGTCGACGTACGGCGGGATTCCTGGTACGCCGGCCGACGGCGGCGGCACGTCCTCGTGCACGTGCTTGTAGGCGACCTGGATCGGCGACTCGCCCTCGTGCGGCTTGTTGCCGGTGAGCAGCTCGTAGAGGACCACACCGGCGGCGTACACGTCCGCGCGGGCGTCGGCCTTGCCGTCGACGACGAGCTCGGGCGCGAGGTAGGAGACCGTCCCGATGAGTACGCCGCCGGTCGCGGTGTGCTGCGTGTCGGAGCTGATCGCCTTGGCCAGGCCGAAGTCGGCGACCTTGAGCTGGCCGCCGTTGGCCTCGTCGGCGAGCAGCACGTTCTCGGGCTTGATGTCGCGGTGGATCAGGCCGGCCCGGTGAGCGGCCGCGAGCGCGGACAGGACCGGGTCGATGAGCGCAAGCGCCTTGGCGGGCGCGAGCGGCGCCTCCTTGCGGATGACGTCGCGCAGCGTGTGGCCCGGCACCAGCTCCATGACCAGGAACACCACGCCGTGGTCGTCGCCCTGGTCGAAGACGCTGACCACGTGGGGGTGGGAGAGCCGCGCCGCGGCCCGGGCCTCGCGCACGAAGCGGGCGGCGAAGTCGTCGTCGTCGCCCAGGCCCGCGTGCATGATCTTGACCGCGACGATCCGGTCGAGCCGGGTGTCGACGGCCTCGTAGACGCTGGCCATTCCGCCCCGGGCGATCCGGCTGGCGATGTGGTAGCGGCCATCGAGGAGTCGCCCGACCAAGGGGTCGGTCCTGTCCCTCGCCGGGTCAGTCACCCCCTGGTTCTGGGTCTCGACGTCCACGCTGGTGATCCTCCGTTGGGCCGGACGGGGAAGAAATCCGACACCCCATCGTACGGTCGACCCGGTGAACCGGCGTCCTCGCCCTGCCGGTGCGGCGTGGCGGGCAGGCGGTACGGCGGTGATTTCGCCGCGTCGCCCAGTCGTGGAAAAGTGTCAGGAATGAGCGATCAAACCGTCGACCTGGCCTCGCTGGTCGAGGAGTGGTTCGACTGGGCCGCGGCCGCGAAGGCGCTCGGCGCGAGCGTCAACCAGGTACGCACGATGATCCGCGAGCACCAGCTCGCGGCCGCCGTACCCACTCCGGGGGTGGGGCAGCAGATTCCCGCCGCCCTGATCATGGACGGCGAGATCGTCAAGGGTGTGCCGGGCCTGCTGACGGTGCTGCACGACGCCGGGTACGACGACCGCGAGGCCATCGCCTGGATGTTCACCGACGCGGACCTGCCCGGCCGGCCGATCGACGCACTGCGGGAGAACCGCGGCTCCGAGGCCAAGCGACGCGCGCAGACGCTCGGATTCTGAGTCCACGGATTCTGATCGCCCTCCCAAGGAGTCCCGATGTCCCCCTCCCGCAAGGACGACACCACATTCACCAGCGTCGAGGGCTTGCTGCCGGCCCAGGGTGAGGGTTACTACAAGGAGTACACCGTCGAGACGCCGGGCTCGCCTGACCGTGGAGCCCGACGAATCGTCGCTGGCTCGGGGGGCGAGTTCTACTACACCGACGACCACTACCGGTCATTCAGGAGGATCGCGCGATGACGGGATTGGCAGCGCTGATGGCCGGACGTCGCGTGCCCGGTATCTACCGGTGGCACGCGGCGTTCGGCGTGGCCGACGTACAGCACTCGGTCGAGCATGCGGGCGGCCGGTTCGCCTACCTCGACGGCTGGAAGTCGCAGTCGAAGGACGAGTTCCTGACCGCGATCGGGGAGGCCTTCGGCTTCCCCGACTACTACGGCCGCAACTTCGACGCGCTGCTCGACTGCCTGCGCGACGTGGGCAGCTATCCCGACAATCCCGACAGCGAGGGCGGCACCGTGCTGCTGTGGGACGGCTGGGGCACCTTCGCCCGGGCCGACGAGCGGGCCTTCTCCATGGCGCTGAGCGTCCTGGGGCAGCGGGTCGACGAGCGCGAGGCGGGGAAGTTCAGCGTGCTGCTGCGCGGCGAGGGGCCCGACCTGAGCGACGTGCCCAGCCTCGACTGAGACCTCAGAGGTGCCGGTCGGTCGCGGCCGCCGCGAGGTCGCGCAGGGCGGTCCGAGCCGGCTCGCTCACGGGCGCCTTGTCGAGGGCGGCCAGGGCCAGTCGGGTCAGCTCGTCGATGACCGCCTCGACCTGACCGTGCGCGCCCGACTCCACGATGATCCGCCGCAGCCGCTCGACCTCGTCGGTGTCGAGCGCGCTGCCGAGGGCTCCGTCAAGGTGGGCGCCGTCGGCCGCCGGCGCGCCGTCCAGGGCGAGCGCGACCAGCACGGTGCGCTTGCCCTCGACCAGGTCGTCGCCGGCGGGCTTGCCCGTGGTCGCCGGGTCGCCGAACACGCCCAGCTGGTCGTCGCGGAGCTGGAAGGCCTCGCCCAGCGGCAGCCCGAACGCCGACAGCTGCTCGAGTACGACGTCGTCGCCGCCGGCCAGCGCCGCACCGACATGGAGCGGGCGCTCGATGGAGTACTTCGCCGACTTGTAGCGCAGCACCGTCATCGCGGTGTCGACGTCGGCCCGGCCCCGCGCCTGCACCGACACGTCGAGGAACTGCCCGGCGATCACCTCCGAGCGGCAAAGGTCGAACACGTCGAGCGCGGCCCCGACCCGCTCCAGCGGGAACCCGCAACGACGGAGCAGCTCGTCGGCCCAGCTGAGCAGCAGGTCGCCGAGGAGGATCGCCGCGGCCGCGCCGTACTGGCTGGGGCTGCCGGTCCAGCCGGCCTCGCGGTGGGCGGTGTCGAAGGAGACGTGGGTCGCGGGCCGGCCGCGCCGGGTCGCGGAGGCGTCCATGAAGTCGTCGTGGACCAGGGCGCTGGCGTGCAGCAGCTCGAGCGCTGCACATGCGCGCAGCAGCGCCTTCTCGTCGGGGACGTCGGGCGAGACCGCCCGGAAGCCCCAGTAGCAGAACGCGGCACGGAACCGCTTGCCGCCGGACACCGAGGCCCGGGCCTCGTCGACGAGGGCGGCGGCGTCTGGGCCGAGGGGCGCGAGGCGCGCGGCCTGCCCGTCGAGGAACTCGTCGAGAACCTCCTGGATCCGGGCGGCGAAGTCGGCGTGATCGGAGGAGGAGCTCACACGGGGAGCGTATTCCCATGTGGAACCGCCGCTGCCCGTCGGGGCCGGGTTCATAGACTGGCGCCATGACTGTGGGGACCGGCCGCACGATCGGCCAGCTGATCCGGGAGGGCGAGCGATCGTTCTCCTTCGAGTTCATGCCGCCGAAGGACGAGTCCGGCGAGGAGCAGCTGTGGCGGGCGATCCGTGACCTCGAGCCCTTTCAGCCGACCTTCGTCTCCGTGACGTACGGCGCGGGCGGGTCCTCGCGCGACACCACCGTGCGGGTCACCGGCCGGATCGCCAAGGAGACCTCGCTGCTGCCGATGGCGCACCTGACGTGTGTCGGCCACACCCGCGAGGAGCTCGAGTCGATCCTCGACGAGTACGCCGCGGCCGGCGTACGTCATGTGATGGCGCTGCGCGGCGACCCGCCCGAGGGCCCGCGCGCGGCCTGGACGCCCACCGAGGGCGGGTTCACCTACGCCCAGGAGCTGGTGGAGCTCGCCGTGCAGAGGCACGGCTTCAGCGTCGGCGTCGCGGCGTTTCCGGAGGGCCACCCGTCGGCGGAGTCGATCGAGCGGGACGCCGATGTGCTCGTGGCGAAGGCGGAGGCGGGCGCGGAGTTCGCGGTCACCCAGATGTTCTTCCGGGCCTCCGACTACTTCGACCTGGTCGAGCGGGTGCGGGCGCGCGGGGTCGACCTCCCGATCCTGCCGGGCATCATGCCGATCCTGAACCTCAACGCGATCACCCGTCAGGGCGAGCTGATCGGAGCCGCCGTACCCGACAAGGTGATCGACAGCTTCGCCGGGCTCGCCGAGCGCGACGAGATCCGGGCCAACGGCATCCGGCTGGCCGCCGAGCTCTGCGAGGAGCTGCTCGCCGGCGGCGCGCCGGGCCTGCACTTCTACACGCTGAACTTCTCGAAGGCGACGCGCGAGATCTTCCAGGCGCTCCAGATCACCGTGTAGCGCGGGTGTGCGGCGCCGCGCCGATCCGGCCCCGCTCATGTAATGCGCTGTTATCCCGTCCACTGCGCCGTTGCAGCGGGTGGTCAGACGGGATAACCCCGCGTTACAAGTCCCGCCTCCGGCCCGCGAAAGCGACTGTCCGGATCGACGGCCGGCGCTAGTGTCGGCCCATGAAGCGCACGCTCACCGTCACCGGTCAGGGTCAGAGCCGAGCGGTGCCGGACCGCGCCGTACTCCGGATCGGGATCGCGCACCGCGCACCCGGCGTGGCCGACGCCGTTGCCGGGGTCGATTCCGGCGTCCGGCTCGCGGGCGAGGTCGCGCGCCGGTTCACGACGCCGGCCCGGATCGGCTCCCAGGGGTTGAACCTGTGGCCGGCGCACGACCAGGAGGGTCGCCAGGTCGGCTTCGAAGCCCGTCACCAGCTCGCCATCGCCTGCGACAACCTCGACGTCGCGGGCAAGCTGGTCGGCGCTCTGGCCGCCGAGGTCGGTGACCGGCTGCAGATCGGAGGGGTCTCGCTGGAGGTGTCCGACCCGTCGGCGGCGCAGACGGCCGCGCGGGAGGAGGCGTACGCTGATGCCACCGCTCGGGCCGAGCACCTGGCGGGACTGAGCGGCGCGACCCTTGGCGAGGTGGTCTCGGTCGTGGCGGGTGGCGGCGCGACGCCGTTCAGGGGCGACGTCATTCCGGCGAGCGCGAAGCTGGACGCGTCGTTCGAGCCCGGTGAGTCGACGATCGCTGCGGCCGTGACCGTGACCTGGCGGCTGGCCTGACTTTCGGCTGGGCCGATCCTGCAGCACGCTCAGGCCGGGCCGATGGCCTGTGCGACCAGGGCCGCGGAGAGGCCGACGAAGGGCAGGCCGGCCCCGGGTGTGGCGTGCGCGCCGGCGGCGTACACACCGGGGATGGGGGTGCGCGGGCCGAGCCGGTCGCGGATCGTCGCCCGGCCCTGCCACAGGACGCCCTCGGGCGAGCCGCCCCACTTCTCGACCAGGTCGCGCGGGGAGCGGGCGAGCTTGACCCGCACCTGGTCGCGTACGTCGACGCCGTAGCGCACCAGAGTGGTCACCAGGTCCTCGGCCACCTTGCCGCGGCCGTGCAGGGTCCAGGCGGCCCCGCAATCGGGCGCCCGCCCCCCAGTGCGTACGACGATGGTCGGGTCGCCGTGGAAGACCGTCTCCGCCGCGAGATCGGGTACGTCGCCGGACAGGCCGACGTACATGGTCATCGGCGGGATCGCCGGCATGCTCCGCTGCATGTAGGGGTGCAGCGCGGGCAGCCGGCGGGGGTCGACGGCGACGACCACCGCGTCGGCGTCGAGCTCCGCATGGTCGGTCGCGACCGCCGCCACCCGGCCCTCGCGCACGACCAGGTTGGTCGCCGTGGTCCGGGTGTGCACCTCGACCCCGCGGGTCGCCAGCCGGGCGGTCAGCGCCTCCGCGAGCCCGCTCATGCCGCCGGGGATCGTCCACGCGCCGAAGGTCTGCTCCAGGTAGGACACGCAGCCCAGCCAGGCCGGCACGTTGCGCAGGTGGTGGCCCTCGAACTCGTAGGGGAAGCCCGCGACCAGCCGCAGCCGCTCGTCCTTGAAGGTCTTGCGCAGCCGGTGGTGGAGCGTCTCGCGGGTCAGCAGCCTGCGGGTCAGGTCGCGGCCGGCGACCTCGGGCGACCACGGGCGTTCGAGATAGCCGCGACGGATGACGTCCCAGTCGTCCGCCCAGGAGGAGACCCAGTCGCACCACTGCTCGCCGAGCCCCGGCGCGAGCGCGTCGAACGCCTCCAGCTGGGCGACCCGGGAGTTGCCGGGGAGGGTCAGCGCGGTGTCGTCCTCGAACCGGTGCTCGCGGATCACCGGCCGGTTGACCAGCTCGACCTCCTTCTCCAGGGGCCGGCCGGACTTGCGGAACAGGTCGCGGATCACCGCAGGCAGCAAGGTGTACGACGCGGAGCCGTCCCAGGCGTAGCCGTGGGCCTCGACCGGGGTCAGCGCCCCACCCAGCGAGTCGCACCGCTCGGCCAGGGTGACCTGGTGTCCGAGCTTGGCCAGCCGGGCGGCCGACGCGAGGCCGCCGAAACCGCCCCCGATCACCACCACCCGCATGCCGGCCACCCTAGACGAGTGGCCGGTCAGCCGGTCAGTGTCGCGGGTCGGCCGCGGCCTTTCCAGCGCCGCCAGCCGCGGCGTACGAACTTGGCGATGTAGAACAGCGCGACCACGCCGCCCACCAGCAGGATGGCGGCGATCACCGCGGCCGCGACCGGGTGCTCGATGGCGAACCAGACCACGGCCAGCACGATCGCGTCCTCCGCGAGGCTCGCGCCGATGTTGGTGACCGGCTCGGGGGTGGTGTTGAGGGCCAGTCGGCCGCCCATCTTGACAAGGTGCGAGGCGAGCGCCGTACTGCCGCCGACGACGCCGGAGACGGCCTGGTCGAGGGAGTCCGCGTCGCCGGCCAGGAGTACGCCGATCACCGCACCGACCGTGGGCCGGATGGCCGTCGAGATCGCGTCCCACGTCGAGTCGATGTAGGGGATCTTGTCGGCCACGAACTCCATCGCGTAGAGGAAGCCCGCGACCGCCAGCACCGGCCAGTCGCCCAGCACGTCGGGGATCTGGCTGAACGACCCCAGCCGGTCGGCGATGCCCAGCACCAGCACGACCAGGTAGCTGTTGACCCCGCTCGCCCACCCGGTGGAGAACGCCATCGAAAGTGAGTCCACGGCCGACAGCATAGGGACGGGGTTTGAGTATCCGTACGCATCCGCGTTGTCGGTGGGGCCCGGCAGGATGAGGTCGCCGGCCGGCTCGGGGCTTCGCGGGGGTGAGATCCGGGCCGGCCGGGCCAGTCAGGTTGGGGTCAGGTTGTCGTCAGTGCAGGATCCGGTCGAGCGTCTCCTGGTCGCGCGCGACCACGGCGGTGCCGTCGTCCAGGGTGATGATCGGTCGCTGGATCAGCTTCGGGTGCTCGGCCAGCGCGGCCACCCAGTCGGCCCGGTGCGCCTCATCGCGGGGCAGTTCCTTGAGCCGCAGCTCCTTGGCGACCGGCTCGCCCATCCTGGCGATGTCCCACGGCTCGAGGTCGAGCCGCGCGAGCACGCCCTCCAGCTCGGCCGTGGTCGGCGGCTCGTCGAGGTAGCGCCGGGTCGTGTACGCCGCTCCGGCCTCGTCCAGCGCGCGGACCGCGGTCCGGCACTTCGAGCACGCGGGGTTGATCCAGATCTCCATCAGTTGACCTCCAGCTCGGTCGCGCCGGTGAGGGTGAGGAGCTCGTCGTACGTGGTGGAGAAGACGGCGGCGGGGTGGCCGGCGGCGGCCCAGACCACGTCGTACTTCTGGAGGGTGGTGTCGAGCCAGGTCGGCACGGGCGCCGGGTGGGCGATGGGGGAGACGCCGCCGATGACCTGGCCGGTGTGGCGGCGTACGAAGTCGGGCTTGGCGCGCTTGAGCGGTCCGGTCACCGCGGCGACCTTGTCGGTGTCGACCCGGTGCGCGCCCGAGGTGAGGATCAGCACCGGGGAGCCGGAAGCGTCGAAGAGCAGGCTGTTCGCGATCGCGCCGACCTCGCAGCCGAGCGCCTCCGCGGCCAGCGCGGCGGTGTGCACGGAGTCGGGCAGTACGACGATCTCGCCGGTCCCGCCGCGGCGGGCCAGCTCGGCGCGGAAGCTCGCGATCGAGGGGTGTTCGTCCATGTCGCCGACCTTAGGACACCGTTCCAGACCGATCTGAGACGGCTGTCATCAGGGGATTGACGGGTTGTCGGAGGTGGGGTGTACCTTGGAAGTGTTCGAACAGATGTTCGAACGATTGGCCCTGGCGGAGGCGACCTCGACCCCCGCTTCCGCCGGGGCCTGCACCGCGCAACACAGCATCGCACGGTGCACGGACAGACGGTGCTCAGACAGAAACAAGGGGTCGGACGTAGGGGTCGAAGTCGAAGCTCTGGGGAAGGAGCTGCAGTGCGGCGATACGACGATCCCGTGGAAGTGCGCAAGGGAATGGTGGCCGACCTGGTCGGTCCCGATGCCGATCCGGTCGAGGGACCCGAACAGTTCCTCTGGCACGGACGGCTGTGGAAGGTGCGCGACGTGCTCGCGCACTGGGTGGAGACCGGGGCCTGGTGGCAGTCCGGGGGAGTGCGGGCCGTGCTCGGCTCGGACGACGGGTCCGCCGAGGCGGGCGCGGCCGCGCGCGGCGACCTGCTCACGGAGCGCGAGGTCTGGCGGGTCGAGGCCGGGGTCGGTCCGGCGATCGCCGGCAACCCCTCAGGCGTCTTCGACCTCTCCTTCGACTGGGCCGACGGCAACTGGCAGCTCGTCGCCTGCCACGACTGAAGGAAGGAACCACCGTGATGAACCCTCACGTTCTCCCCGCCACCACCCACTCCTACCTCGCCCGCGCGGCCGAGTCGCTGCGCGAGGCGATGACCACGACCGACGTCGCGACCCGCTACGCCTGTGCCCACGTGTCCGCGCTCCGGGCCACGGCCGCCCTGCTGGCCGCTCGGGCCCATCCGAGCCCGGCCCGGCGCAAGGCCCAGAAGAACGCCTGGGTGCTGCTCGCCGAGGTCGCGCCCGAGCTCTCGGAGTGGGCGGCGTTCTTCGCGGCCGGCGCCGGCAAGCGCGCGGCGGCCGAGGCCGGGTCGCGCCGGGCGGTCACCGCTCGGGAGGCTGACGACCTGATCCGCGACGCGGACCGGTTCCTCGGCGTGATCGAGACCGCACTGGGGATGGCTCCCCACGTGCCCTTCGAGCCGGAGATGTTCTCGGCCGCTGGGGTCTGGCGGGCGGGCGGGGTCTGGAGTGCCTGACCCCTTCGTCCACCTCCACGTGGCGTCGGGCTACTCGCTCCAGTACGGCGCCTCTCATCCCCATGTGCTCGTCGAGCGGGCGGCCGAGCAGGAGATGGACACGCTCGCCCTGACCGACCGCGACGGCACCGACGGTGCGGTCAAGTTCGCCAAGGCGTGCCTGCAGGCGGG
>WNGB01043216.1_pt1 | contig 14229 bp, 13 predicted proteins | sample 5400681 | NCBI WGS metagenome assembly WNGB01 (sample SAMN13153367, study PRJNA577476) | soil metagenome | isolation source: 115 cm soil or saprolite under grassland replicate 2 | place: USA:California | collected 2016-06-15 | reverse complement strand
AGCGACGCGCTTTGGGCACAGTACATGACCGGCTGGATGGCCTGGAACCACGTGCGAGCAGCTGCGGCTGTTGCAGCTGCGGCATTGCTTACGATTGCGCTCACCAGAGATTAAGGAATGGGGTTTGTACACTCATTGCAATTTCACCGTCTGTAGAGTGCAGCTTGCCATGTAATGGTGCCGTTCGCCATTTTTTTCATGACTCTCGCTCACCGGCAAGCTAATGTTTCAGTCCAATAGATTTTGAGAACTCCTAGAGGGACAGATGAGGATCGCCCGCAAACTGATTGTCCTGATAGTATTTGCGACCGCGCTAGCAAAGGCACAGACATCGCAAGAACAGGCGAGTGCCTCTGGTGGGCAAACCCCGCAGACCGTAGCCGAGCGACTGGGATACCCTGCAACTTCACGCTTGCTGGTCATACATGCCGACGATTTTGGCATGTTGCATTCAGTCAACAAAGCCACCATCGACGCTTTGAACAACAAGTGGATCACGTCGGCAAGCATTCTGGTTCCATGCCCGTGGTTCCCGGAGGCAGCCCGCTTTGCACGGGACACGCATTTCGACACCCACATGTTCGCTGTCTCAACTAAACCGCCACTTGGCGTCGAATACGTGAAGCTCGGACGCGCATATGGCATACCTTTGCTGTTAGACCATCACGAGTTGCAGATGGGCGTCCCGCCTGCTGCAGTGTTAATCGACCGCATTTTGTTTTTGGAGCCTGGGGTCACAGCAGATCAGTGGCTAAACGCGTACGAAAACATTCTGCGCCAGGTACCGCCGGGAACATACGAGCTTATTGTGCACCTTGCATACGCGGACGACGAGATGCGGGCGGCCACCTACGATCAACCCAACTGGGGTGCTCAGTGGCGACAAAATGATTTGGACACGGTGAAGAACGCCGAATTTCAAAAGTTTATCAAAGACCAAGGATTCATTTTGGTCTCGTGGCGAGAATTGGCAAAAGCCATGCCGCGGGATTGGAAGTCTTCTGCGAACTAGACGAACACCCCTTGGGACTACTGTAAAGGTCGGACACGTAGCTTGAAACTACTTCTTTGTCTCTTTGTCACATCTGGGCTGCGAGCTCCGCTGGCCGTCCATATCTTGAGAACAGAGGTCGCGGATCGGTGTGCCATCGTCCCAGGCGATGGCGAAGTCGAGCGGTGGACTGCCTTTCCCGCACGGTTCCGCAGGGTCGCGGATCGCTTAAAAGGTGTTATGGAAATCAATGTATTACCTGAAAGGAAGATCGTATGACTGCGAATGTTGCGATGCATCCGGGCACATCAGCCCCAAATACTACGGCAGACTCGAGGGGCAGAATCTGGGGAGGTCGCATCATGAGCGGCCTACCGGCATTGTTCCTTCTTTCCGATGGAATTATGAAACTGGTCAAGCCAGAGTCGGTCGTGCAAGCAACTGTCCAACTGGGATATCCCGAGAGTGTGATTGTCGGCCTGGGAATCGTATTACTGGCCTGTACCGCCCTGTATCTGATCCCGCGCACTGCGGTTCTTGGTGCCATCCTGCTTACGGGTTACCTGGGTGGCGCCATTGCCACTCAAGTGCGTGTCGGAAACCCGCTGTTCACTCACATATTGTTCCCCGTGTACCTCGCTCTGCTGTTGTGGGGCGGACTATTTCTCCGCGAGCAGCGCTTGCGTGCGTTGATCCCTCTGAGAGGAGAGCCTGTTCTGTAGCTTCGGTCTCGATACTGCCCCCAGATACGATTTCTCCATCGCGAATCGAGTGTGTAAGCGAGCGTTGTTAGTCCCGCTCCGAGCCCTCTTAGAGGAACGGCACGTAACCCGGGCGGCGAAACGAACTTTCTTGAGTCAGTCCACAATGAGCCGGGTGCTGGAGCCAGTACGCGAGATGTTCGAAGATCCTCTTCTGGATAGTAAAAAGAATGCTTGCAATGAAGGACGCGTTGACCCACAGCGTCAGCGGTTGTCCCGCACAAGAGTGTGGGAGTCAAGCCGACAAAGTAATCTGAACCATAGACGGAGGTTCAGCCGGTCCAAAGTGAAAAAATGAGATCGAGCTTGAGAAGACGAGCGATTGTCAGGTTCAGTTTAGGTCGCTTCCAGGATTGCATCCCAAGTGTGGGGCGCGTTACAAATTGGGTGGGACTTCAAAGGGGGCTTTAAGCGTTTCTAGAATCCCAAGCGGGAAAAGCCAGCACGCCCTTTCGCGCTGGAAGGGAAGCTGTTACGATGTTTTTGCGAGGTTCGTTTTCCCTGTGTTCTCTTCCTGGCCATCGACGCGTATAGTCCTGGGCAATACGGCAGTCCGGCCAGAAATTTGTGGGCGGTTTGGGGGCGGTTCCGCCGGTAAGAGCGCTCTTTTAGGCAAGGGAAGGCAATTAGTGCACGATATGCAATTCGTGCAAAGCCGCATAAACACTGGTTATTTCGCATCTCGTTGATTTGGCGAGTGGGGACGTAGTTCAGTTGGTTAGAACGCTGCCCTGGCATTCTGCAGCAATCGTTTCTCTAGTAATTTCAAGTACTTGCGGTATAAGTGCCCAAACCACACTGTCACCAAGTCGACTTCTCTTCTCGTCCTTTTTGCGGATCACCGTGCAGCATCTCTCTACAGTGCTAATGGTATCTGCTTCTAGCAGGCGCCAACGTACGAAACCCAAAGTGCAGTGCGGATGCTGCTACGCTCCCTAAGCGAGCCGCGAGGCGGCTCTGCCACATTTCGGACGGGCATAAAACTCCTGGGTGGAATTGTTTCCGTTGCCTTCACAAAACTGCTGCTTGGGCTGAGGCAAAAGTTTTTGATATTCCCGAAGAAGACACTCTGGTTCCAGCCAAAGGCTGGTGGACTATTAGTGGGCGCATTGGGTTGGTTTGTCCCGCAGGTCTTGGGAGTGGGTTACGGTTACGTTGGCGATGCCTTGAATGGAAAAATGGCACTCAACCTAATGGCACTGCTGGTTGTTCTGAAGCTTATTACTGTCACAGCAAGCTACGCATCTGGCAACGCTGGAGGCATTTTGGTCCTGCTCTCTTCATTGGCGCAATGCTCGGGGGGGGAGCGTGGGGACGGTGGCGCACGGCTTGTTCCCGGCTCACACAGCGACTCCTGTGCCTACGCGTTGGTGGGCATGGGTACTGCTTTCGCTGGAATGGTGCGGCGCTCCCATGACTTCGGTGTTGATGATTTTTGAAATGACGCAGAACTATTTGGTTATCGTCCCTCTGATGATCTCGAATCTGATCAGCTTGTTTATTTCTTCGCGACTAGAGAGAGCGCCTATCTCAGCGGTGATCTTCAGGAATTTACGGCGATTCACGTGCGAGTTCAACATGGATTTCTCCTATTGTCTTTGGTAGCAGCCGATATCTACTTTTCCGGATTGGACTCGGGGTGAGCCTTCAAGATCCAGTTCTCCCACCGGTATTCCGTCAGTCGTGCCGGCAGCCAGCGCGGCAGAGTAGGACCGCAGATGAAAGTCGTTCGCAGTAGCATCCACAAAATGCGGATCCAGAAAACGGGAATGACGGTCATTCCCTGTGGATTCAACATATTGATCGAATCCTGTCACGGTGGAGGAAGCTCCTGCCCAGGTGCTCGTCTTCGCTCCGGAGGCACAGTAATAAAAGTTGTGATCGATAGCGGCGGGCGGCTGGTTTTTGTCGACCTGAGATTTGTTCAGTGTTATAAGACAGCGGGGCCCTGCGTAGACGATGTTGTTAGCAAAAATATTGTCCGTCATGTTCCACTGCATCTGGAACTCACCGGAGCCTGTTCCCGACGTATCGTTTTCGTAGAGCGTGTTGTTGACCACCGTGCAGTGATCGGTGCGTCCCCGTTCCGGCGCATAACCCCCGATGGAAACGCCCGCAGTATGGCAGTGATAAATAAGGTTATTCCTCGCAGTGACGTAACTGGTGGCACGGTTCTGGTGTTCACTCGCCAGCTCGATTCCAAAGTCCACATCATGAATGATGTTCTGCTCGATCAGGATTCTGGTGCCGCCGTCCACATAAATACCATCGGAAGATTCATCGTTGCGGTATGCCGGATTGCCGCGCGAAGTAATGTTGTAAACCAGATTGCCGCTTACCACTCCGTCGCGGGCTTGGTCAACAGCCGGCTCAGGTGCCGTGCGCTCAAAACCGATGACGTCGATTCCGATGTTGTTGTTGTCATGGACAACATTGTGCGTAATGCGGAAGTTCGTAACATTCCCGTTCACTACCAGCGACTCGCTCGAACCGGTTTTGAGGTGATGCACCTCATTGCCGTCAATAACCAGTTCACTGATAGGAGTCTTGGCGTCGGTACCGTATACAGCAATGCCAAACCCGTTGCCGCCTCGTCCCGGAGCATCGCGGCCGTCGAAATTCTGCTCAATATGATGGACGTTGTTCTTGAGCAGCTCTATATGGGAGCCGGATCCAATGACGTTGATGCCCAGTGGACTGAGCTGATGTTCGGCCGTGCGGAAGTTGCGGATTTCAAAGCCCTCGATCCTCACGTAACTCTGGTTGTGAATGGTAAGTACGCCGCTTCTGCCGCTGGGAGCGAAATGCTCTGCGTCCAGGGTCGCCGTCTCGCCAGGATACCTTCTGAACGTAATGTATCCATCAGTCGCGTTGCCGGATGAGTGGATGCTTACGAGCTCTTCGTAGATTCCACCACGCACATTGACGGTACTGCCTGCACGCGCGGAGTCTGCGGCATGTTGAATCGTGCGCCAAGGCGCGGTTTGGGTGCCGGGATTCGAATCATTCCCGGTCGTCGACACGTAGAAGGAAGAGTTGGGCTGACCAAAAGCCGTGGAGACGCACAGCAATAATAGGAAGACAGTTGAAAATTTCACGCTCACCGCTCCCAAGAAAAAACTAAATGCACACGTGATGGGACAAGCGGGACGCTGTCGGGCCTCGATTGTGAACTGACGCAAGCCTTTGTGCTCACTATCGAATAATTTGTAGAGAACGGGCCTTGATAAAGCCGTTCGGCGACGGTAGGTCCCGAGCCGAAGTCATATCGGTCGAAGTTATGAGGGGGGTATGGGCGAGCAGGGGCTTGGTACCGATCCCCAGGGCAGCTAGCCCGCCCGCACCGACGCCGCTCTTCAGAAAAGATCGTCTCCGCACTCTCGCCCGTCCGCACAAAAGAGAGACAGACCTCAACTGGCGCCGAGGTCTGTCTTCATCGCAAGATACTCTTTAGAACTGAAACCGCGCTCCAAACTGCATTCTGCGGAAGTTGTTGGTGGTGGAAGTAACCTGGCCTAAAGCCCCGTCTCCCGATCCCAAATCCGGAAAGGCAAAGCGTTGACGATTGAATGCATTGAACATCTCAGCGCGCACCTGGAGGATCTTGCCCTCCCGGATCGTAAACTCCTTGGATAGCGAAGCGTCCACGTTGCGGATGCCATCGCCTCGCAGGTTGGAGAAATGGCGAGGTGCATTGCCAGGAATATTATCCCCAGGATCGGCAAAACAATTCTGATTCAGAACACTCCCTCCGGATTTGGCGGCATCGCGATAACTCAAACCCGTCGAAAGTTGAGAGCAGACCAGGTCCGGTCGTTGATTGCCGTCAGCCAACAGTCCGGCGCTGTTGAAGATAGCCAGCGGCTGCCCAGATTGCAAAGTGACGCCTACGATGGCATCCAGCACGGGGCTCATGGCGCCCCCGATCAAGCGATCCTTCCCGACAGGAAGATCGAAAATGACGGCGGCAGTCAGCCGGTGGGGTGCGTCGTTAGAGCTGATTCCATGCTCCGCCTCAAGATCGTCGAGCAGCTGCGGGTTGTCCAGCCACAGGTTGCCCAGCCAGGCATTGCGCCCGGCGGAGGAATCGTCGGTAGATTTGGAGAAGGTGTAGTTTCCCTCAAAACTGATGTAATGGCTGGCACGCTTCTGAAACCGAATTTGTAGCGAATGGTACCAGGAGTTGGCATTCAGCGTCGGCAGCCCCTCGAAGCCGCCATCAAACTGCGGGTAGGGTTCCAGCAGCAATTGTTGCGGAATGGTGTCATCAACGTAGCGGGAATCCGACACGTCAGCCGCGTTGAAAATCGGGCTGGCCGGACACCATGGGCCCGTCAGCGCCGCGGACGTGGTGAAGAAGCACTGGAAAGGATTGGCGACATCGGTGTTGAGATAATCCGATACAGCGGTACTGCTGGGATCGTGGGTCGGATTCAATTGTGCCACCAGCTCATTGCGAATCGACGAGGGCAGGAAGTTGCGGTTACGGGTGGAGATGCCTCCGGCGCCGGCCCAGGGCAAATGCGTGCTGCGGTTCGCAGAGTAGTCCACGCCGACCACGATCTGTCCCGGGAACATGTGCTGAATCCCGAGGTTCCACTGATAGATCTCGGCATTGCGCGCCGTCCGAGTGTCCAAATCGCTGGAATTACCAAATCCCCACTGTGCCAGCTTGCCGTAGGTGGTCCCCTGCGGTCCCGACAAACCACCAGGAAATGGGCTGGTGCAAGTGGGCTGTATCGGGGAAGGCCCGAGACACGCGACTTGCTGTGCGAAATTGTTTTTGTTGAAATGCATAATCGCCGTTTTCGCGAAGGCAGGACCGGCATATTGGAAATTAGTGGCCACGTTCATGCCGTAAAAGACTCCGGCGCCACCACGCAACACGGTATTGGAAGCGAGTTGATAGGCGAAGCCCAGACGCGGAGCAAAATTGTTTCGATCCACCGGCGAGTTGCGATGGCTGGAGCTGGTAAAGACGCTCGTCCCTCTAATCTCGCCGATCTGCCCAAAGTCAAGCGTCGGGTTGCTGGGGTCCTGGTTGCGGCTCAGCGGAATGTTGATACCCGTGTCTCCAGTGAAATCGTTGAACTGCAGCCGGTTGTAGCGCTCCGTGTAGGGAGTGCTCCACTCATAGCGCAAGCCGACATTGACCGTCAGCTTTGGCATAACCTTCCAATCGTCCTGCATGTAGAAGGCGGTCTCTTTCGATTTGTCCGCTACCGCGGGGACCAGGTGCAGCGAAGCCTCGTATGGGTAACCGGTCAAGATGGTGGCAAACGGGTTTCCCTCATCCTGGTCCCCCAACCCCGCATTGGGTTGAGAGGTGGTTACGTCCCGCGAGAAGTCGAAGATGCCGGTGGGATTGTCGGGCTGCCAGAAGTTGTTAAAGAAGACGCGCTGTTCGCCGCCGATTTTAATCGAATGTCTTCCTTTTACCCATTGCAAACCAGAGGAGTAACTGAAAAGCGTGTGGGCGAAGTGGGTGTCCACGCAGCATTGGGTAAACAGCGAGAGAAATGGGTCATCGACGCCGATAGTGGGCATGCGGGTGAGCCCGTTGGCCGCAAGAACCGGCGACAAGCCAACCGAGTCAAGCGTTGGATACATGTTACTGATGCCGGGGGCATGCACGCGGTCCACACTGAAGCGGCTGGTCAACAGCTTCGTCGGAGTTATTGCCCAGTTGTACTCCACGCCGCCATTCTGGGCATTCGTCAGGTAAATCACTCCATCGCCCTGATCGCTGCCGATGATGGTGGGTGCGGTGAATTCGTCGTGGTGACGGCTGTAACGTCCGCCGATTTTGTGATTGGTCGTGATCTGATGATCCAACTTGACGTCGACCTGCCAACCCGGATCGGTGCCAAGGATGACTTGGCGCCAGTTGGGGTCCGGAAAGACCGCACCCTGTATGTTGGGAAGCGGATACAGATTCAGAATCGCCTGGCCGATCGGGTCAATTTTGTTCGCAGGGATGATGTCGTTCACCCCACCAACAGAGAATCTGTTCCGTGGACACGGCGTGGATGATCCCTGTGGGTTTCCAGCGCACGGATCGTAGATTCCAGCGGAGTTCGCTGGACTCTGCGAGAAGTCTCCGGTTCGTTCCGCTGGGGTGGGTACGATTCCGTCCAGGTTGACGGGATCCTGCTGACGAACCTTTTCCAAATCGACAAAGAAGAAAGTCTTATTCCGCTTCAGAGGACCGCCAAGAGAGAAGCCGTATTGATCCCGTACGTGGTCGGGCTTTTCGCCGGAGTTGAAGAAATCGCGGGCATCAAAGTTGGACCGCTGCCCGTACCACCAGCCACTGCCGTGAAAGTTGTTCGACCCCTGCTTTAGCACCATATTCACAATCGTGCCGCCGTTGTTGCCGAACTCGGCAGAAAAGCTGTTGTTCTGGACTTTGAACTCCTGCACGATTTCGACGGACGGTTGGTAGTAGATATTGGAGTTGCCACCTTCGCCCTGTTCCGGCGCGCTGAGGGGACTGCCATCAAGCGTAACTTGGGCCGTGGCATTACGCTGGCCGTTGGAGACGAAGTTGGTGCCGGTGGGATAGTTGTCATTGATCCCAGAACCCGTGGTTTCCGTTACGCCGCCCGCCAGAAAAACCAGCCCAAACATGCTGCGACCGTAAAGCGGAATGTCGCGCACATACTCGTTGGTGACATCAGTGCCGAGAGCAGCGTTTTCCGTGTCCATCAGGGGCGCAGCCGTGGTCACCTCCACCGTGGTGATCAATCCCAACGGATGCAGCGTGAAGTCAATCGTGGTCTGCTGCGCGACCTGCAGCACGACATTGTTTTCCTCGGCCGGCCGAAAACTCGCGGCATCGGCCTTAATGGTGTAAACGGCGGGCCGCAACCCGGTCAGGCTGTACTGGCCGCGCTCGTCGGTGTGCGCTGTTGCGGAAATACCCGTAGCGTCGTTCGTGATGATAACGGTCGCATTGGGAACCAAGGCGCCATTCTGGTCCTTGACGACACCGCGAATCTGCGCGCTGTAACTGGCCTGACTCCATGCGGGCGCCGATAGCAAAAGACAGATCAGAGAGATACAAGCTGCGGACCATGGCTGAGTACGCTTATGGACACACATAGCAACCCCCTCGTGGCTTTCTTTTTATTACGAGATAATACTATTGCTTTCGTTTGTGCAGGAAGTCAAGCGAAATCGTTCATGATTGCCGCCATTCCACTCGGTGCAATGCTGGATTATCCATCGTCAGCTCCTATCTGAAGACGGAACCGGGTTCCGTCGCAATGGCCAGGTGTGCGCTTCGCCCAAAAACCTCCCCAGCTAGTTGATTGCGGAGCAGACCTGGGCGGCCCTGTCTTCGAGTGGAATCTAGAACATTTCCTGAGCAGCCGTTGCTGTGGACGCGCAGTCTGACGGAGGGCCTCAATACGGCAAGGTCAAGGCCATTCCACTCAAATATCGCGGCCCGCTTCGTTCAGACCGGGAAAAAAGGGGGTTCTCATTTGCGAAAAGAGCAATCAGGATCGTGGTCAGAAAATGACCGTCGGAAAACCTCTGCTCCACTCCATAAAGCGGGACAGGAGCAATGGGTTGGATGAGGACGATGCCGTAGAAAACCAGGTCCCACAAACTAGGAACGCGCCTGAGACGGGACGGCGACGCGGATTGACTGGCTTCCATTATTTTTTAGGTTCAATAGTAAGCTGGCCTTCCTCCTCGGGCACTAAAACGTTTTGATTGTGAGGGCGTGGCCCTGGCTTCTGCCCTGCAATTCCTTCTTGACAAACCCGACTGGGCGAAACTAAAAGTATTATATCGTAATAAATCGAAAGAACGCAGAAGTGAACTCGTAGGTGCCCCAAACCGCACCAGGTTCGATGAGAATACAGAGGAGCCGCATATGAAGTTACTTCGCCCTGCGATTTCTACACTGCTTTCTCTCTCGCTCTTATCCTTACTGACGGCATTCGCGTCCGGCCAAGCCCAGCTATACAGCCCAGATCTGGTTCCCAACTTGACTGTTACCGTGACCAACGATGAAACCGACATCGTCACGACGTTCCGAACTAATAATGAGGGTCTGTACATTTTTACCGGACTGCGTCCTGCGAAACATACCCTGCGTGCCGAGGCGGCGCGGCCGGATTCAACCTGTGGAGAAGAAGGGCCTGGTGCTGCAGGTTGATCAGCAGACTTCCATCGATTTTGACATCGTCGGCTGCGGGTTGGTTGTCGTCGGTGACGCAGCGCCGCTGCTCGATACCGAAAGCACGGGCTTGGGGACTGATCTGGAGGTAGAATGCAACGTCTGATAATCTTGTTTCTGGCTGTTTGTTCAGTCGTCTTCTCCGCTGCTTTGGTATCCGCCCAAACGCCTGGTCCAGCCAATCAATCCGCCCAAATCGGCTATCACGAAGATCCCAACGCCGACCAAAAACGCACTCTTTTGTTGAAAGACTTCAAGCCGGGCACGATGATGCACACTTCCGTGCACGAGGTGCCCAAGGCTAAGTTCTACGTCATTGACGTGCACAATCACGTCAACGACGCCGCGCGCATTGACGAACACATTCCACCCCAGCGTGCGGTGGAAGCCATGGACAACACCAACGTCAAGACCGTCGTAATCCTCACCGGCATGTGGGGAGACAAGCTGCAAGGCGTGATGGATGAAATGGTCAAGGCCTATCCCGGGCGCTTCATGGTGTTTGCACAATACGACTGGAGCAAGATCGATGACCCGAACTTCAGTCAGGAGATGGTCGCGCAGCTCGACGATGGCGTAGCCCGCGGCGCACGCGGGCTGAAAGTGCTGAAAGACCTCGGCCTGGGCGTGCGGGACAAGAGCAGCAAGCTCATCACGGTGGACGATCCCCGGCTGGATCCAGTCTGGGAGGAATGCGGCCGCCTCGGCATTCCCGTTTCCATTCACACCAGCGATCCTGAAGCGTTTTTTCATCCGACCGACAATACCAACGAGCGTTACGAGGAACTGATCGGCCATCCGGACTGGAGCTTCTATGGTTCGGACTTCCCCAGCAAAGAAGCGCTCCTGGCCGCGCGCGATCGCGTATTTGCCAAGCATCCAAGAACAATGTTCATTGCGTTGCATGTGGCGAACTGGCCGGAGAACCTGGACTACGTCTCCGGCCTTCTCGACAAGAATCCCAACGTAATGGTGGAATTTGGCGCTCGACAGGCCGAACTTGGCCGGCAGCCAAGGCGTGCACGGGAATTATTTTTGAAATACCAGGACAGAATTTTGTTTGGTACCGATTCGGAAGTAACCGAAGCGATGTATCGCAACTATTTCCGCTGGCTGGAAACTAATGATGAGTACTTCGAGTATTGGGGATACCCTGGGCAGGGGCGCTGGAAAATCTATGGCATGGGACTTCCTGATTCAGTACTCGAGAAGGTCTACCACAAGAACGCGGAGCGCGTGTTCGCCCAATTCAAAGGCGCAGCGCTGGCCAAGAAGGGTGCAAACCAATGAACCCACCAACAAAAATAGAGCGACGGGCTTCCTCGCACACCGCCGGCAGCCAAGTAAAACTAAGTTGCCTGCTCCTATTGCTCTCGATTGGTAACGCTTGCCAGAAGACGGCTCCACCACCGGCGCAGTCAGTGCCTCCAGCCTCATCGATCAAAGTCGAAACCAAATCCGGCGGGCCCATCGCCTTTACCACAAGCACGGCCGAGTTCCAGGTCTTGCCGTCGGGAGCGGTACGGGCTTTCTTACTAAAAAATGGCGGCAAGGCCACTCTCGACGCACAATCTTCCGACGCTAACTATCTTTCGCTAGGCGGCAAAAATATACGCTTCGCATACGACATCGATCACGCCACTATCAATGAAGCTTCCGGCAAGTTAGGACGCGGCAAGCGCGTAGATATTCCAGCCTATTCATCCGAATCTCCAGACCTGCAAGCGATGCTGCATGTCGAGGCCTATGATGACTTACCCAATCTCGTGTTGACCAGCGCCGAGTATAAAAACGGCGGATCATCTGATCTCAAAATTGACCGCGCCGTTACGCAGCAACATCGCTTCGACAGTGGGGTCGCCGGCAAGCCGTATGACATGTGGACTTACCAAGGCGCGAGCATTGACTGGGGCAAAGATGACATCTTCAAACTGAAGAAAGGATTCTCTCAAGTCAATGCCATGGGAGAAGTGGTCAAAGGCGGCTACGGCGGCGGGATTCCGGTTGTCGCTTTCTGGAATGCGTCGGTAGGTGAAGCCATCGGCCATGTCGAGACCTTGCCGCTTACGCTTTCGCTTCCGGTGAAAGCCGAGAATGTTGGGGTAAATGCCGCTGTGGATATTCCCGTCAACACGACCCTGAAGCCCGGTGAAACCTTCTCCACTCCGCGCAGCTTTGTTGCCGTGTACTCGGGAGACTTCTACCAGCCGCTACATTTGTGGTCACGCGTGCTTCAGAAAGAAGGTTGGGAAATTCCCAAGCCATCCAAGGAGGCGTACAACATCAGCTGGTGCGGCTGGGGATACGAATTCAACGTAACTCCGAAGCAGATGCTGGACACGGTCCCGAAACTGAAGGAACTGGGCATCAAGTGGGCGACTTTGGATGACCGCTGGTTCGACGATTACGGCGACTGGCGGCCCCGTTCCGACACCTTTCCCAGTGACTCTATAAAGAAGATGGCGGATGACTTCCATAAACAGGGCATGCTGGTGCAACTTTGGTGGCTCCCCATCGGAGTCGAAGATGGACAAGGAAGGTGGCCGTCGCACAAGTACGGTGTCGCTGATGTCGTGAAAGAACATCCTGAGTGGCTGATCCTCGATAAGAACGGCAAGCACGGCCGCATGACCCGCGATCTGGCAGCGCTTTGTCCGGCAGTGCCTGAAGTGCAGGAGTACTACAAGAAGCTTACCGAAAGATTTATTCACGACTGGGGCTTTGACGGCTCCAAGCTCGACAACATCTACACTGTGCCCATGTGTTACAACCCAGCGCATCACCACAAATCTCCCCAGGATTCGGTGAACGCGGTGGCGGATGTTTACAAGACGATATTCCAGACCACGCGCGCGTTAAAGCCAGAGAGCGTTACGCAAGCCTGTCCCTGCGGGACGCCGCCGTCGCTCGCATGGTTGCCGTATATAGATCAAGCGGTCACAGCGGACCCGGTTGGGGGCAGGCAAGTACGCACCCGTATCAAGGTGTACAAAGCTCTGCTCGGGCCAGAGTCGGCCGTGTATGGAGATCATGTGGAGCTTTCTGCGATGTCTCGCGTGGGCAACAACTGGCGTGAGCACGGCGAGGATTTTGCTTCCACTATCGGCACTGGCGGGGTGGTGGGCACAAAGTTTGTCTGGCCCGATCCAGGCCCGAAGTTCAAAGCCGTAAATCTGACGGCGGAGAAGGATGCGCACTGGAAGAAATGGATCGGCATCTACAACCAGAAGATGCTGTCTAAGGGCACCTTCCTCGATTTGTATACGTACGGCTACGATTTTCCCGAGGCCTATGCCATCCAAAAAGACAACAAAATATACTACGCATTTTTTGCTGCTGAAAATGGGCCGTGGAGCGGACAGGTTGAATTACGTGGATTGAAGCCGGGAACGTATCGGGTGTTTGATTATGGGAACGGAACTGATCTAGGCAGTGTGCAAGCGGTCGGCAACGAGCCTCCTAAATTGAAGACCGAATTCAAGCAACATTTATTGCTGGAGGTGACACCGCAGTAAGTATTTAGGATAAGAAGCTCTCCCCGAGCAAAATTGACGCGAAGCCACGGCCTCCAGGCTGTGGGCGACGAAGTTCAGCAAGGTTCACACCTGTTCGCGAGTGAGCCCGTCAAACATCTGCAGGCTCTGGTCAATCGTAAACCTTCCTTAGTTAGTCGCAGCGGAGACGATATCGAAGGACAAGGGATTAGGGGATTGGGCGTGCATCGGGCCGCAATCTGTTGCTGCCTGTGGTGGGTGTGCAAAGCTAGCCAAAAAATTGTTCCCGATACGCACGGTCACTGAAGGCCTCCGTCCTGCCGGGCGCGTCGCAGAAAACGTCAAATCGAGGCATGCTCGGGTTTGGCTCGAGACTTATCGTCGTCAAGCAGGACCACGCGGCTGAGATTCCGGGGCGAGTCGGGGTCGAGACCTTTCTTCAGCCCCGTGTGCAGTCCCAAAAGCTGGCCGACAAAAAGATACGGAGCCAGACGAGCGTATTCTGGCACTTCCAATTGCAACTCGACCACTAGATCAGAATCTGCACGTACAGCGTCGTTTCCACGGTTGGTGACGATAAGGGTTGTCGCTCCCAACGACTTCATCTCCCGCAGCGCTTCGCACTCCGCTGGGTAGCCGCTTTCGGAAAGCAAGAAGACCAGCAGAGTTTCCGGTCCGACGATCGACTTGGGGCCATGCCGGAACTCCAGCGTGTGGAACGATTGCGCATAGGACACCGACATCTCGGTCACTTTCAGCGCTCCTTCACAAGCTAACCCATAAAACGGTCCC
>WNGB01008847.1_pt1 | contig 14235 bp, 12 predicted proteins | sample 5400681 | NCBI WGS metagenome assembly WNGB01 (sample SAMN13153367, study PRJNA577476) | soil metagenome | isolation source: 115 cm soil or saprolite under grassland replicate 2 | place: USA:California | collected 2016-06-15 | reverse complement strand
GCCTCCGAGAGGGTCGGATGGGGGTGGATGAACTGGGCGACCTCGCTCGGCAGCGCCTCCCAGTTGTAGACCAGCATCGCCTCGGCGATCAGCTCCGTCACCCGCGCGCCGATCAGGTGGACGCCGAGCACCGGGCCGTCCTTGGCCGCGACCAGCTTCACCATCCCGCCCTGCCCGTACATCATGCCCCTGGCCACGCCGTTGAAGGGAAAGCGGTTCGTCACGACCTCCTGGCCACGCTCGCGCGCCTGCCGCTCCGTGAGGCCGACACTGGCCACTTCCGGCGCGCAGTAGGTTACCCTGGCCACGCCCGTGTAGTCGATCGGCGGTGACTCCTGGCCGGCGGCCAGCTCGGCCACCAGCATGCCCTCGGCGAAGGAGGCGTGGGCCAGCGCCAGCGAGGGTGGGGGCAGGAGGTCCCCGACCACGTACACGCCGGGCGCGTCGGTCTCCAGCGTGTCCCAGTTGGCCGGCACCACGTACCCGCGGTCGAGCCGCACGCCGATCCGCTCGAAGCCGAGGTCCTGGGTGACCGGGCCGCGGCCGGTCGCCACCAGCAGCAGGTCCGCGGAGATCTCGCTGGTCTTGCCCTTGTTGGTGACGGTGACCGTGACCTGGTCGTCGCCGACCTTGGTGTCCTCCAGCTTGGTGTCGACCATGGCCTCGATGCCGCGACGGCGGAAGGCACGGCCCAGCTCGCGCTGGACGTCCTCGTCCTCCAGCGGCGCCAGGCCCGGCAGGATCTCCACGACCGTGACCTCGACGCCCATCGAGCGCCAGAACGAGGCGAACTCGACCCCGACCGCGCCCGCGCCCAGCACGATCACCGACTTCGGCAGGTAATCGAGCATCAGCGCGTTGTCGGAGCTGATCACCCGGCGGCCGTCGATCTCCAGGCCCGGGATGGACTTCGGCACCGAGCCGGTGGCCAGCACCAGGGCCCGCTCGGCGGTGAGCTGACCGACGCCCTCGACCTCCACCTGCCTGGGCCCGCTCACCCGGCCGCTGCCCTTGATGACCTCGACTTTCTCCTTCTTGAGGTGCGCCTCGAGGCCCTTGAAGCTCTTGCTCACGATGTCGTCGCGGTTGGCCACGGTCGCCGCGTAGTCGATCGACTCGATGGCAGCCTTCATGCCCCAGCGCTCAGCGGCCTCCCTGACGCCGTCGGCCAGCTCGGCCGCGTGCAGCAGCGCCTTGGTCGGGATGCAGCCGAGGTGCAGGCAGGTCCCGCCGACCTTGTCCTTCTCGACGAGGGCGACCTTGAGGCCGAGACCGGCGCCGCGCAGCGCGGCGGAGTACCCGCCCGTGCCGCCGCCCAGGACCACCAGGTCGTACGAGTTCGAGGGCATGTCGTCGGCTCCTTTGATTCCAGGCTTACGGGGCGAAGTCTAGTCTCGGGGCTGCTGGACGGCCATGACGACGGGATGCCCGGACACTCAGAGGGCAAACGGGACATCGGCGGCGTGCAGCGGGTCCCGATTCCGGCACATCAATGGTCCGGGCAGGACCCCTGAGGTACGCTCGGTCCTCTGGTTGGGTGGTTCGCGCCTCCCGGCCGTTGGCTCGCGTAAGGAGGACTGCCTCGTGGAGGTGTCCGAGATCATGAGCAAGGAGGTCGTCACCGTCGGCCCGGAGTACAACGTGGCCGACGTGGCGAGCCTGATGCACTCCCGCGGGATCGGCTCGGTGATCGTGCTCGAGGACGACCGCGTGCTTGGCATCCTCACCGAGCGGGACATCATCGAGGTGGTCGGCTCCGGTGAGGACCCCAAGAACGTCGCAGCCCACGAGGCGCTCACCGACGACCTCATCACCATCGAGCCGGACGCGCCCGTCGAGGAGGCGGCGCACGAGATGGTGCGGGCCGGCGTGCGCCACCTGCCCGTCATCTCCGAGCAGGACCTGATCGGCATCGTCTCCATGCGCGACCTGGTGCGCTGGAGCGTGCGCGGGGTGGCCGAGTCGACCGACCTGCCCCACATCGAGCTCTCCAAGCAGGTCCTCTCGCTCGTTCACAAGGCGGCCAAGTGAGCTTCCTGGACGCCTTCCGGATCCGGCGCACGCGGGGCGACCGGGTGGCCTCAATGGACCGCGAGGCCACGCCCGAGGACCTGGACGCCCTGCGCGCCTTCGCGCGCTCCCGCACCGGCGTGGAGTTCTTCGTCGAACCGGAGACGATGGTCACCGACACCACCGCCGTGGCGGTGGCCGCCGACGGCGAGTGGACCCGTCGCCGGGTGGGCTCGCCAAAGGTGATCCAGCGGGTCGCCCGGGAGCTCGGCCTGCCCGTGTACGACGTGCAGATCGTGGGCTACCCCGAGCGCATGCGCGCGTACAACGCCAGGCTGAAGGCGGAAGGGCGGACCGAGCGGCAGCTGTCCAGCGAGGGCCCGCCGCCGGTGCGGACCTCGCGCCCGCCGTCGCGCACGCCACGCCCGTCCCAGCCGCCGCGGACCTCACCGGGCCGCGGCGGCTTGCCGCCCGACCCGCGCCTGCCGTCAGGGGAGGCTGAGTGACCACCGCCGCCGACCTCAGGCGCTCCCCCCTGGACCCGGTCCACCGGCGTCTGCGCGCCAAGATGGGCGCCTTCGCCGGCTGGGAGATGCCCATCGAGTACGCCGGCACCCTGAGCGAGCATGGCGCCGTGCGCCAGGCGGTCGGCGTCTTCGACCTCACCCACCTGGGCAAGGTCGAGGTGCGCGGACCGGGTGCGCACGACGCGCTGCAGCACGCGCTCACCGGCGACCTGGACAGGCTCGGCGCGCCGGGCGCGGCCCAGTACACCCTGTGCCTGACCGACGAGGGCACCATCGTGGACGACCTGATCGTCTACCGCGATGCCGGGGCCGACGGCTACCTGCTGGTCCCCAACGCGGCCAACTGGCCCAAGGTCGCGGAGGCCGTGCGCGCCTCGGCGGACCAGGCGGGTGCGGCGGCGACCGAGGTCACCCCGCGGCCGGACGTGGTGGTGCTCGCGGTGCAGGGTCCGCGAGCGCCGGAGCTGGTCGGGGCGCTGTTCCCCGCCGAGGCGGCCGAGCTGGGGTACATGTGCCTCGCGCCGGTGGTCTACGCGGGCGAGCCCGCGCGGCTGGCCCGCACCGGCTACACCGGCGAGCGCGGCTTCGAGATCCTGGCCCCCGCCGCGGTGGCCGGCCGGCTCTGGGACGAGCTGTTCGACCGCGGCGCCCCGCTCGGGGTCGTGCCCGTTGGCCTCGGCGCCCGCGACACCCTGCGCCTCGAGATGGGCTACGCGCTGCACGGCAACGACATCTCGACCGGGACCGACCCGCTGGAGGCGCGGCTCGGCTGGGCCGTCGCGCTGGGCAAGCCCGCCTTCCGCGGACGGCGGGCCCTGCTCGAGCGCAAGGCCGCCGGGCCGCGGCGCCTGCTGGTGGGGCTCGACTCGACCGACCGGCTGATCCCGCGGCACGGCATGGCCGTGCTCGCCGGCGAGCGCCCGGTGGGGGAGGTCACCAGCGGGACCTTCTCGCCCACCCTGCGCCACGGCATCGCCCTGGCCTACGTCGAGCGTGGGCTCGCCGAGCCCGACACGGAGCTGGAGATCGACGTGCGCGGCCGGCGCGGCGCCGTGCGGGTCACCCGCCCGCCCTTCGTGAGCGCCTCGCCGAAGTAGGCGGGCCCAGGCCCGGCCGCGCTGCCGCGGCTACGGCACCTCGGTGGTGGCCTCCGGGTCCAGGCCGTAGCGCGCGATCGCCTCGGCCACGGTCTCACGCTTCAGCTCGCCGGCCAGCGCCAGCTCCTGGAGCACCGCGATCGCGATGTTCTCGGCGTCGATCTTGAAGTGCCGCCGCAGGGCCGAGCGCGTGTCCGAGCGGCCGAACCCGTCGGTGCCCAGGATCGTGTAGGCACGCGGCACCCAGCGGGAGATCTGGTCGGGGATCGCCCGCATGAAGTCGGTGACCGCGACGATCGGCCCCTCGACCTCGGCGAAGGTGCGGTTCACCAGCGGCACCCGCGGCTCCTCCGTCGGGTGCAGGCGGTTCCACTCCTCGCACTCGAGCGCCTCGTGGCGCAGGCGCTGCCACCCCGGCGCGCTCCACACGTCCGCGGCGACGTCGAAGTCCTCCGCGAGCAGCTCCTGGGCGCGCAGGGCGGCGGGCATGGCGCTGCCGCTGGTCACCACCTGCGCCCGGTGGGCGTGGCGGCCCTCCGCCGCCCGGTAGCGGTACAGCCCCTGCACGATCCGGCCCTCGTCGAGCCCCTCTGGCATCGGCGGCTGCACCAGGGGCTCGTTGTAGACCGTGAGGTAGTAGAAGACGTCCTCGGGGTGCTCGCCGTACATCCGCCGCAGGGCTTCCTCGACGATCACCGGGATCTCGAAGCCGAACGAGGGGTCGTAGGCCACGCAGGCCGGGTTGGTGCTCGCCAGCAGCAGCGAATGGCCGTCCTGGTGCTGCAGCCCCTCGCCGTTGAGCGTGGTCCGCCCGGCCGTGGCGCCGATCAGGAAGCCCTTGCAGCGCTGGTCGGCGGCGCTCCAGGCGAGGTCCCCGGTGCGCTGGAAGCCGAACATCGAATAGAAGACGTACAGCGGGATCATCGGCTCACCGAAGGTGGCGTAGCTGGACCCGGCGGCATGGAACTCGCTCATCGAGCCGGCCTCGGTGATGCCCTCGTGCAGGATCTGGCCGCGCTCGTCCTCCTTGTAGGAGAGCACCAGCTCGCGGTCGACCGCGTCGTAGGTCATCCCCTTGACCGAGTAGATCTTGAGGTCGGGAAACAGCGAGTCCATGCCGAAGGTGCGTGCCTCGTCGGGGATGATCGGCACGATCCGCTTGCCGATGTCCTCCCTGAGCAGGTCTTTCACCAGGCGCACCAGCGCCATGGTCGTGGCCACGGGCTGGCGGCCGGAGCCCTTCTTGAGCCGCGCGTAGGTCTCCTTGCCCGGCAGGTCGAGCGGCCGCGAGCGCACCACCCGCCTCGGCAGCGGCCCGCCCAGCTCGGCGCGCCGCTCCATGAGGTAGCGGTGCAGGTCGGAGTCGGTGGGCGGGCGGTGGTACGGCGGGTAGCCCTCTGCGAGCTGCTCGTCGGGGATGTCCAGGCCCAGGCGGTCGCGGAAGCTGTTGAGCGTGCCGCGCACGAACTTCTTCATCTGGTGGGTGGCGTTGCGCGCCTCGAACTCCGGGCCGAGACCCCGCCCCTTGATGCTCTGGGCGATCACCACGGTGGGCCCTCCCCGGTGCTCCACCGCGGCCCTGTAGGCGGCGTGGACCTTGCGGATGTCGTGCCCGCCCCGGTCGAGGGAGAGCCGCACGATCTCCTCGTCGGACATGTCGTCGACCAGCCTGCGCAACGGCTCGGAGTCGAACAGATGCTCGCGGATGTAGCCGGCGTCCTCCGTGGCGAGCGTCTGCAGCTCGCCGTCGGGCACGGCGTTGAGCCTGGCCACCAGCGCGCCAGAGGTGTCCGTCTGCAGCAGCGGGTCCCACAGCCGGCCCCACAGCACCTTGACGACGTTCCAGCCGGCGCCGCGGAACATCCCCTCGAGCTCCTGGGCGATCTTGCCGTTGCCGCGGACCGGGCCGTCCAGGCGCTGCAGGTTGCAGTTGATCACGAAGGTGAGGTTGTCCAGCTCGTCACGGGTGGCCACGCCCAGCGCCCCGACGGCCTCGGGCTCGTCCATCTCGCCGTCGCCGAGGAACGCCCATACTCGCGAGCCGCCGCTGTCGACGATGCCCCGGCGTGCCAGGTGCCGGTTGAAGCGAGCCTGGTAGATCGCGTTGATCGCGCCGAGCCCCATGGACACCGTCGGGAACTCCCAGAACTCGGGCATCAGCCGGGGGTGCGGGTAGGAGGAGAGCCCGCCGGGCCCGGTCTCCTGGCGGAAGCGGTCGAGCTGCTCCTCGGTGAGCCGACCCTCGAGGAACGCCCGCGCGTACACGCCTGGCGACGAGTGGCCCTGGAAGAAGACCTGGTCGCCGTGGTCGCCGTCCTTGCCGCGGAAGAAATGATTGAAGCCGACCTCGAAGAGCTCGGCGGCGGAGGCGTAGGAGGCCATGTGGCCGCCGAGGCCGAGCTCGGGCTTGTTGGCCCGCGACACGATCGCCGCGGCGTTCCAGCGCACGATGGACAGCAGGCGCCGCTCGACCTCCTCGTCCCCCGGGAAGGCGGCGTCCGCCGACGCCGGGATGGTGTTGACGTAATCGGTGGAGGTCAGCGAGGGCAGCCCGACGTCAAGCGAGTCGGCGTGCTCGAGCACCCGTCGCAGCAGGAACCGGGCACGGTCCGTACCCTCACGCTTGACCACGTCGGTGAGAGAGTCCAGCCAGTCCGTGGTCTCCCTCGGGTCAGGGTCGGGAAGCTGGTCCAGCGTCCGGCCCGTGGTGACGTCGTTGTGGTCGCTCACCGTCTTGCTCCCAGGCTTGGGGTTGTCGCCATTGTCGTGTCCTAGATTAGTCGCGGCGGGCCCGCTGGCCCAGCCTACCCGGCGACCAGAATTGCAGCGGCCTCGCGCCGGGAACGGCGGCCGGGAACACGGTCAAATCATGCTTGTCTTCTTGTACCGCCCCGACCCCGGGAGTACGGTGCCGCTTTGGCTTGTAGCCGGGGCCGTGCGGCCCCCCATCACGGTCGAGTGCCGGAGAGGGGGTGAGGCCAAGCTCGATTCGTCCCGTCGTCGATCCTCCAGCCGATGCTCCCATTTGAAGTGGAGGGGAGAGCCGTGACGGACGCCAACCGTGGCGTGATCTACCAGAGCCCGGGCAAGGTGGAGGTCCAGGACCTCGACTACCCCAAGCTCGAGCTTCCCGAGCAGCATCACCGCCAGCTCCAGCATGGCGTGATCCTCAAGGTGATCGCCACCAACATCTGCGGCTCCGACCAGCACATGGTGCGCGGCCGCACCACAGCACCCGCCGGTCAGACCCTCGGCCACGAGATCACCGGCGAGGTGGCCGAGAAGGGCCGGGACGTCGAGTTCATCGACGTCGGCGACCTGGTCAGCGTGCCGTTCAACATCGCCTGCGGCCGCTGCCGCAACTGCAAGGAAGGCAACACCGGGGTGTGCGAGAACGTCAACCCCGCCCGCGACGGCGCCGCCTACGGCTACGTCGACATGGGCGGCTGGCTCGGCGGGCAGGCCAGGTACGTCACCGTGCCCTACGCCGACTTCAACCTGCTCAAGTTCCCCGGCCCACGCGACCGGACCATGGCCAAGATCAAGGACCTGGCCATGCTCTCGGACATCTTCCCGACCGGCTATCACGGTGCTTTCTCAGCAGGGGTAACGACCGGCTCGACCGTGTATGTGGCCGGCGCCGGCCCTGTCGGCCTCGCCTGCGCCACCTCGTGCCACCTGCTGGGCGCGGCCGCGGTGATCGTGGGCGACATGAACGGCCAGCGGCTCGCCCAGGCCCGCGGCTTCGGCTGCGAGACCATCGACCTGTCGCAGCACGACGACCTCGGCGAGCAGATCGAGCAGATCCTGGGCGTCCCAGAGGTGGACGCCGCCGTGGACTGCGTCGGCTTCGAGGCGCGCGGCCACGGCGTCGAGGGCAGCCAGGGCGAGCAGCCGGCGACGGTGCTCAACTCGATCATGCAGCTCACCCGCTCGGCGGGGAAGCTCGGCATCCCCGGCCTGTACGTGACCGGCGACCCGGGCGGGATCGATGACGCGGCCAAGGTCGGCTCCCTGTCGATCCGCATCGGCCTGGGCTGGGCCAAGTCGCACTCGTTCACCACGGGCCAGTGCCCGGTGATGCGCTACAACCGCAAGCTGATGATGGCGATCCTGCACGACCGGGTGCAGGTCGCCAGGAACGTCAACGCCACGGTCCTCCCGCTGGACCAGGCGCCCGAGGGCTACGAGGAGTTCGACAGGGGAGCGGCCCGCAAGTACGTGCTCGACCCGCACGGCGAGCTGGCCAGGGTCTGACCCTCCATCAACCGACCGCGCCCGCCGTGAGGCCGGGCCGCTGGGGCCGGGGGCCTGCTCCCCGGCCCCAGCCCGTTCGTGCGCTCCTCTCTAGGGGAGCGTGAGCATCCGCTCGAGCGCCAGCAGTGCGTTGGCCCTGGTCTCCGGCGCCACCGTGACCCGGTTGGGGACCCTGCCGGCCACCAGCTCCTCCAGCGTCCACACCAGGTGCGGCAGGTCGATGCGGTTCATGGTGGAGCAGAAGCACACGGTGCGGTCCAGGAACGCGATGGTCTTGTCGGGGTGCTCGGCGGCCAGGCGGTGGACCAGGTTGAGCTCGGTCCCCACCGCCCAGCTCGAGCCGGCCGGCGCCTCGCCGATGACCTTGACGATCCGCTCGGTCGAGCCGACCTCGTCCGCCTTGACCACCACCTCGCGGCGGCACTCCGGGTGGACGATCACCCGCACGCCCGGGATGCGCTCGCGGACCCGGTCGACGTGCTCGGGCAGGAAGCGGTTGTGCACCGAGCAGTGACCGCGCCACAGGATCACCCTGGCCCGCTCGACCTGCTCCGGCTCCAGGCCGCCGTCGTCGCGGTGCGGGTCCCACACCACGCAGCCGGCCGGCTCGACGCCCATGGCCAACGCGGTGTTGCGGCCAAGGTGCTGGTCGGGCAGGAACAGCACCTTGCCGCGCCGTTCGAACGACCAGGCCATGGCGCGGGCCGCGTTGGACGAGGTGCAGATGGCGCCGCCCTGGAGCCCGGTGAACGCCTTGATGTCGGCGGAGGAGTTCATGTAGCTGAGCGGCACGACCTCACCTGGGGCCCATTCCTCCAGGACCTCCCAGGCCTCCTCCACCTGCGCCCAGGTGGCCATGTCCGCCATGGAGCAGCCCGCCGCCAGATCCGGCAGCACCACCTGCTGGTGGTCGGCGGTGAGGATGTCGGCTGACTCCGCCATGAAGTGGACGCCGCAGAAGACGATGAACTCGGCCTCGGGCCGGGCGGCCGCCTGCTGGGCGAGGCGGAAGGAGTCGCCCCGCGCGTCGGCGAACTGGATCACCTCGTCGCGCTGGTAGTGGTGGCCGAGAATGAAGGCCCGCCGGCCGAGCGTCGCCCTGGCCGCCCTGGCACGGTCGACCAGCTCTGGGTCGCTGGCTGGGGGTAGCTCGCCGGGGCAGGTCGTCCCTTTCTCCGACGCCCGCTGGGGACCGAGCAGGTCGAGGAACACGACGGTGTCAGCGCTGGTGGTCGGCATGCTGGCGACTCCGTTCCGGATCGCTGCGAGTTCGTGAAAGCATGCACATTCTAGGGGTGTTTGGCGCGGCCACCCACTGGCGGCTGCGTCAGCTCAGGGAGTGCAGCGTGGCGGCCACGTCGGCGGCGAGGGCCTGGTCACCGCTGGCCCGCCAGGGCTCGCCCTCGGTCCGCCCGGCGGCGCGCAGCACGAAGGCGAGCGGGTCGGCCTCGAGCACCAGGTCGGCCTGGCGACCCGGCTCCGGGCGCTCGCCAACGGCGCCGCCGACCAGCCACTCGCCGGCACCGCCGAGCCGCACCAGGATCGCCGTGCCTGGGTGGGGCCGGCCGCGGCGCGACAGGCCTCCCGGGATCACCCGCGCCGCCAGGTCGGTCATCCAGGCGAGCGTGGCCTGATCGATCTCGAACGCGGCCCCGACCGCCGCGGCGACGTCATGGCCGTGCAGCCACGCCTCGTTCAGCCGGAGCTGGGCCAGGGTCCGCAGGCTGACCTGTCCCAGGACCCAGGGAACCCGCTGGCGCCAGCCGTCGCCCTCGACCGCGGCCAGGTGCCAGCGCCAGGCGTCGGAGGCCGCCTCCCACGCGTGCAGGCGCGCCGTCGGCGCCTCGCCGGCGTGGGCTGCCACCTGCGCGGCGGTCCACTGGTCGATGCTGGCCACGGCCGTGCCGCCGCCGTCAGCACCCTCGAGCGGCTGCCCGGTCGCCACCGCCAGGGCCGCCCGCTCGCCGTCGGCGAGGTGGCTGACCACGTCGCCGACCGACCACGCTGGCGTGGCGGGCACGTTCGCCGCCCAGGCGTCGGGAGCCAGGTCGGCGAGCGTCCGCCCGACCCGCCGATGGGTCGTCTCCAGGCCCTCCAGCAGCGACCGGACGTCGCGCTCCATCGGCGCCTACCGCATGGTCGCCGCCCGCGCGCCCCACAGCAGCGCGAGGATGGCGGTCAGCAGAGCCGGCTGGAGGTAGGCGCGGTTCAGGACGAGCCCGAGCAGGACCAGGACCAGGCTCAGGGCGGCGAACAGCGCGGCCGCGGCGCGGACCCGGGACTTCGTCGGCGTCTTGATCGGGTTGAGCAGGCGCGCCACCCGCTGAGTGACGGACTCACGGGGCGCGCCTGGCCGGCCCGCCGCGACAGGTGGGCGGGTGGCAGCGCGGGGGCGTGCCCGCGACCGGCGTCCCATAGCGAGTCATCCTACCCGCCGCGGCTCCGCAGCGGGATGCTTTCGGCTATCGTTCCGCGCATGCGCGTGGTGGTGGCCCCTGACAAGTTCGAGGGCAGCCTGACAGCCGACCAGGCCGCTCGGTGCATCGAGGCCGGCCTGCTGCGGGCCCGACCCGACGCGCAGGTGGCCCGCCTGCCGGTCGGGGACGGCGGGGCCGGCACGCTGTCCGCGGTGGTCGCCGCCGGATTCGAGCGCGTCCCGGTCCGGGCCACCGGCCCCACCGGCGAGCCGGTCGACGCGGCCATCGCGCTGCGCGGCGACCGCGCCTTCGTGGAGATGGCCGAGGCGTCCGGGCTGCGCCGCCTGCCTGGCGGCCGGCGGGCGCCGCTGGATGCCACCACCTACGGCACCGGCGAGCTCATCCGCGCCGCCCTCGACCTCGGCGCGCGCGAGCTCGTCCTCGGCATCGGCGGCAGCGCCACCAGCGACGGCGGCGCCGGCATGGCCAGCGCGCTCGGCGCCCGATTCCTCGACCAGACCGGCCAGCCTCTGCCGCCAGGCGGGGCCGCCCTGCTGCGGCTGGCCCACGTCGACACGGGCGGGCTCGACCCGCGCATCCAGCAGGTCCGTGTCACCGTCGCCGCCGACGTCGACAACCCGCTGGTCGGCCCCCAGGGCGCCGCGGCCGTCTACGGCCCCCAGAAGGGCGCCAGCCCCGACGACGTGCTGCTGCTGGACTCCGCCCTGCGCCGGTACGCCCGCGTCCTGCACGCCGACCTCGGCATCGACCTCGCGGGGACCCCCGGCGCCGGCGCCGCCGGCGGGCTCGGCGCCGGCGCCATCGCCTTCCTCGGCGCCGGCCTGCGGCGCGGCATCGAGCTGGTCCTGGGCCTGATCGGCTTCGACGCCGCGGCCGGCGGCGCCGACCTCGTCATCACCGGCGAGGGCAAGATCGACGTCCAGAGCCTGCGCGGCAAGGCGCCGCTGGGCGTTGCCAGGGCGGCCGCCGGCCACGGCGTCCCCGTCGTCGCCCTCGCCGGCGTGGTCGAGGTCGCCGAGCGCGAGCTTCGCGCGGCCGGCATCGAGGAGGCCCACGCGCTCACCGAGCTGGAGCCGGACGTCGAGCGCTGCATCGCGGAGGCCGCCGCGCTGCTCGAGCGGCTCGCTGAGCGGGTCGGCCGGGCCTGGGCCTCGCTGCCCTGAGCTTCGCTATCCTTGCCGCCATGGACGCGCTACCCAAGCAGGCGAGGAAGGTGCTCGAGGCGGGCCGCGCGCTCGGCCTCGAGCTCGACGTGCACGAGTTCCCGGACGAGACCCGCACCGCGCTGGATGCGGCCAGGGCGGTCGGCTGCGCGCTCGAGCAGATCGTGAAATCGCTGGTGTTCATGGCCGATGGGCGGCCGGTGCTGGTCCTGGCCAGCGGCGGGAACCTGGTCGATCCCGACAAGGTCGCACAGCGGCTCGGCGCCGCCCGCGTCCGCAAGGCCGACGCCGACCAGGCCCGCGCCGCCACCGGCTACGCCATCGGCGGCACCCCGCCGTTCGGCCACCCCCAGCCCATCGAGGTGCTGGTCGACCGCGACCTCGCCCGCCTGGACACCCTCTGGGCCGCGGCGGGCACCCCCCACCACATCTTCCCGATCTCCTCCCAGGACCTGCTCCGCGCCAGCGGCGGCCATGTCTGCGACATTGCCCAGGACGCTACGGCGGGTACCACGCGCGCCGGGGCGTCCGACCGCGCTATCATCGGTGAGACGTGATCGTCACCGTGAACGACGTCCCTTCGACCGGGATGTGAAAGGAGCACGATGTCCGAGGCCACGCAGACCGTCGCGCCGGTGTTGAGCCTGACCGAGGATGCGGCGGCCAAAGTGCGCGACCTGCTCGCCCGTGAGGGCCGCGATGACCTTGCGTTGCGGGTTGCCGTCGAGCCGGGCGGCTGCTCCGGTCTGCGCTACGCGCTGTTCTTCGACGACCGCTCGCTCGAGGGCGACGTCCGCGGCCAGGTGCACGGCGTCCAGGTCGTGACCGACCGCATGAGCGCCCCGTATCTCAGCGGCGCGAGCATCGACTACCTGGACACGCTCGAGAAGTCCGGCTTCACGATCGAGAACCCCAACGCGCAGGGCTCCTGCGCGTGCGGCGAGAGCTTCCACTGACCGGCGCTTCCACGACCGCCCCGGACCTGGTCCGGGGCGGTCGTCGCTGTGGGCCGAACCCGACCGCGCGCAGGCGGGCGTCGTGGAGGGCGGCGCCGGGGTCGGGCTCGACAGGGGGGAGCGGGCCGGTCTGGCCGCGGCGTTCGAGGACGAGCTCGGCGATCCGGTCGGCGAGGGCGGGGTTGCGCGCGAGGATGGGCCCGTGGAGATAGGTGGCGATCAGGTTGCCGCGGCGGACCCCTTCGGTGCGGTCCTCGCCGTTGTTGCCGTTGCCACGCAGGACGGTGGCGAGCGGCTGGGCGCTCGCTCCCAGCCTGGTGCGGCCGCCGTGGTTCTCGAAGCCGGTGAGCAGGGTGCCGTCCGGCATGCGCGCGACCACCTCGCCGACCGAGCGTGACCCGGTGGCTGTGGTCTCCAGATCGAGCAGGTCGAGCCCTGGCACCTCGCGTCCGGCCCCGTCGAGGTAGACCCTGCCGAGGAGCTGGAGGCTGCCGCAGACCGCGAGCGTCGGGACGTCGTCGGCGAGCGCCGTGCGCAGGCCGTCGCCCCGCTCGCCGAGCAGGAGCTTGACCGCGGCGGCCTGGTTCATGTCCTCACCGCCGCCGAGGACGTAGGCGTCGAGGCCGGCTGGGACGGGGTCCGGCGCTGGCAGCTCCACGACGATGGCGTCGTGGCCGCGCTGGCGCAACCGCCAGGCGAGCACCTCCGCGTTGCCTCGATCGCCATAGGTGCCGAGGAGCTGGGGGTAGACGATGCCGACGCGGATCGGCTCAGCCATCGGCGACGAGGCGTCTGGCGGCTTGGAACGAGGTGTAGTCGGCGAGCAGGTCCATGGCTCCCCCCTGGTCGACTGTTCGCAGCAGAGCGTGCTCGAGCTGTGGCTCGAGGGTCGGGTCGATGCCGGCGACGGTGAGGCGCAGGGCGACGTCGGCGGCGCGCTCGCCGGTCGCCACGACGACCGGGCGCCCGCGGAGCGCGCCCATGTCGACGTCCCAGATCCAGGAGGTGTCGCGCCCGTCCGGGATGCCGGCATTGATGGAGACCGCGGCGGGGCGCCTGCTGGTGGCGACCGCGGCGAGGACGTCGTCCCAGCCCGCGGGGTTCTTGGCCAGGAGCAGGCGGATCGTCCGCCCGCGCCAGGCGACCTCCGCGTAGCGCGACTCCACGACCCGGACATCCGCGATGGCGCGGATCGCGTCCTGCGGTGGGACGCCGAGGCTGACCGCGGCCGCCCAGGCGGCGGCCACGTTGGCGGTGTACCCGGGGCTCGACACCGGCAGGGCCGCGTGGACGTCGGCGCCGAGGCCGCGCAGGCGCACCTCGCAGCCGTCCCGCTCGGCCTCGACCTGGCGGGGCGGTGGCTGCCAGCGGCAGGCGGGGCAGCGTGGCCGGCCCTTCCGGGACCCGGCGAGCAGCTCGCCGCACACGGGGCAGCCGGCGGCGTCGCGGCCCAGGCGTGCGCCGGTCACGCCGACGGTGATCGCCTGGGGGGCGGTCTCGGCGGCATGGCTCACCAGCGGGTCCTGGTCGACGGCCACGACCCTGGCGCCCGCTGGGAGCCTGCCGGCGGCGGCGCGCCAGCGTCCGGCGAGCGAGTGGACCTCGTAGTAGCGGTCGAGCTGGTCGCGGCTCAGGTTGAGGAGCACGAGCATGTCGGGGTGGAGCTCGTCCACGACCCTCGGGAGGGTGGCTTCGTCCACCTCGAAGACGGCGCAGTCGGCGTCGCCGCGCATGCAGAGCGCCGCGGCGGTGAGGCCGCGGTGCAGGTTGGAGCCGGTGGAGTTGCT
>WNGB01008846.1_pt1 | contig 14237 bp, 14 predicted proteins | sample 5400681 | NCBI WGS metagenome assembly WNGB01 (sample SAMN13153367, study PRJNA577476) | soil metagenome | isolation source: 115 cm soil or saprolite under grassland replicate 2 | place: USA:California | collected 2016-06-15 | reverse complement strand
AGGAGCTGCATCGCGAGGAGGTAGCCGATGGTCGCTGCATTCCAGCCGACCTTCGGCATGACGAAGGCGTAGACGCCGAAGAGCGGCAGGCTCAGCAACGGCAAGCGGTAGCGGTCGAGCCACGCGCGGATCCCCTCGCGCGTGATCCGCGGGACGACCGGCCCGCCGCCGCGCACGAGCAGCGCCAGCCCGAGGGCCGCGAGGAGCGCGAGCAGGATCCGCGGGAACGTCGCGGCGTCGAACGCCTCGAACGCCGCGAACGGCGGCCGCCGGAACCCGAAGGTCTGCCAGAACAGGATGCCGGTGACCGCCAGGAGCGCGAGCGCGACGAGGCGGTCCGACATCTAGATCACGGCGTGCCCTTCATCCCCGTATCCGCGATCACCTTCTTCAGCTCGACGTCCTGCACCTTCAGCTTCTCGATGTACTTGTCGCGAGGCAGGAACTCGACGATCGAGCCCTGCTCGTCCTCGATCTTCTTCTTCAGCGCCGGGTCCGCCATCACCTTTTGCAGCGTCGTCTCGAGCTTCCTGAGGATCTCGGGCGGCGTCCCCTTCGGCGCGGCCCACCCGCGGCTCGTCGCGAACACCGCGTCGATGCCCTGCTCCTTCATCGTCGGCACGTTCGGCAGGCGCTGGTCGCGCTGGTTCCACGCGTACCCAAGGGCCTTCAGCTTGCCGGCCTTGACGTGCTCCTGCATCGTCGAGAGCGGCGTTTCGCCGAGATGGATCTGCTTGCCGAGCAGCGCCGTGACGCGCTGCGCGGTCCCGTCGTATCCGACCGGACGGAACTTCGTGCCCGTCTTGAACATGAAGAGGTACGCCCACATCTGCGCGGTCGAGCCGAACGTGACACCCCATGTGATCTCGTTCGGCCGCTTCTTGGCGTCGTCGACGAGGGCCTTCGCGTCGTTCCACGGATTGCTCACCTCGGTCGCGACGAAGCCTGCGGTCGTGATGAGCAGCGCGATCGGCTCGAGGTCGAGCGGGCCGTAGTCGACGAGGCCGGTGTGCTGGTTGACGATAGTGTGCTCGTGGATCGAGACAAGCGTGTAGCCGTCGGGCTTCGCGTTCTTCGCCTGCCGCGTCCCGGTCGAGCCGCTGCCGCCGGCGACGTTCTGCACGACGACGGGCTGGCCGAGCTCCTTCCCCATGAACTCGGCGACGACGCGCATCGGGATGTCCGTGTCGCCGCCCGCGGCGAACGGGACGATCAGGGTGACCGGCTGCGTCGGCCAGTTCAGCGTCGGCGCCGCCGTCGCCGCGACGGTCGCGGCCGTGGTCGGGCTCGCGCTCGGCGTCGTCGCGCCGCCACACGCGATCGCGAGCCCTTCGGCCACCGCGCCGGCACCGACCAGCTTGAGGAGCGTCCTGCGCTTCATCTGCATCCCCCTCCACGTGGATCGATCAGGCGGGACTCTACCGCTCGCCGCCGGGCGTTCCCGCCTGACGGAAGGTCACGGCTTCGGGCCGGCGAAGACGAGCAGCAGGGAGACCGCGTTCACGACGCCGTGCGTGACCATGGGCGCCCAGATCGTGCCAGCGCGGGCGTAGACGTAGGCGAGCCCGACGCCGAGGACGAAGATCGGCACGACCACCCCGAGGCCGTGGGAGACGGCGAAGAGGAGAGCGCTGGCCGCCGCTGCGGCCGCCACGGGCATCCGCTGCGCGAGCCCGCCGAAGATGAGCCCGCGGAAGAGGATCTCCTCCGCGAACGGCGCGACGACGGCGCCGGTGACGAGGTCGAGGAAGAGCGCCACCGGTCCCGTGTGCGCGCCGACGCTGACGATGAGCGACTGCGGGTTCTGCCCGAACGCGCGGATCTGCAGGATGTTCGCGAGGATCGAGAGGAGCCAGAGGCCGCCGGCCGCGCTCGCGGCGAAGCCGAGCGAGCCGAGCGACGGACGCCGAAGGCCGAGGTCGGCCGCGCGCAGCGCGAGCAGCCGGCGCCCGAGGAGCGCGAGCGCGACGAGCAGCGCGCCATCGCTGAGCAGCGCGAGGAACAGGATCTCCTCGGCGGACCGCTGCTGCGCCGCGCGGCGTCCGATGCCGAGAGCGACGGCGATCGCGGTGGAGACGACGACCGCGGCGAGGAAGGATCCGATGACGGTGACCGCCAGGCGGAGCGCGCTCCAGCGCGCTCCGAGGGTCAGCGGAGGCCCGTCCTCCGTGCGCGGAGCGCCGCGTCCAGGACCATCTGCATCCACTCCGTCAGGAGCGGGCGCGGTCCGGCGCGGAACACGCCGACCTCGGCGACGCCCTGCGGCAGCTCATAGCTCCACGGCAGATTGTGGACGTCGCACATGTACACGTACGACGTGACGGGGCGCGGCTGCTCCTGCCGGATCGCACCGAGGAGATCGAGCCGCGCCGGGATGAGGCGCGAGGATTCCCACAACTCGCGCTTCGCGACCTCGATGATCGTCTCGCCGCTGCGCCGCGTGCTCGACGGGAATTCCCATCCGGAGCGGTCCGGGCGACGGACCCACACGGTGAGATCGCCGAAGAACGGGATGACGAGGGCGATCTGGGCCGAGGCCGGCGGGAACTCCTTGAATGCGTTGTCCCGCCGTGAGACGAACGTCACCTCAGCCATCGCTCGGAGAGTAGGAACGTGGGCGAGCGACCGTCAATAGGGCGGCGGTGTGATCTTTCGCGAACGCACACACGCGCGCGCTCGGACCGTTACCCGCGGATCGTGTCTGCGAGGCGGAATGGGTCGGACGCGATCACGCTCGCGGCGTAGAGCTCCATCGCGCCGATGTCGCTCGTCTTGCTCGCGGGGTCGCCGCGATCCACGAGCCGCGCGATCGGCGGGAACCGACGCCAGTCCTCCCCGTCCGGCGCGAGCGGCGGCAGGTAGAGCGCCATGTTATGCGCCACGCCCCCCAGCGTGCGATAGGCGTTCACCACACGCGCGATCCCGCCCGCCAGCGTCGACTCGTCCTCGCCCGGGCGGCCGAGGACGATGGCCTCGCGCTCCTTGATCGGAGTGAGTGACGCGAACACGCGCGCGCGTCCGACCTCGACGCCGAGGCCGAGGTCGCGGTGGACCGCCCAGCGGTCGTCGAAGTAGTCCTGGGACGTGCGCTCGCGATACGCGATGGCCTGCTGGCGCAGCGCCTCGATCTTCGGGTAGTGCATGCCGCGCGTCGTCGTCATCTGCATGTGGCCGTGGACGATCGACCCGCCGGCGCGCCAGAGCGAGTTCCACATGAGGAAGTAGTAGCGGGCACCCGGGTCCTCCTCGAGCGCCTGCGCGGCCCAGCGCCGTGCCGTCGCGAGGTGATCGCGGATGGCCGCCTCGTCGATCGGCGCGAGCGGGTCGTGCTCGTCGAACACGAGGACCCCGTGGTAGCCGTCGTACTTGGCGATGTTCGACGCCGTCTGCCCGTAGGCCCCGCGCACGCGGCCGAACGTGTCCGCCGGCGTGCCCGTCTCGGGGCGGCAGAAGGGGTCGCCGCGCGACTCCTCGATGGTGCGCCGCGCCTCGTCGCCGCCCTTCACCTCCATGGGACGCCGCGCGCGCAGCTCGTTGAAGAGCGCGCCCTCGAGCGTGACGAGATCGGTGACGCGGACGATGCGCTGCTCGCGGACCGCGGCGACCGAGCCGAAGAGCTTCTCGATCCATGCCGACATCTCGGCGGGCGGGTCGAGCCGGCCGACCGTCGTGGTGACCTGGAAGATGCGCGCGGCCGCTGTGCGCGTCTCCGCGGGGAGGCGCCCGAGCAGCTCCTCGAGGTCGGCGATCGCCGCCGTCATCGTCAGCGTCATGCCGCGCGCTTCGCCTGGCGAGCCGCTTCGTACATCTGCACGTAGCGCTTCGCCGAGGCCGTCCACGAGTGGTCGAGCTTCATCACCCGCTCGCGCAACGCGGACCAGCGCGCCTCGTCACGGTACGCGCGGACGCCACGGCGGACCGCGTCGCCGAGCGCGGAGGCCGTGTAGTCGCGGAAGCTGAAGCCGGTACCCGCGCGCTTGTCCGCGTCCGCGTCGCGGACGGTGTCGGCGAGCCCGCCGACCGCGCGCACGACCGGCACCGTGCCGTAGCGGAACGAGATGAGCTGGCCGAGGCCACATGGCTCGAAGCGCGACGGCATGAGGAACATGTCCGAGCCGGCGTAGATCCGCTGCGCGAGCGCCGCATCGAACCCGAGCGTCAGCGAGAGCGTCCCCTTGTGGCGCTCCGCGAGCTCCTCCCACATCGCCTCGTACTTCGGCTCGCCGGTCCCGAGGACGGCGATCTGCGCGCCTGTGCGGAGGAGCTCGGGCGCGACCGGCGTGAGGATGTCGATCCCCTTCTGCTCGACGAGCCTGCCGATGACACCGAAGAGCGGGATCCCCGTGCCCACCGCGAGGCCGAGCTCCTTCTGGAGCGCGGCCTTGTCCTGCGCCTTGCCGCGCATGTCACTGGTGCCGTAGCGCGCCGGGATGTGCCGGTCGGTCATCGGATCGAAGACGTCGACGTCGATGCCGTTCACGATCCCCCAGAGGTCCTCGCGGCGCGTCGCGAGGAGCTCGTGCAGGCCGCCGCCGAACTCGGGAGTGAGGATCTCCTGCGCGTAGCGCTCGCTCACGGTGCTGACGATGTCCGCCGCCGCGATGGCGCGTGCCATCGGATTCAGCTGGCCGGGCGCCTCCACCGGGAGGCGCCGCTTCGACAGGCCGATGACGTCGAGCACGTCGGCGCCGCTGTGCCCCTGGTATGCGAGGTTGTGGATCGTGAACACGGTCGCCGCCGCGCGCAGCGCCCGACGGTACGGACCCGCGACCATCGGGACGAGGAGCGCGGCGTGCCAGTCGTGCGCGTGCACGACGTCGGGGTACGCCTTGCCCTGCGCGAGATCCTCGGCGACCGCGCGCGCGAACAGCGCGTAGCGCTTCGCATCGTCGCGCGCGCCGTACACGGTCGGGCGCCCGATGCGCGCGCTCTTGACGAACACGGTGCGGACGCCGTCGCGCTTCACGTGCGGATACGCGACGCGCACGTGGGACCTGCCGTACGGGACCGAGCGGACGGGGCCGTCCGCGGGGATCTCGAAGCGCGCGGGATCGATCGTCCCGTGGAACGGCAGGTAGACGGAGACGTCATGGCCGAGCGAAGCGAGCGCCTGCGGGAGCGAGCCCGCGACGTCGGCGAGGCCACCCACCTTGGCATACGGCGCGACCTCAGCGGCCGCGAAGACGATCCTCACCCCGGATCCGAGCCTACCGGAAGTGTTAGAGCTCTGTGATCACCGGCGCGGGTCCGTAGTGACAGTTGACACCGTGGCGTTATCCGTGCGGAGGTGGAGATGACCATGAAGGTGTTCGGTACCACAAAGCTCGCGACCGCCGCGCTGGCCGGGGTGCTGTCGCTGGCGGTGACCGGCGCGGCGGCATTCGCCGCGTTCCAGCCGGTCGCCCCGACGACCAGCATCGCCGCCACGGACACAGGCGCGACCGCCAGCCTGAGCGCCGAGGACCGGCCGAAGGACGGGACCAAGACGATCCTCGACAAGCTCGTCGCGAACGGGACGATCACGCAGGCCCAGGAAGACGCGATCCTCAAGGCGTTCAAGGACGCCACCGAGCAGCACAAGGAAAAGCGCGGTGACGCCGAGGGCGCGGTGCTCCTGAAGCGCCTCCTCGCGGACCTCATGAAGCTATCGGTCAGCTACATCGGCCTGCCGCGCGATGCGGTCAGCGCACAGCTGCGGGCGGGAAAGAGCCTCGGCGAGATCGCGGACACGCAGCCCGGCAAGAGCCGCCAGGGCCTCATCGACAGCGACGTCGCGAAGGTCAGCGCGCAGATCGACGCCCTCGTCGCCGCGGGCAAGGTCACGAAGGAGCGGGCCGACGAGTTCAAGTCGCACCTGACCGAACACGTGACGAAGCTCGTCGACCATAAGTACGACCGGAAGCCGAGCCCGCCGAAGCAGCGCAAGCCGGCGCCGTCCGCGACCGCGAAGCCGACCACCTAAGACCCCCGTATCGGAGCGGTCTCGGTCGTCCGTAACGGCTCCCCGGCGACCCTCGTTCATCTCTCGGACGGGCAGGCGAGGGGCGGCGGGGAGTGAAGTCGATATGGCAGGACCTTTGATCCGCTCGGTCAGCGCAGCCCGGAGTGCTATGTTCGGCGCGCCCGACGGGGCGGCCGTGAGCGCCCGAGGGGTGGAGCTCGCCGTGGACCGTGTCCTCGACCAGCGATACCGGATCGTCGAGCCGATCGGTGTCGGCGGGTCGTCCCAGGTGTATCGCGCCTTCGACGAGTCGCTGCGCCGCGACGTCGCCGTGAAGGTGCTCGATCCGCAGGCCGCGAGCGACGCCGGCCTCCGCAAGCTCTTCGTCCGCGAAGCCCAGGCGCTCGCGAAGCTCTCGCATCCGAACGTCGTCGGCGTCCACGACGTCGGCGAGGTCGACGGCTTCCCCTACATCGTCATGGAGCTCCTGCCGGGCCTGTCGCTGAAGCAGAAGATCGAGCGCGACGGCCCGCTCTCCGTCGCCGAATCCGTCCGCCTCGCGAACGAGATCGCCGGCGGGCTCGCGTTCGCGCATTCGAAGGGGATCATCCACGCCGACATGAAGCCGTCGAACGTGCTCCTTACCGATGACGGCCGCGCGAAGATCGCCGACTTCGGGATCGCGCGCATGCCGCAGGAGGACGCGTCGACGCCTCAGATGTTCGCGACGGCGATGTACGTCGCTCCCGAGCGCGTCGAGGGCAAGGCGCTCTCGCCCGCGAGCGACATCTACGGCCTCGGGCTCGTGCTCTACGAGATGCTCGTCGGCCGGCCGCCGTTCACGAGCGCGAACCCGTCCGTCCTGCTCCGCGACCACGTCGTGCGCCAGCCCGTCCCGCCGAGCCACCTGCGCCAGTCGCTCCCGCGCGAGCTCGACACCGTCGTGATGAAGTGCCTCGCGAAGGACCCGGGACTGCGCTACTCCCGCGCGAGCGACGTCGCGAAGGCGCTCGCCTCGCTCGAGAACATCGGGTCCGCGCTCGCGACGACGCGCGTCGCGGTCATGAACGAGCCGCTCCAGGGCATCGTCCCGGCGACCGCGGACAGCCCGGTCGTCGCGTTCCTCCAGGCGTACGGCGGCCCGATCCGACGCGCGTTCTTCTCGGTCCTCGCCGCCGCACCCGTGTTCGGCCTCATGACGCTCGCCGGCTTCGAGCTCCTCCCGTCGCTCGCGCTCGCGGCGCTCGTCGCGATCGTCGGCGGCGCCGGCCAGCTCGCGATCGCCATCGCCATCGCCTGGGTCGTCGAGACGGCCTGCATCTTCCTGTTCGTGCCGGGACTCGCGATCCTATTCGCCTTCATGGGCCTCTGGATCTGGCTGCGCGACGTGGAGCCGGAGCGCACCGCGACCGCGCTCGCGATGCCGGTGCTCGGCCCGCTCGGCCTCGGTCCCACGTTCATCCTCGCGTCGGCCGCGATCCACGGCCTCGGCGGCGTCGTCAGCGTCGGCTGGGGCGCGATCCTCACGGTCCTGTTCGCGGTCTCCGCCGGGAAGCAGACGCTCGGGCCGTTCGTGCAGACGGGCATCGCGCTCGAGCCGACCTCGCTGTTCGACAAGGCCCGCGCCCTCGAGACGAAGGCCGCCGTCCTCTACGCCCTCCGGCCCGGCGCGGTCGATGACCGCTTCGGTCCGTTCGGCGAGGTGTTCGACGCCGACACGATCGTCACGCAGATGGGGACGTTCGTCTCGCGCGTGTTCGCGGCCGACGTCGCCGCGCTCGGGACGGTCATCGCCTGGATCATCGCCGCGCTCGTCGTGTGGACGGTGACCCGCCTGCTGCGGATGATGTTCGACGCGTTCGCGCCGCGCCGCTGGTTCGCGCTGTACGTCTTCGCGACGGCGGTCGGCGTCGCCGCCGGCGCCGCGGTGCTCTACATGACCTTCGTGACATGGGCGCCGCTCGCGCTCGCACCCGGACGTCCCGCGAGCACGGCGCTCCTCGTGGCCGCCGCGGTCGGCGCGGTGATCGCGCTCGCGCTCGGGGTCGTGATCAGCGCGACGGAGCATCCCGAGCCCGAGGAAGAGGTCGCCCCGCCCGTCGCGATGCCGATCTCGGTCCGCTAGGGGGGTCGCCTAGCCTTCGCGGCGGAGTGAGCACGACGACGGCGTCGGCGGTGCTCGTGCCCGTCTATCGCGACCGCGCGGGCGAGCTGCACGTCGTGCTCGTCGTGCGCGGCGAACACGGCCGGCACGGCGGGCAGATCGCGCTCCCGGGCGGGATCCATGCGCCGGGCGATGCGGACCTCCGCGAGACCGCGCTTCGCGAGGCCGAAGAGGAGATCGGGCTCGAACGGAGCGCGGTCGAGGTCCTCGCAAAGCTGCCCGAGGTCGACACGTCGACCGGCTACCTCGTCACGCCGTTCCTCGCGCGACTGGTGACGGAGCCGCCCGCGTGGCGGCGGCAGGAGCGCGAGATCGCCGAGGTCCTGAACGTCGCGGTCGCGGAGCTCGCGCGACCTGCGCTGCGCGGCGAAGAGACCTGGGAGCTCGCCGGCGGTCCGCGCCGCGTGCGGTTCGTTCGTCTCGGACCTCACAAGCTCTGGGGCGCGACGTACCGCATCCTCGACCCGCTCATCCCGCGCCTGCTCGCGGACGAGTGGGCGATCTGACGTCAGGCGCGCGCTTCGGATCGCTCCGCCAGCTTTGCCTTGACGCTCACCTTCACGCCTCTCAGCGCGCGGCTGATCGGGCAGTCGTTCCCCGCGCGCTCGGCTTCCTGCGCGAACGTCTCCGCATCGCTGCCCGGGACGACCCCGGTGACCTCGAGCTCGCTCGAGATGACCGTCCAGATGTCCGCGAGCTTGTCGAACGTGACCTTCGCGGTGACATCCAGACGCTCCGCGGGTGTGCCCTTCTTGCCCAGCCCCGCGGAGAACGCCATCGCGAAGCAGCTCGCGTGAGCCGCAGCAAGGAGCTCCTCCGGGCTCGTCTTGCCGCCAGGCGCTTCGGTGCGCGCCGCCCACGAGACCGGGAGCGCGTCGAAGCGTCCGCTCGACACCGCGCTCACCTCGCCGGAGCCATTGAGATCGCCCTTCCAGATCGCCCTGGCCTCGCGTGTCGCTGCCATGTGCGTCATCTCCTTCGGCGCCGCGGGCGCCTCCGTCGCTCTTCCCTGACCCGTTCGCGGTACCTGCAAGTCCCCTGCGAGCGAAGCCGAGGCCGTCGAACGACGAACGTGGCGGCCACGGGCCGCTAGCTTCGTTGGGTGCGCCATGCCGAGCACGTCGCGCTCCTGCGGGACGGCGTCACGCGAGGCGGGGTCTGGGCGGATCTCGGGTCAGGCGAAGGTGCCTTCACGCTCGCGCTCGCCGATCTCCTCGGCGAGGACGGCCGCATCCATTCGATCGAGCGAGACGCCGCCGCGCTGACCACGCAGCGCGACGCGATCGCAAAGCGCTTCCCGCGGGTCGCTGTGGAGTTCCTGCGCGCGGACTTCACGAAGCCGCTCGATCTGCCGCCGCTCGATGGGATCGTGATGGCGAACTCGCTGCACTTCTATCGCGACAAGGAGGAATTGGTGCGGCGCCTGGTCGGTCATCTGAAAGGCGATGGCCGCTTCGTCCTGATCGAGTACGATGCCGATCGCGGGAACATGTGGGTGCCGCATCCGATCTCCTTCGCGACATGGGAGCAGGTCGCGCCGCGTGCCGGCCTCACGGGAACGCGCTTGCTCGCGAAGGTGCCGAGCCGCTTCCTCGGCGCGATCTATTCGGCGCTCAGCGTGCGCGCCTACTAGGAACACGAACGCCGCGCGTTCAGCGCGGCGTTGTTACTGAGCGGGAGACCGGCACGATCCGCCGCCTCACCGTCCATAGGGTCCGCGACCTTGTCGAACGTCACCGTAGCGGTGACTTCGAGCCGCTCGGGCGGCGTGCCACTCTTGGCGAGGCCGCCGGCGAGGGCCGTAGAGAAGCAGCTCGCGTGCGCCGCAGCGAGCAGCTCTTCGGGACTGGTCTTTCCGGGGATTCGGCACTTTTCGGCCATTCACCGGCGTGCCGGTGACGGCGTGACATAGCCCTGATCGGCGGGGCTGCGCAACGGGTTTGTGCGATCAGGCGCGGATCAAGGCGGCGTGCCGTACGTGGTGCCGCTCCAGTAGGCCGTCACCCCGCGGTCGAACGTGATGGAGAGGTCAGCCTCGCGGTCCGGCTGGCCCGGCTCTCGCCACATTGACCGCACCCTCATCGTCGCGTTCGGATCCCCGTTGACCGGTCGTGCTCGCACGTCCACGACGAGACCCTTCGCGAAACGCTCGCGCAGCCTGTCGAGGAACGTCTGGCTCGTCATCGAGTCCGGTCCCGCCTGATAGTTGCCCTCGTGGACGCACGGATGGATCACGCGGGCGAGGATCGTGACGTCGCGCTTCGCGAAGCCCTCTGCGAGCACGTCAGCGACCTGCTCCGCCGATCTCGGCGCGGGAGCGGGCGTCGCTGCCGCGCGCGCGGCGCGGATCTCGTCCGCGGTGAGGAAGCGGAACGAGAACATCATCGCCTCGCGCTCGGCGAACGACGTGCTGCCGGTGCGAAGTCGGTGCCCGACGTACCACACGTACCCGTCATTCGCGAACAGGAACGAGGCGTTGTCCCCGTCGGTGATCTTGAGCGCGGGGCGTCCGACGAATGTCGCGTCCTCGATCCTCTCGGCGGAGCTCTCGCCGATCCGTCCCCGCTTGAAGTCGCGGAGCGAGAGCCTCTCCGGGTTCGCGATCGCCCAGACGTGGATCGAGTCCGCATTACCCGAGAGCGGCCCGACGTGACCGGGGCGGTAGTCCGCGTCCGGGATCGGGATGAACAGGTCGGCGCCATTCGTATTCTCGAGCGGACCACCGGAGAGCGATGAGCCACAGGTCGCGCGATGCCACGGTGGTTTGAGGTCGATCGCGTAGCCCATCGAGGCGCTGACGTACTTGGCGAACTGGCCCACCGGCGTCGGGCTCGGCCGCGGCGTCGGTGACGGCGTCGCTGGTACGGCGGTCGCCGTGGGCGCGGTCGTGGGGGTCGGGGTGGCGGTAAGCGGGGTCGGCGACGCCGGCGCGACCGCCGCGGTCGGCTCCGGCGTGCGCTCCGGCCGCGGGCCACCGCGGAGGGCGGCGAACGCGAGGAGCGCCGCGATCAGGACGACGGCAGCCGTCCCCGCGGCGATGTACCGCCGGCGCATGCCTCCGGGTCGGTGCGACATCGATGCCAGGGTCGCATGATCCGTCTCGCGGATGAGGTCGGAGTGGAGCGTCACGCCTAGGGATGGGGAGCGTTTCCTCGCGGAGCGCTTCGGCCACGTCTCTGACGTCGTTCAGCTGCGCCGCGGACTGTGGTCGAGCGCCTATAGCTTCCGTGTCGGCGCGGACCGCCTTGTGGTCCGGTTCGGAAACATCCGTGAAGACTTCGACAAGGATGCGTTCGTCGGCGTACGTGCGCCTGCGGACATGCCCGTGCCGCGGATCCTCGAGATCGGCGAGGCGCTCGGCGCCTGGTACGCCGTGTCTCGTTGGCTTGGGGGCCGGCACCTCGACGCGCTGGACGCGGATGCGGTGCGCCGCACGCTGCCGTCGCTGCTCGATGTGCTCGACGGCGTTCGGCAGATCGATCTCAGCGACTCATCCGGATACGGCCTTTGGACGGACGGCGCCATCGGCGCGAAGCCGTCGTGGCGCGCGGAAACGCTCGAGGTGGACCGGACCGCGCCTGAGTGGGGTCAGGCCACGGCGCCGGCGTCGCTCGCGGCGCGAGCGTTCGATATCGGGATGCCCCGCGTGCGCGAGCTTGTCGAGCACTGCCCCGAGGACCGTCATCTCGTGCACAGCGATCTGCTGCACTGGAACGTGCTCGTTGAGAACGACCGTGTCACCGGGATGCTCGACTGGGGCAGCTCGCTCATCGGCGACTTTGTCTATGACATCGCCTGGCTCATGTTCTGGCAGCCGTGGTTCCCGCAATGGAGCGGGATCGACTTCGCTCGCACGGCGAGCGAGCACTACGCGCGGGTCGGGGTGGAGGTGCCCGCGTTCGAGGAGCGACTGCGCTGCTACGAGCTGCGGATCGGACTCGGCGATCTGAACTGGTACCTGTCACGCCACGACGACGTGAACCTCGCGCGCGTGGCGGAGCGGATCGAAGAACTCGCCGCGGCGTCGTCCTAAGAACACGAACGCCGCGCGCTTGACCGGCGTGTTGCTGCGACCCGCCCTGGAACCGGTCGCGTTCTTCCGTGGTAGTGAGTTCGTGCGTTGCTGCGTCGTGCTCGCCATCGCGCTTGCGTGCGCTTGCTCGGCCGCGGACGCGACCGTCGCCGTTCGCAGTCCATCAGCGAGCCCGGCACCCAACCTCGATCACTCCGCTGCTGCAGCGTGGACGGCGGATCCGAATATCGCCTTCCGCGCGCGGTCCGGCACGCCACCGGGCGCGGAGGCTTGCGGCACGAACGCCGATGTCGAGTCGCTCCTTCGCGAGTTCGCCGCCGCGTTCAACTCGGGTGACGCGTCGAGGCTGAATCCCGTGATCAGCACGGAATTCTGGGCGATCTCTCTGGGTCACTTGACTGCCTACTCGCGTGACGACGCGCTTCGGATGCTGACCGAGAGACATCGAGTCGGTGATCGGCTCGAGTTCGTGGGCGCGCAGGTCAACGGGCTCGTCGGTTGGGACGGTGCCGCGCACATCGGACCCGTCGACTTCACGCTGATCCGCGGCGAGGAGCGGATCCGACTTTCTGGCAAGGGCGCGCTGTTCTGCGGCGGGACCACACGAGGTGTGAAGGTGATGGGACCCGGCATCCTTTGATACGCACGAACGCCGCGCGTTCAGCGTGGCGGTTTGACTGAGCGGGTGGCGGAAATCGAATCCGCGACCGAACATTGGGAATGTTCTGCGTTACCACTACGCCACACCCGCGAGGACGACCTCATTCTAGCGTAGCGACCGGGTCGTTCGCCAAGACGGCACTGCCAGGCTTGCTGAGCGGCCGTTCGCTTGCGGTGACAGTTCGCGCATCGGACGACGCACTTCTCGATCGCCGCAAGGATCGCTTTCCAGCTCCGTCGACCGATCATCTGGCCGATCGCCATGATCTTGCCGTCCTTGTCGACGTGATCGAACTCGAGAACGGCCAGGTCGGACTCGCCGCAGTCGACGCATGGATGCTCACGCAGGTATTCATGGAGCACCAACAAAACGTCCTGCTTCTTCAGGTGCGCCTCCGTGATCGCTCGCCGCATGTAGTCGGACTTGTTCCGTTCGTAGTGTCCGCGCCTGTATGTCGCTTGACACTCGCGGCAGTAATACGCATGCGTGCTCGTGCGAATGTCGCGGAATGGGAACTGCCAGACCGCCTTGAGCTCGCCGCAGCGCGAGCATTTCCGGAGTCCATGAGGGTCCGCGCTGAACAACGGGCTCTGTTGAGGACTTTCGATCAGCGCGTATCGGCCGGAACGTCCAGGCCGTACGACAGCCGGATCGATCGCGACTCCGACCGAGCGCGCCCACCCGAACTGCGAGGACGTCTTTCGGCGGTGGCAGTTGGCGCATCGAACGTCGCACTTCTGGATCTCCCGAAGGACCCGAGCCCACTCGGCGACCCGCGCAAGCTCACCAACAGCAAGGTCCTTCTGCTCTGGATCACGATGATCGAACTCGAGGACCGTGATATCCGAACAGCTGCATTCGACGCAGGGGTGCTGGCGCAGATATTCGTCGATGAGTGCACGTACGCGCGGGCGTTCCGTTCGGCGACGACGCTCTGCCTTCGCGAGGTACGTCGGCTTGTTCTTTCGGTAGTGTTCTCGGCCGTACGCGCGGCAGCAGTCGCGGCACCACACCCGGCGGAGGCCGCGCTCCCTATCCTTGATCGGGAAGTCCTCTATCGGTTTCACTTCACCGCAACGCGAGCAACGACGACCATCGATCGTGACGATCGCGTAGTCGCCCGGACTCTCGAACAGCTCCGACATTCCGCCGCCTCCGGACGCATGCGCCTGATCCTGATATCGAACGCCTATTCTATCGGTCCTGCCTTGCGGCGGGAGCACCCGAACTCGCGGCCGACGCTCTGGCTCAGATCAGATCGGATCGGATCGGCCGCCGTCGCAAGCTCGGCGCGTTCCGCATCGGTCACGTTCGGATCGGCGGCGCGCAGCTCGAACGCCAGCGGCAAGGCCGCGCGCAGATCCGACGCATCGAAGTGCGAAGCGAACGCGTGGATGAACGCGTCGATCGCGTCGCGCTGCTCGGCGAAGCTCGCCCG
>WNGB01019445.1_pt1 | contig 14238 bp, 13 predicted proteins | sample 5400681 | NCBI WGS metagenome assembly WNGB01 (sample SAMN13153367, study PRJNA577476) | soil metagenome | isolation source: 115 cm soil or saprolite under grassland replicate 2 | place: USA:California | collected 2016-06-15 | reverse complement strand
TGGTACCAGTACTACTTCCACACCGAGCGCGGCCGCGCCGGCCTCGCCAAGAACCGCGGCGACATCTGCCGGCTGCTGTGGAAGCTCTGGTCGCCGGAATGGCAGTTCGACGAGGCGACCTTCGAGAAGAGCGCCGCGTCGTTCGACAACCCCGACTTCGTCGACGTGGTGATCCAGTCCTACCGTCACCGCTACGGCTATGCAGCCGGCGACCCGGCGTTGATGGGCATCGAGGCCGAGCTCGCCAAGCAGCCCAAGATCTCCGTGCCGACGATAAACCTGCATGGCGGGCACGACGGCGTCGGACCTGCCCCCGAACAGGACAATCAGGCAACCCACTTCACCGGCCCCTACTCCCGGCGCCTGCTGCCGCGGATCGGCCATAACGTGCCGCAGGAGGCTCCGGCCGACATAGTCACCGCCCTGCGCGAGCTCATGAGGGAAACGACGCGATGAACATCGTCCTGGCCGGTGCCACCGGCAATATCGGCAGCCGCATCCTCGACGAGGCGCTGAGGCGCGGCCATCGTGTGACGGGCCTCACACGCGATCCGGCCAAGCTCGCCGCGCGCGACGGCCTGCAGGCGAAGAAGGTGAACACGGCCGAGGCCGCAGCTTTCGCCGATGCCCTCAAGGGCCACGATGCTGCGATCCTGTCGGTCAAGTGGAACGAGAACGACGTCCATCAGGTGCTCGACGCCTTGCGCAAGGCCGGCGTGAAGCGCTGCCTGTTCGTGGTCGGCGCCGGCAGCCTTTTGCGCAAGGACGGTCGCACGCACTTCGACCACATGGCCGAGAAGGGCATACAGCCGCCGACCTCCAAGCCCGCCGCGCTGGCGCTGGCCGAGGTCCAGAAAGTGACAGACCTCGACTGGACGGCGATCTCGCCACCCGCCTCGATCCAGCCCGGCGAGCGCACCGGCAAGTTCCGCCTGGGCCACGATCACCTGCTCGAAGACGACAAGGGCCGCAGCGAGATCAGCCGCGAGGACTTCGCCATCGCCATCCTCGACGAGATCGAGAAGCCCAAGCACATCCACCAGCGCTTCACGGCGGCCTATTAAGTTTTACGGATCATGCCCACCGCCAATCCATCGCTTGCCCGCGCCGAGGCCTTCTGCGCCGACTACGGCCTTCGCGTCCCCATCCTGCTCGCGCCGATGGCGGGCGCCTGCCCCGCCTCGCTGTCCATCGCCGTCGCCAATGCTGGCGGACTGGGAAGCTGCGGCGCGCTCCTGATGCAGCCCGCCGCCATCAAAGCCTGGGCGGCCGAGGTGCGTGCCGGCAGCAACGGCGGCTTCAACCTCAATCTCTGGATCCCCGATCCGCCGCCCACGCGCGACACCATGGCCGAGGACGCCGTGTGCGCCTTCCTGCGCGGCTGGGGACCGGACGTGGCGCGCGAGGCCGGCGATGTCGCGCCGCCCGACTTCGCCGCGCAGTGCGAGGCCATGCTCCAGGTCGGGCCGACCATCATCTCCTCGATCATGGGTCTTTATCCGCCAGCCTTCGTCGACCAGATGAAGGCCAGGGGCATCAAGTGGTTCGCCAATGCCACGACCGTGGCCGAGGCCAGGACGGCGGAGGCTGCCGGCGCGGACGTGATCGTGGCCCAGGGCATGGAGGCCGGCGGCCATCGCGGCGCCTTCGATGCGGGCAAGGCACAGATCGAGCTGATCGGGCTGTTCGCGCTCCTGCCGGCGATCGTCGATGCAGTGAGGGTACCGGTGGTCGCGACCGGCGGCATCGCCGATGCGCGCGGGGTCGCGGCGGCGCTGATGCTGGGTGCGTCGGCGGTGCAGATCGGCACGGGCTTCCTACGCTGCCCGGAGGCGAAGCTCGCCCCCGCCTGGGCCGACGCCATCGGCCGCGCCCTGCCCGAGCAGACCCTGGTGACCCGCGCCTTCTCCGGACGTCCGGGCCGCTCCATCGCCACCGCCTATGCGCGCGCCGCTACCGCGCCCGACGCACCGAGTCCAGCGCCCTATCCGGTGCAGCGCGGCCTCACCCAGGCGATGCGCGACGCCGGCACCAAGAACAACGACATCGACCGCATCCAGGCCTGGTCGGGCCAGTCGGCACGGCTGGCGATGGCCAAACCGGCCGGTGAGGTCGTACGCGAGCTGTGGAGCGGCGCGCAGGCGCTGCTGCGCTAACTCATGGTCTTCCGAACCGCCGGCTTCCAGCCGGCATCATGACGCGCATATGAATGCGCTCCCATGAGCCGGCAAGATGCCTGTGGCGCATGTGAATGCGCCTGGGTCCGGAAGAGCATGACCTCAGTCCAGCGTCTCGAGCAGCCGCGTGCAGAGATAGGTGCGCGGTATCAGCGACGAGTAGTAGATCTGCTCGTAGGCGGCATGCGCGCCCTTGCCATCGGCGCCCAGCCCGTCGAGCGTGGGAATGCCAAGCGCGGCGGTGAAGTTGCCGTCGCTGCCGCCACCGGTCAGCGGCACGTCCAAAAGTTCCTTGCCGATCTCGCGGTAGATCGTCTGCGCCTTCTCGAACAGCGCCGAGATGCCTGCGTCCTTCTGATAGGGCGGCCGGTTCATCTCGCCTTCGACCTTGAGCGTCACATCCTGGCCGATCGGCTCGAGGTTCAGGAACCAGTGCGTCATCTCCTCGGCAAGCTGCTGGCTCGGCACGCGCAGGTCGACCTCGATCTTGCAGTCGGCCGGCACGACGTTGACGCCGGAGCCGCCCTGGATCAGGCCGACATTGCAGGTGATGCCGCGGGCGTAGTCGGTCTTGGCCTCGATGCGCATGATCTGCTTGGCCATCTCGTGGATGGCGCTGCGGCCGTCCTGGTGGCGCACGCCGGCATGGCTCGCCGCGCCCTTCACCGTGAGCGTGAAGCGGCCGACGCCCTTGCGTGACGTCACGACGCGATCGCCGTCGCGGCCGGGTTCCATGACCAGCGCGTACTTGTGGCCACGCGCGGCATCCTCGATGCGCGCGCGCGAGGTCGGGCTGCCGACCTCCTCCTCGGGAATGAACAGGAAGGTGACCGGGAGCCTGGTCTTCTTGCCCTGCCGCACCAGATGGCGCAGCGCGTAGTAGGCGATGTAGCCGCCGGCCTTCATGTCGTAGATGCCGGGCCCGAAGATGCTGTCGCCCTCGCGCCGGATCCTGAGGTCCTTCTCGATCATGCCGATCGGATGCACGGTATCGAGATGGGCTAGCACCAGGATGCCCTTGCCGTCGCCCTGGCTCATCTCAGGCGTGGTCTTGCACTCCAGGATGTCGCCGAAGCCGTCGCGGCCGGGGATGCGGTCGAGCTTCAGCCCGAGATCGCGGAACTGGCCCTCGACATGATCGACGACCTTGTTGACCGACTTGCCGTCGTGACTGGGGCTTTCGATCGACACCCATTCGACGATGCCGGCGAGCACCTCGTCGGCATCGATCTTCGGTTCGTTCTTGCGGACCTCGGCCATCAGACCGGATCCCAGGTGAAGTACTCGGGCGAGCGCTTCATGTCGGTGAAGTAGGGCTTCATCGACGGCACGGCATGCTCGGCGATCGCCTCCAGCGTCCAGCCCTCGGAGTTGTGGACCGAGCGCACCGGGCGGTTGGCGTTGAACAGCATGATCTCGTTCATGCGCACGCCGAAGATCTGCGAGGTGACGCCGTCGGCGGCGTCGCTCAGCAGGAACACCGCCATGGGCGCGATCTTGGCCGGGGTCATCTTCTTGGAGCGCTCGAGGCGCGCCTTCTGCGCGTCGGTGTCGGCGGGGATGGTGCCGATCATGCGCGTCCAGGCGAACGGCGAGATGCAGTTGGAGCGCACGTTGAACGCCGCCATGTCGAGCGCGATCGAGCGCGACAGGCCGATGATGCCCATCTTGGCGGCGGAGTAATTCGCCTGGCCGAAATTGCCGACCAGGCCCGAGGTCGAGGTGAAGTGCACGAAGGCGCCCGACTTCTGCTCCTTGAAGTGGTTGGCCGCGGCGCGGCTGACATTGAAGGCGCCGTTCAGGTGGACGTCGATCACCATCTTCCAGTCGACGTGGCTCATGCGATGGAAGATGCGGTCGCGCAGGATGCCGGCATTGTTGATGACGCCGTCGATCTTGCCGAAGGTCTCGACCGCGGTCTTGATCATGCGCTCGGCACCGGCCGGATCGGCGACGCTGTCGCCGTTGGGCACCGCCTTGCCGCCGGCCGCCTTGATCTCGTCGCAGACCTTCTGCGCCGGCGTCGTGCTGCCGCCGCCCTCGCCGTCGACCGCGCCGCCGAGGTCGTTGACCACGACGCTGGCGCCTTCCTTGGCAGCCAGCAGCGCCATCTCGCGGCCGATGCCGCCGCCCGCGCCAGTGACCAGCACGACCTTGTCCTTCAGCATGTTGGGCATGTTCTGCTCCCTCTCTCCTCTTTATGAACTCAGTTTCGGAGGCCGCGGCCTCGCGCGCAACAGCCGCGCGCTCAGGACCGTCAGCACGGCGAAGGGCATCAGGCCGATCACCAGCGGCATGGCGACATAGCGGCTGCCGACCACGGTCAGGATCGCCACCGTCACAGTCCCTAAGGCGCCCATGCCCATCTGCGCCAGCCCGGCCAGCGACGAAGCGGTGCCGGCGAGCTTGGGATACATGCCGACGGCGCCGGCATTGGCGTTGGCCACGATCATGCCGGTGCCGAAGCTCAGCACGACGTGCGGGCCGATGATCGCCCACCAGGTGACGATGCCGAAGAGCGAAAGAGCGCCCATGACGGACAATGCCGCGACGTGGAACCAGCCCGAGGCGCGCATGAGGACGATCGGCGCGACGCGGCCGACCAGCCGGTTGTTGACGAGGGTGCCGGCGGTAAAGCCGCCGACCGACAGGAGCACGATCAGGCCGAACTCCTGCGGCGAGAAGCCGAGATGGTCCTGCAGGATGAAGGGGACGCCCGCCAGCATGCCGAAGTTGATGGCGAAGGCGAAGCCCAGAGTCAGCACGTTGCCGAGGAACTGGCGCTCGCGCAGCATCTCGCCCGAGCCGCGCAGCAGGCTGCCGAGGTGGAGGCGATCGCTGCGGTGCTTGTTGGTTTCCGAGAGGCCGAACAGCGTCACCGCCAGCAACAGCGTGCTGAAGCCGCCGACGAACCAGAAGGTGGCGCGCCAACTCGCCCATTCGCCCAAAAAGCCGCCGAGGGTCGGCGCCAACGACGGCGCGATGTTCTGGCCGAGCGAAATCCAGCTCATCACCAGCGGCATCTCCTGGAAAGTGTAGGCGTCACGCGTCATGGCGCGGCCGATCACCGATCCGGACGCAGCCCCCAGGCCCTGCAGGATGCGCAGGCCGATGAGGCCGCCGATAGAGGGCGCGAAGGAACAGGCGAAGGTCGCGGCAGTGAAGAAGATCAGCCCGCCTAAAAGCACCGGCCGGCGGCCGTAACGGTCGCTGAGCGGCCCGTAGAAGAGCTGGCCGACGGCGAAGCCCAGCATGTAGGTGGTGAGCGTGAGCTTGACGCCTTCCGGGCCGGCGCCGAGCGACGCGCCGACCGAGGGCATCACCGGCGTGTAGATGCTCATCGTCAACGGGCCAAAATAGTAGTGACGAAAGGCGGAGCGGATCTCGTCGAACGGGATGTCGGCGAAGACACCGCGATAGGCGAGATACTCCATGTGACGCCGGCCGCCGAGATCGAACGGGTGATAGATCGAATCGCTGGCGCCGTCCCAGTCGAGCGGCTTCAGCCCGAAGCGCTCGGTCAGTTCCTTGTTGAAGGCGGGCGTTGCCTTGATCCAGCGTCCGTCGAGCCAGACCTCGGTGTAGCCGTGATAGTAGAAGGTGTCAGAGCCCATCAGGTCGGAAAGCCGCTTGGTGGTCATGTGATTGCGCACATCGGCGTAACCGACGCGGGCCGGGATGCCGACGGCGCGGCATACCGCGGCCATCAGCCCCGCCTTGTTCACGCAATATCCATGCCCCGACGCGAGAGTCGTGCTGGCGCGATAGGCCTGGCGCTTCATCGGCGTGTTGTAGGGGTCGTAGCGCAGCCCGTCGCGCACCGCGTAGTAGAGGCGCAGTGCCTTTTCCCGGTCATTGCCCTCACCCGCAACCTGCCTTGCATAGGCCGTGATTTTGGGGTGGTCTGAATCGATCAGCGCGCTGGGCCGCCGGTAGGCCTCGAAATCCGAGCCGTCCCGCACCACGTCGTCGCGGTCGGTCTTGAGGGAGTCGTAATCCATGCCGGGCGTTGTCTACTGCAACTGCGGGAAAAGTACATGAGCCACGGCGCGCATTTCACGCATGCGCATATGGTGCGCTTCGATTGGCCGCTGGCCGCTACGCCGGACAAGGTATGGGCCGTTCTGACCGATGTCACGCAACTGCCGGGCTGGTACGGCAACGGCACGCTGGCGGGCAAGGTCGGCGGTGCGGTGCGGCTGATGGGCAATCACATTCGCGGAACCGTCACGCAATGGCAGCCACTGCGCAAACTCAGCTATAGCTGGAACGTCTTCGGCACGAACGACGAGACCTCGCCCTATCCCGAATCGTACCTCACCCTGGAGCTCAACCCGCAGGACAACGGCACGATGCTGACGTTGACGCACCTGCCCGTGCTCGAGCGCTTCGTGAAGGCGAACGCCATGGGATGGCATACCTATCTCGACATGGTGGAAGCGGCCGCGACGGGCAAGCCGGTCGAGCCGCGCGAGGCCTATGCCAAGCGCAACGCCGAACGCTACGGCGTCGATCTGAAGAACATGCCTCGATAGTCACCGGAGCGCGGACCTCCAGGTCCGCTCATGATCTTCCGGACTGCGCGCCTCTGGCGCGCTCATGAGCGCGCGGGACGCGCGCGGTCCAGAAGAGAAGAGGCGGACCTGGAGGTCCGCGTTCCTAGAGCGACGGCGGCGCGTCGTCGGACTTGATCAGGAAGTGCGCGTTGGCCGTCGCCACCGGCTTGGCGCGGTCATCCTGCCAGGCCTCGGCATAGACGTTGACCATGCGGCGGCCCTGCTTGGTCACCTTGGCGCAGGCGATGACGTCGACCGGACGCGCCGAGCGCAGATAGTCGACCGTGATGTTGACGATCTTCGGCACCGTCTCCGTCTCGGTCTCCCACAACAGGTGGAAGATCGCGGCCATCTCCAGCATGGCGCCCAAGGTGCCGCCGTGGATGGCCGGCAGGAAGGTGTTGCCGACAAGGTCGTCGTGATAGCGCATGCGGGTCAGAAGCTCGCCGGTGCCGTTCTCCGGCGCGATGCGCATCCAGCGCGCGTAGGGAATCGCCTCGGCGATCTTGGCGACGTCGCCCGACTTGCGCACCTCGGCCAGCCGCGCCATCAGCGGATTTGGCAGCGGGCTCATGGCTTGACCTCCGTGCCGATCGTCTGCGGGCGCGTCACCTCGCCCTTGGTGCCCAGCATGAAGGTACCGGCCGCCGCCGCGATCGGATCCTTGGCATCGCCGTGATGGGCAAAGGCGCGGGTGAAGGCGACGGAATGAGTGACGCGATAGCACTCGGCCTCGGCGATCACCGCCTGGCCGGGCGTCGCCGGCCGCACATAGTCGATGCGCAGGTCGAGCGTCGCGAAAGGTTTGGGCTCCGTCAGCATGGTCGCCACCGACATGCCGCAGCAACTGTCCATCAGCGCCGTCAGCGGACCGCCCGCCAGCACGCCGGTCTCGGGGTTGCCGACGAGCTCCTCGCGCCAATCGAGCTGCATGGAGCCGAAGCCGCGGCGCACCGCGATGATTTTCAGGCCCAGCGCCTTGCTGTGCGGGATGGTGTCGGAGAACCACTGCTGGAAGAAGGCAATGCGCTGCTGAGGATCGCTGAACGGACTGGTGACGGGCTTGCTCATGGGCCCCTTCTACAATCCCATCTGGCGCGCGGCGAGGTCCTTCATGATCTCGACCGAGCCGCCGCCGATCGACATCACCTTGGTCTCGCGATAGATGCGCTCGACCTTGGCGCCACGCAGGTAGCCCGCGCCGCCAAACACCTGCATGGCCTCGTTGGCGCAGAACTCCAGGGTCGAGGTCGCGAGGTTCTTCAGCATGCAGATTTCCGCTACCGGCTTCTCGCCCTGGGAGACGCGCCAGGCCAGCAGTTCGAGCGTCGACTTCACGGCATTGATGCGCATGGCCATGTCGACCAGGCGATGGCGCACCACCTGGCGAGCGATCAGCGGCTTGCCGAAGGTGTGCCGTTCGCGGGCGTAGGCGATCGCCTCGTCCAGGCAGACCTTGGCGTAGCCGCAGGCGCCGGCCGACATGCCGAGCCGCTCCTGGTTGAAGTTCAGCATGATGCCGATGAAGCCCTTGTTCTCCTGGCCGATCAGGTTGCCCGCCGGCACCCTCACGTTGTCGAAGAAGAGCTGGGCGGTGTCGGACGCCCACCAGCCCATCTTCTTGAGCTTGGTGCGGCCGAAGCCCTCGCGGTCGCGCTCGATCAGCAGCAGCGAGACGCCGCCGGCACCCGGCCCGCCGGTCCGCACCGCCACGGTGTAGTAGTCGGCGCGCATGCCCGAGGTGATGAACATCTTGGAGCCGTTGACCACGTAATGGTCACCGTCGCGGCGCGCCGTGGTCTTGAGGTTGGCGACGTCGGAGCCGCCCGACGGCTCGGTGATGGCGAGCGCGCTGATCTTCTCGCCAGCCAAAACCTCGGGCAGGACCTTGCGCTTCATCCATTCCGGCCCCAGTGCCGCGATCGGCGGCGAGCCGATCGTGTGGCTGTTCAGGCTGGCGTTCAGCCCGCCGCTGCCGTGGCGCGCCATCTCCTCGGCCTTGACGATGCCGAAGAAGGGATCGGTCGGCACGCCGCCATATTCCTCGGGAAAGCCGAGCTGCAGCAGGCCCGCCGCCGACGCCTTGCGGTAGAGTTCGCGGGGAAATTCCTCCGCCTCGTCCCACTGGTCGACATGGGGCATGATCTCGCGCTCGACGAAGCGGCGGACGGTGCGCCGGAAAGCCTCGTGCTCCTCCGTATAGAAGGGGCTCGGCGGCACGGCCTCGGGCAGAACGGGCTTGGATGAGTCGGCAACGGCCATCGGGGCTCTCCTCGGTCCCGTTGTTACACTTCAGATGATCATCGCACAGCGTTGACAGGGCTAAACAGCCGTTCATATTGGCAGGAATTGAAGCGGCAACAGACCGCTTACGTGCAGGGGACGGAAACTGGTTACTTTCTTACAGCTTACCCTCAATGGGCTAGCCGTCGGCTGCATTTACGGCCTGGTCGCTCTGGGGTTCGTGCTCATCTACAAGGCGACCGAGCTGGTCAACTTCGCCCAGGGCGACCTGCTCATGCTGGGCGCCTTCGTCGCCTACATGGCGGTGGTCTGGTGGGGCCTGGACTACTGGCTCGCCTTCCTGATCTCGGTGGTCACCATCGGCATCTTCGGCGCCCTGCTCGACGCCACGGTGCTGCGCAACGTGATCGGCCAGCCGCAGTTCGCCATCGTCATGCTGACGATCGGCCTCGGCGCCATGTTCCGCACCTTCGCCAGCGTCACCTGGGGCTCGGAGATCTACACCCTGCCGACGCCGTTCGGCGGCGTGTGGCAGGTCGGCGGCGTCACGCTCAGCCACCAGTACATCTCGATCGTGGTCGGCACGCTGATCCTGTGCGGCGTGCTCTACGCGTTCTTCAACCACACGCGCATCGGCGTCGCCATGCAGGCGACCTCGCAGAACCAGCTCGCTGCCTACTACATGGGCATCCCGGTGAAGCTGATCTTCTCCCTGATCTGGGCGATCTCGGCGGGGACCGCGGCGGCCGCCGGCATCCTGCTGGCGCCGGTGACCCTGATCGACATCAACATGGGCCTGGCCGTCGCGCTGAAAGCCTTCGCCGCCGCGGTGCTGGGCGGCTTCGGGTCGATCCCGGGCGCGCTGGTCGGCGGCATCGTCATCGGCCTGATCGAGCTCTATGCCGGCGCCACCCTGCCCGACGGCTTCAAGGACACCGCGCCCTACATCGTGCTGCTGATCATGCTGGCGGTGCGGCCGCAGGGCCTGTTCGGCACCATGGCGCGCAAGAAGGTGTAGGCGGGCCATGCGCTTCCAGTTCAAGACGTCCTACAACCAGGACATTCGGCTGTTCAAAGACAAGGTCGATGCCTCGTGGTACGGCCTGCTCGCCCTCGCGGTCCTCGCTCTGCCCTTCTTGATGTCCGACTACTATGTCGGCGAGGCGACCTGGGTGTTCATCTACGCCATCTGCGGCGTCTCGCTGATGGTGCTGGTGGGCTACACCGGCCTGGTATCGCTGGGCCATGCCGCCTTCCTCGGCATCGGCGCCTATGCCCACGCCTACTTCCTCAAGCACGGCATCCCGTGGATCCCATCGGTCGTCCTGGCCGTGATGATCACCACGGCGAGCGGCCTCATCGTCGGCCTGCCGGCGCTGCGCATGACGGGCATCTACCTCGCCATCGCCACCTTGGCCTTCTCCGTGATCATCCAGGAAGTGTTCAGCCGTTGGGAGTCGGTGACGCACGGCTTTGCCGGCATGCCGGTCGAGAAGCCGGTCATCTTCGGCGTCCCGTTCCAGGACGAGGCGTCCTTCTATTATCTCTGCCTGTTCTTCCTGGTGATCGTGCTGTGGCTGACGCGCAATCTTTTGCGCTCGCCGACCGGCCGCGCCTGGATCGCCATCCGCGACAGCGAGATCGCCGCCCAGTCGATGGGCGTCAACCTCGCGATCTACAAGTCGATCGCCTTCGCCTATTCGGCGGCATTGATGGGCCTGGCGGGCGCGCTGTTCGCCCACAAGATCGCCTATCTCGCGCCCGACATCTTCACCATCCTGCTGTCGATCCAGTTCCTGCTGCTGGTGATCGTGGGCGGCTTGGGCTCGCTGCATGGCGCGGTGTTCGGCGCGATCTTCGTGGCCCTCCTGCCGCCCCTGATCGCCATCCTGCGCGATTCGATCCCGGCCAGCATGAACGACGCGGCGGCGGCAATGAACATCAAGCTGATCGCCATCATCGGCGAAGGCATCGGCAACTTCCTCAAGAAGCCCGGTGTCGAGGCCGGCATCTTCGGCCTGATCCTGGTGCTGGTGATCCTGCTCGAGCCGCTCGGCATGTACGGCCGCTGGGTCAAGATCCGCGTCTTCTTCTCGACCTTCCCGATGTATCGCGGCGCAACCTTCAAGCGCCAGAAGAGCTACATGCGGTCGGAGCGGCTGCGATGAGCTTCTTCTCGGTCGACAGCCTCTCGATCAACTTCGGCGGCATCAAGGCCGTCGACGGCGTGAGCTTCGACGTCGACAAGGGCGAGGTCTTCACCATCATCGGCCCCAACGGCGCCGGCAAGACCACGATCTTCAACCTGGTCAGCCGCATCTACCAGCCGACCGGCGGCAAGCTGGTGTTCGACGGCACCGACATCACCAACGTGGCCCCGCACCGCATCGCCGCTCTCGGCATCGCCCGCACCTTCCAAAACATCGAGCTGTTCGAGCATGCGACGCTGCTGCAGAACCTCCTGCTGGCGCGGCACGCCCACAAGAAATCGAACTTCATCTCCGAGCTCCTGTTCCTGCCGTCGGTGCGGGCCATGGAACTCGAGCATCGCGAGGCCGTCGAGAAGGCGATCGACTTCCTCGACCTGCAGCAATACCGCGACAGCTTCATCGTCAACCTGCCCTACGGCGTGCGCAAGGTGACCGAGCTCGCGCGCGCACTCTGCACCGATCCCAAGCTCCTGCTGCTCGACGAGCCCTCCTCCGGGCTGAACGTCGAGGAGACCGAGGACATGGCCTTCTGGATCCAGGACATCCGCAACCTGCTCGGCATCACCGTGCTGATGGTCGAGCACGACATGAGCCTGGTCTCGGCGGTGTCCGACCGCGTGCTGGCGCTGAACTACGGCCGGCCGCTCGCCATGGGCACGCCGGGCGAGGTGCAGTCCCATCCCGAAGTCATTCGCGCTTACCTCGGGGGCTAGGTATGGTCGCGCGCAACACATTCATTGCCTCCCCACGCTCCGCGTGGGGAGGTGTCCGCGAAGCGGACGGAGGGGTCATGGGCGTCCCGACTGTCGCTCATGACCCCTCCGGCCCTGCGGGCCACCTCCCCAGCTGCGCTGGGGAGGAAAGGCAAGCGTCATGATCGAACCCGTCCTCAAGGTCAGCAACGTCGAGACCTACTACGGGCCGATCATGGCGATCCGCGGCGTCTCCTTCGAGGTGCCCAAGGGCGGCATCGTCACCATCCTGGGCGCCAACGGCGCGGGCAAGACCACGGTGCTCAAGACCGTGAGCGGCGTCATGGATCCGCAGAAGGGCAGCGTCTTGTTCGAGGGCCGCGAGATCCGCGGCATGGATCCCGACAAGGTGATGCGGCTCGGCATGAGCCACGTGCCGGAGGGCCGCGAGGTCTTCCCGTTCCTGAGCGTGCGCGAGAACCTGCGCATGGGCGCCTATACGCGCCGCGATCACGACGGCGTCGCCCAGGACCTCGAGACGGTGTTCGGCTACTTCCCGGTGCTGCGCGAGCGCGCCGAGCAGCGCGCCGGCTCCCTGTCGGGCGGCGAGCAGCAGATGCTGGCGATCAGCCGCGCGCTGATGGCGCGGCCCCATCTGATGCTGCTCGACGAGCCCTCGCTGGGCCTCAGCCCCAAGCTCGTGAAGGATATCTTCGAGATCATCGTCCGCATCAACCGCGAGCGTGGCGTCACCATCCTGCTGGTCGAGCAAAACGCCAACATGGCCCTGCAGACGGCCGATTTCGGCTATGTGCTGGAAGTCGGCCGCATCGTCATGGCCGACACCTGCGAGCGGCTGCTGCAGAAGGAAGACATCAAGGAATTCTACCTCGGCATCAAGGAAGAGAGCGCGCGCGGCAAGCGACGCTGGAAGAAGCGCAAGACGTGGAGATGACAAGGACTGGGCGATGACGGAGAGCGCGATGATGGGCTCGAACCAGCGGATCGAAGTCGAAGGCTGCGACACGATTCCCAAGCTGTTCTGGCATCAGGTGAAGGCACGCGGCGAGCGCACCGCCTTCCGCGAGAAGAACCTCGGCATCTGGCGCGCGACGTCGTGGAGCCAGTACGGCGAGCGCGCCAAGGCCGCCGGCATGGGCCTGGTGAAGTTCGGCCTGAGCCACGGCCAGGTCGTATCGGTGCTGGCCGAGACCGTGCCGGAATGGCTCTACGTCGACATGGGCACCGCGGCGGTGGGCGGCGTCTGCAACGGCATTTATCCCACCGATTCGGCCAAGCAGGTCGAGTACATCCTGAACGACAGCCGTACCCGCTTCCTGTTCATCGAGAACGAGGAGCAGCTCGACAAGTTCCTCGAGGTGCGCGAGCGCTGCCCCGACCTGGTCAAGGTCTTCGTCTTCGACATGGAGGGCCTGGCCGACTTCAAGGACCCCATGGTCATGCCGTTCGACGAGCTGCTCGAGCTCGGCCGCGAATACGACAAGGGCAATCCCGGTCTGTGGGAGAAGCTGGTGGCGAGCTCCCGGGCCGAGGAGCTGGCGATCCTCGTCTACACCTCGGGCACGACCGGGCCGCCCAAAGGCGCGATGCTGTCGCACCGCAACGTCATCTTCCAGCTCAGCAACGCCGACGCCTTCATCCCGATCGAGAAGAACGGCGAGCAGCTCGCCTTCCTGCCGCTCTGCCACGTTGCCGAGCGCACCTTCACCGCCTTCCTGCCGCTGCGCTCCGGCGCCATCGCCAACTTCGCCGAGAGCGTCGAGACGGTGCCGGACAATATCCGCGAGGTGGCGCCCACCACCTTCTTCGCCGTGCCGCGCATCTGGGAGCGCTTCTATTCCGGCATCACCATCCGCATGAAGGAGGCGACCTGGATCGGCCGCGCCGCCTACCGATGGGCGATCGGGCTGGGCCTCAAGGTGGCCGAGGCCGAACTCGACGGCCGCAAGCCCGGGCCGATGCTGAAGCTCGGCCACGCCATCGCCGACTGGCTGGTGCTGGACAACATCAAGCGCGCCATCGGCCTGCATCGCGTGAAGTTCGCCGGCACGGGCGCTGCGCCGATCGCGCCTGACCTCATCAAATGGTACCGCGCGCTCGGCGTCGACATGCGCGAGGTCTACGGCCAGACCGAGAACTGCGGCCTGGCGACCGGCATGCCCGACCGCATCAAGCTCGGCACCGTCGGCGTCACCGCGCCGCACACCGAGACCAGGATCTCGCCCGAAGGCGAGATCCTGCTCAGGGGTCCGCATATCTTCATGGGCTACCTGAACCAGCCGGAGAAGACCGCCGAGACGCTGCGCGATGGCTGGCTGCACACCGGCGACGTCGGCTA
>WNGB01019999.1_pt1 | contig 14239 bp, 11 predicted proteins | sample 5400681 | NCBI WGS metagenome assembly WNGB01 (sample SAMN13153367, study PRJNA577476) | soil metagenome | isolation source: 115 cm soil or saprolite under grassland replicate 2 | place: USA:California | collected 2016-06-15 | reverse complement strand
GGTAGTCGGCCAACCGGGCGGTGGTGTGCGTCCACAACCAGGGCCAGGCCGCGACCGCGACCACGGGGCCGAGCACGACCATGAGGACGAGGGACAGGGCCGGTCGCCACGGCCGCGCGGCGAAGTCGCGGCCCACCGGCGCTCCCCGAAACGCCAGCAGCCAGTGAACGGCGCAGGGCAGCGCGACGAGCGCGCCATTGATCTTGGTGGCCATGGCCAGTCCCGAGGCCACGCCGGCCGCGACCGCCCCCCACGTGCTCCGCCGCGCGCGCCAGTAGCAGAACACGGCCAGGAAATAGGTGGCGGCGCTGGCCACGTCGAGGTTCTCGAGGTGCGAATCGAAGAAGAAGCGCGGCATCACGAGGAGAAGGAGCGGCCCCGCGATCGCGACCCTGGGTCCGTACGGGCGCCAGCAGAGCGCGAACATCAGGGCCGCCAGCGCCGTGGACGCCGCCATGATGCCGATGCGGGCCGCCTCGATCTCGTCGAGCCAGCGCAGGCGGTCGTGGAAGACGGCGATGCCGGCGCCGAGGACGAGCTTGGCCACCGGCGGGTGCACCCAGTTCTCCCTGAAGTAGAGGTCGATCACCTCCGGACGGAACGCGTCGCCCCCGCCCGCTCGCAGCGTGTGCCAGGCGCGGCCGACCCATGCCTTGTACGCCTGGGCGGCGCCGAGGTAGAAGCCGGCGTCGTCGGTCAGCGGAACGTCCACACGCCCGATCCAGAGCGCGCTCCCATAGAGGACGACGACCAGGAGGAGGGCCGGCCACCTCCACGTCCGCACGCCGTCGGACGTTCGGCCGGGGGCCGGCAGGGGCATCTCGCCGGATCCGCTCATCGGGGAGCCGCCACTCTGTCACAACCGTGTGCGTGAATCGAGCGATCGCACTGACCTACAATCTCGCTCCCGTGGGTTGTCCGTCGCCGCACGCCGCCCCGAACGAGCGTCCGTGAGCGACGGCGAGCGCCGCCTCATCGTCAACGCCGACGACCTCGGCCTCCACGCCCGGATCGACGCGGGCATCCTGCGCAGTCACCGCGACGGCATCGTCACCTCGGCCTCGATCTCTCCCAACGGTGCCTCGTTCGTGGAGGCGGCCGCGGCCGCGCGCGCGTCCGGACTCCCCGTCGGGATTCACCTGACGCTCGTCGGCGAGGCCCCCGTCTCGGCGCCGGAAGCGGTGCCGAGTCTCGCCCCCGCCGGCCGCCTTCCGCCCGGGTACCGCGATCTCTTCCGACGGCTCCTCCTCGGCCGTGTGCGCCGACCGGAGCTGGAGCGCGAGCTGGAGGCGCAGGTGGCGCGGGCCCGGGACGCGGGGCTGGAGATCACGCATCTCGACAGCCACCAGCACGTGCACCTCCATCCCGCGCTCCTTCCGCTCACCCTCGCCCTCGCTCGCCGGTTCGGGATCCCGGCCGTGCGAGCCGCACCATGGGTCTGGCCCGTCGACGGGATCCGCACCCTCACGGTGGCGCTCCTGATGCGGCGCGCGGCCGGGTGCGCCCGCCGTGAAGGACTGCGCGTGCCGGATATGGCGATGGGGATCGCGGAGACGGGTGGGCTGCGCGAAGAGCGCCTGGTGCAGATCCTCGAGCACCTTTCCGCGGGTACGAGCGTGCTGGTCTGCCACCCCGGGTCGGCGGACGCGGAGATCGACGCCGCCTACGGCTGGCATTTCCACTGGGACGACGAGACGCGCGCCTTGACCAGCCCCGCCGTTCGCGAGATCCTCCGCCGCCGGACCATCCAGCTCATCGACTACCGCGACATCTGACCTCCACGCCGCGCATGCGTTCCATCGCGACACACGTGTCCCGCCCTTCCGCGTCCGTGCTGATCGCCGGCGCGACCGCGGTCGATCTCGCCTGGTACCTGCGCGCGATGTACCGGTTCACGGGCCGCCCGGGCGGCGTGCTCGACGACGCCTACATCCACTTCCAGTTCGCAACCACCCTGGCCCAGGGCCACCCGTTCGAATGGACGCCGGGAGGCGGCTACTCGACCGGAGCCACGAGCGTGCTGTGGCCGGTCCTGCTGGCGCCGGGGTACTGGCTCGGCTTTCGAGAGGAGCGGCTGGCGTTGTGGGCGGCCGCCCTCGGCGCGGTTGCGCTGTGGACCTGTGCGTGGTGCACGTACCGAATCCTCGGCGACGCGCTGGGATCGCCGGGCTGGGGCGCGCTGGGAGCCGCCCTGGTCCTGACGAGCGGACCGCTTTCGTGGGGGTGCTTCGGAGGCATGGAGGTGCCGCTCGTCGCCGTCATGGCCATCGGCATCGTTCGCGCCGTGCAGACGGGCTCGCGGCGCACGGCCCTGATCCTTGCCGCGCTGCTGCCCCTCGCCCGCCCGGAATGGACGGCGGTGACGGTCGCGGTCGTGCTCCGCTACTCGGTCGGAGAGCGCCGCGCCGGGCCCGTGTTGGCCCTGGCCCCCCTGACGCTCTACCTCGCCCTGAACCTCGCGCTGACCGGGCGGATGGCGACCAGCGGCGCGGTCGCGAAGTCGCTCTGGTACGATCCCGAGCTCACCGCGCTGGGCGCGGCACGGACGTGGGCCGCACAGGGAATCGATCTCGTCCCAATGCTCCTCGCCGGGTCGGGGCTCGTTCCCTTCGGCACCCTCGTGCTGGCCGCGATCGGCACCATCCGCTCCTCTCCCGCCATCCGATGGGCGGCACTGTCGGCGCTCATCGCGCTGCTCGCCACCGTCACCGTCGCGGACCCGTTCCGTCAGGAACAGCGCTACCAGATCCCCGCGTTGCCTCTGATCCTGGTGGCGGTCGTGGCCGGCGCGGCTGCGGTCACGTCACGTGCGGGAACCCCTCGGGGCCGGCGAGGCATCGCGGTGGGATTCGGGGCGCTGCTGCTCGGCTCCCAGTGCGCGCATGCCCGTCACTACAACGACGCGCTGGCCTACGGGTGCCGCGACATCCACGGCCAGCAGGTCGAGATGGGGCGGTGGATGCGGGACCATCTTCCGCGCGGCTCGCGCATCGCCCTGAACGACGCGGGCGCCATTCCGCTCTACAGCGGGCTGCCCGCGATCGACCTCGTCGGGCTGGGCACATCCGCGTTCACCGAGCCGTGGCGCAACGGCGAGGGTGCGCTCTTCGAGGCGCTCGAACGCCTCCCCACCGACCGGCGGCCGCGCTACTTCGCCATCTACCGGAACTGGGTGAAGCTGCCCGACCTCTTCGGGCCCATAATCCACAAGGTCTCGCTCTCCGACAACCGCACCTGCGGGGAGTCCGAGAAGTTCCTCTTCGAGGCGCGCTGGGATGCGCTCCACAGCGGAGACCACCCCCTGCTCCCGCATCCGGGCATCCCCGTCGACGAGGTGGACGTCGCGGATCTCGACAGCGAGGGGGCGCACGACTACGAGGTCGACCGGCCCGCACGCACCATCTACCGACGTGAGCCCTGCCAGGGCACCTGGGTCGCGGAGGGCGGGCGTGTGATGCACGCTTTCGAACGCATGCGCGTCAGGGTCTCGCCCGGCCGTGACGCCCACCTCGTCTGGCGTACGGACGGCGGGGCGCCGGGGCGCGTCCGCGTGCTCGTGGACGGACGGCTCGCCGGAAGCATCGCCTGGCCGGCCGAGCGGCAGTTCGTCGAGCCCGAGGTGCCGCTGCCGGCCTCTCTATTCGTGCGCGAGCGCCCGGAGATCCGGGTGGAGCTGGAAGGCCCAGGAGAGATGTCGAGCTTTCATTACTGGGTCTTCCAGTGACACCGTCGCGAACGAAGCGCCCGCGGACCTGGTCGGCGATCCACCCGAACGTGAAATCAGCAGGTCCTGGGTGCAAGTCCGAGCACCGGCTCCAGCGCTCCGGAACCACTACGGCCGAGGAATGAGCGATGCTAGCGTGTCGCGCCGACCGGTATCGCCATGGCCGCGGCGCGCCGACCAAGGAGGAAGGGTTCATGCGGCAACGCCGGTCGTACCTCGTGCTCGTGGTCGCATTTCTGGGGGCGTGCGGTAAACACGAGACCCCGACTGCCGTGAGTTCACCTTCGCCCGTTCCGGTGTCCACCGCGACTCCGCTGCCCGCGCCCAGTTTCCCGGGCTCCAGCAGTTGCTCGAGGCTGCCCATCCAGACCAAGGACATCGGCAACTGCCCGGCAGAGGGAGCGAACTTCCAGAAGCAGGTGGAGACCGCCATCGCGCAGGTCCGGGCCCAGCAGCCGGAGATCTTCCAGGACGCGGGCCCGAACACGCTGGTCCTCAGCTCCGGCCGGCTGCTCGTCGGGGTCATCGAGAACCTCGACCGCATGGGCCTGTGCGCCGGCTTCGACAGCGAGGAGATCCAGGTCACCAACGACCCGAGCTTCAACGACCAGTACCACCTCATCACCTCACGCGGTTACCTGCGGACCGGCGACTCGATGTACCGCGCCACCTGCCACCCGGCCGCGTTCCCGACGCCCCGTCCGCCGTTCAACCCCACCAACCCGGGATGCCGCCTGCCCTCGAGCCTCGACATCACCTGCGGCGCCGAGAACGCCGTCTACGAGGCCGACGTCGAGAGCGCGCTCGACCAGGTCATCCGCCAGCACCCGGAGGCCTTCGACAACCCGCAGGCACACGCGCCGCGCGTCAACGAGGGTTTCCTGGACATCTACCACCAGTGGTTCATCGACGCGATGGTCCAGAGGGGATACTGCGGGTGGTGGGACAGCGAGGAGGTCCAGGTCAAGAAGGAGAACCGCTTCTCCGAGCACTACAAGATCTTCCTGAGCGACGGTCGCGTGCGGCGCGTCGACGGCGGCGCCTACCGCTCGACCTGCTGGCCGGCCGCCTTCTAGGGGCCCAGCCGCGCCTTGAGCGTCATCCGCGGGGTGGGTCGAGGCGCCGCGACGATGACAGGTTCGACAGGGTTCGCCTGTAAGTTGGTGCTGGTGGTGGGATTCGGACCCACACTGTGCCGATTTTAAGATCTTTCGCGTCTGATACTTACGAGAAATGTCCTGAAACGTCGCGCAATGCCGTGAAACCGCCGCACTCTCGGCTTGACACCACTGCTGAAACCCCGTGGACAGCGGTGAATAATCACAGTTCATTCACGGTGAGGAGCAGGTGGTGTCGGATGCGTTCGCGGGGCCTCGGCGTCTCCTCGAAGACCATCCGCCGCTCTAGAGCCAGGGTCAATAAACGTTGGACGCCTCAATCGGTGAGGCCAACGATTCGGCAAAGTTTGATTTCCGACCACGCTTTCCTCGACAATGGAAGGCTCGGCTGGACGCGGCTCGTTCCATGCGTCAGGACCAGAGATGTCGTGACGCGATCACGAACGAGTCTGAGACTGGCGCCGACCAGTCCTCCGCTCCTCCCTCGCCAAACTCAGCGTGACGTCGCCGTCCTTCACGCTGCCTCGACCAAGCCGATTCCCATAGTCAGTGAGAGGCGTCCGCTCGTCGCTCACGCCTTCCCGTCCCGGTGCTTCCGCAGGATGGCGATCATCGCATCCCGTTGCAGGCGCGCCAGTTCACCGCCGGAGACTTCGACGGCCGCGGCCTGGAGCCAGTCGTCGGACCGCAGACGGCGGTGCTCCGAGATGAGCCGGGCGAACGCCTTGGGCGGTGCCTTGTCGGACTTGCATTCGGTCATTGGGATCGCGACCTGGATCAACGCATCGATCGTCTCCAGTTCCTTGTCCGTGAGCATCGGTATGAACGTAAAGGGGTCGGAGCGCAGGCGGCGGAACTCGGCCACGAGGCGCGGTAACCCTGCCGCGATGACATGATCACGTCCCTGGTCGCTTTCGAGCCGGTTGCTGGAGCCGCACTTGCCACAGACGTAAGCGATGAGCTTGCCGTTCTCCCATTGCCGGACGATCCGGTCGAGTTCCTTGTCCGTGAGCGTCGGCGGCGGCAAGGCATCCTTGCGCCCGTAGATCATCGGCGCCGCGTCAGCGCCGGTGCGCTCGTGCCATGGCTTCTCGGCGCCAGGCACCCGCGAATCCGGCCGCGGCGCGTCGGGATCGCCGCCCAGCATCTCGTCGAGCATCGGATTGCCGAGCAACTTGAACATCTCCGCGATACTTCCCGGCGCCGCCGGCAGCGTCCGCATCCGCGCCTTCGCCTCCTCGACCGTTTCAGGCTCGTCCCACGCCGCGGTGCCCATGGTCCGGATGATCGCGCCCACCGCCTCGTAGATGAGCGGCGAGACGTGCTCATTCGCGAGCTGGAGGTCGAGCGTCGCGGCCTCCAGGTACAGAGCGATCAGCCGCCGCTTCAGGTCCCGTGCGTGGGCGCGATCGCGCAGGCGCGGCAGTTCGCCGCGCAGGGCTTGGACCTCGCCGAGGATCCGGTCGCGCGCGTCGTCGTCGGTGGGTGGCATCAGGCCCGACTCTCCTGCCCGGCGGGCCGCAGACCACGCGGAGAGCCGCTCGTCCTGGCGTAGTGCGCATGGGCGCGAGATGAGCCGTTGAGAGTAGCTGCGGCTCACGAGGAACCACGCCGGGACGCGCGGAGTGTAGCACTCGCCGACGTGCCGATGCGCGCTATTTCAGATGCCGTCGAATCGCGGCTAACAGGTCGGCCGGTATGTGCCTCCAGTTCCTGGCCCGGCCGTGGGCTAGCGGCCCGGGCGACAGACGCCGCGGATAAGGTCTTGACGGCGGGGCTGCAAGGGGTCACTGTGGGCTGAGGAATAAGGCCATGAGCGTGACGAAAACCATGAGTCCGAAGCCCCGGGGCACGTCGCAGGCGCATACTCCGCGGAACCCCGGGGATCAGACGAGGCTGGCTTGCCCCACGGAGGTCGCCATCGAAGCTCTCCGGACGGGCATCCTGGCCCTTCACAACCACCGTCGTCGCGACGGGATCATCCGGGAGGGCGAGGCGATCCGCGTTGGGGACCCCGACGACGACAGCCTCGCCGACGAGCACGTGGGCGAGGAACCCCGCCGGGGCACGCCGACCCCCGATCAGAACAGCGTCGACGACATCGGGAGGGCCTACGGCGTTCAGGAAGAGGACTCGGGAATGTTGAGGATCGCTACCGAAGTTCTCACTCGGCGTGATCACCACCGGATGGAGTTGCAGCCCACCCGCAAGCCGGCCTAGCGCCCGGAGTCCGACCCGCGAAATTAGGAAGGGGGGGGCCCCTGCCGTCGTCTCCAAGCCGGACGCCGTGTCGTGTGGATAGGCACCCCCCACCCCAATTTCGCCGCCGCCGCGAAACCCGGACAGGTGGCGCCGGAACGATTGACCGTCCTCGCGTTCGCGCGGCATCGCGCGTTCTGGAGGCAATCCGTGGAGTTCAGAGTCACTGATGTCCGTCTGATGTTCGCCACTGCGCTTCTATTCAGCAGCGGTTGCCGGCCGCACGCCCGCCCGTCGGCTCCTGCCTCCCCAGCGCGGGCCGGCTTCGAGTGGGGGGACACCCGGAATGTCTAGAGCGACGGCAATCCCCCCATGTGTCTCCGCTGCGGCCTGGCCGAGCGGGACGAGAAGCACCAGGTCGATGACGTCCGCGCGAGGTCTCGGTTACCCGTGAAATTGGGTAGGGAGGCACGAACCCCTTTCTAGCGCCGCACCGCACAGGAAAGGGGTAGTGCGGAGGGCAAAGGTCAGGGCTCATCGCTAGCCTCTGCTCCGAGACTCTCGAAAAAGGCGTCGTCGCCCACGCTCGTCTCAGGAATATGGGCGTTGCCGCAGCGCCTGACGTTCCGAACGGGACCGACGGTTGCGCCTGTCTTGCCCGCGAGATTGGGGTGTGGGGGGCCCCATGGCTTCCTCCCCATCTAATTTCGCGTGTAATCCAGGCCAGGGGGCTGATATGTTTTAAGAGGAGGGTGCCAATATGCCGGAATATCGGATTAGGGTTGCGCCCAATACAGTAGCGTATGCTGACGGGGAGAACCACAAGCTAGTAGTGGAGTTCGCCATCCCAGGAGCGCCAACGGATACCATCGATGTGAAGATCCTGGAAGACAGCGTCCACCTGACCGCGCCGGCAAGGGACATCGAGTATGTGTCAGCACTGGCTTTAGGTTGGCCGGTGAAACCCGATAAAGCCGAAGCGACCTACGAGCACGGGCTGCTCCGAATCGAGGTGCCCTTCAAAGATCCGATGGAAGATGCTGTGAAAGTCGCCATAAAAGTAGGTGGCGCGGAAACGAAGACCAAGACAATCAAAGCCGCCGGCACCGAGTGATTACCCGCGAAATTGGGCGGGGGGGGGCCCCTGCACGCGACGCGGCGACCGGCCTGGATACGATGGTGGGGGACCCCCCATTCTAATTTCGGGGGTAATCACACGCCCAGCGCGGAATGGGCTTGGTCTGCGTCTTCTTCGTGGCTGCGGCACTTGTCGGAGTCTTTCGCGCGTGTGGTCGAGTACGAGGGTCAGCGCGGAGACCACTGACATGGCATTCGCGAGGTCACGGCTTCGTCCCCGTCAGCTCCACCAACTCCAGCTCCACCAACTCCGGCGACAGTTAGCGAGACGGCCTTCCTCGTTGGGTCGCGCGGGGTCTGCCGGGGGTCCATTTCGGCCGAACCTGGCCGGCTCAAGCACCGTCCTCGACGCCTCCCTCGGTCGAACTCGTTCGGGCAGACCCTATGCCGGGTTGCGGCCTAGCTTTCCGGGAGTCCCGGCCGGGAGCCTCTTTTCTTCATGGTTGGTGCTGGTGGTGGGATTCGGACCCACACTGTGCCGATTTTAAGTCGGCTGCCTCTGCCAATTGGGCTACACCAGCGATCCGAACGGCTTCTTATATTCGCCCAGTTGCAGCGGACGAAGCGAGCACCACGGACGGCGCTTCGCCGCTGAACTGGGCGACAAAGGGCGGCGAGAGGGGCCCTACGGAGTCGGGGATCGTAAGACGTCGAGCATCAACGCGTGCAGCGCCGGATTCGCCGCCACCACCTGGTCGGCGGTGAGCGCGATCGGCGAGCCGTCGAAGCGGCTGATGACGCCGCCCGCCTCCGTGATGAGCAGCCCGCCCGCCATCACGTCCCAGGGATGGAGGCGCTCCTCCCAGAAGCCGTCCGCGCGCCCCGCGGCCACGTAGGACAGGTCCAGGGCCGCCGCCCCGTCGCGCCGGATCGCGCGCGCCACGCCCATGAACTTGTTGAACAGCCGCAGCGCGGCCGTCAGGTCCAGGCGCATGTCGTAGGGAAATCCCGTCGTGAGGAGGCTGCGCAGGAGCTCGCTCCGGTCGCTGACGCGCAGCCGCCGCCCGTTGAGGTGCGCGCCGCCGCCGCGCTCGGCCGTGAACAGCTCCTCCTTGATGCAGTCGTAGACCGCGCCCGCGACGGGGACGCCGTCGAGGGTGAGCGCCACCGAGCAGCAGAAGAACGGATACCCGTGCGCGTAGTTGGTGGTGCCGTCGAGGGGATCCACGAACCAGACGTAGCGCGAGCCGGTCTGAGCGAGGTGCGTCTCCTCGGTCACGATGTCGTGCTCGGGGAACCGCGCGCGCAGCAGGGCCACGACCGCCGATTCGCACGCACGGTCGACCTCGGTGACGAGGTCGATCTCGCCCTTGTACTGCACCTCGAGGTCCTTGGACCCGTAGCGCTCCTTCTGGATCGCTCCGGCCATGAGGACGGCCTCGGCGGCCACCGCGGCCGCGCGGGTGCTCGTGCTCGACACCTTGCTCCTCCGAAACGTGCGATTGTAGGATGCTGTCGCGCATGCCACCAAACGCGGCCCTGCCGCACCGCGGGACCGCCCTGCTCCTGGCGCTCGTCGCCGCGCTCCTCCTGTTCCGGCTCGGCGACGCACCCCTCATCGGACCCGACGAGCCGCGCTATGCGCGGGTGGCCGTCGAGATGCATCGGCGCGGCGAATGGGTGCTCCCGACCCTGCAGGGCCAGCCGTGGCTGGAGAAGCCGCCGCTCTACTATTGGGCGGCGGGCGGCGCCTTCTCGCTCCTGGGAGAGACGGAGACGGCGGCCCGCCTCCCCTCCGTCTTCGCCGCGCTCCTGATGACGGGACTGACCGCCCTCGTCGGGGCGCGCCTCTACGGAGGCGCGGCCGGGCTGCACGCCGGCTTCATCGCCGGCACCAGCCTGCTCACCTTCGCCTACGGCCGCGCCGCCGCCATGGACATGATGCTGGCGGCCACCGTGTCGGCGGCGATCGGCCTTCTCGGGCTGCGCCTTCTCGGCGTCGCGGGACGGATAGCGGTGATCGCGGCCGGCGTGTGCGCGGGCCTCGCGTTGCTCGCCAAGGGCCCCCTGGGCGCGCTGCTCCCGGCGCTGGTCGCCCTCGCCTACCTCGCCGCCGCCCGCGACCGGGCAGAGGCGTGGCGACGCATCGCGAGCCGACTGCCCCTCGGCGTCCTGGCCATGGCCGCGATCGCCGGCCCCTGGTACGCCGCGATCCTCGCCGTGCAGGGCCGCGCGTTCGTCGACGTCTTCCTGCTGAGCCACAACGTCGCGCGATTCACGTCCACCGTCCACAACCATCCCGGCCCCTACTTCTATTACCTGCCCGTCCTCCTGGCCGGGCTCTTCATGTGGTCCGGCCTGGCCCTGCCCGGCCTGGCCGCCCTCCGGCCGCGCGTGCCCGCGGACCTGTTCGTCCTGTGCTGGCTGGGCGCGCCCCTCGCGTTCTTCTCGGCGGCCGGGTCGAAGCTGCCCGGCTACATCCTGCCCTGCATCCCTCCGCTGGCCATCGCCGCCGGACGTGCCGCCGACCGGCTCGTCCAGGCCGCGCGGCCGGGCGCGGCCGCACGCGTCACCGGCCTCGTGACCGTCGCCTTGGGCGCGGTGGTCGCGGCGGCTCCCATCGTCCTGCGCGAGATGCGCGAGCCGCTGTGGACGGTCGTCGTGCCCCCGGCAATGTGGGCGCTCGTCGCTTCACTCGCCGTATCGCGAAGGCTGGCCGTCGACGCCGCCGGGGGTCTGCGGATCCTGCGCGTCGGCGCGGCCGGACTCCTCCTGCTCCTCACCGGCGCGGCTCCGCCCCTCCTGGCGCGACGCGAGTCGGGGCGTGAGCTGTTCCGCCACACCGGAGGGCAGGAAGTGCTGGCCTGGCACGCCTGGCGCACCGCGTGGATGGCGGGCTATTTCTACAACGACGGCAGGGTGCGCGAGGTCTCGTCCCTCGCGGAGATCACGGCCGCCGCCGCCAAAGGTCCGGCCCTCGTGCTGTGCGGACCGGCGGAGCTCCGCATGCTCCGCCACCTTCCCGGCTACACCGCCAGCGTCGTCGCCGAGGGTCCCCGCGAGCAGACGCTGGTGCGCCTGATCCGCAGGAGTGTGACTCCTACGCCTTCTTCTTGAGCATGCGGACGACCGTCCCGCCGCGCGCGGGGAACGAGTACGAGACTTCGTCCATGAAGTTCCGCATGAAGAAGATGCCGCGGCCGTAGGACTTGAGCAGGTTCTCTTCCGCGATGGGATTGGGCACCGATTCCGGGTCGAAGCCCAGGCCCTGGTCCTGCACCTTGACCTCCAGGGCGGCGGGATGGATGGTGAAGACGACGGCGACGCGCTTGCCCTCGTCGTGCTGGTTGCCGTGCTTGATCGCATTCACCACCGACTCGCGCACGGCCACGCTCACGTTGTACGCGGCGTCCTCCTCGAACCCCAGCATCCCGGTGATGTGCGCGAGGACGGTCTGAACCATCTCGAGCATCTCGAAGCGGCTGGCGATGTCGAGCTTCACCGTGCGACTCTGGGAGGTCTTTCGGCTCGCACCGGTTGGTGTCACGGGAGCGGCCACCGTAGCATGGCACCAGAGGTCGGTCAACACACGGCAGGTCCGACACTTGCGACGGGAGATGGTACGATCGTCCGCCTCCGTCAACGCCCCATGCGGATCACCCAGACGCGACATTTCCGTGGCCGGTTCACCCTCCCCGGAGACAAATCGCTCTCCCACCGCCTGGCCATCCTGGGTGCGCTCGCCCATGGCCGGAGCCGCCTGAGCAATTTCTCGACGGCGGACGATTGCGCGGCGACGCTGCGATGCCTGGAAGCGCTCGGCGTCGAGGCGCGGCACCAGGATCGCTCGGTCGAGGTCGTCGGCCGCGGGCCGGAAAGCCTGAGGGCGTCGGTCGCCGAGCTCGATGCCGCGAACTCGGGATCGACGCTGCGCATGCTGGCAGGCGTGGTGGCGGCGCGGCCATTCCGGACCGTGCTCACTGGCGACGCTTCCCTGCGCCGGCGGCCGGTCGAACGGGTGGCCGAGCCGCTCCGGATGATGGGGGCCCGCCTGTCCTCGTCCGACGGCCGGCCGCCGCTCGTGATCGAAGGCGGGCCGCTGAAGGCGATGACGTGGGCCATGACGACGCCCAGCGCGCAAGTGAAATCGGCGGTGCTGCTGGCCGCGCTCCAGGCGGAAGGCCGCACCACCGTCGTGGAGCCCGCGGCCACCCGCGACCACACCGAGCGCCTCCTGCCCGCGTTCGGCGTGCCCGTCGCAGTGGAGGGCGCCGCCGTCTCCGTCCAGGGCGGCGCCAGCCTCCACCCCGTCGCTTTCGACGTGCCGGGCGACGTCTCCAGCGCGGCGTTCCTCGTCGTGGCGGGCCTGATCGTGCCCGATGCCTTCGTCCACATCGAGAACGTCCTGCTCAACCCGCGGCGCACCGCGTTCCTCGACGTGCTGCGGCGCATGGGCGCGCACGTCGAGATGGGGATCCGGACCCGGGATCCGGAGCCGGTGGGATGGATCGAGGCGCGATCGTCCCGCCTCGAGGGGGCGGAGATCGGCGCGGAAGAGGTGCCCGCGCTCATCGACGAGGTGCCGATCCTCGCCGTCGCCGCCGCCCTCGGGCACGGAGAGCTGGTCGTGCGAGGAGCGGCGGAGCTGCGCGTCAAGGAGAGCGATCGCATCGCCACCCTCGCCGAGGGTCTGCGCCGGATGGGCGGCGCGGTGGACGAGCATCCGGACGGGCTCACCGTCCACGGCCAGGCGAAGCTCACGGGAGCGTCCGTGCGCTCTCACGGCGACCATCGCATCGCGATGGCACTCGCGATCGCGGGGTTGGCCGCGGACGGCGAGACGGAGATCGAGGATGCCGGCTGCATCGCGGTGTCCTTCCCGGAACTGCCGTCCCTGCTCGATCGCGGCCGCCAGGCCGAGCGTTGAACGCCGACCGGCCCTCGCGCGTGGTGCTCGTCGGATTCATGGGCGCGGGCAAGAGCACGGTGGGCCCGCTGGTCGCGCAGAGGCTGGGCTGGGCGTTCCTCGACCTCGACGACGACATCGAGGCCGCGGCCGGGCGCGCCGTCCCCGAGATCTTCGCGACGGACGGCGAGGCCGCGTTCCGGGCCGTGGAGCGTGCGGCCGCCGACCGCGCCGGCCGGCGCGAACGGCTGGTGCTGGCCACGGGCGGTGGCGCTTTCACCGTGCCCGAGACGCGGCGCGTGCTGCAACGGGGCGCGCTGACGGTGTGGCTGCGCTGCGCGCTGGACGCGCTGCTCGCGCGCATCCCCGCCGACGGCAGTCGACCCCTGGCCGCCAATCGTGCGACAATCGGGCCGCTTCTGGCGGGTCGCGAGCCGAGTTACGCGCTCGCGGACCTGACCGTGGACACCACCCACACGGCGCCGGCGGACGTGGCGCGCATCATCGCGGAGGCCGCCACCACGCGCGGCCGCAAAGAGGGCGGAGGAACGACGGAGGGATGAAGTACCTGATCCTCTCGGACATCCACTCGAACAAGGAGGCCCTCACCGCCGTCCTCTCGTTCGTGCGCCGCAAGCCCTGGGACAAATGCGTCTGCCTCGGCGACCTCGTGGGCTACGGCGCCAACCCGAACCAGACCGTGGACATGGTGCGGGCCCTCAAGCCCCTCGTGGCCATCCGCGGCAACCACGACAAGGTCTGCTCCGGCATCGAGGAGGGCGAGCTCTTCAACCGCATGGCCCTCGAGGCGGCGCTGTGGACGCGGCGCAAGCTCACCAAGTCGAACCTCCAGTGGCTGCAGAAGCTGCCCGAAGGGCCGACGTTGGTCGACGACACCTTCGCGATCTGCCACGGCACGCCCGTCGACGAGGACGCCTACATCTTCGGCGAGATCGAGGCCCTGAACGTTTTCCGCCACACGGAGTTCCCCGTCACCTTCTTCGGCCACTCGCACTTCCCCGTCATCTTCGCGCTCTCTCCCGACGCGATCACCACCATCCTCACCGTCGCTCCGTCGTTCCGCTTCAAGCTGCGTCCGGGCCTGCGTTACCTCGTCAACCCGGGGTCTGTGGGGCAGCCGCGCGACGGGAACCCTTTGGCGTCGTTCGCGATGTTCGACAGCGAGACGCGCATGGTCTCGATCCATCGCATCCC
>WNGB01009406.1_pt1 | contig 14240 bp, 16 predicted proteins | sample 5400681 | NCBI WGS metagenome assembly WNGB01 (sample SAMN13153367, study PRJNA577476) | soil metagenome | isolation source: 115 cm soil or saprolite under grassland replicate 2 | place: USA:California | collected 2016-06-15 | reverse complement strand
CCACCATCAGCGGCGGGAAGTGGTTCGTCGGGTCGCTGAGGCAGACGTTGCCGCCGATCGTGCCGCGGTTGCGCACCTGGACGTCGGCGATCTCGGAAGCGACGCGCGCGATGATCGGCCGTTCGCGGTTGACGTCGCGCGAGGCCATCAGGTCGGCGTAGGTCGTCATCGCCCCGATCTCGAGATTGCCGTCGCGCAGCGACACTCCGCGCAGCTCCTCGAGGTCGGCGAGGTCGACGAGCAGGTCGGGCTGCGCCGCGCGCGCCTTCATGACATTGATGAGCGTCTGTCCGCCAGCGAGCGGCCGCGCGTTCGCGCTCGTCCCGAGCAGGCGAATGGCCTCGTCAACGGTTCCGGGCCGTGCGTACTCCACCGCGGCGAGGAGCATGCGCGTATCTAACCGTGACGCGCGACAATATGCGAGTGGAGCCCGAGACCCGTTACGCGAAGAGCGGCGACGTCAGCATCGCCTACCAGGTCGTCGGCGAGGGTCCGTTCGATGTCGTTCGCATCCCGCCGTTCGTCTCGCACGTTGAGCACCGATGAGCATTCTGTTCGCCGCCACCTATCCGGAGCGGACCTGGGCGCTCGTTCTCGAGGGCGGATTCGCGCGGGAGCGCTGGGCGCCCGATTACCCGTGGGGGGTGCGAGACGATGAATACCAGGCCGACGAGGCATCGCTGCAGGGTTGGGGGACGCCCGACCACTCGGCAGGGATCGCGCAAGCGCTGGCGCCGAGTGCGGACGAAGAGAATTGGCAGGCGCTTGCGACCATGATCCGCCTCAGCGCAAGTCCCGGAGCCGCGGCTGCCCTTGCGCAGATGAACAGGGACATCGACGTCCGCAAGGTCCTGCGGGCGATCCGGACTCCGACGCTCGTCATGAACCGCAAGGATGAGAGTCAATTCATCATCAAAGGCTCGCGCTATCTCGCAGAGAACATCCCCGGCGCGAGGCACGTGGAGGTCCCCGGCGTCGACCACTCGCTCTTGACCGGCGACCCCGAACTGGTCATTGGCGAAATCGAGGGCTTCCTCGTTGAAGCCTGGGAGGAGCGGGCCTGGGAAGAAGTCGAGCGCGATCGCGTGCTCGCAACCGTGCTCTTCACGGACATTGTCGGCTCGACGGCGAAGGCCGCGGAGCTCGGCGATGCCCGCTGGCGCGAGCTGCTCGGCGAGCACCACTCGCTGATCCGCCGTCAGCTGACCCGGTTCCGAGGCAGGGAGCTCGATACGGCCGGCGACGGCTTCTTCGCGAGCTTCGACGGGCCGGCGCGCGCAATCCGCTGCGCCTGTGCAGTGACCGAAGCGGTCAAGGCGGTGGGTCTGGAAGTGCGGGCGGGGCTGCACACAGGCGAGTGCGAGCTCCTGGACGGCAAGGTCGGTGGGATCGCGGTGCACATCGGAGCTCGAGTCGCGAAGGAGGCGGCGCCTGGAGAGGTGCTCGTCTCGAGCACGGTCAAGGATCTCGTGGCCGGCTCCGGGATCGGCTTCAGCGAACGAGGCGCCGCGGAGCTGAAGGGCGTCCCCGGCGAATGGCGCCTGTTCGCCGTCGAGCCCGAGCGCGCATCGTGACGGCGCTGCCGGAGACCCGCTACGCCCGCAGCGGCGACGTCAGCATCGCCTACCAGGTCGTCGGAGAAGGGCCCTTCGATCTCGTCTTCGTGCCGGGCTCGGTCTCGCACGTCGAACTCGGGTGGAAGGTCCCGGGGTTGGGGGACTTCTACCGGCACCTGGCCTCGTTTTCACGCCTGATCGTCTTCGACAAGCGCGGAACCGGCATGTCGGACCGGGTTTCCGGTGCGCCCACGATCGAGACGCGGATGGACGACGTGCGCGCAGTGATGGACGCCGTCGGGTCGGAGCGCGCAGCGGTGCTCGGCCTGTCCGAGGGCGCGCCGATGAGTGTGGTCTTCGCCGCCACGTATCCGGAGCGGGTCTGGGCGCTCGTGCTCTGTGGCGCGCTCATACGCACACTGTGGGCGCCCGACTTTCCCTGGGGCTGGACCGAAGAAGACTGGGACCGAGGAAGCGAGGAGGAGCGCCGCCGCTGGGGTGAGCCCGAGTTCATGCAGGAGATGGTGCAGTCGCTCGCTCCCAGCCTCGACGAGGAAAACCTCCAGGGAATGCTCACCCTATTCAGGCAAGGTGCGAGCCCGGGGGCCTTCGATGCGCTCAACCGGATGAACAGGGACATCGACGTCCGCGACGTGCTCCCGGCCATCCGCGTGCCGACGCTCGTCGTCAACCGAACCGAGGAGAGCGAGTGGCTTCGCGAAGGATCCCGACTCGCGGCTCGTCTCATCCCCGGAGCGAGACACGCCGAGGTTCCCGGCGCCGACCACCCGCCGTTCGCGGGCGACTCGGAGTCGTACCTCCGCCCGATCGAGGAGTTCCTGACCGAGACCTGGGAGGAGCGCTCCTGGGAGGAAGCGGAGCCGGACCGAGTCCTCGCAACCGTCCTCTTCACGGACATCGTCGGCTCGACGGCGAAGGCGGCCGAGCTCGGCGATGCCCGCTGGCGCGAGCTGCTCGGCGCGCACCACTCGCTGATCCGCCGTCAGCTCAGCCGCTTTCGCGGCACCGAGCTCGACACGGCTGGCGACGGCTTCTTCGCGAGCTTCGACGGGCCCGCGCGGGCAATTCGCTGCGCCTGCGCAGTCACCGAGGCGGTGAAGGAGGTGGGTCTGGAGGTGCGGGCGGGACTGCACACCGGCGAGTGCGAGCTACTCGACAACAAGGTTGGCGGGATCGCCGTGCACATCGGCGCCCGCGTGGCAAAGGAAGCGGCGCCTGGAGAGGTACTTGTCTCGAGCACGGTCAGGGATCTCGTGGCCGGTTCCGGGATCGAGTTTCGCGAGCGGGGCACCGCGGAGCTGAAGGGCGTTCCGGGCGAGTGGCGCCTGTTCGCAGTCGATACCGTCAGCGGCCGAGGAGCCGGCTGAGCCAGCTTCGCCGCGGGGGCGGCTCCGGCTCTACGCCGCCCCACACGCCGGCCTCGCCCTCTTCGGCCGCCCCGCGCCAGATCTCGTAACCCTCCAGCTCGTCGGGCTCGAGCTCGGTGTGACCGACCACCTCCGGCCGCCAGGTCGCAAGGAATTCCTCCTCGGCGACGGGCATGTGGCCGAGCCCGAAGGACTCGTCGTGGATCGTGCCCAGGGTGAGCGAGGCCGGATCAACCTCAGTCGGCCGCTGCTCGTACGAGTTCGCGTAGAGCCGGAGGTGAGCGATCCCGTCTTCGAGCTTCAGGATCTTGACGACGCCGTAGCTGCCATCCCCGCTGTCGATCGAGCAGAGATCGCCTTCGCGCACGGACCGACTCTAACTCGGGCTGAGCGAGAGGGCGCGCGCCGAGACGAGCATCAGCCAGGCGAGGACGATCGCGAGGTAGATCCAGAAGAAGAGGTTGGCGAAGGTGGCGAGGAACGCGACGATGCTCACGAGCGCAGCGAAGCCGGCCAGAGCGCTGCGTCCGACGAGCGGGCGCCAGCGCTCGTCGCGGCGGAACTGCGCGGCGAGGGAGAGCATCGAGACGACCGCAGCCGGGACGAAGATGCTGAACGCGACCGCGTTGACGGTTCCGTTCCACGTGTTCGGCCCGCCGCCGTAGGCAGTGCGGTAGTCCGTCCTGATCACCGCTAGCGCCGCGGCGGCGCCGAAGAGGCCGAGCAGCGCCACCCCGTACTTCCGGCGGACGGCGAGCAGGCGCAGGAGGACGTAGGCGAGCGCGAGGACGGAGAGACCGAGCAGGACGAATGCGAGCGAGACGACGAGGCCATAGTCGCCGAGCGCGGCGATGCTCGGCCACGGGGCGTCCGGGCTGTCGAACGGGCCGGCGCTCCACGCGAGCGTGTGCAGGAAGTCCCATTCGAGCGCCGTCGCGAGCACGACGAGCACGCCGAAGAGCGGCGGCCCGACGAGCCCGGCGAGGGCGAGCCTGCTGTTCGTCACGTCGAGGCGACTCTAGACTCGGCCCCCGATGGCGCACGAGGTTCGTGACGTCGCTCCCGGTCTCTGGCTCTGGCGAGTAGACCATCCCGACTGGCATCCCGATGCCGGGTGGGGACCGGCCGTTTCCTCGACATGCGTCGAGTCGGGCGGCGAGGTTGCGCTCGTCGACCCGCTCGCGCCGCCCGACGATGCGACCGAGATCTGGGAGCGGATCGACGCGAAGCCCCCGACGATGGTCGTCGTCCTCAAGCCCGACCACGTTCGCGACCTCGACCTCTTCGTCCGCCGCTACGGCGCGCGCGCCTTCGGTCCCGATGTCTTTCATCGCGGCGACGTTCCCGAGACCGAGCTCGAGTGGCTCGCTCCCGGAGTCGAGCTGCCCGGCGGTCTCGTCGGGCTCTACGACGGGCGCGGCCGCAACGAGACGCCGCTCTGGCTGCCCGAGCAGCGGACGCTCGTCTTCGCGGACGCGCTGACGGCGCCGGACGGTGAGCTCGTCGTCTGGTGGACGCCGTGGCACGAAGAGCGGGTGCTGCCCGCGCTGCGCGACCTGCTCGAGCTCCCGTTCGAGCGGGTGATCGTCTCCCACGGCGAGCCGGCGCACGATCGAGCCGCGTTCGAGCGAGCCCTCGAGCTGCCGCCGTGGGAGGGCGAAAGAGCCGTGTCCGAAAGCGCGTAGTGCGATTTGCGCTACATTTGGAGCATGGCTGCTCCTCCACCGCTCTCGTTACGACTCGGACGCGAAGGGTTGCATGACCTGGACGAGCTCGCGCGGCGTCGGGGAATCACGCGAGCCGAGGCCGCGCGCCAAGCGATCGCGGAGGCCGCCGAGCGCGAACGCCGCCGCCGCGGGCTCGCCGCGGAAGCGAGAGCGCTGATGCAAGACCGCGGCTACGTACGTGAGGCGCGCGAGGTCGCGGAGCTGATGGAGGAGCTGCGTGGTCCGCGGTGACGTCCACGAAATCGCCCTGCCGCGGCGCCGTGGCCGCGTCCAGCATGGAAGGCGCTACGCCGTGATCGTGCAGGCCGACGACCTGCTTGCGCTGTCCACTACCGTGATCTGCCCTACTTCCACGTCGACGCCGCCCGCGAGCTTTCACCCAGAGGTTTCCGTCGACACCGAGCCGACGCGGGTCATGTGCGAGATGGTCGGCGCCGTCGACGCGCGCGCCCTCGGCAAGCAGGTAGGACACCTCGCGCTCGACGAGATGCGAAGCGTCGACGACGCCTTGTTGCTCGTCCTCGACCTCTAGCGAGGCTCGCCCGCGCGCACTTCGCCGCGCCAGGCGCCGCTCTCGACGCCTCGGCTCTCGATCAGCTGCTTGAAGCGCTCGAGGTCCTTCTTGACCTGGCGCGAGTCCATGCCGACCACTGCACCGAGCTGCTCGGTCAGGCCCTCCGGCTCGTAGGCCATCTCGAGCGTGATCAGCGTCTTGTCCTCGCCGAGCGACTCGAACTCCACGATGCCGTTCGGCCCGTCGTCGTCGATCGCTCTCCAGGCGACCTTCTGGTCGGGCACCTGGTCGACGATCTCGGCCTGCCACTCGCGGCGCTTGCCGCCGACCTCGGCGACCCAGCGCAGATGCGTGTCGTCGATCTGGGTGACCGACTGGACGCCCTCCATGAACCGCGGGAACTCCTCGAACTGCGTCCACTGGTTGTACGCCGTGCTCACGGGCACATCGACTTCGATTGACTCTTTGACAGTCGCCATCTCGACCCCTTTCTCCTCGTTTCGTGGTTTAGGGGCCTTCCCGTCCCCGCTACGAGGCGCCTAAACGCGGCCGACGTGGCTGCGAGAGACGTCTGCCGGCGAGGCGCAGCCGCAGAGCGCGAGCGCGAGCTGAAGCTCGTCCTTGAGGAGCTCGAGGACGCGCTGAACACCCTCGGCGCCGCCGACCGCGAGCCCCCAGAGCGGCGCCCGCCCGACGAGGACGGCCTGCGCTCCGAGCGCCAGCGCCTTGACGACGTCGGTCCCGCGGCGGATCCCGCCGTCCATCAGCACCGCGGCGCGGTCGCCGACCGCCTCGACCACCTCCGGCAGCGCATCGAGCGAAGCGGCGACGCCGTCGAGCTGGCGGCCGCCGTGGTTCGAGACGACGATGCCCTCGACCCCGGCCTCACACGCGAGCACGGCATCCTCGGCGGTGAGGATCCCCTTCACGAGCAGCGGCAGCGAGGTCGCCGAGCGCAGCCACTCGAGGTCATGCCACGTCAGCGACTTGTCGACCGCCCAGTTGATGTCCTCGGGCGAGAACCCTCCGGCCTCCTCCGCGAGCGCGAGGAACGCGGGCACCGGGATCTCCTCCGGAATCGCGAAGCCCAGACGGAGGTCGCGCTCGCGGCGGCCGAGCTCGGGAAGGTCGATCGTGAGCATGACGGCGCCGTAGCCCTCGGCCGCCGCGCGCTCGAGCATGTCCGTGACGACTCCGCGATCCTTCGCCCAGTAGAGCTGGAACCAGCGCGGGGCGCCGGGCGCCGCAGCGGCGACATCCTCGATCGTGGCGGTGGCGAGCGTCGAGAGGCACATCAGCGTGCCCGCCGCGGCCGCCCCGCGCGCCATCGCAGCCTCGCCGTCCGGATGGGCCATCCGCTGGAAGGCGACCGGCGCGACGATGAGGGGCATCGAGAGCTCGGCGCCGAGCACCGTCGTCGCCGTCGTCACCTCCGCGACGTCGACGAGCATCCGCGGCCGCAGCACCCAGCGCCTGAAGGCCTCGAGGTTCTCGCGCAGCGACCACTCGTCGTTCGCCCCGCCCGCGAAGTAGCCGAAGGCGGCGGGCTCGAGGCGCTCCTCGGCCGTGCGCTCGTAGTCCCAGACGTTGAGGAGCTGCTCCTCGGCCATCTACGGCGCGAGCGTGACCGAGCCGTCCTCCGCGAGCGCCCAATGCGGGTTGTGCGCGACCTCCCACGGGTGCCCGTCAGGATCGATGAAGACGCCTGAGTAGCCGCCCCAGAAGGTCTCGGCTCCGGGCCGCGCGATCGTCGCGCCGGCCGCCTCGGCCTCGGCGATCACCGCATCGACCTCCGCGGACGATCCGACGTTGTGCGCGAGCGTGACGCCTCCCCAGCCTCCGCCATCCTCGACGCCGCTGTCCTCGGCGAGCTGGTCGCGGCCCCAGAGCGCGACGACCATCCCGCCGGACTGGAAGAAGACGACGTCGTCGTCGGGCGCCGCGCCCGTCTTCCAGCCGAGGCCCTCGTAGAACCCCCTCGCGCGCGCGAGATCAGAGACGCCGAGCGTGACGACGGTGAGCCGTTGCTCCATCAGCTCGTCTTGAAGCGCGCGGCCTCGTCGGAGCCACCGGTGGCGTCGCCCTCGCTGTAGGAGTGGGCGCCCGCGCCGGCCAGCTTCCCGCCCTCGACGATCAGATACTCCTCGCGGATCGGCCTGCCGTCGAACCAGCACTCGAGGATCTCGCGGGTGCCCGCCGCGTAGCGGGCCTGTGCCGAGAGGCTCGTCCCCGAGGTGTGCGGGGTCATGCCGTGGTTCGGCATCGTCCGCCAGGGGTGATCCCGCGGAGCCGGCTGCGGGAACCAGACGTCGCCCGCGTAGCCGGCGAGCTGCCCGCTCTCGCAGGCGCGCGCGACCGCATCCCGGTCGCAGATCTTGCCCCGCGCCGTGTTCACGAGATACGCGCCCCGCTTCATCTTGCCGATCAGCTCCTCGTCGAACATGTGCTCCGTCTCCGGGTGGAGCGGCGCATTGATCGTGACGACGTCGCAGACCGCGACCAGCTCCTCGGGCGTCTCGTGGAAGGTCACGCCGAGCTCCTGCTCGACCTCGGCCGGGAGGCGGTGCCGGTCCGTGTAGTGGAGGCCGACCTCGAACGGCTTCAGCCTGCGCAGCACCGCCGAGCCGATGCGCCCGGCACCGACGGTCCCGACCTGCATCCCCTCGAGGTCGTACGAGCGCGAGACCGCGTCGGCGATGTTCCAGCCTCCGTCGAGCACGATCTGGTGCGCGGGCAGATAGTTCCGGACGAGGGCGAGGATCATCATCACCACGTGCTCGGAGACGCTGATCGAGTTCGAGTAGCTGACCTCGGCGACGGTCATCCCGCGCTCGATCGCGGCCTGGAGGTCGACGTGGTCGGAGCCGATCCCGGCCGTGACGGCAAGCTTCAGATTCGGCGCTTTGGCGATCCGCTCCGCGGTCAGGTAGGCGGGCCAGAACGGCTGCGAGATGACGATCTCCGCGTCGGGGAGCTCGCGCTCGAAGACCGAGTCGGGCCCGTCCTTGTCGGACGTGACCGTGAGCTGGTGCCCGCGCCCCTCGAGGAAGCTCCGCAGCCCGAGCTCGCCCGAGACGCTCCCGAGCAGCTCGCCGGGGGTGAAGTCGATCGCCTCGGGAGTCGGCGTGGTCTGGCCGCCGTGGTAGCCCTCGATCGTCGGAACGGCGTCTCGCGCATACGACGGCGGATACCCGGAGACGGGGTCGTCGTAGAGGACGCAGAGGACGGTCGCCACGGGGCTATTTTTGCCGATCGACGAGCTCTTCGCGGTCCGAGCCACCGGACACGGTGACCGCGAGGATCGGGCCGACCCCCTTCGCGTAGAACTTGTGCTCGACGACGCCGGGCTCGAGCGGCGTGGACTCCTTCGTCTCGAGCAGGTGGTCGAATGATCCGTACGGCACCTGCTCGCTCGCGTCGAGGCTCAGCACCTCCGCGCGATCCTCGGCCTCGCCCTTGTAGTACTCCTGGCGGTACGCGAGGCCGACCTTCGGCTCGGCTGGGAGAAACACACCCGGCTGCGCCCCGTCGACTCCGGCTTCCCACGACCCCTTGGTGCTCACCTTGCCGTCCTCGAACTCCTTCGTGTCCTCGCCCATGTACCAGATGTTTCCGGCTTTGTCCTGGGCATACCAGTCGAAGGTGTCTTCCTTCACCTTGCCCGCCTCGGTAACGACGTCGTGGACGACTCGGGCGTCGATGCCGACGATCTTCTTTGTCTTCGCGGTCACGGTGACGTCGATGCGCTGCTCGCCCACTCGGTAGATCCACTTGTCCCCGGGAGCCATCGGCCAGTAGGGGTTGTCGATCTGCGAGGTGAAGTCGGCCGGGTCGAGCTTCACCGTCTCCGCGCCTTGCGGGAAGCTCGCGGACTGCTTCTTCTCGGAGCCGCACCCGGCCGCGAGCGGGACGAGCAGCGCGATTGTCACGAGAGTGCTCCGCATCGCTAGTCGGAGTCGCCCTTCTCCTCGCCGTCGCCCTCCACGCCGACGCGCTTGTAGCCGGCGTCCAGCCGGACGTCGACGGTCTTCCCGTCAGGCCGTGTGACCTCGACCTCCCAGGTGGCGCCCCCTTCGCTGTCTCGCTCGACGGCATTGACCCGGCCGCCCGGAATCAGCGCGAGCGCCGCCGCCCGGGCTCGATCGGCCGCCGGGCCCGTCACGTTCTCGTCACCTTCGCCGCCGCCGACGGCCCATCCCACTCCGGCGAGGCCGGCTCCGAGCGTCAGAGCCGCGCCGCCCACGACCAGGAGCCTGCGTGACCTAATCATCTCGACCTCCGTCGTCGATTGCACCGGCCGCATTGATAGACGGCCGAGATGAGACGGCTGTGAGAGGCAGCTCGATCCACACGTCCGCGCCGCCCTGGAGGCGGTTCGCCGCGCCCGCCTTCCCGCCGTGGGCCTTCGCGACCGAGTCGACGATCGCGAGCCCGAGCCCGGCGTGACCGCGGCTGCGGGCCGGCCCGGCTAGCGAGAAGCGCTCGAAGGCGTGCTCGAGCAGGTCGGGTGGGAATCCGGGCCCCTCGTCGCGGACGTGGAGCTCGACTCGGTCGCCGGCGACTAACGCCGCGAGCTCGATCGCCCCACCGCCGTGTCGAAGTGCGTTGTCGAGCAGATTGCCGAGTGCCTGCTCGACCCGCCGCCGATCGGCCTCGAGTGTGATGCCTTCCGGCGCGGTGACGCTGACCGGACGCCCTCGCGCGACACGGGCGAGGAGCTCGTCGAGTGCGATCGGCTCGGCGTGCACGGGGAGGCCGTCCTCGTCGAGACGTGCCAGCACGAGCAGGTCCTCGGCCAGCCTGACGAGTCGATCGACCTCCTCGGCCGCGGAGACGACGGCACCCGAGAGCTCTTCCGCCGAACGGCCGTCGCGGCGGGCAAGCTCGAGCTCGGCCTTGAGGAGAGCGAGGGGAGTGCGCAGCTCATGGCTTGCATCGGCGACGAACCGCCGTTCGCGTGCGCGGGAGCGCTCGAGCCGCTCGAGCATCTCGTTCAGCGTGGTTGCCAGCCGTGCGATCTCGTCTCGCGCGTCGGGAACGGGTAGCCGGCGGGCAGGTTGCTCGCCCGAGATGGTCGCGGCCTCAGAGCGGATCGACTCGACCGGGCGCAGAGCGGCCTTCGCCAGCCCGTACCCGAGGAGCGAGGCCAGAAGGAGAGCGGCCGGACCGCCGATGAACAGTTGGGTGAGAAGCTTTTGAAGAGCTTCGTCGCGGTCCTCGAGCGAGGCGCCCGCGACGATGACCTTGCCCTCGGTGCGGATCGCGACCAGGCGCACGTCGCCTGCCAGGCCCGGGGCAGAATCGTGCTCGACACGGAGGGTTCCGCCTGGGTCGAGCCGGCCCAATTCCGCGGCGCTGAGGAGCGGGCCCGGCTGGACGGGGTCGAGGACCTTACCGAAGGTTTCGTCGGTGCCGACCGCGATCAAGGGCTGGCCGTTGTGAACGGCGCTGGAGACCTCATCGAGGCGCGACTCGAGACTCTCGTTGATGCTCTCGTTCAACGCCTGGCCGAGACGCACGTAGAGAAATGCTCCCGTCGCCGCCAGCACGACCGCCATCGCAAGCGCGAAGGCCAGGGTGAGCCGGACGCGGATCGGGAGCCGGCTCATCCGCCGTCCTCGCGCAGCCGATAGCCGACGCCTCGCACCGTCTCGAGGCTTTCGACCCCGAACGGCCGGTCGATCTTCTCGCGCAGATACCGCATGTAGACGTCGATCACATTCGAGCGGTTCTCGTACTCGAAGTCCCAGGCCCGCTCGAGCAGTTGGAAGCGCGAGAGAACCTCACCCGGATGACGCATGAACGTCTCGAGGAGCGAGAACTCGCGTGGCGAGAGCTCGATCTCGGCTTCTCCGCGCTTGACCCGGCGGGTGGCAGGATCGAGCCGCAGATCGCCGACCTTGAGCGCGGACGGCCGCTCCGGCGAGCCGCGGCGGACGAGCGCACGCAGGCGCGCGAGGAGCTCGGAGAAGGAGAACGGCTTCGTCAGGTAGTCGTCGGCGCCGCCGTCCAGGCCGGCGACACGGTCCTCGACTGCGTCGCGCGCGGTCAGCATCAGCACCGGCGTCCAGACGCCGCCCTCGCGCAGGCGCCGGCACGTCTCGAAGCCGTCGATCCCGGGCAGCATGACATCGAGGACGAGCGCGTCGTACTCGGTCGCCTCGGCCATCCAGAGCGCCTCCTCGCCGCGGCCGGCGACGTCGACTGCGAGTCCTTCCTCCTGCAGCCCACGGCGGAGGAGCGCGGCCATCTTGACGTCGTCCTCGACGATGAGGATTCGCACGTTCCGCGCAGGATCGCACGGCTAGATGAGAGTTGGATGAGAGAGCTAGAGGGCGCGCGTGCGCGCCGGCTCGGCGTGGATCGGGCCCTTCGCGTCCTTCAGGCGCCCGCCGGAGCGGCCCGCCCGCAGGGCGAGGATCTCGGCCATGATCGAGAGCGCCGTCTCGGCCGGCGTGTGCGCGCCGATGTCGAGGCCCGCCGGGCCGGAGATGCGATCGATGTCCGCTTCGGACACGCCCAGCTCGAGCAGCTGCTCGCGGCGCCGGGCCTGGTTGCGGCGCGCGCCGAGGGCGCCGACGTAGAAGGCATCGCTCCCGAGCGCCCCCTTCAGCGCCGGGATGTCGAAGCGGCTCTCGTGCGTAAGGACGACGATCGCGGTCTCGTCGTCCGGCTGCACGCGCGCCAGCGCCTCGTCGGGCCACTCGACGAGCAGCTCGTCCGCGCTCGGGATGCGCTCGGCGGTGGCGAACCTGCCGCGCGCGTCGGAGACGATCGTCCGCCAGCCGAGCTGACGGGCGGCGGTGCAGAGCGCCTCGGCGGTGTCGACGGCCCCGAAGACGAGGAGCCGCGGGGGCGGGCCGAACTCCTCGACGAACTCTCGCCCCTCCTCGTCGAGGACGGTCGTATGCGTGAAGCGCTCGCCGCTCTCGATCCGCCGTGCAAGATCCTCCAGCTCAGCGAGCGGAACCTCGTCGACGAAGACGTCGATCTCGCCCCCGCAAGGCAGGCCGACCGACCAGGCCTGCTCGTCCGAGATCCCGTAGGAGAGGAGCTTCGGCTCGGCGCCCTCGAGCACCGCGCGCGCCTCGCCGTAGACCTCGTTCTCGACGCAGCCGCCGGAGACCGAGCCCGCTAGCTCTCCCTGCTGGGAGATCGCGAGCTTCGAGCCGACCGGCCGCGGGGCAGAACCGCGGGTGGCGACGACCGTCGCCAGGGCGACGCGCTGGTCGCCGCGCTCGCGCCAGCGGCGAATGTCCCCAATGATCTCCTTCACGCCTCGAGCCTAGCGCGCGCGTAGATCTCTCATGCGATATCCAGATGTGTTGGGATTGACTTTCATCAATCTCAGGGGAGGAGAGGAAATGAGGAGAGGCCGACTCGTTGCGGCCGTGCTCGGCATGGCTGCACTGTCACTTGGGCTCGCGGCCGGACCAGCTTTCGCTTCGTCCGGAGGCCTGGGGCAAGTACGTCCCACCGTCGGAACGGCGGTCGCGTTCGACAAGAGCCCGGCGTTACGCGACATGCCGATGCTCGCGCCGGGCAGCACACAGGTGCCGTTCTGGTGGAACTGGGCGACCACTGATCGCTCGCTCGTGGGCGCAGTCCCGAACCTGGCGCACCAGCGCGACGGGGCGCTGCAAGGCCGGATGAGCCCCAACTCGATGCCCGGGCCACTCTTCACGTTCGAGGGCCCGCGGAACGAGGACAACTTCAACATCTTCGGAATCCGCGTCAACCCGCCGGATCCGAACGGCGATGTCGGGCAGCACAACTACGTCGCCAGTGTCAACCTGACTTTCGCGATCTACACGAAGACGGGAGGCCTGCTCTACGGCCCGGCGGACATCGGCTCGCTGTGGCAGAACTTCAGCGTTCCGGACTGCGCGCGCCACGCCGGCGACGAGGTCGTCGTCTACGACGAGATCTCGAACCGTTGGATCATCACCCAGTTCACGACAGTCGGGCCGGAGTACTGGAACTGCGTCGCCGTCTCGACCACGGAGGATCCGCTCGGGTCGTACTACCGGTACGCGTTCTCGACCGGCGCGTTCTTCCCGGACTACCCGAAGTACGGGATCATGTCGGACGGGCTCTACATCACGACGCGTGAGTTCGGGCCAGTGGACGAGTACCAGATCGGGGTCTACGCGATCAACCGGCACCAGCTCGTCGAGGGAGACCCGAACCCGACCGTCGTTTCCTTCTACCTCGTCGACGGCCCCCAACCGACCTATCTCCTCGGTGACGGGATCCTGCCCGCCGATCAGGACGGGAAGCGGATGCCGCCGCCGCACAGCCCGGAGTACTTCGCGGGCACCATGGACGACGACTACGGCTACGGGGCGCCGTTCGATGCGATCAACTGGTTCGCGGCGGACGTCGACTTCGCACATCCGGCGAGCTCGACCTTCGATCTGACGGAGTCGATACCGACGGCGGAGTTCGACTCGAACTTCCCGTGCGCACCGGGCCCTCGCGACTGCCTGCCGCAGCCAGGCATCGTCAATCCCGACCAGTACCTCGACATCCTCTCGTACCGGCAGCGGCCAACCTTCCGGCTCCAGTACCGCAACTTCAAGGCGTACGAGTCGCTGGTCACGAACCAGTCCGTCGAGGCGCGGCCGGGCGTGGCCGGAGTCCGCTGGTACGAGATCCGGAGCCCACAGGATCCCGTCATCTACCAGCAGGGAACCTACGCTCCGGACGACGGGGTGCATCGCTGGATGGGCAGCGTCGCCCAGGACAGGTTCGGCAACCTTGCCGCGGGCTACAGCGTCGTCAACGCGACGACCGTCAAACCGGGCATCCGTTATTCCGGGCGCCTATCGAGCGACCCACTCGGCCAGCTGAGCCAGGGCGAGGCCGTGCTCCAGAACGGAACGGGCGTCCAGACCACTACCAACTCGCGCTGGGGCGACTACACGTCGATGAGTGTCGACCCCCGAGACGACTGCACCTTCTACTACATGAACGAGTACTACGAGAGGAACGGCACGCCGGCCGACACGAGGCCATGGCAGACGCGCATCGGCGCGTTCAAGTTCCCAGGCTG
>WNGB01025429.1_pt1 | contig 14241 bp, 11 predicted proteins | sample 5400681 | NCBI WGS metagenome assembly WNGB01 (sample SAMN13153367, study PRJNA577476) | soil metagenome | isolation source: 115 cm soil or saprolite under grassland replicate 2 | place: USA:California | collected 2016-06-15 | reverse complement strand
TGGCAAAATGGAGTGCGGGCTACCTGTGCAATTCAACGTGGAGGGATTCGAGTAAGCTCGCAAATGAAGTGTGGCATGGCTCCCACATCCTTTCTACGCGCTTCCTACGTGGGGTGCACGCCTCACGCCGGGGTGCGGACAGCCGGGACGGGTGATTCACCGTGAGCACATCAATTGCTCCACACTTTTCCCCCCTGAGCGCTCGAGACCAGCTGGTAAGTCGATGCACGGCACGTGTTGTCCGTTGACGGGAGGATCGAGTGGTGTGTGGGTACGACGCGGAGGAAGGTAGAGAGATTCTCGAAACTGCTCCTAGTATACATCAGTAGTCAAGTATCCCGGTATACAACTTGCTGCCGCCGCTGCTCCCATCCAACATACTGGCTAAAGTGCAAGTGCTCGTCCTACCGGTAGTGGCGTAACCGACCCTGGCAGGTACACGTGATCCCCGTACTCCGCGCTGTTTCCCAAGCGCTGGTCTGCTCCAGGTCGGGCCCGCCCGCCTCCACACCTCACCCCTTTATGGAATGTCAATGTACGACCAGGAACACGATCGCCGGCTCATGCAGCAGCGCCCGCGCGATGGCGATCTTCTGGCGCATGCCCTTCGAGAAGCCGCCGACGCGGTCTTCGCGCCGCTCCCACAGCCCCAGCATGCGCAGGTAGCGCTGGGACTGTGTGTCGGCGCGCGCCGGGTCCAGGCCGTAGAGCCGCGCGAAGAACACCAGATTCTGGCGCGCGCTGAGGCGCTCGTACAGGCCCGGCGTCTCGGTCAGGATGCCGACCGAGCGGCGGATGGCCTCGTTCTCGATGCCAATCGCGCGGCCATCGACGCGGGCTGCCCCACGGGTGGGCGCGATCAGCATTGCGTTCATCATCTTTTCTCAGGCCGGTCGCTCGGTGGCGGCCGGAGTCCTGGGAAGGGCCTGCCGCTCTTCCGAAGCCCCTCGCCTTCTACAATCATCACTCTAGATCATATGCGGCACGGCCGGCGCCGCATCAGCCATCCGGCGGAGCGCCGGGCGCAATACGGAGGCGCCGCGCGACATGTGGTAAACTACGGGCGTGAACGCAGAATCGAGCGTCTGCGGGACGGGCAGAGAACGACGCAGTCACGCGCCCCGTTCTCTGTTCTTTGTTCTCTATTCTCTCTGACAAGGACGAAGGGAAGGCTTATCAGATGCGACGTGTGGTGTTACTTCTCGCTGTGCTCGCGCTCGTGCTGGCCGGCTGCGGCGGGAGCTCGGGCGACACGACTGTCCCCGACCCACCCAAATCGACGGCGTACGCCAAAGGCAGCAACGAGAAGGTCGACAAGCTGGTGGCGGACTGGCGGAGCACCGTGCCGGCCGAGATGAAGACCCAGGGAGTGAAAGACCTGATCGAGGAGAAGATCTACCAGTCGACCGCCAGCCTGAAGGAGATCGCCGACTTCTACGCTCAACTGACGACCAAGGGCTGGGTCGAGGCGCGCCGGATGCCGGGGCTTCAGGCCGAGAATGGCTTCTTTACCACAGGCTACGAGCACGGCAACACCAGCCTGGTCGTCGCCGCGGTGGACGCCAGCAAGCTCGGCGGATCGGGCGTGGTCGTCTATACCGCCAAAGGCACCAAGTAAAGAGTTCAAAGTTCAAAGTTAAGAGTTCAGAGTTGCGGTACCCACGACCATAACTCTGAACTCTTAACTTTGAACTCTTAACTGACGATCAGCGGCCGAGCGCGAGCACGGATTGCTGGACGAGGTTGATCAGCGGCGCGGGGACGATGCCGAAGACGACGATGCCCAGCGCCGCCAGGCCGATCCCGAGCGCCAGCCCGCGATCCGAGGTCGCGCGCACCTCGCGCACCGGGTCGCGCATGAATATCTGCACGACGATTCGCAGGTAGAAGAACACCGCGATCGCCGAGGTGATCACGGCCACCACGGCGAGCCAGCGCAGCCCGCCCTCCCATGCCGCCGTGAAGACGTAGAACTTGCCCCAGAAGCCGGCCGTCGGCGGGACGCCCGCGAGCGAGAACATGCACAGCGCCATCGCCGCCGCCAGGAACGGCCGCCGGCCCCACAGCCCCGCGAAGTCGCTCAGGTCCCATGCCGCCTCGCCGCGCTGCTCGAGCGCGATCAGCACCGCGAACGCGCCCAGGTTGGTCAGCGAGTAGGCCAGCAGATAGAACAGGAAGCCCTGGATGCCGCGGCTCGCGGCGGCGGGGCTGCCGGCCGCCAGCACGCCCATGAGGATGTAGCCGGCGTGGCCGATGCTGGAGTAGGCCAGCATGCGCTTCACGTTGCTCTGGGCGATCGCCGAGACGTTGCCGACGATCATAGTGATCGCCGCCAGCACCGCCAGGATCGGCATCCAGGTCGCGCTCTGCGAGCCGAGCGCCAGCAGCAGGAAGCGCGTGAGCGCCGCGAACGCGGCGGCCTTCGATCCGACCGACATAAACGCCGCCACCGGCGTGGGCGAGCCCTCGTAGACGTCGGGCGTCCACATATGGAACGGCGCCATCGAGATCTTGTAGCCGAAGCCCACCACCACCAGCGCCGAGCCGGCCAGCGCGAGCATCAGATCCTCGGACGCCAGGTCCGGCTGGGTCAGCACCTTGGCGATCTCGCCCAGGTTCGACGCGCCGGTCGCGCCGTAGAGCAGCGCGATGCCGAAGACCAGGAAGCCGGCGCCGAACGCGCCGATCAGCAGGTACTTCATCGCCGCTTCTTCCGAGCTGATCCGCGGGTAGGCGAAGCCGGCCAGCACGTACAGCGTGATCGAGAGCAGCTCCAGGCCGAGGAACAGCACGATCAGGTCGGTGCCCTGGCCCAGCAGCATCATGCCGCCGGTGGCGAACAGCAGCAGCACGTAGAACTCGCCTCGCTCGATCCCCTGGCGCGGCAGGTAGTCGAGCGAGATCACGATCGTGATCGCCACGCTGAGCAGGAAGATCCAGTTGAGCGTGAGCGCGAAGTTGTCCAGCGCGATCATGTTGTTGAACGTGCTGCCGCCGCTGCCCCAGAGCGGGACGCCAACAGCCGCGGCCACGACCACGCCGGCCAGCGCCAGGTAGCCAGTGACGCGCTTCTGCCCCCGCGGCACCAGCAGGTCGACCAGCAGCAGCGCCGTGGCCCAGCCGAACACGATCAGCAGCTGGAGGATCACGGTGTAGTCGATCGGCGGGATGGCAATTTGGTCTGGCATAGGAACCCTGTTTAGTAGTCAGGAGTCAGGAGTCAGGAGTCAGGAGTCAGCAGCGCAGCGAGATCGGTGCAAGCAGGAACCCAGCGATATCAATGACTTCTTCGCTATTCTGAATTCTGACCCCTGACTCCTGAATTCGGCTCCCTGACGGCTTCTAGCGAACGCTGGACACAAGCTTGCTCAGCACCTGGACGATCTGAACGATCGTGACGTCCATAGTGCTGAACAGGATGTTCGGGTACAGGCCGATCAGGAGGCATGGCGCCAGCGCGAGGCTGAGCTGCGAGATTCCGTTGATTCGAATGTCGGACAGCCGCGCGTTGTCGGGGTTGGTCACGTCGCCCATGAACACCCAGCTGAACATGCGCAGCAAATAGACCGCGCCAAGGATCACGCCGAGCACGGCGGCGAACGCATAGATCGGCCCAAGCGCAGTCGACAGCCATGTGCCTTGCATGATCGTGTACTCGCTGACGAACCCGCTCAGGCCCGGCAGGCCGACCGATGCGAGCACCGCCACCAGGCTCAACGAGCCGTAGATCGGCATCACCTTCCAGATTCCGCCAAAGGCCGCCATGTCGCGCGTATGGCGCCGCTCGTAGATGATGCCGACGATCAGAAACAGCGCGCTGGCGGTCAGGCCGTGGCTGACCATCTGCGCGACCGCGCCGGCGATGCCGATCTGGTTCAGCGCGAAGATGCCGAGCACCACGAAGCCCATGTGGCTCACCGACGAGTACGCCACCAGGCGCTTGAAGTCGGTCTGCGCATACGACACGACCGCACCATAGAGGATCGAGATAACTGCCAGGACGCCGATCGCTGGCGCGAAGAAGGCCGACGCCTCCGGGAAGAGCTGGAGGTTGAGACGGATCATGCCGTAGCCGCCGAGCTTGAGCAGCACCGCCGCCAGGTCGACCGAGCCGGTGGTCGGCGCCTCGGCGTGTGCGAGCGGGAGCCAGGTATGGAAAGGCCATAGCGGCGCCTTGACCGCGAACGCGAGGAAGAAGCCCAAGAACAGCAAGCGCTCAGCCAGCGGGCTCAATTTCAGCGCGCCGCTCTGCGCGTTCGCGATCAGCGTCGAAAGATCGCTGGTATACGCGCCGGTCTGCTGGCCGTTGATCAGGTAGAGCGCGATCATCGACAGCAGCATGAAGACCGAGCCGGAAAAGGTGTATAGGAAGAACTTCGTCGCCGCGGTGATGCGCTTCTGGCTGCCCCAGACGCCGATCAGCAGCGCCATCGGGATCAGCGTGAACTCCCAGAAGGTGTAGAACAGGAACAGGTCCCGCGCGAGAAACACCCCGAGCATCCCGATCGAGAGCAGCAGTAGCAGGATCTGGAATTCGCGGAAAAACTTATGCACCGATCTCCAGGTCGAGATCACGGCCAGCGGCGCGACGAATGTCGAGAGCATCATCAGCCAGGTGCTGATACCGTCGATGCCGAGCGTGTACGAGATGCCCCAGGACGGGATCCACGACACGCTCTCGACGTACTGGAGCTGACTCTGCCGCAGATCGAAGTAGATAAAGGCCATCAGCGCAGCCACAAACGAGGCGAGCGTGGTCGCGAAAGAGATCCAGAAGTGCAGCCACCTGCCGCCGCGCGGCGTCAGCAGGATCGCCAGCACGCCCACCATCGGCAGCCACAAGATTAGCGAAAGGACCGGAAAACGAGCTTGGTTGACCAATCCAGTTTGGAGCAGCATGAAGTCTTTCCTCTTCGGTCTGCGATCGGTACCGCCGGCATCCGCCTGGTGACTACCGCATGAACACCAGGTATCCGACCAACCCTATCACACCGACTAGAAACACTAGCGCATAGTTGCGAATATAGCCGGTCTGTGCCTGGCGGAACACCTGGCTCAGGCGGCCAAACAGGCGCCCCGTCCCATTTACCAGAATCCCGTCGATGCCCTGCTGGTCGAACACGCTGTCCAAGAACGTGCTGAGCGCGCGGTAGCCGCGCACCACCACGCGGTTGTAGAACCAGTCGAAGCCCCAGGCCAGCTCCATGCCGCGCCAGATATCGCCCATCAGGCGGAACGCCGGGTCCTCTTTGCCGACCTTGATCCGGTTCTCCCAGGTGCGCGCGTACAGGTACCAGCCGCCGTAGGCCGCGGCCGCCGCCAGGATCGTGACCGTCGCCGCCAGCACGCCGTTGCCGACGGTGTAGGGCGCGGCCTCCTCGTTCAGCACCGGCTTCAGGTAGTCGTTCAGCCAGTGCAGGCCCGGCAGGTTCATCGCGCCGGCCAGCACCGCGCCGATCGCGAGCACGATCAGCGGCCAGCGCATCATCGGGCCGCTCTCGTGGGCGTGGTAGCTCGTGTCGCGCTGCCTGCCATAGAAGATCAGCGCCACCTGCCGGCCCATGTAGAAGGCCGTCAGCAGCGATATCAGGATCAGGATCACGCCGACGGTCGGGCTGCCGGCGTCGAAGGCGTGCGCGATGATCTCATCCTTGCTCCAGAAGCCGGCCAGCGGGAAGATGCCCGACAGCGCCAGCGCGCCGACCATGTAGGTCCACCAGGTCGTCGGCATGTGGTCCTTCAGACCGCCCATCTTGCGCATGTCCTGCGTGTCGTGGATGCCGTGGATGATCGAGCCGGAGCCGAGGAACAGCAGCGCCTTGAAGACGCCGTGGGTCAGCAGGTGGAACATGCCGGCGACATACGCGCCCATGCCGACCGCCACGACCATGTAGCCGAGCTGTGAGATGGTCGAGTACGCCAGCACGCGCTTGATGTCCCACTGCGCCAGCGCGGCCGAGGCGGCCAGCAGCGCCGTCAGCCAGCCAATGCCGATCACCCAGGCCTGGGTGCCGGGCGAAGCCTCGAACAGCGTGTGGTTGCGGGCGATCAGGTAGACGCCGGAGGTGACCATCGTGGCCGCGTGGATCAGCGCCGAGACCGGCGTCGGGCCGGCCATCGCGTCGGGCAGCCAGATGAACAGCGGAATCTGGGCCGACTTGCCGGTGACGCCGATCAGCATCAGGAAGGTAATCCCGGTCGCCAGCCCGATCGTGCCGAAGACGCCCAGGTTGACCTGCTGGAAGCCGATCTGTATCTGCTCGGCGCGCTGTAGGAAGCCGATGATTTCCCCGCCCACCAGGCTCTGGCTGTAGAACGAGAGCGATCCGAGGCTGGCGAAGATCGCCATCATCGCCAGCAGCAGGCCGGCGTCGCCGATGCGATTGACCACGAAGGCCTTGACCGCGGCGTCGGACGGGACGATCCCCGGCGGCACCGATTTGCGGTCGAACCAGTGGCCGATCAGCAGGAACGAGCACAGGCCGACGCCCTCCCAGCCGAGGAACAGCAGCAGCAGGTTGTCGCCCATGACCAGGAACAACATCATGACAATGAACAGGTTCAGGTAGGCGAAGTAGCGCACCGGCCGCTCGTCGCCGTGCATGTAGCCGATCGAGAAGATGTGGATGATCCCGCCGACGCCGGTGACCAGCAGCGCCATCACCGCCGTCAGCCGGTCGAACAGCAGCCCGAACGGCACGCGGAACGAGCCGATGTTGATCCACTGCCACAGCACGAAGTCGATCCGCGACTGGCCGGCCGGCAGCGTCTGGAGCACATAGATCGCGATCAGCGACGCGACGAACGAGAGCGCCACCGCGCCGCTCGCCACCAGCCCGGCCGCCCGCTCCTGCCGGATGACGAACACGTTCAGCAGAAAGCCGAGCAGCGGAAAGAGCGGGATCAGGATGACGATCCAGGTTAGGTCAGACATCTGCATTCCCTAGAAGAACGTTCAAACGTTCAAACGTTCGAACGTTCAAACGTTACCCCTTCAAGGTCTGAATCTCGTCGACGTCGGTCGTCCGCTTGCTGCGGAAGATCGTCACCAGCAGCGCCAGGCCGACCGCGACCTCGGCGGCGGCGACGGTGATGACGCAGCGCCAGGGTGGCCGAGTTCAGCATAAGCTCGACCGACATGAACACGATCAGTGCGTTGCGCCGGATCAGCACGCCCAGCACGCCGAGCGTGAACAGCGCGGCGCTGAGCAGCACATAGTAGCCGGTTGGGATCATATAGAACCTCTACTGTAGCATTCAGGAGTCAGGAGTCAGGAGTCAGAATGTCCTACGCTAACTTCTGACTCCTGACTCCTGACTCCTGGCTCCTGGCCGCGTCGGCTCCGGCGCGATCGTCGACATCTGCTTCAGCGCATCCTCGCCGGTCTGCGGGTCGCGCTGGTGCAGCACCACCACGCCGACCAGCGCCGCCAGCAGGATCACCGAGGTGATCTCGAACGGCAGCAGGTAGGTGGTGAACAGCACCTCGCTGATCTTCACCGGCGTGGCGAAATCCTCGGCGCTGCCCACCGCCGCGATCAGCGGCGCGGACGAGCGCGAGATGAAGACGTAGATCGCCTCGCCGAACAGCAGCAGCGTCATCAGCAGCGCCAGCGGGCGCTGCCAGGCGATCTTGTCGCGCTCGTCCTCCGAGCGCTCGGCGCCCAGCAGCATCACCACGAACAGGAACAGCACGATGATCGCCCCGGCGTAGACGATCAGCTGCACCGCGAACAGGAATGGCGCCCGCAGCAGTAGGTACAGCACGGCGATCGAGCTAAAGTTCAGCAGCAGAAACAGCGCGCTATGCACCGCGTTGCGGCTCAGCAGCATCGCGACCGCGCCGACGATCGCCACGATGGCGGTGGTGGTGAAGACGACGAGTTCCATACATCACTCCGAGTTTTGAGTTTTGAGTTTTGAGTTTTGAGTTAGACGAACTCAAAACTCAAAACTCAGCACTCAGAACTTACAGGTCGATCTGGGCGGGCGGGCTCGGCCGGCTATTGATCTGCTGCAGGATCGGCGGAATCTCGCCGTGGCCCTTCTCGGGCGCGATCAGCAGCATGTCCTTGGTGTAGATCGACGACTTGCGATCGTAGAACGACAGCTCGTACTGGTGCTCCAGCACGATCGCGTTGGTCGGGCAGGCGTCCTCGCAGTAGCCGCAGAAGATGCAGCGCAGCATGTTGATCTCGTACGTCGCGGCGTAGCGCTCGCCGGGCGAGTTGGGGTGCTGCGGGTCGTTCTCGGCCGGCACCACCAGGATCGCGTCGGCCGGGCAGGCGGCGGCGCAGAGCGAGCAGCCGATGCAGCGCTCCATGCCGTTCGCGAAGCGCTTCAGCTCGTGCCGTCCGCGGAAGCGCTCGCGCACCGGGCGCTTGACCTCGGGGTACTGGACCGTGACCGGCTTCTTGAAAAGATATTTGAAAGTTGTGCTGAGACCTTTGACGATTTCACCCAGCATGTTGCTTACTCCACGTCAGCGGATTGCACCGATTGAAAGCGGACGTCAGCAGATTGAACGGATTGAGAGCAGACGTAACATCCGTCGTCGATTGTCGCCGCCTAGCATCGCACAGTGCTGAGCAGAGCGGCGGGCCGTGCCTCCGCTCCATCCGCTCTTTGTCCGTTACGTCCGCTGAATAGTTGGCTTCTGAACCAGCACGACCTCGCTCGACGGCTTGCGCGGGCCGCTGGAGGCCGCGACCGCGACGACCACAATCAGGCCGACCACGAAGGCGATCCCGCCGCTGAGATAGCGGTTGTCGGGGATGAGCACGTTCAGCACGGCGGTCAGGGCGATGTTGAACAGCGCCATCGGCAGCAGCACCTTCCAGCCCAGGTGCATCAACTGGTCGTAGCGGATGCGCGGGATGGTGGCGCGGATCCAGACCGACAGGAACGAGAGCAGCGTCACCTTCAGCAGGAACGCGCCGAGCGACAGCAGGCCGAACACCACGTTGGCGAGCCCGACGCCAACCAGCGGCGCCAGGCCGGCGCGCAGCGTGTAGAGGCCGGGGAAGCGCCAGCCGCCCAGGAACAGCGTCACTGCGATCGCGTTCATGGCGACCAGCTTGATGTACTCCGACATGAAGAACAGCGCGAACTTCATCGAGCCATACTCGGTGTTGTAGCCGCCGACCAGCTCCTGCTCGGCCTCGACCAGGTCGAACGGCGCGCGCACGACCTCGGCGGTCGACGCCAGCAGGAAGATCACGAAGCCCAGGAACTGCGGCACGATATTCCACCAGCCCCACTGCTTGTTCACGATCTCGGCGGTGCTGAAGCTCTCGGCCTGCATCACCACCGCCAGCACCGACAGGCCCAGCGCCAGTTCGTAGGAGATCACCTGGGCCGTGGCGCGCATGCCGCCGAGCATCGAGTACTTGTTGTTCGACGACCAGCCGGCGATCGCGATCCCGTAGACGCCGACCGACGTGACCGCCAGCAGGTACAGGACGCCGATGCTGATCTCGGCCAGCTGCAGGAAGTTCGAGCCGCCGACCGGCGCGCAGCCGCCCGGCGCGGGCATGCCGTCGCCGCCGACCGGCAGGCAGCCGAGCGGGATGGTCGCCCAGATGATCAGCGCCGGGATCGTCGCGATCGCCGGCGAGACCAGATAGACCCATTTATCGGCCATCGCCGGGGTGACATCCTCTTTGAAGAACAGCTTGACCGCGTCGGCGGCCGGCTGCAGGAAGCCGCCCAGGATCTTGCGCCCGCCCGGCAGCGGAATGTAGCCGGCGCGGTTGGGGCCCACGCGTTGCTGCAGGCGCGCCAGCAGGATGCGCTCGAACAGCGTAAAGTAGGCGAACAGCGTCGTCGTCGCCAGCGCGAGCACCACGCACTTCACAATGAGGATGATGATGTCCAGAAAAGACATATCGTGCTCCGTTAGAACGTTAGCAGGTTAGAACGTTAGCAAGTTGGAACGTTGGAATGTTGCTCGTTGCAGTCATTGAGCATCTCGGCGCTTCAACGCGTCAACGTGATATCGCACCGTACGTTTAGAACGTTAGCAAGTTGGAACGTTGGAATGTTGCTCGTTGCAGTCATTTGAGCATCTCGGCGTTTCAACACGACATCGTACTGTACGTACAATGTTATAACGCTGGAGTGTCTTAACCTTCGAACCTTCAAACCTTCGAACCTTCGAACCTTCGAACCTTCGAACCTTCGAACCTTGAAACCTTCGAACCTTTCAACGTGCCAACGCTATGCCTTGCTCACGGATACCCGCGTCTGCGGGCCGGTCACGATGCTCGCCAGGTCGGCGCCCCGGACATTCGGGATCAGCACCAGCCCCTGGTTGAGTCCGGCGTCGATCGTGGCGGGCAGCTCCAGCGTGCCGGCGGCCGACCTGACCTGGACCTTTTCGCCCATGGCCACGCCGAGGCGCTGCGCGTCGGGCATGCTCAGGATAACGTGAGCAGGGGCGGCGCGGCCGAGCAGCTTCGACTCGCGCATCCACTCGCCGCCGTCGTACGCGCGGGCCGGCGTCAGCAGCGCCAGCGTGTCGCGCTCGTCGGCCGCCGCGGGCGCGGGCCGGCGCAGCGCGACCTGGAAGACGCTCTTGCCATCGTCGGCGGCGGCCGGCAGCTGCACGCCAACGCCCTCGGTGTTCTCGTAGGAGGTGCCGTCGTAGTAGAACGCCTCGTTCGGCTGGCGGCCCCACGACTTGCGGGTCAGATCCAGGCTGGTGTAGCTCGTGCCGCTGTAGTCGCGCACGGTCGCGCTGATCTCGTCGGCGATGTCGCTGGCGACCACGTAGTCCCACACGGCCGGCGGCGCGGCGACGGCGTTGGTCGCGGCCGCGGCGGCGCGCGCCTTGGTGCTCTGCTTGGCCGGCCTGGCCGGCGCGGCTGTCTCAGCCGGCGAGATCGCCTGGACGGCGCGCGCGACGTTCTGGAAGACCTGCCAGTCGGCCGGGACGTCGGCGGTGGGCCGGCGGGCCTGCCGGAAGCGCTGAACGCGCCGCTCGGCATTCGTAAACGTGCCCTCGCGCTCGGCGAAGGTGGCCACCGGCAGCACCACGTCGGCGAGCGCGGCCGTCTCGGTCAGGAACAGATCCTGGACGACCAGGAACTCGAGCTGCTTCAACGCCTCGGCGATCGCCTTGCTCGACCGGGCCGGGTTCAGGCCGGCGACATACATGCCGCGTACGCGCCCCTCGACCGCCGCGCCCCAGATCTCGCGGGCGCTCAGGCCGGGCGCGGGCAGCGCCGCGCCGCCCGGCCCCACGTCTGGGCGCACGCCCATATCGAGCGCGCCGCGGGTGTTGCCGTCGGGCAGTAGCGCGATCAGGCCGCTGTTGGCGCGGCCGGCCTTGCCGGTGAGCAGCGCCAGGTTGGCCAGTGCCTGCGTGAGCGCCGGGCCGGCGGCCAGCGCCGCGCGCCCGTAGACGACGATGCCGTTCTCGGCGGCCGCGAACGAGCGGGCGATCGTGCGGATGGCATCCTCGGCGATGCCGGCGGCGGCCGCCAGGTCGGCCATCTTCTGCTCGCCGAGCTGCTGCAGCAGCTCCGACACGCCGCGCACCCGCGCCGTCAGCTCGCCGCTGACCAGCCGCTCCTCGGCGATCGCCTTCAGCAGCGCCAGCATGAAGCTGGCCTCGCCGCCGGCGCGCGGGTAGGCCGTGCGCGTCGCGAAGCGGCCGAGCTTGGTCGGGTACGGGTTGACGACGGTCAGGTCGCCGCCGCGGTCGGCGATGCCGCGCAGCCGGAGTACGTACAGCGGGGCCTCCTCCTCGGGGTCCGCGCCGATCACCAGCACGGCGGTGCCCTTGCCGAGCTTCATCAGGTTGGTGCCCAGGCCGACGCCGATCTGGTTGGGCAGGTCGTCGAGCGTGTCGAGATCGCCCGGCGCGCCGGCGCGGTGGTCGACGTTGTTCGAGCCGAGCACCTCGCGGAACAGCTTCTGGAACAGGTACAGGTCCTCGTTCGGCAGCTTGGGTCCGGCCAGCCCGGCCAGCGCGCCCGCCCCGGCCGACGCCCGGATCAGCGTGAGCCTGTCGGCCACGAGCTGCAGCGCCTGGTCCCACGTGGCCGCGACCAGCTGGTTGTTGCGGCGGATCAGCGGCGTCTTCAGCCGCTCCTTGCTGCCGAAGTAGCGCATGCCGTAGCGGCCCTTGTCGCAGATCCAGATCTCGTTGACGTAGTCGTTCTCGCGCGGCATCACGCGCATCAGTTCATCGTAGCGCATATCGAGCGAGATATTGCAGCCGACCGAACAACGATTACATGCCGACCGGGCAGTGCGGGCAGACGCTGGGCTTCGAACTCAGCTCCCACACGCGCGCCTTGAAGCGGAAGTCCGAGCTGGTCAGCGCGCCGACCGGGCAGATGTCGGTAGTGTTGCCGGAGAACTTCGAGTCGAACGGCGGATCGCTCTTCGAGATAATCTCCCAGGCGCGGCCGCGGTTGTCGAACCCGAGCACCGGGTCGCCAGCGATCTCGTCCTGGAAGCGCACGCAGCGCGCGCACAGAATGCAGCGCTCGCGGTCGAGGTAGATCAGCTCGCCGAGCGGGATCGGCTTCTGGAAGTGCACCTTGTCGGAGTATTCGAAGCGCGAGTTGCCCGGGCCCCACTCCATCGTCAGGTTCTGCAGCGGGCACTCGCCGCCCTTGTCGCAGACCGGACAGTCGAGCGGGTGCGAAGTCAGCAGGAATTCGAGCTGGCCGCGCTGGGCGAACTTCACGCGGTCGGTAACCGTCTTGACCACCATGCCGTCGCTGACGGGCGTGACGCAGCCGGCCTGGAGCTTGTTCATCATCAGCGCCAGCTCCGGCTTGCCGTCGGGGCCGAGCACCGGCTGGCGGGTGGCCGGGTCGATCTTCGGCGTGTAGACTTCGACCAGGCACATGCGGCACATGCCGACGGCCTTCATCTTGGGGTGGTAGCAGAACACCGGCACCGCCACCGCTGCGGCGTGCGCCGCGTCGACGATGTTGGTGCCAGCTGGGACGGTCACGGTCTGGCCATCTATGGTAAGGGTGACATCGGGCATAGCAGCTATCTCTCTAGCCTAGATCATTATCGAATGAATGTGACTCACATCGACATTCGAATACGTTGTCGAGAACTTCGCCATTGCCAGCATTGCCATCATCGCATCGTAGGGGCGATCCCTCGCGGTCGCCCACGATGCGGGCCACGATGGACCACGGGAACCAATGTCGTCCATTGCGATCGATGCGTTCGTTGGGGGCGACCGCAAGGGTCGCGCCTACGGCAACGCCGCATCTACGTCAACGCCGCATCTACGTCAACGTGGCATCTACCTTACAACGCCTACAACGAACTACGCCTACAACAACGCCTACAACGAACTACGCCTACAATGAACCACGCCCACAACGAACAATGACATCATTGCAATACGAGGTTCTGGCACATTCATCACCGCGTCACTAACGGGATGGCATTCGCCGCCCTGCCGTTGCCGCGGCCGTTCGCCGGCAATGTCGCGATCGCCGCCTCGAACTCCTCGGGGAACAGCCGCAGCGCGCTCTTGATCGGCATCACCGCGCTCTCGCCTAGCAGGCAGAAGCAGTTGCCGGCCATCTGGTTGTAGATGTCGTGCAGCGTCGGGATATCCTCGGCGCGGCCGTGACCCTCGGACATACGGTGCAGCACCCGCACCAGCCAGGTGGTGCCCTCGCGGCAGGGCGTACACTTGCCGCACGACTCGTGCTTGAAGAACTCGTCCATCTTGTAGGCCGTGTCGACGGCGCTGGTCGTCTCGTCGAGCACGATCACCGCGCCGGAGCCGAGCATCGAGCCGGCGGCCGCGACCGCCTCATAGTCGAGCGTGACGTCGAGGTGGTCGGCGGTCAGCCAGGGCGCCGAGGCGCCGCCGGGAATGATAATCTTGACCTTGCGGTCGCCGCGCATGCCGCCGCCGTACTCGGGGGCATAGATCAGCTCGCGCAGCGGCAGGCCGAAGGGCAGCTCGTAGTTGCCGGGCCGGTTCACGTGGCCCGAGAGCGAGAACGCCTTGGTGCCGGGGCTCTTCTCGGTGCCGAAAGAGCGGTACCAAGCCACGCCCTTCTCGACGATCCGCGGGACGTTGGTCAGCGTCTCGACGTTGTTGATGATCGTCGGCTTGGCGTACAGGCCAGCCACCGCCGGGAACGGCGGCTTGAGCCGCGGCTGGCCGATCTTGCCCTCGAGCGACTCCATCAGCGCGGTCTCTTCGCCGCAGATGTAGGCGCCGGCGCCGCGGTGGACGTAGATATC
>WNGB01021129.1_pt1 | contig 14242 bp, 14 predicted proteins | sample 5400681 | NCBI WGS metagenome assembly WNGB01 (sample SAMN13153367, study PRJNA577476) | soil metagenome | isolation source: 115 cm soil or saprolite under grassland replicate 2 | place: USA:California | collected 2016-06-15 | reverse complement strand
TTTGGCGCAGCGTCAGCGCAGCGCCGACATCGAACAGCCGATAGGCGTTCTGCCCATCGAGCGTAATCGTGCCGCCGCCGTCAATTATCGTCGGAGCGTTGATCGATTTCTGACTGCTGATCAGGATCGTATGCGGCCCAGCCCCGCAGTTGAACATGATTGTACCACCGCCGATCAGCAAGCTGCTGAATTGGGCGTCGTTGCTGCAATTGGTGACCACCTGGTCGGCGGCCTGGGCTGGCACAATACTCACGAAGAGCGTGGTGACGAGTGTGAGCAAACCGGCGAACATCCGTAGGCTCGGCCATCGTGCATATGGGCGTGTCATTGTGGTCCCTCCAATCTCTCTGTATTACCCCGTTTACTGTCTCGGTGCAATAGGCTAGAAAGTGACCAGTTCGTACGCAGACAGTTGCAGGCGATCAGGCGTGGCGAGGTGAAATCTGGCTGACAATCCCGCGCTGCTTGATTTCCTCGGCGATCTCCTGGCTCGACCAGTGGCTGATCGGACGCCCCGAGCGGCTGGGTGCCTCGCAGGCCAGCGCGACAATTCGACAGACTTGTTCGTCAGTGATGGTCGGGGGCTTGCCGGCGCGAGGCGCATCGGCCAAGCGCTCGTCGACGGTCAGTTCGGTCAGCGGCAGGGGCTGCAACACGAGCCAGCGGGTGCGCCACTGGCGGACGGTATCGACGTTCACGGCTTCCTGGCGGGCAATCTGGGCATTGTTCAAGCCATCGGTGGCAGTCAAGATGATGCGCGCCCGTAGCGCGAGGTGCTGCGGCGTGCTATGGCGGCGGGTCAACTGTTCAAGGCTCTGGCGTTCGCCATCGGTCAGGGTGATAGCAGGTGGTTTGGGGCCACTCATTGGCGCCTCCTCACATCAGAACTGGACACGGCTATCGTCAGAACTATTATACCTTGGAGTTACTTAGGCCAAGCTGTACTAGTATGGTCAACGCTGGGGCTTTGGCGCAGGGGTGCTATAATGAAGTTCCTCGTTTCGTGGTTCGCTAGCGATTTCGCTTCAGAGGAGGAGTACGATGGTTCAACTCCGCATCCGGTCGCTGGTCCTCGTGTCCTTTGTCGTGAGCGCCTCCCTGGCCATTCTCGTCACCGATGCCCTCAAAAGCCGCGCCGCCCCCGCCCTCGCAGCTGGACAACCGATGGTTGTAGCCCAAGTCTTAAACGTCGACTGCCCGTTTCCCGGAGGAGTTGACTTTACCACCAGCTTCGTGAAGGCGCTGGATGTCGGCACTTTCAGCGTCCAGAGTGCCGATTCAGTCATTGAAGCAACGTTCAACGGGCGGCTCTATGTCGAAAGCTTCGCGGCTGGCAGTTCCGGTGCCATCTTCGAGGTACGTGTCGATAATACAGCGACCACACACGGGCGCGCACGTGCAGTGGTCTGGGCAGCCGAGGCTGGCGCGGAAGGCGTACCAGTCAGTATCACAGGCATTTTCACAGGCCTTAGCGCGGGCAATCATACCATCAGCATCTGGGTACAAGGTGCGTCTGGAGGCGGCTCAAACGCCTTTGTTAATCCCGGGTGTTGGGATAGTGATCACATCGTCATCAAGGAATACACCCCTTTTGGGATGGCCTTTCTGCCCGCAGTCGCCAAATAGCCCGTCTCTTGCGCGTCCTGCCTTCGGTACTGATCGTGATCGTTCCCTTACTTGTACCTCTCCACACAACGCCCGTGAGTCACACTTCGGGCGTTGTGTGGAGGGCGAGCCGGGCCACAGTCACGTATTAGACCGCGCGAAGCAGCCAATGTTGAAAGCTAGGTAACTTTATCACTTTCAGCATCTCTCTTGCTCCAAACCGCTAATGGCGATATACATCGGATTCCACATCTAGGGTAGCGCGTTCGCGGGGAATTAAGCTTCATTCATGCTTGTTAGTGTCGCAAGTGCTGGGCCCAAGAATCGGCAAAGTCTGGATATTCGCTCCGATGTTTATTGACTTTCTTTATCAAGTTATTCATCAATTTTTGCAATCTTATTTTCGCATGTAGCGCCTGACCGTCAACCTCTTGCCAATGCTGCCTCGAAGAGGCAATGACCACCGAGCATATCCCTAGAAACCGCTGAAAATGGCAGGAAGGGGTGTAGGACTTCGTCACTGATAACAAGCTTTCCTGCAGCACATCGCCTTCTACAACTGATTTGACGGGCCCGCAACACCCTTGCTTGCCCTGGCAGATAGGCTCACACCATGCCGGAGTTGGCCAACTGTCCTGTTGCGGAGGACAGCTCATCGGCCACGCTACGAGGTGGAACGTACTACCAGTTGTAATGATAAAGACAGTTTGAACTCGCTGCGGTTCCGGGTTATTTTGGGTTGATCCGGGTTGGGGATTCGTAGAGGCGTGGGGTAGCGTTAGACGAGGCAGTCCTGCGGGAATAAGAGGCTGTCAAAAAACCGATTCACCGCTTCCTGATGCCTTACCTCTTTGTGAGCAAATGAACAGATACTTCTTTTGGGTGATGGCATTCAGCCAATAGTGAAATGAGCGAGGCGGTAGTGACGCTTTTGGCTCCCTATTTTTTGACAGCCTCTCAAAAATCGGAGAACATAGGATCTAATTTCAATATACGTTGCACTTGTGCTAATATACTGGTATCAGGACGCGCTAGACCGATCTCAAGAACGAACAAACGTGCTACTGGCGGGCGGTTTTACGGTACTCTCGTGCGAATCTGTGATCTACTGAGGATAGCCTGTGGGCACAGTGGGTTTTAGTCGGCTTGTTCTGACGATTCGAGTGAAACGCTCATCCTCCAGCATCCAATTTCTAACGTCATCAATTGCGTGAAGAGAGGCATGCCGCACAATCGTCGATAAGCATACGAAAGATGTGCGAATGGTGATCAAACCATAGTCATATTCAACGAAGCATGCTGCCGTTACTGAGATACAGTATCTATAGTGGCGCAAATTACTATCGAACACTTGTTCGGAATACTATTGCGCTTGCGTACCTTCTACCTGCGCTTATCTGGCACGGCGCGGGCATAGCCTGTTTTGTCAACTGGAACGATGTCTGGCACAATCCCCCCATCCATTACACTGACTACGCCGTCCACTATGCGGATGTGGTCGCCGTCGGGCATTTTCTTAGCACCGGCCACCTGTGGGGATACGACCCGTTCTTTCAAGCCGGTTTTCCCAATGGAACGCTGTTTGACGTAGACAATAAGGCGATCGAGCTGGTAAGCTGGCTGTTGCAGTGCACGGGAATCCCGCTCGATCGCGCGTTCAATGTTGTCATACTCACACTCATAGCGATCGCTCCTTTTACGATCTATCTCGCGGCCCGTACGATCGGGCTGGCAGCCTCCACCGCTGGATTGGCGCAGATCATGGCGTTGACGTTCTGGTATGGCGACCCCGTCGTCCGATGGATGTGGCAGGGAGGAACCGTAGCGTTTGCCGCCGCGTCGGCGGGCAGCCTGGCGGTTGCGGCGGGTTTCTGGCAGTGGGCGACCTGGAGCGAGCGAAGACGATCGGGCGCCTTGCTATGGTTTGGGGTTGGACCGCTGCTCTTCTGGATTCATCCCTGGGCGTTTTTTACACTGGGTATGTTATTAAGCGTAGGCACGTTGGTGGCCTGGCGGTGGTGGACCTGGCGGATGCGGATCGTCCCGCTGCTCTGGACCGGCTGGGTGCTGCTGGTCAACTGGCCCTGGCTCAGTCTGGTGTTCCGCTTCCTCTTTAGTAAGACTCGTTCCAACCAGTTTCTTCAGGGGGGTATGGCCGAGCTGTTTAAGGATGCGCTCTCCCTGTCGATGCTGCTTCGACTGGCCGTGCTAGGGATGGCGGCCTGCGGTCTATGGCGCTGGCGACAGGCACAGAACACGTGGTGGCTGCCAGTGGCCGCGAGCGTGATAGCTTTGATCCTGCTTGCCTACACTGGGGTGTATCTGAGAGCTGGCGACATTCAGCCCTACCGGTTCCTGATGCCGGCCCTGTTGTTAGCGACATTGCCGGCGGCTGATCTGGTCCGGCGGGTCTGGGTGCGTTCTCCGCGCAACGCGCTCATATGGCTGCTGGTGATCGGGGCCGTTGGCGCCGTGCCGCTCGACCGCGCGCGACCGCGCGAGCTGCGCCAGCCCGACGGCACGCCGACGGATTATCTGAGCGGGCCACAGCCAGCCGAGCAAGCCGTCTGCGGGGACCTCCGCGATCTCGACCTCCAGAGCGGGCGCGTGCTGGTCAACGATTGGCGTCTGGGGGCATTTCTTCCCGCCTGTAGCGGCGCGCAGATCATCGGTGGTCAGTTCCTATGGGTCTGGACGACCTACGGCTACACCAACGCGGGCCTGGATGACGTGCTTGGCCGTCCGGTCCGCCAGCTTGACCGAGACGAGCTGGCAGCGATCTTGCTGCGCTACAATGTGCGCTGGATGGTGATCAATACCGGGCTGCCCACCAGCATGTACACATTCAAGGATTGGCAGCGCGATCATCCCGGCTTGCTGACACCACGCGCGGCACATGGGGTCTTTACGATCTATGCGGTCCAGCAGCCCGCTTCGTGGTTTATCGCGGGCGATGGCGCAGTCGCGGCGACGTACAACCGCCTGGAGGTGCGCAACGTCAGCGCCGGCGGCCTGGTGCTCAAGTACCATTGGGTCGACACGCTGCGCACCGAGCCGGCGCTGCCGATCCGACCCGTCAAGATTGGGGCAGATCCGGTGCCATTTATCGCGGTTGATAACGGGCAGGTGACCGATTTTGCGATCGTCAATTGCTACGGACATGATACATCAACATGAAGCAGGTAGACCACCAGATTCCGCATCGTCCTACAAAGAGATGCAATGCTCCCCTTGTAAGCGGGTAATTGTGCGGCGGGTGGTGGTTGGATTAGCGGGACCAGTTCAGGGGGAGTGGGTTGCCAGTGGCTCCGGAGTGGTTGACGGTCAGGCGCTTCATCCCAAAACCAACACAGTGCGCAAACCATCACGTTTCGCTTTGTGGTGCGGAAAACCCCAAGGAAGCAGCATGACTGCTTGGCCTCGGTAGCATACTTTGTTACATTCTGAGGTGGAAGCGGAGAGAGATTCAGGTGATACAGTACTATCGAAATACAGCCTTTGTGGATGTCGCGTTCTACACTACGCAGGGGTGTCCGTCAAAGTTTTGCGTTTTGACCCCAGCAGCCCTCGAAATTGGTTCAGAGGCAGACCAAGCTGCGGGTCGAAACCAGCGATCGTTCCGACTGTTTGCCTTTGTAGTGCTCTAACCAAAGGATTGGGTCGTTTAACGCATCACAATGCGGACGCAAGAAAGTGACGGACACCCCCTACGCAGCATCCTATTGACGCCCAGCGTATAATCATAGTGTAAGGGCCTTGCGCTCAGACCTTCTGCCTTTCCCTCTCTCGCGCTTCATCACGTCCACCTTGCTGCCTGCCCTGCAACCGAATAACCGAACCGCTCGTCATGCGTTTGCACCTGCTTGTGTGGTTCGTTGCGTAGCACCCTGCTTCCTCTGAGAGGAGGTGGTGCCCGTGATTGAGTAGCGCGTCGCCCCGTGCGCCGTCATGCGCGCAGATCGGGATTCGGTCGATTCGATAATGTATAGGTGCAAGGCCTGCCGGCGTAGGGCGCCTCCGCTGCTGGGCGCGTGGTCAAACGCTGGCCGGGAAAGCGATGCGGTAATTTGTCAAGACCCAATTTTGCACCTCCTGCGCGGCTTTGTGGGCGCACTGAACCGTACCTGCCGCTAGCAGGCTATCGCCATGGGCAGGCTGAGGATACCGATATGACCGGACGCTTACCGTCCCAATTGAATCTGCGGTTAGCTGGTTGCCGACCTCCTTGGCTGGTAGGGCTGGTTGGTCGTCAGCAGTCGCACCACCAGCCGCACCAGCTTGCGGGCCGTCAGCACGATCGCACGTTTGTGCTGGTGCTGCCGCACCTCGCGATATTTTCGCTCGTAGTAGGCGGCATACTCCGCGTCCTGCATCCGTACCGCGTTGGCCGCCTCACAGAAGTAATAGCGCAGATAGCGATTGCCCGTGCGAGTCAGGTGGGTCTCTTCAGCCGTAAACTCACCCGACTGGTGCTTCTTCCATTTGAAGCCCGCGAACTTGGCGACCTTGGCCTGGTCGTAGTCAAACCGGGCCAGATCGCCCACCTCGGCGACGATGCCGCCGGCAAAGACCGGTCCGATGCCCGGAATCGTCTCCAGGGAATGTGGCATGCTAGCCACCTGCTCGGCGATCGCGCTGTCCAGGCGCTTGATCTGGGTGTCCAAGAAGGTCACGTGCTGCAGGCTCCAGGTCAGAATGTGGTGGACGGGTTGCTGGAGCGCTTGAGGCAGGGCATAGGAGTCGCGCGCGACCTGCTGCAGGGTGCGCGCATTGGCCTGCGGGTCGGCAAAGCGCCGTTTTCCCCGCACATCCAGCCACTCGACCAGTTCATCAAAGGGCATGGCCGCAATCGCCTCCAGGGACGTGAACTCCTGGAGCACCGCGCGAGAGGCGGCGCCGAAGAGATTGCCGAAGGGTTTGAGGCGGCCATACTCGCTGGCCTTCAAATACAGGATGGCCAGCGCATAGGCTTTTTCCCGCCCCAAGAGATGCACGACATGAAAGCGATAGCGGGTCAGCAAACGCAGGGCCAGGTAGCGCTCCTCCAACTGGAAGGCTGGTGGCAAATCGCGGCCCAGGCGCAAGCGATCGGCGATCACGAAGGCGTCACTCGTATCCGTATGATCGCGATCGACATAGGTCTTGGCGAAGTTGGCGGTCAGGCGGGGATTGAGTGCGTAGAGCTGCAGCGGCCACTGCTGCAAGATTGGGTCGCGCGCAAGGGTCTGAAAGAAGTGCCACCAGTACCAGCCAGTGGCTTCGGCCGCGATCTGGATGGCGTCGAAGTCACCCGCAAGCACCTGGTGAGCGAGTTGGCGCACAAACGCCTCGGCGCCGGGACGGTTGTTGTCGATGGTGAAGCGGCGGCCGAGCACCTGGCCGTCACGATCCATCAGACAGCCAGTGTTGGTCTGGCGATGGACATCGACACCGACCAACAAGGGATTGGCCATAGCACACCTCCTAGCGATAGGATGGATGGTCGTCGGCCACAGAGAGGCGGAAATCCCTGGCGCTCGGGGCGAGCAACAGCCTCGTGGGCAATGAGAGCTCCCCAGCGGTGGGGATGCATCTGGGGCTGCCACCCCAGACCGCTGCTGGGGGACGCACAAGATGCGGGTCAGAAGAGCGCCGCGAGCCGAGGGACGCACGCTTTCGGAGAAGCCACCCGCAAGGGGGCAACAAGGAGGAGCAGCGTATCCCTCCCTGGACCAGTCTCCAGGATGCCAGGAATTCCGGTGGTGTCAAGGGAAGGTGGACTGGTACCTTCCACCACATAGTATACGAGGAGGAGGGCTATGTCGACCTACGTGGTGCTCTACAAGTTCACTGATGAAGGAGCGAAGAACATCAAGGGCACCATCCAGCGCGCCCGCGAGAGTCGCGCCGAAAACGAGCGCCGTGGCTTTACGGTCCAGGGTCTCTACTGGACGCAGGGCCAGTATGACTTGGTTGCAGTGGTCGAGGCGCCCGATGAGCAAGCCATGCTCGCTGGGTTATTCAACATCGCCGGCGCGGGCAATGTCCGCAGCGAAACGTTGCGGGCGTTTACCGAGGCCGAGATGGAAGCCGTCATCCAGAAGATGTAACGACCGGCATGCGCCAAAGATGCGTATGCAATGATGCAGCCGCACCGCGTTCGCTCGCGCCCGCCGGATTCGCACCATCCGCCTTATGAACTTTAACTATTAAATCGGGTATTCAGGCGCAATCCCGCCCGGCGGCTAAAGACCGCGGGCTACCCGATTACTTTCTTAATTTTCATTAGGCTGATGGCATGACCAGGAGGTAGCGTATGGCTCACATCACGTTGGAGACGACGATCGCGGCACCGATTGGTACGGTCTTCGAGATACTGCGCACACCTGCACGCCGGCCGGAGTGGATGACCAACCTCCATGAGGTCCGCAACGTGACTGGTCACGGGCTACACGATAGTTGGGAATACACCTACACGATGCTGGGGCGGCCGTTCACCGGCAAGATCGCCTTCCGCGAGCTGGAGGTGCCCCGCTACATGAAGCAGCTTGGCGGCATGATTACCGACAAACTGTTCATCGAACGGCAGAACGAGCGCCAGATGCGGACCGCGCTGGAGAACCTCAAACATCTGGTGGAACACGACTACGGAGCGCAGGCACAGGAGCGGGGCGCATAGGGTTGCGCGACATCACCGGCGGCATGGCGAACTGGTGCATCAATGCCCTGGTCACTGGCCGGGGCATTGGTCTGTTCAGTTCAGGGACCACGCTGCTGCCGCGCATGGTTCCGCTTCTGCTCCTCTCGTGTAGAATTCTGCATGGCCTGACGCAATCAGTTCGACGAAGTGGGTTGGGTCCGCAATTTTGTAGTGCCGCATCCGGAACATGAAGCGGTTTAGCGCATGACAATGCGGAAGCCAAAATGGGATACTGCTGGCGAACTTCCCGTGAGCGCCCTTCCCCCAGATTGCCTGTACTCCACCTCACGGGGGTAATGCCATCGCTCGGAGATTGGCAGTGACGGCCTTACCTATCGGCTCAAAACGCACACAACGCGATCAATGCACCAAAAATGATCCCAAAAAGCGCAGCGTGGCGCTGGGCGAGGGGCACCGCCTGCACGACAACAAACAGGAACAACAACCGCAGCCCGATTGGGTTTTTCATCGTGTCCCTTTTCGTTGCTGCGAACCACTGCGGCGTGCATGCGCGCGACGCACCGTGCCAGGCAGACGACGGCCCGTTGCTGCCGACTCGGCCAGGCGGGGCTTCGCCAGCCGCGCCGCTTGAGCCGCCGGGGAGATGCGCTGCACATGCCAGACCAACCCCAGCCACTCTAAGATCATAATCACGTAGGCCGACAGATCGATTTGCCACCAACGCAAACCGTGAACGGCTGAACGCGGGAAGGCATGATGGTTGTTGTGCCAGCCTTCACCCAGCGCCAGTACCCCGACCAGCCACTGATTCGTGCTCCGGTCGCCCGTGTCAAACGGGCGTTGACCAAACGTGTGGCAAATGGAGTTCACGCTAAAGGTAATATGGTGCGATAGGAACATGCGTACCAGCCCACCCCACAGCAACCCACGCCACCCGTCGAGCAAATACGGCACCACAAAGCCCAGGGCTACCCACAACAGAAACGTCCGCTGAAAAAACAGCGCCATCGTATCCTTGAGCAGCCACTTCCCGTAGATTTCCGGCTGCGGGTTGATGCCATCATAGATCCAACCGAAATGCGCGTGAAATAAGCTGTCGCGCGGACTGTGGGGATCGCCATGGAACCAAGCGCCAGCAGACTGAAACGCACCGCTGGATGCGCCTGAAAACTCCGATGGGTCAGCATTCGATGGTAGCCGATGGTGAGGCCAATCCCCGTTAAGAAATAGATCCCCATGAGGATGATCACATCGCGCCAATGGCACCGACCAGCGGCATGAGCGCACCAACCAGCGTCACAATTTGATCCCAACGACTGCTCGTCCGGTTTGTCGCATTCATTATTCGTCTCCCCGAAACACGAGCAGGGCGATGCCGCCCCATCAGGCTACGCTACCGATGCTTTCTTCGCGGAGTTGCTTGATTCCAGGTTCCGCTCCAAATTTGGCACCCGGTCTGCTCGGCAAAGCAACTCAGCGTACTGCTTGAGCATGCGCTCGTACATTTGGTGGTAGAACTCGGGGAGCACCGCGGATCGCCCTTCGTGGAAGGCTCGGAACTGCGAATCGGAACGCAACGCCTGGAGGATTCGTCGATAGCTGTTCATACTCGCGCGCATACTGGCCGTCCGCGCCCAGTGAATGAGCTTGATTCTTCCATGCGACGTGCTCTGGAGGCGTCGTTTCAGCATGGACGGCGAGGAAGCATAGGAGAACAGCTCGATGAGCTTTTCGTAGTAGGTCACCGGATCGTAATGCTTCAAGGTCGTCACAAGGTACGGGGCATAGTAAAAACTGAAGGGCATGGCAGTCAGAATCCGGTTATTGGCCAGGAGATCGTCATACAGCGGCGTACCCCCGAACGGCACCGGGATATTGATCGCGGGCCAGACGAAGGGGGCGCGGTCCATAAACAGCTTCGTCAAGTCAGTTGGGGTATCGCCCATGTCAGTATCTAAACCAAAGATGAAGTTGGCCTGAAGATAGGGTACGTTTTCGGCGAGGAGCTGGAAATGCTCCACGACCCGGTTGACCTTTTCCACCCCGCCTTGCCGCCCCAATCCGGCTTTGTTGGAGTAGTCGGTCCAAGATTCGACGCCCGGCGCCACCAAAACGCAGTTGGTCTCCTTCAGTCGTGTAACCCGTTCCCCGCGCAGTACCGTCAGCGAACTCTCCATCATATACGGGACGCGCGTGTCCGGCGGCATCGCCTCCAGCACCGCGAACACCTGGTCGAACTTGACGGCAAAGTTGGGATCGTGGAACACGATCATGGTGCCGGGCAGATGCTGCGTGAGATAGCGCAGATCGGCGGCAAGCCGGTCGCGAGACAGCGTTCGGTAGGGGGTATTCCAATCAATACAGAAGTTGCACTGATAGGGACATCCCATGCTCGCCAGCATGGGGATGGTGGAGAGCGCGAGGGGCCACTTGCCCCAGAAAAAGGCCGAGGCGCGGATCTCCGGCATGCGTTCTTCGACCGTGGGCACGTCATCGAACGGCTGGGCGCTCGAGATCAGGGAACCCGGATCGAAGTGGCCGGCCAGGATATCGGCGATGAGGCTCTGGTCACATTCCTGCACAACCAGATCGAAAAAGCGGAGGCAGTCCACCGGGAAGGCTTTGGCATGTGGCCCACCAATGACCGTGCGGGTCCCCGCCTTGCGATACAGCACCCCGAGGGCGTAGGCGATGGGGCTGACCTGTGTATAGCACGAGATGAAGATAACATCCAGATCGGGCGGGAGCAGCCGGTGCGCATCACCGACTCCATAATAGGCGGCGTAGAAGGTTGTGTGACCCAAGCGGCGACACCACACGGCGATCGCCTGCGGCGTAATGCTGGCAAATTGTTTGGTCAAGAGCAGGTGATAGAATGTATCCGCGGGATGGCGCGACGGCAGCGCCAGAATGTCGAGGATTCCTACGCGCATCGGTTCAGCTCCTCCTGAAGGTGGTGAAGGCGGCATCCACGTTACCTGGGAAGCGCTGCACCGTCCGCCGGATCGCGCGCAACGGATCCAAAAAAGGTCCGTTTGCAGGTACAGAGCATCTGCGCTAGCACCTATGCCCGGGAGGTGTTCTCAAATCCCAGGTGTAATTTATAGGTACCATACTATCATAGCACGTCTTAGAGGGGGGCAATCAGAGATGCGGCAAAACGAGCATATCACCGTAATTCTTAACTTTCCTTATCAAGTTTTTATACAATTTTTGTTACCTAATAGTTCCTATGGTAAGGGAGGAGATACAAAAATTATTGAAATAGTTGATATAGAAAATCAAGAATTCGAAGAGCAGAACGGTGATGTCAGATAAGTAACGGCCCCTACTTGGCCGCGGTGCAGTTGGATGCGTCCTTCAAAAGCATCATGGCTCTCTGACTCGCGTCGGTAAACTTAATATATTCCATCATATTTATCAACAATCTTTGCATCTTTTTACGCTTCATGCAGTGCGCGACGGTCAACCCCTTGCCATTGCTGGCACGACGATTGACGATACTCACCGAGTATACCTTTAGAAGCCGCTGAGAATCGCAGGAGAGGGTGCAGAATGACGTCACCGATTAACAGGCTTTCCTGCAACGGATCTCCTTCTACAAGGGATTTGGCGGGCTCGCGAGCCCACGGCTTCCCCTGGCAGGCGCACTCATACACTGTGCCGGAGTTAGACAATTGTTCTCCTGCTGAGGACCGCTCATCGGCCACGCTACAAGGTGGAACGTACTACCAGTTGTAATCCTAAAGACAGTTTGAACTTGCTCCGGTTCCGCATCGTCCTACAAAGAGATGCAATGCTCCCTTGTAAGCGGGTGATTGTGCGGCGGGTGGTGGTTGGATCAGAGAGACCAGCTCAGCCGACGTTTGATTCAACCCATTGGAATCCATCACATAGATTCCCAGCTTGCCGTCACGACGCGAGGCGAACGCAATTCCACCGACCGTCCGGCGACCATGCCGGCGAGAGGTCGTCGACCGCGTTGAGCGTCTGCCGCGGATGCGTTCTTTCGCCACAACCGATCACGCCGCCCCATCGGCTGCTCCGGCCCCGGTCGTCGCGCGGCTCCAAGCCAACCTGGCCGCGGTGCGCACGCCTTTGCGCGTCTGCTCTCGATCATCATGACATGGGAGCGCCAGGGCAAGGACTTCTTTACGACCGCGCATCAAGCCCTCGTCGATGCCTGCGCACAAAACTAAAGAGGTACATTCGGCTCAAAGTTATGCAGCTTACCGTGAGTATGAAGAAGAACATATTTGGAACTGCGGAACTTGGGTTGGTAAACATCAGACTGTTGCGGTCAGTGTTGGATATTAGCTAAAAATTGCTCTGTTGCAAGGATGGTTCTTGTAGGGGCGACCCGCTGGGTCGCCCCTACCGAGTCGGCGATGTGTTTGCAACAGAGCAGCTAAAAGCTGCTATACTGGGAGGATAGAAAATCTATCGCAGAAGTTAGTCTGACTATGTCCCCCAAGAAGCATGATGAAGCTCCGACTCCGCCGCCATTGCCGGCCCAAAGTCCGGTGTTGGTCTATGGGTCGATCCAGTTCGACATGCCTTCAGTGATCAGCGGCAGAACCTATCGCATTTTCGTGTTCAAGCCCGCTGACCCGCGGCTACGCCATCGACAACCCTATGAAGTTCATCGGTCTGCGGACCCGCGATTTGACACCGCCGACGCCCCTTTCCGGCATCAGGCAAAATCCCGGTCAGCCGCCCGTCAAGCTCGAGGACTATGGCGGTTCCGAGAACTTCTATCGCTTCCTGATCGAGGAGCTGCGGCCGGCGATCGCCTACGCCTATTCCGTCAACGCCGACGACCAAACCCTCTACGGTCATTCGTGGGGTGGCCTGTTCACCCTAAATGTCCTCTTCAACCACCCGGGATCGTTCCGCAACTTCGTTGCCTCCAGCCCATCGATCTGGTGGAACAAGCGCTCTGTGCTCAACGACGAGCCGAGCTTTGCGCGCCAAGTCCAGGCTGGAGAGGCCGCGCCCCGAGTGCTGATCTTGGTCGGCTCCAAGGAGCAAGATGTGCCAGATACGCTTCTGCCGAGCATGACCCGCGCACAGATGGAAAAGATGATGAGCGAGTCCCGCATGGTGGACAACGCTCGCGAGTTGGCCGCGCGGCTACAGCAGATCAAAGGGGAATCCGGATATTTGGTCCGTTTCCACGCCTTCGAGGACGAGGATCACCTCACAGCCCTCTCCGCGTCCATCGGCCGAGCGCTGGCGTTCGCGCTCAGGCCCTAACATAGATAAAATTAAGAATAATGAGGCACGGATTAATGAAGCTCCATTACTGCCTCGCGGATACGGCCAAACCCGGATGAGTTCTCCCCATTTTCGGGTCATGTTGGCCATGTATCGCTTTTTGTCGTAGGCAAATAGAGTCTGGACAAGCTGGAAACGTGTGCTATCATGGCTAACGATGAACAAACGAATCCATTTCCCGCTCACCACGGCCCAGCAGCGCCGCCTGCTCTTCGAGACCTGGGAAGCGACCGGCGATGTCTTTCTGGCCTGCCGCACCGCCCACGTCGGGCGCAGCACCTTCTACGTCTGGAAGCCCCGCTTCGACGCCGGCGGCTACGCTGCCCTGGACCAGTTTGCCAGTCGCGCGCCCAAACGCATCCGGCGCGTCGCCGACCCGATCGCTCAGCAGGTCAGTGCGTTGCGCCAGCAGCATCCCGACTGGGGCAAGCAGCGCTTGGCCGACGAACTGGCCAAAGTCAACGGCTGGCGGCCCCTGATCAGTCCCAACACCGTCAAGCGCATCCTCCACGACGCCGGCTTGTGGACCAGCGAGTCCCCTGGCCAAAAAGGGGGCTAACCTTTCCCGTTCGTACGGCAGAAGAACCCGGCCAGACCCGCAACGCCGATCGCTGCTTCGGGCCCGCCACCCATCCGGCCAAACGCCACCTGCCGGCCGTGCGCGGCTCCGCGGGCCGGCTTCTCGTCGCCCCCGCCCCTACCGACCCCGCGCCCACACAT
>WNGB01020591.1_pt1 | contig 14243 bp, 13 predicted proteins | sample 5400681 | NCBI WGS metagenome assembly WNGB01 (sample SAMN13153367, study PRJNA577476) | soil metagenome | isolation source: 115 cm soil or saprolite under grassland replicate 2 | place: USA:California | collected 2016-06-15 | reverse complement strand
AACACCCGCTCGCGTGTTTCAGGAGTGATTCCCGGCTTTTCATTGATGACAGCCGAAATGGTCTGCACCGAAACACCCACTTGCTGGGCTACATCTTTCATCGTTGGATTCTTGGGTTTGTTAGCTGTCATATTGCTACTCATCTTTTAGCACCAATCATAAATATTCAAAAAAAGGAACACACATTCCCAAATTAGCTACTTTCCGTACTTATCAATGATCTGGTTCAACCGGTTTCGATAATATTGGAAGCCTTCCCAGGTCACTTCCGGCGGAATAAAATGGTCACCGAAGGGAATATAACCACCGGTCTTAAGCACCTCTTCGACCGGTTCCAGGAAGGCGTCGATCGCTTCCTTGCCTAGGCCGATCTTGGATTTGGGAATACCGCCCATCATTTGAAGTTGGGGGAAGGTTTTGCGGACCTTGACGATATCCATTCCACAAGCAGTTTCGAACGGATACATTCCGGTGGCGCCACCTTCCAGAAAGAGCGGGATCAGGTCCCAGCAATACCCATCGGTATCCACCAGGATGTTTTTCACCCCTTTTCCTTTTAAAAAGTCGGTGAAGCGCTTGTAATAGGGCAACATAAACTCACGAACTACTTTGAGGGAAATCATCGAGCCGCTGCCATATGAAATATCCTCCCAGATGTGAACCAGGTCCACATCTGTGTAGGAAAACACCTCTTCGTACAGGCAAATCCAAAGGTTCGTGAAGGTATTGACGATGTCATGGATCAGCTCGGGATCATCAATGTAGCTGTAGAAGAGAGTCTCGTAACCCATCAAGTTGGCCATGATGCCGAAAAACCCGTGAGGGTAGCCCATCAATGCGAGCGGGTAATCGCGGTTGCGATATTCTTTCACAAGCTCGCTCCAGTTGGCTGGAAGGCGGTTTTTGATATCGTCCAGTTTGAGGCGCTCATCCTTCAACTTTTGCCAGGTTTTCCAATCCTTGACTGGATATGTCTCGCCCGAGGGCATGGTAGCGGTCTCTTTCAGGAAGCGCCGCGTGACCCCATCCACATCGCTGTAGATCATTTGCTTTTCATCCTCAAAGATGACCTGCACATCGAACATGGGGTAAAAAATATGATTTACCGGGATCATCACGTTCGGGTAGTCCATTCCGAAGAATGAGCGCACATCGTGATCAATGGGAAAACTCTGGGTAGGCCAGTAGAGCCCTCCACCCATCACCGCAATTCCCTTCGGTAGCTTAGTTCCCTTGATCGACTTCCATGCGATATTGTAGAGTCCATCGGTGGCGTTGTGCCCCTTTTCCAGGATCTCAGGGTAGCGGCGCATGGGCAAGCCGCTTTCGTACCACTTGTCCAGCACTTCGCCCCAATATCCAAACTCCCATTTGACGGAGTGAACGCTGGTGTTGAAAGCCATAACTTCCAGGAATCTTTCTCGTAAGTTCATATTTTCCTTTCCTTTAGTTAGAACCAGTTGTCACTTGAGGCTCGAGGGTTACTTCGTTAGTTGTGCGGAACATGCTCCGCACAACTAACGGCATTTCACACTTGTCTAAGACACGTTACTAACGACGCTGCTCCTAACGTACCGTGCCAACTAAGGCTTTGACGGTAGCGACGTTCGTTTTATCAACTAATCCCATGCCACCCGTTGCCATATCGGAGGGATAGAGGCCATACTTGAAATACAATGCGAGTTGAGCAATGGCATAGAAACCTTGTGAGTAAGGTTGCTGATCAACCGTGGCGGTAATGGTGCCATTCTCAAGTCCGGCAATAATATCCTGAGTTAGGTCAAACCCACCCAACGGCATATTCATCTCGGCTTCTTCAACCGCTTTGGGAGCCACCGTCAGCGGCACTGACCCCAAGCCAATGATAGCCTTCGTCTCGGGGTGCCCTACCAAGTACTGTACCATCTTGGTCTGTGCGTCAGCCAGATTGAAACCTACACCGAGCAATTCGGACTTGGCGCCGACTTCGTCCAATGCTTGTTTGACGCCAGCATAGCGTAGCGTCGCATACACTGCTTCGGGAGCCTCGACAGGTGTAAGAACAAGATCGCCTGACTTAATGCCGTGATCCTTGATCATACGTTGTGCAATCAGGTAACCCGTTTCTACGAAGTTTTGCCCCATGAAAGCCATCCGACAATTACCCTTGGCTCCCTGTGAGTCATCAACGTTGAACGATACTACTGCCACGCCCGCCTTCATCGCCTTGCAAACGTTATCATCAAAGGCATTATCATCGGGAATAGATACTGCCAGACCATCGACCTTGTTGGCGATCGCTGTTTCAATCTGGTTGTTCTGCTTCACCGGGTCGCCGTCGCTATATTGGACATCCAGGTCAAGCCCGAACTGCTTGGCAGCGTCTTGCGCGCCTTGCACGACCGGGATAAAGAATTCCACACTTTGTCCCGCGTAGATGATCATGGTGACTTTCTTCCCCAGTTGCTCAACAGCCGGCTGTGCTGCAGGTTGTTGTGTGGCCGCTGGTGCGGCGCTAGCGCATGCGCTCAGAATCAAGGTTGCTGCAATTACCAGATTTACTAGGCACATTTTTTTGAACATGTGACATCTCCTCTGAAATTTTGATAGTTTGATTGGATTTTGATCGGGATAGTGAAAGGATAGTAGCTTCGTGGGTGCTCACACCTCCTTATGCTCTAATCACATGTTTAGTTAACTGATCGATCGTCGTTTCGCCTTTTAGAAGATCGAGCGTCTTTTGACCGTGACTCATAACCACAAATCGATCGCAGACTTGATATGCATGATAAAGGTTGTGCGTGACCAGCACACTGGATACGCCATCTGCCTTTACTTGGCGGATATATTCAAGCAAAGCTTCGGTGGCTCGCACAGACAGAGCGCTAGTTGGTTCATCCAGAAGTAGCAGATTCCGCTTAAAATACACTGCTCGAGCTATTGCTACTGCTTGCTTTTGCCCTCCCGAGAGGTCGCCGACCAATTTATCTGGGGACTCGATGCCGCCAATCTGGACAGCGCTTTCCAGCACGTCCGTTGCAATGCTCCGCATCTCTTGGTGCTTCATCAGGCCAAAGCGGTTGGTCAGTTCGCGCCCCATGAAGATGTTACGAGTAATTGACATGGTATCAACGAGGGCGGTATCCTGGTAAATCGTTTCAATCCCAAGTTGCTCGGACTCACGCCGCGTTCTGAGTTGGATTTCCTTACCTTTCCAAAAGATCTGGCCTTGATCCACCGGGACAATTCCAGACATAATTTTGATAAGTGTTGATTTACCCGCCCCATTGTCTCCCAGCAACCCAACGATCTCGCTTTCTGCAATCCTAAAATTTAGGTTGCTCAAAGCCTGCACTGGACCGTAGCCTTTGTAAATGCGCCGCATTTCCAACATGGGGGTCGAATTAGAATTCGAACTTTGTGTTGTCATGATCGCCCTACTTCTTTTGCTGACGGATAGCTTCGTTGAAGACCGCTGCACCGACGATTAAAACTCCAACAAAGACATCGAGGTAAAACCCAGGAGCACGCATCAAAAGCAGCACATCCTGGATGGTGTAGATTAGGGCGGCCCCCAAGAAAATCCCTAGGATTGTTCCGCGTCCGCCAGTGAGCGACAGACCACCAATCACGCAGGCCGCGATAGCTTGCAACTCCAGGCCTGTGCCCTGGCCAGGTTGGATACTTCCCACTCGCGCGGCTGCCAGGAGACCTGCAAATGCCGCACAAAACCCAGCTATGCTGAAGGCGAGCAGTTTCACTCGATTTGGATTAATCCCGATAGCGGTGGCAGCCTCTTTATTGCCGCCTACAGCAAAGAAATGATTTCCAATTTTGTGATGATGCAAAATGATCCAAAAAAGAAACGACAATGCCAAAAACCAGATAAAGGCGGCCTGTAGTACATTGATGCTACCTGCGGTTAGTTTGGTAAAGGACTCAGCAGGATAGAAACGGATTGCTGATGCGCCATTGTAAAACAGCGTCGCGCCCCGCCAGAATAACATTGTTCCGAGGGTTGCAATGAAGGACGGGATCTTGTACCGGACAGTTATAAAACCGTTGAGGAGGCCGATAATAGCTCCCAAGGCTAATGCCAGGGGAGCAGCTATGAAAGCTGTCATTCCACCTGCCACCATAGTGGCCATCACGATCCCAGTAAAGGTGTAGGTCGAGCCGACCGAAAGATCAAACTCGCCCGCAATCATCAACACGCCAACACCCAGTGCGATAATACCTAGAACTGGAATGGCTCTTAATTGAACGGATATATTCGTTGGGCTTAGATATCGGAACTCTTGGGGGAATAATAATGAAGCGATCACTGCGAGGATCTGCACCAACGCGACTAATATCAAAACATTGACTGCAGATTCCTTATTGCGCTGCAAATACTGTCTGATATTCAATTTATCTGCCTTTCTCGCGCGTGAAATTATGCTCAAAACAGTTTTATCGTTCATGTGAACGTTCATATTATCGTTCATATAATAGCAAAAGATTTGAAAAGAGTCAAGAGGTTTTTGCTGGTAATTACCAACGAGTCAGAAAATCGTTGATCTGCATACCGATTTGATCTAGATTTTTACCTTGAATATCGTAGTCAAGAGATTGCTCTGCCTAAATGTAGTTGTTCAAATCGGCTCACATCCCGACAAATCTGCGCGCCAATTTCAGCCTGTCCTGCCTGTCGCGGCCGCTAGGCCACGGGACGGACAGTCCAGGGGATATGATGATAAGGACGCACCGATAAATTGAGTTGTGTCGTCGCCGCCTGTACCGCTTCGCTATAGATCTCCCACTTATTTTCCTAGACAGCGATTATCACCGGTTGAAGATGAAAAAGATGCCTTGATACACAATAAACGCCACTATGCCTACTAAAATTGCGGGACCGCGCTTGATTCGTTGTGCAGCTCCGACTCCCTTGGTAAACAGCACAAAAAGCATAATTAGACCGATTGAATAGAGCGTCAAAAGGATGGTACGCCAGATAGTGGGTGAATTCAGCGCCAGTTCATACCACCTTAGATCAAGAATACCAATGGCTCCCAAGAAACTGTCGGTAAAATCATGTAAGAGTGCAAATAGGGTAGCTATGGTGATCCCGAAACCGAACGCGCTTAGCGTATCTTCAAAACCACCTTTTCCTGCGAATAGACGACTCAAGAGGTGAGCAACCCCCGCTGCCAGAATCCAACAGCCAAACATGCTTGGAGCCAGAATGAACTGATTGTAGTAATAATATGCATCCTTAGGAATTGCCAGCCAGGGCGTGAGTGATGAAGGCGCACCACCGCCAATGGACAGAAAGATATATACAAAAGTATATAGAGGGCATTGATCGAAATCGCGAGTAATCCAAATTTAAGCCGGCGATTATCGGTCACGAGGATATCGAACGTCCGGCGAGGCCGGAAAAGCGTACCGAAGAAATAGTCTTTGAATGAATACATTTTAGGTGATGCTGCGTTGTTTATAAATCTCCTATTTATGCCCACGGATTGTTGAAAGCAACCATGCGAGTAACCCGAGTAGAACCACTGTAAGTATTCCAATCGGAACGACCACACCCCATGCGGCTGTTTCCCCGCGCGCCGACTGAACGATGGGTGTGATTAGAATTGGTATACCGGTCAACACCAGGAACACGATGAATGCTGGTGCCAGTGTATATGCAAGTGGCTTTCTTTTGAGGAGCATAACGCCAGTGGCGATGACCGCTGGCAGAAAGAATCCTAGATCAAGGATATGAATAGGGTTTGTTGGCAGAGCCATGTCGATTACACTTCGGGGTGTGGCGTCGGAAAGAAGCGCAGGCACATCTTCAGAAAGCCAGAGCAGACCAAAAAGAACTGCTGTGACAATCAGAAACCATGCAACAACGGTGATGGCGCCGTGATACCACCGATCAGCGCATAAAGACTAAGGCCAAACACTGCAACCCACAACAAGAAAAGTGGCCCGAATGGTACCGAAAAGGTATATATTACGTAGTTGTAGACTGTGAACGTCACGACGCCTAACCACAGCAGATAGGCTCGCAAAGAACCGAGTAAAGCTAGTGTGGTAAGGATCAGCCACAGCGGCGAGATGACCGTCAAGTTGGCTATATCTTGGGCAAGTGCCTGCGGCAAAAAGGCGGGCGTGAGGCCAGCATAGATGCTATTTACAGTCAGCGCAATTATGTTGCCAGCTACGGCCAATAGGGCTGCCACCATTGAGAGCCATAACCAGACTGCGACACTGCGGGAAAGATCCTGGAGTTCGTCTGAATTTGTAATTTTTTGTGTTGCCATTGTCATCCTCTCTTTCGCCTGACTACTCTTAAAAGGCTATTGTGCAAAATTAGGCTGTTATACGGCAAAGGATTAAAAGCAGGTTCCCGGTTCCCTGCGGAAATAATATATCAAATTCCCCGCCTATTTCAGTGTCATTTGTCATAAGAAGTTAGGTCAAGTTGACAAGCCTACCCATTTTCGCAAGTTCGATAAGTGGACAGGATCACTAAAAGCATCTCTTTGTGGATTAGCAATGTGTTGCCCACGCCTGGTTGCCCTTTTATCTAAATGAAGGGCTAACGTGTCCTCTCACACTTATTTCTGCTCCGGCCGGGTTTGGTAAGACCACTTTGCTAGGTGAATAATCTACCCAGGAGACTTTGATCTGGATGTCAAGACGGTCAAGCAACGGCCTGGAACTACGTTTGTGGTCTTTAATCGCCTTAGCTTCTGCTCACATTAAATACAAAAGGGCACTTTCGTACCCTTTTATCTCTTCTTTCCCTTCTCCAACTTTGTTCAAAAAGCCAAAATTGAGGAAATCCAATCCAAAAACTTTAAAACAGATATCAGAATGTTACAATAATCATTGTTAATATTTTATTTTCTGGCTAATTAAGACTGCTATGGTCGATAAGAACGCTCACCAGATGCCAGGTGAAGCTCGCCAACATATAAACCGTCGGAAGTCTTCCAAGATGGGAAATGTTCCCAAGATTTAGGTTCGTGACCGATAATAATACGGTCAATATTGCCATTTACCATTTCCATCATTTTATCTAACGCCATGGTCATATTAACTAAGTTACCCACACCGAATCCGACTGGCAAATAGACGCCACTGTTGTTTACTCCCAGTAGATTTTCATAAGCGTAGCAATTGTCTCCAGCCACTACCCAACGATCATTTTTCTCATCAGAAACATTATTATCGATCACGATCAATTGTGAACCAAAAGTATGGCTATCATAGACTGGAAGTAGACTCACTCCTGGGATAACGTTTTCGACCATCCCGTCTACTAATGTCAGTCGGCGTTTGGCACCTAACGAAATCGCATTGGTCACATCTTGTGGATTGGTAGCAGCCGATATGAAGCTGAATTTACTAGGTAATGAAAGCGCCCAAACCCAGTCGTTAATTTCTTTTTTCTGCAAATAAAAATGCGCATTGGGGAAACACATGATACTCCCCATATGATCAAAATGTGCATGCGTTAGCAAAACCGTATCGATATCCTCTGGCTTAAGTCCAATTTTAGCAAGCACTTTTTCAGGTGGCTGCCAGTCCACTACTCCAAACTTGTCGGCCAGTTCACGCCCATAATCTGCATAGTCATAGCCAACATCTACCATAACAATATGGTCCTTACTCTTTAGTACCAGGTACGTAAAGGTCAACAACCGTTCACCCTGATTATGTTGGGTGTAAATAATGCTGGAAATAGCCTGAGTAGGGCAGTGAGCATATTCAAGCATCCAAATCGAATATTCAGCCATAAACTAGTCCTTTCAAGATGATCATCTTACCCAAAATCAACGCTTGGAAAGCCGTCGGGCAACCGTGCTAAGGCCTACCGCAAAGATGAGTATGGCTCCGCGGAAAACGTACTGGTAAAACGTAGGCACGCCAAAAAGAGCCATTCCGTTAAACCCAATTTGTATAATTACCACACCGATAAAAGTGCCCAGAACGTGGAATTCACCGTCCTTAAGTGTAGCTGATCCAAGGAAAACAGCCGCAAAAGAGGCTATCAAATATCCATCAGCAGCAGATGTAGTACCAGAACCAATCAGCGAAGCCAGCAAGATACCGGTCAATGCGGCGCAGGCGCCAGCGATAATAAATGCAAGGCTCTTGATATTGTCAACCCGAATCCCAGAAAGACGCGCCGCTTCGATGTTGCCTCCGGTCGCTTGGATTTGCTGACCCCATTCCATGTGGTTTAAAAGTAGCCAAAGGATTAATAACACAACCAGCATGATAACGATGTCGTTCGGAATTCCCAGAAAACGTCCCAGGGCGATATTCTTAAATGATTCTGGCACACCCGATGCAATTGGGACACCCTGTGAGTAAGCAAAGTTGAGGCCGACGACAACAGATCCTGTGCCGAGCGTAGCAATCACCGAATTTACTCGCAACTTCGTCACCAAAAGGCTGTTGATGTAGCCGATCAGCCCGCCTACCCCAATAACCACAGCAATAGCGACCCCGACAGGCAGGTTTTGCTCCACAATTAAACCAGTGACTAATACACCGGCAAGCGAAGCATTAAAACCAATGCTGAGATCCATTTCGCCAACGACCAAGGCCAATGTCAGGCCACCCGAAATAATTGCTGTCAGAGACGCCTGATTGACGATATTAACAAGGTTAGTGACCGATGGAAAGGATTTCGGCGCAGCAATACTGAAGGACACCAACATTATAAACATGCCGATTAAGGTGCCATACTTAGCCACAAATCCTAATGTTTTGCTGATCTTTACACCAGATGGACGGACGACTTTACCTTTGTCAGGAGTGTTGGGTACGATAATCTCATTATTCATGTACGTCACCATTTTCACTGATAGTATTTTGATAACTAGTGTGGATGATTGCTTCTTTGGTAATATTCTGGCCAATCAATTCGCCAACAATTCTGCCTTCTGCCATTACCAGGACCCGATCACATAGGCCAGGCAATTCTTCGACTTCAGAAGAAATGACAATCACGGCCACTCCTTTAGCACCAAGCTCCCGAATAATCTTATGGATTTCTGCCCGTGCACCAACATCCACGCCGCGGGATGGCTCATCAAGAATAAGTACTTTTAAATCACGGGTCAACCACTTCCCAATAACAATTTTCTGCTGATTACCTCCGCTTAAATCACCCACTCGCGTTTCAACTGAAGGGGTCTTTATATGCAGTCGATCAGAAATACTTCGAGCAGTATTGGCTGCTTTACGATGATTGAGCAACGGGATTAAAGGTGTCATCCGTAGATATCTAAAAGTAGGAAGATTAATATTGAAGCTGACGGACTTATCTAGAATCAAACCCTGACGACGTCGTTCTTCCGGGACAAATCCAATCCCACTCGCAACAGCCTTATCCGGACTCTCTGGATTCCACAAAACCTTTTCGAGATAAATCTCGCCCTTATCAGGTGTATCTGCGCCAAACAGTAATTGTGCTAGCTCAGTGCGTCCAGAGCCGACAAGTCCGCCTAACCCCAGCACCTCACCGCGATACAGAGAAAACGACACGTCTTTTACCCGCTGTCCTCGCGAAAGACCGCGTGTCTCTAGCACAACCCGTTCTGAAGAAATGGAAGCGGCTTCCGAAGAGCCATTGATCTCTACATTTCTTCCAGCAATCGCATAAACCAAAGCTTGCTTATTAGTTTCTCTTACATTTGTATTTAATATGGTCTGGCCATCCTTGAAAACCGTGATGTCGTTGCATAGATCAAGGATTTCATCGAGACGATGAGAAACATATAGGATACCAATACCATCTGCAGCAAGTTCACGGATGATTTGGAACAGGCGCCGTGTTTCTCCCTCGGAAAGAGAGGCAGTCGGTTCGTCCATAGCGATCAGCCGGGCGCGGCGGACTAAAGCCCGGCCGATCGATACCAACCACTGTTCAGCCACACTCAATTCACCGACGGGCACATCCAGCGGGAAGGTGATACCCACCCGTTCAGCAGCTACGATCACTTCCCGCTGAACTGCACGCCAATTAATCAAACCTAAGGTAGTTGCCTTGGGCAAACCGAGGGCCATATTTTGCATTACGTTGAATTTGGGTACAAGGTTAAGTTCTTGGTGTATGAAACTTAAACCAAGGTGCGTAGCCTGCTGAGGGTTAGCTATCACAACCGGCTGTTTATCCAGGAAGATAGTGCCCCCATCCGGATTGGTAACGCCTGCTAAGATACGAATAAGTGTCGATTTACCGGCGCCATTGGCCCCAACCAACCCGTGCACCTGTCCAGCAAGTATCCGTAAATCAACTCCTTTAAGAGCCTGAACTCCGCCAAAATGTTTCCGCAGTCCATTTACTTCCAGAAATGGTTCTCCCATCGGCTCGTTTCTTTCGATACTTTCCTTGTAGGAGGTGATTTGGGATGCGACTAACATTGTAAGCTAACCTCTGATCAAATTCAACCTGCGATTCCAATAACAATGATAAATGAGATAGATGCTCACTGACTTCTTACTTAGTACCCGCCGCATCTGGATGATCCTTAAGGAATTGTGCGATGGTCTGAGCGTTGACAACCACTACCGGGACTTCGACTGCCTTTGGTGCCCAACTTGTACCGGCCTTGATAGCTTCGTTGATAGTGTCGACCATCACCCGGCCTTCCTCTTCGACGCTTGCCCATGCAGTAGCGGTCATCCAACCTTCTTGTACGGCCACAATTGCATCGACATTACCATTCTGTCCATATACCTTCACATCGCTGCGGTTCTGCTGCTTCAAAGTTGAAATGGCGCCCAAAGCAGGGTCATCCCAACAACCCCAGACTGCCAGCGGCTCTGAACCTTGAGGATGGGCTGCCAGCCAGGCAGCGGCAAAGCTTGCTCCAGCTTCCAGATAACCTGGAATCGGCACTTCGTTCTTGGTAACCTTGATGTCTGGGTTCTGTGCTACGATTTTGTCAAAAACTTCTTCACGTTCACGGCAGACTTGACCAGTGTGATAGGTAAGAGCCAATACCGACCCTTTGCCGCCCAAATCTTTGACCATCTGTTCAACAATTGGCTGAGCCTGAATACCGCCCGTGCCATTCGTGGCTACGATACCATCGCCAAGACCACCACCCCAGGTTCCCACTGGTATGTTGGCCGATTTGGTAGCTTGCAATCCGGCGCCAAGGGAAGAAACCGGGAAAACCAGATCAATGATCGCGCTGGCGCCAGACTGGGTCAAGTTTTGGAAAGCAGCATTGGCTTCGTCGGCATTGCCATGTGCATCCACAACGTTGACTTCCCAGCCAAGTTTAGTAGCAGCTTCCTTAGCGCCATTGATAAAGCGGGCGTTAGAGGAGTCAGAGACGGTAATCGAGACAATCCCGAGCGTAAACTTTTGGGCCGGAGCGCTAGTCGCACTGGCCGCAGGGCTTCCACAGGCCGCAAGAACGAGTGAAATTGCGGTCAGGATTGTTAGAAAGGCGAATTTCTTATTCATTTATATTCTCTCCTAGTAGAGTAGATCGAAAAGAGATGACCGAAAGAACCTAAGAGTAGGTTACAACTAATATCCTTTTGTAGAGCTATTAAAATTTGTCTTTTTAGTCTCGTAAACCCCGCCTCCTTGATTGATTGATTTTTTCATAAAATCTCCAGATCTGGCATCAATATGTGACCTTGTTAATGTAAACGATTTCATAATATTTGTCAATAGTAGATTCGAAAATTGATCAATTTCCTGTTGCACTATTCAGCAATATGTTAATTTTGTGATTAAATAGTGCATAAAAGGCAAATTATCCCCTTAAATCGGCTTTTTAAGTTTAGTAGTACTCCTAGTAAAGAATATTCAAGTCCTGCAGCGGTTGACAAACTTGCGTAAATAGAGCATAATCTGTAATGGATTACATAATATCCTTAGATATTAGACGATTTGGACGACTCTGTGAAAAACAAACCTAACTCCCCAAGTGTAACTATTCAGGAAGTCGCGAAAAAAGCAGGCGTTTCAACAGCCACCGTCTCCCGAGTACTTAACGATAGCGACTTGGTCTCCGCTGAATTAAAAAGCCGGGTGCGACAAACCATAGAAGAACTGGGCTACTATCCCAATCGCAACGCTCGACATTTGCGTTCCGGACGGGTTCGTAAAGTAGGTGTACTTTTCGCCGATATCAGCAACCCCTTTTTTACTAGCGTGCTTGCTGGGATCGAAGCGACACTGCAACAGGCTGATAATATCCTGATACTCGGCAACTCCAATGAAGATCCCCATATCGAACAACTTCATCTAAATGCTTTTTTGGAGGAAGGTGTTGCCGGAATTATTTTGGCTGCCACATCCCCTTCTAAAAGTCGCTATCAGGACGTTCTGCAGGCTGGTATCCCGATGTTGACTATCGACCGCGTAGTCGAAGGTTTGAAGATCGACTCTGTCACCATCAATAACGTTGATGCCGCATATCAGGCAACTACTCACCTAATTAACCTGGGACATACTGATGTAGCTTTCATCGGCGGCCCTGAACAAATGTCTACGTCCCGATCCCGCCAAATGGGTTATTTACAGGCAATGAAGGATGCTGGAAATCTTCATCCTAGAATCGAAATCGGTAATTTCCGCCATGACGGAGGATACCAGGCCATGCAAGCATTGTTTGATTCGCCAACTTATCCATCCGCATTAGTGGTTGCGAACAATTTGATGACCCTAGGAGCTTTACAGAGTATTCGCGAGCATCAGCTTGTCATTCCAAAGGATATCGCTCTGGTTGGATTTGATGATGTGCTATGGGTTACTGCTACTCAGCCTCCGCTGACGATGATTGCACAGCCAACATTTGAAATGGGCAGGATCGCTGCTCGGCTTCTGCTCGATCGTATTCAAATGCCGGATATCCCAATACAGCGGATTAATTTGGAAACTCAGTTGATCATTCGCAATTCTTGTGGTTATCCATTGGGTAATGCCACGTCAATCAGTATTGATACCCCGATCCGGTTTCATTAATCAGTATTCTCTTGGGTCCCTTGGTCGAGCTATTTGCATTCTTCTATAAATAGACCTTTTGCAAAAGCCAGTGAAGGTTGAGTTCCAGGTTGTAGATCGCAGCAATCCAATTGAAACGCAGGCGAGAAAATCGCGCTGCTTCGCTCACATGTTATGTGCATAACATTGTATTGATTAGGTGTATAATCCAAGTGCGTATAACAACAACACAGGACGCGATGAATCTAAAGCTGCCTTAGGCAATAACGATAATATTGTGTCCCTCCCCCTCCATTCCATTTTTTTCGCCTTTGCGACATGTACAAGATCAGCGCTCTTAATTGGCTTTTAGATTCGCGATTGTGTGTACTAGTTTTATGATTCAATGAAACGCGCGCCGAGAAACTAAGTTGAGTCATGCACAGCACGATGTCGCCGACCGTATTAGGTAGGCTTTGGCTCTTCGACATGTTCAGTGCGCTCCAAACTGTTGCCCGCTGTAACTAACGGGCGATATTATTTGTGCTAAGACACCTTTTACTGTTATGAGTCTACAGTCACAGAACATGTCTGAGTTGATTCTCAAGACGCAGGGGCTGGCAAAGTCTTTCTTGGGCTTGCAAGCCTTACAAGATTTCACCATCGCTGTCAATGCAAACGAAATCCTAGGTCTGATCGGCCCAAATGGTGCCGGGAAGACCACATGCTTTAACCTGCTGACCGGCTTTTTAGTCCCAACGGCTGGCCGGATTCATTTTAAAGGCGGGGACATCACAGGTTGGCCTCCGGCGAAGATCGCCCGGTTGGGCCTAGCTCGAACCTTCCAGAATATCCGCGTCTTCAACTCTTTGTCTGTGCTGGAGAACGTAATGGCAGCAGCACAATTGCGGACGCACTTTTCTTTGGGGGAATTATTCCTCAGCACGCCGGGCTTCCGCCGCAAAGAAGTCCAGGTAACAGAGCGCGCCTACGAACTTCTCGACCTACTCGGTCTGAGTGAATATGCCAACCGGGCTGCGGCGAGTTTGCCATATGCACATCAGCGTCGTTTGGAGATAGCGCGCGCCTTAGCCACCGAGCCACAGTTACTTCTACTGGACGAACCCGCGGCCGGCATGAATCCCGCCGAGAGCGACAGTTTGCATCAACTTATTCTGGATTTGCGCGCGCGCTTCCAGTTGACGATTTTGCTGGTCGAGCATGATATGCGACTGGTGATGAATCTGTGTGAGCGCATCATTGTATTGAACTATGGGAAGATCATCGCAGAAGGCAGGCCAGAGACCGTGCGAGCAGACCC
>WNGB01020616.1_pt1 | contig 14244 bp, 13 predicted proteins | sample 5400681 | NCBI WGS metagenome assembly WNGB01 (sample SAMN13153367, study PRJNA577476) | soil metagenome | isolation source: 115 cm soil or saprolite under grassland replicate 2 | place: USA:California | collected 2016-06-15 | reverse complement strand
CGGCCCTACCTGCACAACGAGTACTACCCGGCCCTGCTCGCCGGTGACCTGCGGCCGGCAGACATCGCCGGGACGACGCTGCTGGTCCCGGGCAGCTGATCGCGGCATCGCCGACGCAGACCTGGACGTTCGGCCTCCAGGAATCCGACCGCACGGACTGCGTGTCGCCGGGCCTTGCCGTAGCCAGATGTGTAGCCGGGACAGCGCGAGACGATTGAGATCACGGGAGACTGGCTGATCGTGATGCGTTGCCGAAGTGGGGGATAGGTTCGGGCCTTCGTCATGTATCGGGGTCTGACCTGGGCCGATTTGGGTGGAAGGCGACCGAGAGCCGCGCGCGGTCGACAACACCGTCGGCCGACCATCCTGCTGGTCAAGGTTGGGGGCTGACCAGCCCTGTCTGGTAGGCGATGACCACCAGTTGTGCACGATCGCGGGCACGGAGTTTCACCATGGCGTGGCTGACGTGGGTGCGTGCGGTGGCTGGGCTGAGGAACAGCTCGGCGCCGATCTCGGCGTTGCTCATGCCCTGACCGACTAGGGCCAGGACTTCTCGTTCTCGTTCCGTGAGCACCGCGAGCCGTTCCTCGGCCGTCTGGCTGGCTGTTCGTTGGGCGGTGAACTGTGAGATGAGGCGGCGGGTGATTCGCGGCGCGAGCAGCGAGTCTCCGGCGGCGACGACGCGTATGCCGTGGAGGAGCTCCGCAGGGCCGGCGTCCTTGAGCAGGAACCCGCTGGCGCCGGCCTGGAGTCCCTCGAAGACGTACGCGTCGGTGTCGTAGGTGGTCAGGATGAGGATGCGGACGTGCTGGAGTCCGCGTGTCGTGGCGATCTGTTTGGTGGCCTGGATGCCGTCCAATTTCGGCATCCGGATGTCCATGAGCACGACGTGGGGCCGGGTGGCTCGGGCTTGCTCGACGGCCTCAGCGCCATTGGTGGCTTCGCCTACCACCTCGATGTCGTCCTCGGCATCGAGGAGCGCCCTGAAGCCTGATCGCACGAGACCCTCGTCGTCGACGAGCAGCACCTTGATCGGGATGTCGTCGAAGGACGTGTTCAAAGGCCTGTCCCTCCCGCTGGTGCAAAGGGTAGTCGTGCGGTGACCGCGAACCCGCCGTGGGCTATTGGCCCGGCGTCGAGGTCGCCGCCCAGGAGTTGACACCGCTCGCGCATGCCGATGATCCCACGCCCTGGTACGACGGACCTTGCGCCATTGCGGGGGGTGTGGGCACGCTCGTTGGTCACGCTCAACTCGAGGGAGTCGACTCGGTAGTCGAGCCCGACTGTCACGCGGGTCGGACCGACGTGACGGATCACGTTGGTGATCGACTCCTGGAGGATTCGGTAAGCAGCGCTGTCCACCGCGCTGGGCAGTGCCGCGGTCGGCGGCGCACTCTCGATCATGATGTCGAGTCCGGCGTGGCGTGCCTTGGCGATCAGCTCGTCGATCTGTCCGAGGCCCGGGTGCGGCACTCGCCCGTCGTGGGCGTCTCGGAGTACGCCGAGGATGGACCGCATCTCGCGCAGCGCCTGGGAGCTGGTCTGCTGGATGGCCAGCAGTGTCTCACGTGTCCGTTCGGGCCGTTTGTCCAGTAGGTGGGCAGTGACGCCGGACTGGACGTTGATGATGGCGATGGCGTGAGCGACGGTGTCGTGTACCTCGCGTGCGATCCTGAGTCGTTCTTCGTCGACCCGGACTCGTGCTTCCTCCTCGCGGGTTCGTTCGGCCAGCTCGGCTCGCTCCAGTGCGTCGGCGGCGATGACGCGTCGAGTCCGGACCGACTCGCCGAGGGCGGCGCTCATCACCGACGCCCCGATCCGGAAGAACACCCACCCGATGGCGGCGCGTGGCTCGATGTCGGTTGCGGCGAGCAGCCAACCGGCGGTCAGCACGGTGATTCCGACACCGGCGATAGCCAGCGAGCGGCGCCCGTCGCCGTACGCAGCGAGGCTGTAGAGGGCGACGAAGAGCCCGAGCCAGCCGGGTGCGTCCGGGAAGTCCAGGGTGTAGTAGGTCAGGCTGGCGACCGCGGTGATCGCGAAGACCGCCACCGGGAACTGCCGCCGCAGGGCAACGACGGCGCCACTTGCGATCAGCAGGATGTATCCGAGGTGGCCGAGGTCCGCGAGGGGACGTAGCACCGATTCGGGGTCCGCAGCCACTTTGGCCAGGGTGCCTTGGACCTGCATCACAGTGATGAAGAGCGCGAGAAGCAGGTCCAGCGCAAGCGCAGGCAGGTGGAACGAGGCGGCGCGGGCTTGCATGTCGCGATCATAGGTCGTCCGTCCGCGGCAGGGACTCCGGTCAGATGCGCGGGCCACTACGACGAGCAGCGCGGTCCGGCCGCGGGACGTCTACGTCGAACTGCGTAGACAGTGTCGTCGTCGAACGGAGGTCCCGGCCTCGTCGTCGACGCGACGATCGACTCCGTCACATCACAGACGGAGGCCTTCATGACCGACACGTACTTGCCCGACGATCGCCACAACGGTGCCGATCCCGTGCGCCCCGGGCCGTTGGGACGGCTGGCACGCCTGTCCTTCCGCCGGCGAGGGATGGTGCTCCTGGCTTGGCTCCTGGGGCTCGGTCTCGCCATCGGTCTGTCGGCTGCGTTCGGGGGAGAGAAGGTCAACGGCGCGTCCCTGCCGGGGTCAGACTCCGAGCAGGCACAGACACTGCTGAAGGAGCGGTTCCCGGCTCAGGCGGGCGACCGCATCGATGTAGTGGTCCGTGCTGACGACGTGGCCGGAAGTCAGGTCCGGAGCCGGGTCGGGGCGCTCCTCGGGCAGATGGAGGGCATGCCGCACGTCGCGGAGGTGGAGGATCCGTACGCCACCCGTACTGCGGCCTCACCGGATGGCCGGACGCTGGTCGCACGCGTGTATCTCGATGTCGCCAACCCCAACGACATGCCGGTCGAGGACACCGAGAGGTTGCTGGCTGCCACCGACGAGGCCGAGGGCGAAGGCCTGGAGATCGCCCTCACCGGCCGGGCGGTTCAGCTGGCAGAAGCGCCGCAGGCCGGCAGCACCGAGATGCTGGGGCTGATCGCGGCCGCCGTGATCCTGCTCATCACGTTCGGGTCGCTGGTGGCAGCCGGGCTGCCCCTGGCCCTGGCGGTCGGCGGGCTGCTGTTGAGCTCCAGCTTGGTCGGCCTGGTGGCGGCGGTGGTGGATGTGCCCGACTTCGCGCCGCTCATCGGGGCGATGCTCGGCATTGCCGTGGGCATCGACTATGCGCTGCTGATGGTGACCCGGTTCCGGGAGTGGCGGGCCGTGGGGCTCGATCCTGAGATGGCCACGGTGGCGACACTCGACACCGCCGGCCGGGCCGTCCTCGTCGCCGGTGGAACGGTGATCGTGAGCATGGCCGGACTCTTCGCGATGGGACTGTCCATCATGAACGGCACCGCCGTCGTGACGATGCTGGCGGTACTGATCGTCATGCTCGCCGCTCTGACCCTGTTCCCCGCGTTGCTGGGCTACATGGGCAGGTGGGTCGACCGGCTGCGACTGCCGCCGAGACGCCGCCGCGTCGCACTGGTCTCGGCCGACGGTCATCTGCTCCCGGCGCGCGGCTGGCTGCGGTGGAGCCGGCTGGTGCAACGGCACAGCGCGCTCGCCGCCGCGGGGGCCATCGCCCTGCTGGTCGTGCTTGCCCTGCCCTTCCTCGGCGTCCAGTTCGCCATGCCCGACGCGGGTAACGATCCCGAGGACACCTCCAACCGGCAGGGTTACGACATGCTGGCCGAGGGCTTCGGTCCGGGCACCAGCGGTCCGCTGCTGGTGGTCGCGGAACTCGGGCAGGCCGACGGCGACACGGCGCTCGAGCAGCTGCACGCTGGGCTCCAAGCGACAGCCGGTGTCGCCGCGGTGTCGCCGCCGCGGGTCAACCCGGCCGGCGACACCGCAGTGATCACGGTCGTGCCCACCACGGGACCGCAGGACAGCGCCACCGTGGACCTGGTGCGCTCGGTGCGAGACAACGTGATCCCGGCCGCCGTCGAGGGCACCGGTACGCAGGCACATGTCGGCGGGAGGACCGCCACGACGATCGACGTCAACTCCTCAGTGGTCGACCGGCTCCCGTACCTCATCGGCGTCGTCGTCGTCGTGTCGATGCTCCTTCTGCTCGTGGCGTTCCGCAGTGTCGTGATCGCCGTCACCGCGGCGGTGATGAACCTGCTCTCCGTGGCGGCCGCGTACGGCGTGCTGGCGTTCTTCCTCGAAGGAGGCTGGGCCGGCAACCTGATCGGCATCGACTCGCCGGCGCCGTTGGCGGGCTACGTTCCGGTGATCATGTTCGCTCTGCTGTTCGGGCTGTCCATGGACTACGAGGTCTTCCTGATCAGCCGGATGAGCGAGACCTGGGTGCGCACTCGGGACAACAGTCGGGCCATCCTCACCGGGCTGGCCGGAACCGGCCGGGTGATCACCGCCGCCGCAACCATCATGATCGTGGTCTTCGCGGCGATGATCGCGCTCGACGACGTGACCATGAAGTCCTTCGGGATCGGCATGGTCGCCGCGATCCTGGTGGACGCGACGATCGTCCGAATGCTGCTGGTCCCGGCGGTGATGCGGTTGCTCGGTCACAGCAACTGGTGGCTGCCCCGTCCTCTGGAGCGCTGGGTGCCGCACCTGCACGTCGAAGGGCGGCCCGACGCGTACCTGTCCGCGCGCGACGCCGAGACCCCGACCCCGGTCACGGTCGGATCGTGATGCCACCAACCCTCGAAGGAGCGTTCCCAGGCGTAAAGTCTTCGCCGCGCACTGGTAACCCTGTTGATGCTGGCCGTCGTGCTGATCATCATGGCCCTGGTCGGAAGGATCCTCCGGCAGGCCCGGGAGCGTGGCGGAGGTCGTGGATGCGGACGTTGAAGTCCACGCCGCTAGCGCTCTGACCTGCGCTTGTGTGCGCGTCGGCCAGGGGACCTAGCCCAGCGGCGGGACGCGTCGCAGGGTCGCGGTCAGCAGGCAGGCGACCAGCAGCAGGGTGGTGGCAAGGAGGACGACGCCTGTCCAGCCGGCGTGGGTCCATGCCGTGCTGCCGAGATTGCCGAAGACCGACGAGCCGACGTAATAGGAGAACAAGTAGAAGGCCGCGGCCTGGCCGGTACTCGCTCCGGAGGCGTGGGCGCGCGCGGTGACCCAGCCGCTGGCGAGTCCGTGGATGCCGAAGAAGCCCACGGTCAGCGCGGCGACGCCGATGATGATGCCGGGGACCCAGGGCAGCAGGGTGAGGAGTACGCCGACCAGGGCGGCAGCACAGGCCGTGGGGAGGACGGCGCGGCGGCCGAGCCTGTCGGCCAGGCGGCCGGCCAGGGTCGAGCTGACCGTGCCCAGCGGGTAGACGAGGTAGACGAGGCTGAGCAGTCCGACGGTCAGGTCGAACGGTGGCGCCGTGAGCCGGAAGCCGAGTGCGTTGAAGACCGCGACGAGCGTGCCGACCCCGCAAGCTCCCAGCGCATAGAGCGAGAGAAGTGCCGGGTCATCGAGTGCTCCGCGCGCCATGGACAGGATGGCGCCGCGGTCGGCGTTGGTGGCGACGAAGTGCTGCGACCGGGGCAGGGTGATGGCCACGATCACGGCGCACACCAGGGCGAGGAGTGCGGCTGCGGCCATGGCCCACCGCCACCCGAGGATGTCGGCGACCGGGGCGGTCACCAGTCGGCCGGCCATGCCGCCCAGTGCGGTGCCCCCGATGTAGAGGCCGGCGGCACGGCCCTGGGTCGACGGGTGCAACTCCTCGCGCAGATAGGCGGTTGCGACCGCCGGGAGCCCGGCAAGGGTGACACCTTCGAGCAGCCGCAGTGCCACCAGGGCGTGCCACGACGGTGCCAGTGCGCATGCCAGGGCGACCACGACGGAGGAGCCGAGTGAGACGTGAATGAGCCTGGTCCGGCCCGCCATCTCCGACACCGGTCCTGCGACGAGGAGCGATACGGCGAGCGCCGCAGTGGTCAGCGACATGGTCAGTGTGCTCTGCGTCGGTGAGACGTGGAACGAAGCGACGAACTCAGGCAGCAGTGCCTGGGTGTCGTACATGAGCACGAAGGTCGCCATGCCCGCGGCGAACAGGGCCACCAGAACGCGGCGGTAGCCGGTACTGCCCGGGAGATGTCCGGTGTCGATCCTGGCGGCCATGGGTTGAGCGATGATCACCAGTCGAGCGTGAACCTCTCGATGACATACGTCCAATGACCAATATCAAGCAAAGCCATGCGGTATACGTATGATGCTCCTGTGCTGGTGCGAGATCTCGAATGGCTGATCACCCTGGCCGACCATGAGCACGTCACCGATACTGCCGCGATGTTGGGTGTCAGCCAGCCGACCCTTTCGCGGGCACTGGCCAGGATCGAGAACGAGCTCGGTGCCCGCGTCTTCGAACGCGTTCCGGCAGGCGTGCAGCTGAACCCGAACGGTGAGCTCGTCGTGGCCGCGGCGCGGGACATGCTGGCCCGCTACGAGCAGCTGCTCGCGGAGCTGTCCAGCCGGCTCGACCCCGACACCGGCGTGGTACGGCTGGCCTTCCTGGATTCGATGGCCACCTCGCTCGTTCCGCAGCTGCTTCGCGCGTTCCATGCACACGCTCCCGGGATCAGGGTCCTGCTCAGTCAGGAGCCCGCTCACGACATCCAGCGGGATCTGAACGCCGGTTCTGCCGAGCTCGCCATCACCTCGTGGCAGCCCTCTGGTGACTTCGGCTGGCTGCCCCTTCAGCAGGAGCGCCTGGTGTTGGTCGTTCCGCCCAGCCATCGACTGAGAAACCGCAAGCGGGTCCACGTGGCCGAGTTGGCCGACGACGAACTGGTCACGACCCCGGTCGGCTTCGGCTACCGATCCCTCGTCACCGGACTGCTCGCCGAAGCGGGTATCGCGATGAAGGTCTCCTTCGAAAGTGCCGACCTCGCCACCATCGAGGGGCTCGTAGCGGCAGGTCTCGGCGTCGCGATCGTTCCCGAGCAGTTTGCCGGTCAGTCCGGCACGGTCGGGCTCGCGCTCACGACGCCCCAGGCCCGGCGCACGATCGGGCTCACCTGGCGCACCGACCATGCGCTCGCGCCGGCTGCCGCGCGGCTGCTGTCGTTCATCGAGTCCGGCGTACCGGCGGCCGGGGGAACTCGAACGGCCACCTAGCCGGCCTTCAACGGTCGGTGGCTGGGACCGTGCGTCAGAAGTCGAGGCATCCGATCGCTCATCAAGGGGATGTAAAGTTCCGGTCAGCTATACGTCGCTCTGGGATGTCTCGGCTGGGCCCGGCTGGGCACCGTGTCGGTCGAACACGTAGGTGCCGAGGTCGTCCTCGGTCTGCCTGAGGTGTCCATGCATCGCCCACCGTGCCTGTTCTGGGTCGCGGGCGCGGATCGCAGACAGCACGTTCTGGTGGTGCTGGATGGCATGGATCCTGATGTCGGCGTGGGACGAGGTTTGCGTCCGAGCCTCGACGAGCAGTTGCCCCAGGGGGTCGAACAGAGCTGAGATGAACGGGTTGCCGGCCGCGTCCAGGACCGCCTGGTGGAAGGCGATGTCCGCGGTGACGAAGCTGTCGACGTCACCGTCCTGGGCTGCGGCCCTCATGGCATCGAGCGCCTCTTCCATGGCGGCTAGGTCCTGCTCGTCTCGGCGGGCGGCAGCGAGCTCGGCCACGCTGACCTCGATGATGCGGCGCGCTTCGAGCAGCAGGTAGGGGATCCCCGGCGAGCCGTCGACGGTGCCGGCGGATCGCGTGGCGCGGAGCACCGACTCGAGCGCGGTCCACCGGTCGGTGGGGTTCACATAGGTCCCGCGACCGCGCTGGATGCGCACGACGTTCTTCGCGCGCAGGGTGTTGATGGCTTCGCGCACCGTCAGCCGGCTCACCGAGGCCTGTTCGGCCAGCTCGAGCTCGCTGGGAAGGGTCGATCCTGGCGGGTATCGGCCCTCGATGATCTGGTCGAGCAGCTGCTCGGCGAGTTCGTCGGCCAGGGACTTGCGCATCGTTGCACCTCCGTGGCGCAGACGTCAGACGTCTGCGCCACAGATCATGACACGCTGAGTCGTTGTCAGACAACCGTGTCGGTCGACTTTGGACGATGAGGCACACGCACGACATCGGGAGTCAACCCTTCGGACCGGCTGCGAGACGCGAGCCGGTGAGGTAGGGCCCGACGAAGCCGGAGAGGTTTCCGATCGAGTTGATGAGGCCGATACCGGCGGCCGCGGCGGCGCCGGTCAGGAAGGTCGACGGCAACTGCCAGAGGGATGGTACGGCGGCGAAGATCCCGATCGCGGTGACGGTGATTCCGACCATGGTGAGGAAGGGCGACCCCAGCTGGAGGGACACGGCGACGGCTGCGGCCGCGAGAAAGGCCGGTAGCGCGACGTGCCAGACCCGCTCGCCCGTCCGGTCCGAGTGCCGGCTCCACGCGAGCATCGCAGCCGTCGCTACCGCATAGGGGACGGCGGTGAGCAGGCCGACCTCGACGATGCCGTAGTCCTGTCCGAACTGCTGCTCGAATCCCTCAGCACGCCGTGACTGTGACCGCCGTCGGTGGCGGCGTCCTCCGCTGCGATCGTGTCGGTGAGCCAGCGTCGCTCGGCCGGGCTCAACCATTTGGCGGTCTCCGGTCGGTCGGTCAGGAAGCCGTAGGCGACGAAGCCCAACAGCATGGCTGCCACGCCCTCGATGAGGTACATGAAGCGCCAGCCGGCAAGGCCGAAAATGCCGTCTCCGTGCTGGATGAGCAGCGTCGAGAGCGGCGCTCCGACGACCGTCGACAACGGAAGCGCCATGTAGAACACGGAGGTCACCTTCGCCCGGTCGCGCCGGGGGAACCAGTAGGTGAGGAAGAGGATCATGCCCGGGAAGAAGCCGGCTTCGGCGATCCCGAGCAGCACCCGCAGCCAGTAGAAGCTGTGTGGCCCTTGGACGAAGGCCATGGCCGCGGCGACCGCTCCCCACGTCACGACGATGCGGGTGATCCACAGTCGTGCGCCGAAGCGATGCAGGGCGAGATTGCTCGGGACCTCGAACAGGAAGTAGCCGATGAAGAACAGCCCGGCGCCGAGTCCATACATGGTCGTGGTCAGTCCGATGTCCTCGTTCATCGTGAGCGCCGCGAAGCCCACGTTGGTTCGGTCCATGTAGTTGATGAAGTAGAGCAGGCACATGACCGGAATCAGACGCCGGGCCGCCTTGCGGACCACTTGTTCATGCTGCGGTGTCCCCGCGGTCCCCACGTGGTGTCGCATCGTGTCTCCATGGGATGTAGTCGGGCGCGAGCCGAGGCTGGGTCTGTCGCCATACCTCGCAAGCGTTTGGCAGGACATCTGACGTCAGATAACCGACTGTGGCATGAGTCACGTGCTTTTGGCAAGACCTCTGATGGGGCATCGGCCTCACGCAACGTGCGCAACCCCTGGCTTATGTGGTGGAGGGCGCCCGAAATGAGGCCTTGCGGCAAGCACAGATCGCACATACGGTAATCAGACATCAGATGTCTAGGAGGTTCGATGCGAGTTCCGTTTTTCGTCGCCGATGCGCCGGTGGCGTCGGCGTCCGCGGTCGGCAGCAGCCTCTCAGCAGGCGTCGACTGCCTCGTCGCAGAGGAAGCCGTGGTCGCCGATCTGCCTGGGGTACGTCCGGTCGCCGCGGCCGTCGTGGGGGAGCGTGTCCGCTCCGCCGGCCGGGCGATCGTCGTGCTCGACGACGACCCGACGGGGTCGCAGACAGTTGCCGACGTTCCCGTGCTTACGAGCTGGTCGGTCGCCGATCTGCGGTGGGCGTTGCGGCAGCATTCCCCGACCTTCTATGTGCTGACGAACACTCGGAGTCTGGGGCCGCACCAGGCTGCTGAGCGCAACCGGGCGGTCGTGAACGGGCTCGTCGAGGCAGCCGCTCTCGAGGGCCGGCGGTTCGTCGTCGTGAGCAGAGGCGACTCGACCCTCCGCGGTCACTACCCGTTGGAGACCGACGTTATTGACGACGTGCTTGCGCAGCGCGCCGGTCGACGCTGCGATGGTGTCTTGTTCTGTCCGACCTACATCGAGGCCGGTCGGGTCACGGTCGGCGACGTGCATTGGATGCGCACGGCCGGCGGGATGCTGCCGGTCGGGTCCTCTGAGTTCGCCTCGGACGCGACGTTCGGGTTTCGCAGCTCGAACCTCAGGGGGTTCGTCGAGGAACGTACCGGTGGCCGCTGGCGTGCCGATGACGTGGTGAGCATCGGGTTGGACGACATCCGTCGAGGCGGCGTGCCGCGCGTCACCGAGCTGCTCCGGGGGCTGCGTCACGCTCGGCCGGCGGTGGTCAACGCGACCTGCGACGACGACCTCCGGCTGGTGGCGCTCGCCTCGCTGGCCGCAGAGGAGCGCGGCAGTCGGTTCATCTATCGCACCGGACCGTCATTCGTGCGGGCTCGCGCGGGCTTGGAGGCGCGGCCACCGTTGGTTGCCGCCGAGGTCTACGACCAGGCGCCGCGAGGGCGGCATGGGCTCATCGCCGTCGGGTCACACGTTTCCCTGACCACGCGTCAGCTCGATGGGCTGCGCGCGCGGGGTGGGGTGCGCGAGATCGAGCTGGATGTCGAGCAGCTGCTGGATCCGGCGCGGCGCGAGTCTCATTTCAGGTCGGTCGCCGAGCGCACGGTCGATGCTCTCGAGGTGGCCGAGGCGGTGGTCCGCACGACCAGGCAAGTCGTCACCGCGAAGGACCCTGTGCGCAGCCTGGCGATCGCTCGGCAGGTCTCCGCGTCGCTCGTCGAGGTCGTTCGCGCCGTCACCGAGGTGCGCATCCCGCGGTTCGTCGTCGCGAAGGGCGGCATCACGTCCAGCGATGTGGCCACCCGGGGTCTGGGCATTCGCCGGGCCTGGGTCCGTGGCACCCTGCTACCCGGGATCGTCTCCGTCTGGTCCGCCGTGGACGGTGTCGCACCGGGTATGCCGTACGTCGTGTTTGCCGGCAACGTCGGCGACGACGGCGCCCTTGCCGACGTTGTCGACGTGCTGCGGGGTGACCGCTGATGCTGCTTCACGGAGTCGAGGTGCTGCAGCGGGCATCGGGCAACGCGACGGCGGTTCCCGGCTTCACGGCCTACAACCTGGAGACCGCACAGGCGATCTGCGCGGTGGCGGAGTCGGCCGGCGTGCCCGTCATCCTCCAGGCTGGCGCGAGCGGCTTCCGCTATGCCGGTCGCGAGCATCTCGCGCGTCTGGCTCTGCACGCGGCGGACGCGTGTGACGGCGACGTCGGGGTGCACCTGGACCACAGCCGCGGCCTCGACGAGATCACCGCATGCATCGAGCTCGGCTACACCTCCGTCATGGTCGACGGCTCGCACCTGCCTTTCGCCGAGAACGTCGCGCTCGCCCGCGCGGTTGTGGACCGCGCCCATGGCTCAGGGGTCTGGGTGGAGGCGGAGCTCGGCGCCCTTGCCGGCGACGAAGACGTCTCCATCAACGCCGCTTCGAACGCCAAGACCGATCCCGCCGAGGCGGCCCGCTTTGTTGAGCAGACAGGCGTCGACGCTCTCGCCGTTGCGGTAGGCAACGTCCACGGGCTGACGGACACCCCTGCGCGACTCGACATCGACCGGCTCCAGGCCATCCACCAGGTGTGTCCGGTGCCGCTGGTGCTGCACGGAGCAAGCGGCCTGCCGGCCGGCGACCTGCACGCGGCGCTGGACCACGGCGTGGCGAAGGTCAACGTGAACTCAGAACTGCGCCGCGCCTTCCTGGCCGCGCTGCAGTCAAGCCTGGAGCTCGCCAGCCGGGGCCACGACCTCGCCGGCCTACTCGTCGCCGGCCGCGACGCCGTACACCGCGCGGCCCTCGACCTCGCCTTGCTCCTCGCGCGCCGCCCTGAAGCGGCGCCGACCATCCACTGAACCCTATCCCGGAGAGCCCCACCATGACCGAACAGCTCACCACCAGACCCAGCGCACCACCACATCAGCTCACCGTCGGCTTCGTCGGCCTCGGGGCGATGGGCATGCCGATGAGTCACCGTCTCGTCGCCTCACATGATGTCGTCGTCTATGACGTCGACCAGGCCCGACGCAGCGAGCTCGTCCACGCAGGCGCCGCGTCGGCGGACTCACCTGCCGAGGCTGCGCGCGAGGCGCACATCCTGGTCCTCGCCGTGCGCAACCAGGAACAGGTGGACTCAGCACTGTTCGGCCCGACCGGCGCGGTCTCCGCGCTCCGACCGGGCGCGGTCGTGCTCCTGACAAGCACCGTTGGTCCCGATGCGGCACGCCAGACCGCGGCACGGCTCGCCCAGGTAGATGTGGCACTCCTCGACGCTCCGGTCAGCGGTGGTCCCGGACGCGCGGCCCGCGGAGACCTCCTGATAACGGTGGGCGGTCCGAGCGATGTCGTCGAACTATGCCGGCCCGTGCTGAACCGCCTGGCGTCGACGGTCGCCCACATAGGGCCCCGACCGGGTGACGGCCAGGCGATGAAGGCGGTCAACCAGCTTCTGTGTGGCATCCACATCGCGGCGGCCGCCGAAGCGATCGCGCTGGCACGCGGGCTCGGCCTGGACGCTGCGAAGGCGCTGGACGTCTTGGGACATGGGGCCGCGGCATCGTTCATGCTCGCCGACCGGGGGCCGCGCATGATCGAGGTCGACGACCCAGCCCGCCCGGTGCGGAGCCGACTGGATCTCTTCGTCAAGGACATGGGCATCGTGACGGCGATCGCCCGTTCGGTAGGCGTCCCCACGCCTGTGGCGGGCGCTGCCGAGCAGCTGTACCTGCTCGGCCAAGGCGCCGGCCTGAGCGCGTGCGACGACTCCAGCATCGTCACCCTCCTCACACCCAGCCGCTGAACCCACGGCGACAGTAAGCCGGCGTGCGGGAGCTGTTGGGCATCCCGGGCGAGTATGCCGTCGCGGCCGTCCTCCCGTTCGGCAAGCCGGTGAAGCAGCTCACCAAGCTGGAGCGGGTCGAGGTCGACGAGTTCATCCATCTGGAGCGCTGGGAGGGCGGGCCGCTCCGGGATAGGGTTTAGTCGTCAAACCCTACGACTCGCCGAGCCGTCGGCGTACGATTCCGCAGCCTCGGTCGCAGCCTCGTCGGACCAGATCCGGCTCCCATCGACGCTCCTCTTGCAGGGAGGCTGGGCATGGGCACGTGGAATGCCATGACCCCTGACGGCAAGGACACGATCCTGCGGGTCGTGCGCCAGGAAGCACAACAGTTCTTCGACCTCGTCGACAGCGACGAGGCATGGCAGGCGCCCACGGGTGCCGGTCACTGGCAGGTCCGCGACATCGTGGGCCACCTCGTCGACACGACCGAGGCGTACTTCGTGTCGTTCGACGCCGCTCGCAAGCACACCGAGGTCGACCCCCCGTACGGGTTGCAGGGCATGGCGGCCCGCTGCGATGAGATGGCGCAGGCGTTCCGGTCCGTGCCACGTGAGGAGCTCGTCGAACGAGCGCGCACCGACTTCGACAAGATGATGGAGACGTTCGACGGGCTGACCGACGAGGACTGGACCAACCTGCTGGTATCGCACTTCTACATGGGCCCGTTGCCGGCGTTCTTCTACCCGGCGTTCCAGCTCATGGACTACGGCGTGCACTCGTGGGACGTCCGGCAGGGCACCGGGCGGGCGCACGGCCTCTCCGGTGAGGCCGCCGATCTACTCACGCCGTTCATGTTCGTGCTGTGGCAGTACACCACCAACCCCGTCACCGCGGCCGACGCCTGCGAGATGGGCGTCCGCATCACGTCCGGGCCCAACGCCGGAGACACCCGCATCTCGGTCAGCGAGGAGGGCTTCTCGTACGCCGCCGGCGACATCGACGACCTGACCGTCCTCGAGTTCGACCCCGGCAGCTTCGTGCTCACGACGTTCGGCAGGAGCAACTCGGGGACGATCAGAGGTGACCGGACGATCGCCGACCGCTATCTCAACCTCTTCTTCAGGATCTGAGAGGCAGCCCATGACTGAGATCGACGTAGCCGCCATCGACGCCGAGCGCGATCGCATCCGTGCGGCGTACCTCCAACCCGACGAGACCAGGAGGTCGAGCGCTCGGGGCCTGCACCACTTCGCGCTGGTGTGCCGGGACGTCGAGGAGACGATCAGGTTCTACCAGGAAGTCCTCGAGTTCCCTTTGACCGAGATCTTCGAGAACCGCGACTACAAGGGGTCGAACCACTTCTTCTTCGACGTCGGCAACGACAACCTGCTCGCGTTCTTCGACTTCCCGGGTCTCGATGTCGGGCCGTACGCCGAGGTGTTCGGCGG
>WNGB01008838.1_pt1 | contig 14244 bp, 17 predicted proteins | sample 5400681 | NCBI WGS metagenome assembly WNGB01 (sample SAMN13153367, study PRJNA577476) | soil metagenome | isolation source: 115 cm soil or saprolite under grassland replicate 2 | place: USA:California | collected 2016-06-15 | reverse complement strand
TCGGCCGCTGCCTGGTCGGGGACCACGGTGGTGCGAAGCTCGGCGTCGATGCCGAGCTGGGCCCGGACCCGCTCGACCAGCGCCAATGCCGCCGGGTAGTGGGGGCATCCCTCGACGTGGAGCACCTCGACCAGCGGCCATTTCGGCGTCTCCATGGTGCACGGCTCCTGTCCGGTGCAGTGTGCAGGCTCAGCGGCGTTCCAGGTGGTCGATGGGTGCGAAGAGCAGGCAGCCAACCTGGTCGTCACGGCGCAGCAGCCAGTTGGGCACCGCCAGCACCTTCCGCGGGTCCAGGCCCAGCTCGGCAGCGATGCCGGCGACGGCGGCCTGGTCGGGTGGCCCAGCCTCGGTGAGGAAGCGGCCGAGCAGGCGACGGTGGAACCGGCGCAGCGGCTCGGGCAGGGCGGCCTGGCGCTCCCCGACGCCGCGGGCGGGCAGCCCGGTCCGCGACAGCCGGACCTGGAGGTCGTCGGTCTCCGTTGTCATGTCGTGCCTCCCAGAGCGGGCGGCGCCGTCGGGCTACCGTAGACCTTCCCGTGCGCTGGAAAGTCAAGGGGTCCAGGGCTCGAGCCGCGTCACCACGTCACTTTCTACGGTCTTGCAGCGGCTCGGCACGCGAGGATCCTTCACGTTCGTTTCGGAGGTGCCAACCGCCGAGCGCGGACGGTGGGTCAAACATGGTTGACGACCGGGCAGAGGTCAATGTAGGTTGACTTCCATGGGTGAGGCGGCCTCGAGCGAGGTGACCAGGGTGGCGGCGGCGACCAGCAGCCAGGACCCGGAGGTGGGCCTTGCCGCGGTGGCGGCGCTGCGCGGCCTGGTGGAGGTCCTGGAGGCCGTGCAGGTGGAGAACGCCCGGGCCACCGGCTGGTCGTGGCAGGCGATCGCGGCCCGGCTCGGGGTGACCAAGCAGGCGGTGCACAAGAAGTACGCCGGCCGCCGGTTCGGGTTTCGGAGGTAGCAGACGGTGATCAGGCGCAGCGCGCGGGTCCGCCGAATCCTGGACCTGGCCGCCGAGGAGGCCGGCCTCCTCGGCCACCGCTACGTCGGCCCCGAGCACGTGGTGCTCGGCGTGCTGCGGGACGGCGCTGGCGGGGCCGCCCGGGTCCTGCGGGCGCGCGGGGTGGACCTGGCCGCGGCACGGGCGGCGCTGGGTCGCCTGGCAGAAGGTGGGGTGGTGCCCGGCCCGCGGCCCAGCGACGCCGAGTTGCTGGGGATGCTGGGCATCGACCTGGACGCGGTGCGGCGCAACGCCGAGCGGTCGTTCGGCGCCCAGGCGCTGGGCCGGGCGATCCGGGAGGCGACCCGGGCGCGCCGCGGCGGGGTCGGCAGGGTGCCGCGGACGCCGCTGCGTGGCCCGCCAGGGTTCTGGGTGCAGGCGCTCCACCACGCCGGTGAGCAGGCCCGGGCGCTTGGCCGTGGGCAGGTGGGGTCGGAGCTGCTGCTGCTCGGGGTGGTGGTCGACGCGCAGACCCCGTGGCCGCGATGCATGTTCAACCGCTGGAACCGGCAGCTCCGCGCCTCGGTCGGCCTGCCCGCCGGCTACCAGGGCGCGGCCGGGCCGCTGCTGGCGGCGCTTGGGGTGGACCTGGACGGGCTGCGCGCGGCGCTGCTGGCCGGGCCACGCCAGCCCGTGTCGTGAGCAGGCCGAGGACCAACGGGCAGTGCGGGAGGCGGCAAGGTGTTCGAGCGGTTCAGTGAACAGGCCCGTCGGGTCGTGGACCTTGCCATGGGCGAGGCCGAGCGGGCAGGGCACCGCTACCTGGGCCCGGAGCACCTGGTGCTCGGGGTGCTCGCCGAGGGCCGCAGCGGTGCTGCAAGGGTGCTGCGGGCTCGTGGCGTGGACCTGGAGGCGGCCAGGGCCGCGCTGGCCGGGTTGGCCCAGGAGGGGGTGGTGCCCGCGCCGCGGCCCAGCGACGCCGAGCTGCTGGGCAACTTCTTCCTGCTGTTCGACCGCGATGCCACCTGGGACGCGGCCCCGCCCCGGCCGGTCAGCTCTGGCGCCACGGTGATCGACAGTCGCGACCGGCTGGCCCAGGCCGCGGCGTCGCTGCTGCGCTGAACCGCAATACTGCGTCCGGTGTGACCGCTGAGGGTGAGGCTGCGGGAATGGAGCGCTACCGCGTCGTCGCCAGCATGGAGGTCGACCTGGGCGAGGACGAGCCCCAGGCGCGCTGGGACTGGTGCACGGTGCGGCGGGTGTTCGGCTACTTCCGGCCCTACTGACCGGCCAGGGCTGGAGACATCGGCGCCGGATCCGCCGAGGCGCCGACCGCGGATGCCTTGACAAGGCACACAGCCTCGACCGAGCCAGATAAGCGCGATGACGACTGGAGGCCGCGTATGGCATCCCCAGTGCCGGTGCTGCTGCTCACCGGTCCGGTCGGAGCCGGTAAGTCGACCGTTGCCAACGAGGCGGCACGCCTGCTGCGGGAATTGGACGTCCCGCACGCGCTGGTGGACCTCGCCTGGATCGGGCAGTGCTGGCCGGTCCCCAGGGACGACCCGTGGAACGAGCGGCTGGTCCACCAGAACCTGGCCTGCATGTGGTCGAACTTCAGCCGGGCCGGGGTCGACCGGCTGATCGTCGGCCGCGTGCTCGAGGCCCGAAGCCTGCTGCGCCACCTCGCCGAGGCGGTGCCTGGTGCGCGGATCACGGTGGTCCGGCTGCGGGTGCGGTTGGAGGTGCTGGAGGCGCGCATCCGGGCGCGGGAGGCCGCGCGCGACTCCGACTGGTTCCTGAGGGCCGCCGCCTACCTGGCCGAGGCGCTGGAGCGCGCCCAGGTCGAGGACCACGTGGTCGACAACGACGACCGTCCCGCCGTCGACGCGGCCAGGGAGGCGCTCCACCTGGCCGGCTGGCTGGGCCCGGCGTCACCGACGACGAAGTCGTCCTGAACCACCCCAAAGTAGCGATTCGTGGTGATCAGTTGGCCGTCGGTGGTTCCTCGCGCAGAACCGCACCGAGCGGTTTGGCGTCCGCGCCGCGTCTGACCAGGTCGAGGAGCCGCTCGACCTGACCGGTGTCGGCGCCGGTCAAAGCGATAGCGGTGGCCAAGGCGAGCAGGTCTGCCACGTCAAAGTCGGCGCGGACGGTGCCGGATCGCTGCGCCCGGGCCAGCAGTGCGCAGGCGGTCGAGTGCATCGCCTCGTGCCAGCGGTCGAACAGGGCCGAGCGCCGCCCGCCCTTGGGGATCGCCAGTGCCAGCGCCCGCTTGGTGGCCACGTGCGCGATGAAGGCCCGTAACCAACCAAAGAGCGCGTCGCCGGATGCTCCCTCGTCGAGCAGGGCCTCGCCGTGGGCGCACAGCGCCGTCACCTCGTCGGCGTAGACGGCGATGATCAACTCGCGGCGGGTCGGGAAGTGGCGGTACATGGTGGCGTTGCCGACCCCGGCTCGGCGGGCGATGTCGTCCAGGGGCGCGTCGATGCCGTGCTCGTTGAAGACTTCCTTGGCGGCGCTGAGCAGCAGCTCGGAGTTGCGTTGCGCGTCCGCTCGACGTCGCCGCGCTTCCGTGTGCGGTGCAGGGTCGGTGTCGGGCGGCGACATGATCCTTCCTTGCTAAGCGGGGATGTCCCCGGTTACAGTACCGGAGCATGATAAGCGGGGATGTCCCCGGTTAGTATGTCAAGCCAGACGTCAAGGGAGAGGGCGCATGACAGAGCACGCGGGCGGCGCAACCAAGACGGCGACCACCGGACCGGCCGCGATCCACCGCCGCCTCGTGGCTGCATACGACCAGGTGCTCGCAGGTCGACTCGATGCCGCGTTGGCGCTCATCGACCCAAATGTCATCGACCATCGCGGCGGGCTGGAGGGCGACCATCACGGACTGGACGCCTGGCGGCGCAAGTGGGAACGAGCGGGCCACAGTGGCTTCCACGACGTCTCGGCGACGATCGAGCACAACGTCGAGTCCGGCGACACCTCCGTCAACCGCTACACCCTGCGGGGTACCCACACGGCCTCCGGCCGGCGCTACGAGGTCCTCGGCATGGACATGGTACGCGTGCGCAACGGCAAGGTCATCGAGCACTGGGCGCTCCTCGACCAGGGCGCGATGCGAGCCCAGCTCGGCCTCGACAACGCCGCCTGACTCTCATCAGCAGCACGAGGCTGGCTGTGTGCCACGTACCTGCGTTCTGCCTGGCTAGCACCGCTGCTAGCACCGTATGTGCCCGGCAGGCGCGAAACTCGGGTGACGGGGGAACGGCGTGTTCCCTGTATCCCCTCGAGCGCTGCGCCGCCTCGGGACCGGCCGGCCGGGCGGGCGGACGGTCACCTGCGCTCGGGCGTCGTGGGCGGTCGCGCCGTTGCCCACGCTGGTGAGGCACGACCCAAACCTCCAGTGATCTTGACGGTATCCTGTCAATATGACAGTATACTGTCGTATAGTGGTGATCCGGGACAGGAAGGGGAACCGACATGGCCGAGCAGACCGTGCACCTGGCCGTCTACGACACGCTCGCCGACTGGGAGACCGGCCATGCGGTCGCCTACCTCAACAAGCAGGACTGGCAGAAGCAGCCTGGCCGCTACCGCGTCGCCACCGTTGGCGAGACCACCGCGCCGGTCACGACCATGGGCGGGGTGCGCATCACCCCCGACCTCGCCGTCGCCGACGTGACCCCAGACGGCAGCGCCATGCTGATCCTGCCTGGCGCAGACACCTGGGACACCGGCGGCAACGGCGCGCTCGCCGAGCTCGCCGGCCGCTTCCTCAACGCGGGGGTGCCGGTCGCCGCCATCTGCGGCGGGACCTTCGGGCTCGCGCGGCAGGGGCTGCTCAACGACCGCGTGCACACCAGCAACGCGGCGGCCTACCTCACCCAGACGACCGCCTACACCGGCGCGGTGCTGTACCGCGACGAGCGCGCGGTGGCCGACCGCGGACTCGTCACGGCTGGCGCGACCGACCCGGTCGACTTCGCCCGCGCCATCTTCGCCGAACTCGACGCCTACTCCCCGGCGGTGCTCGAGGCCTGGTACGGGTTCTACAGCACCGGCGAGGCGCGCTGGTTCGGCGCGCTCCTGGCCGCGGTTGCAGCCGACAGGACCGCGGCCGGCCCGACCGCAGCCGGCATCCCATGACCGCACAGGCGCAGACCACGCCGGCGCGGACCGAGGCCGGTGACATCCTGACCGACATCGTCGTGCGGACCTTCCACCTCAACGGTCAGCTCCTCGCCGCCGCCGAGCGGATCGCCCGGCCCGCCGGGCTGACCGCCGCGTGGTGGCAGGTGCTCGGCGCGGTGCTGCGCGAGCCGGCGCCGGTGGCCGGCATCGCGCGCGCCATGGGGCTGGCGCGGCAGAGCGTCCAGCGCATCGCCGACCTGCTGGTCGAGCGTGGCCTGGCGGAGTTCGTGCCCAACCCGGCGCACCGCCGCGCCAAGCTGCTGCGGCCCACCGCCGCGGGCTGGGCAGCGATCGAGGCGCTGCGGCCCGCGCAGCACGCATGGGCCAACCGCGCCAGCGCAGGCCTGGACGCCGCCCAGCTCCGCCAGGCGCTTGAGGTGCTCGACCGGCTGATCGAGGCGACCGCCACGACGCCCGAGCGCAGGTGACCGCCCGCCCGCCCGGCCGGTCCCGAGGCGGCGCAGCGCTCGAGGGGAATACAGGGAACACGCCGTTCCCCCTGTCACCCGAGTTTCGCGCCTGCCGGGCACATACAGTGCTAGCAGCCCGGCCGAAATTGGCTCGACGGTGTGGCCTGCCGCTGCGACCCTGCGGCAGGCCACGCCGGGCTGACGCCCGGCTCCAGACCGTCGGAAGGAACCGCAGCTTGCCTCCCGCGCGGAGCTGACGCAGGAGCGTCGACGACCGCCACCACGACCGCCATCGCGGGTTCGTGCGTGCCGGTGAACGGCGCGCTGCGTTCTGACGTCATCCACCAGCCGCGACCAGGCCGCCGCGATCTCGCGCGCCTGGCGCCGGTGGCGCCTTTGGGCGTCAGAAAGCTCCGCTCCCATGCCTGTGCCGCTTCCGGCGGTGACGTGGCGGCTGCGCCTGGTCGGGCCGCCCCGTCTCCGCGGCCGCTGCGCGCCGTGCGCGGCGCCGTCCACCTTCGACCCGACCGGCAGGTTCAGGGTCAACGCCAACGGCAAGACCATCGACGTCTGGCTGCTGCTCCGCTGCCGGGCGTGCGGCCAGGGTCGAAAGGCGACCGTGGTCGAACGCGCGCCGGTGCGCTCGATCGACCCCACGCTGCTTGGCCGCTACCACGACAACGACCCGGCGCTGGTCGCCGAGGCCCTGCTCGCCGCGCCGCTCCGCCGCCGGGACCGGCTCGCCGTGGACTGGGACGGCGCCTGGGTCCTGGACGCCGACCCCATCCCCGAGTGGCCCGGCGGCCCGGTCACGGTCCACGTTGAGCTGACCGCGCCGGTGCCCGTCCGCCCGCTCAGGCTGGTCGCGGCTGGCCTCGGCATCTCCCGCGCGGCGGCCGAGCGGCTCATGGCGGACGGCAGGATCCGCTGCTCGACCAGCCCGGACGCCCGGACCACCGGCAGCTTCGACGTCACCGTCGCGCTCTAGCAGCGGTGCTAGCCGGGCAGAACGCAGGTACGTGGCACACAGCCAGCCTCGTGCTGCACCACGTTCGAGCTGCTCAAAGCAGACCAAGCAGACTCATGCCTACCTGCTGCGAAATCCCGGCTCTACAGCGTTCGGACCGCGCTGGGCCTTGCCCAGGATCCCAGTCGCCGCCACCCACCTGACGGCCCGCCCTCAGGGGCGACACGAACGAGCACACGAAGAGGAGAAGACAGCATGGAAGGGTTCGACCCGGCACGAAGTCGTGCGGCGAGATCGGCTGGCGGGCTGATCCATGGGTACGCCCAGGCCGCCTGAGGCGACCGAATATCTGGGACCCACAGGTTTCATGCGTTGGCGCTGACGATCATCGGGGTGATGCCGAGGTCGGCGAAGGCGGCTGCGGCGATCGTGGCCTCGTCCCCGCCCACGAGTCCAAGTGTCCGCGCCCACTGGTAGCGGCTGCCAGCGGCGTCGAATGCCGCGGCGGCCGCGAGCAGACGGCCGCGGTCATTGCTGTACAGGGCGGCGGCGCGTTCGACGATGGCGCTGGCGACTGGGTGGCCGGCCACCATGGCCCGGGCGGCGGCGAGGCGATCGTGGGCGTCGGGATGGCGGGCGAGCACGACGGCCTCGGCCCGGAGCGCGGCGTACCAGTGCCGCCACTGCCCGCTGACCCAGCTGCGCAGCTGGTCGGGCTCGGCGGCCAGCCGCTCCAGGGCCTGCCCCGCCAGTCCGCGGTGGAGCAGGACGATGGCGTCGAAGGTGGGCCCGAAGCCGGCCCTGCGCTCGGGGGTGACGCCGAGTGCGTCGACGATGGCCAGCCACTCGGCCCGGGTCCCGTCGTCGCCGCGCAGGCCGTGGGTCATGGCCACCGCGGCCGCCGCCATGCCGACGTACGGTGCCTGCGGACGGCCGGACCGCTCCCACGCATCGAGGAACCGTCGGCTGCCAGCGAGCACTTCGTCGACGTTGCCGGCCAGCGCGTCGGCGACCAGCAGTGGGGAGGTGGCGAAGTGACCGTCTTCGGCCAGCAGCGGCAAGTCGCGTAACTGCCTGCCCCACCGACGCGCACCGGGCAGATCCCCGGCGGTAATGCTGGTCGTGGTCACCATGACCAGCGCGTCGGCCAGCTCGTGCGCGCTGGCCGGGGCCAGCGGCACCGGCGCGAGCAGCTCCATGCGGCGGCGCGCCGTGGCCGCGGCGGCGAGGACCTCGCCGCTCGCCCACTGGGTGCCGGTCAGCGCGTCGAGGGCGGCGGAGGAGGCCAGCGGATCGCCCGCCCGGCCAGCCAGCTCCACCGCCCGCTCGGCGAGCTCGGTCAGCGCTGGCCCACCGGGTCCCCGGCGGAGTTGGCCTTCCGCCGCGATCTGGCCGGAGCGGACGGCGAACTCGGCCAGGGCCAGCGCTGCCCGGGCGGCCGGGTCGTCGTCGGCCAGCTCCCGTGCCGCAGCCAGGAGCGCCTCCGCCTCACCCGGCAGCGGGAGCCGGGCGAACCCGCCGGAGAACCGGTAGACGCTGGTGGCAGCCGTGGCCAGGTCGCGGGCGGCGCCGGCGCTGTCCCCGGCCCGGCGGGCGGCATCCGCCGCGGCGCGGTGGAGGCGGTACATGCTGTCGCCGAGCATCCGGCTTTGTGCCACTGCCGCGGCGGACCGGAGGGCGGACCCGGCGGCGGCGTGGTCGCCGGTGAGGGCGGCCGCCTGCTCGTACCGCTGCTGGGCCTCGCTGGTCAGGTTGCGGCGGAAGGCCAGCAGCGCCATGGACAGGGCGAGGTGGTACGCGTCGGCGCGATCGTCGGGCTGGCCGGCGGCCCAGCCGAGGGCGGCACGGAGGTCGTCGGCGGCCGCGTCGAAGGCGGCCCGCCAGGTCCCCGTCGCCGGCTGAGGGTCGCGTGCCAGGTCGGTCGCGGTCGCCAGGCACCAGCGCAGGTGCCGGGATCGGGTGGCGGTGAGGTCACCGGCTTCGGTGAGCCGTTCCAGCCCGTACTGGCGGATGGTCTCCACTCCCCGGTAGCGGGTGCCGCTTGAGGACGGGGTAACCGCCAGCAGGCTCTGCTCGGCGAGCCGGGCCAGCCCGTCCACGACCACGCCCGGCTGCAGCGGCGCGAACCCGGCCACCTCGGCGGCGGCAGCGGCGGTGAACGGCGCCACGAACACTGAGACCCGGCGCAGCAGGGCCTGGTCGGCGCTATCCAGGAGGGCGTGGCTCCAGTCCAGCGTTGCCCGCACCGAGCGGTGTCGGTCCTCCGCGCGGGGCCCGCCGGCCAGCAGCCGCAGCTGGTCGGAGAGCCCCGCGGCCAGCCCGTCGAGGCCCAGTGTGGGCAGGCGGGCGGCGGCGAGCTCGATCGCCAGCGCGATCCCGTCCAGCTTGCGGCAGACATCGGCGGCGGCGGCGTACTGCGCCGGGCGCACCGGCCAGCCCATCGCCGCGGCCCGCTCCGCAAGCAGCGCGACCGCGTCCGAGTCGTCCCCGTCGTCACCCAGTGACAGGGGCGGGACCGCGTAGACGTGCTCGAACGGCACCAGCAGCCGGGCCCGGCTGGTCGCCAGCACCGTCACGCGTGGGCAGCCGCCCAGCAGGCGCTCGACCAGTGGCGCCACCCCGTCGCGGACATGCTCGCAGTTGTCCAGCACCAGCAGCGCGTGACGGTCCGCCAGCGCGGCCGCCACCGACTCGTCCAGGCCGCGGCCCTGCTGCTCGCCGATGCCGACCGCCGCCCCCACCCCGGCTCCGACCATGCCCGGATCGGTGACCGGGGCCAGATCGACAAACCACACCCCGTCGGCGAACTCGCCTGCCGCCGCGGCCGCCACCGTCAGCGCCAGCCGGGTCTTGCCCACCCCGCCCGGGCCTACGGCGGTCACCTGCCGGTGCGCCTTGACCGCCTCGGCCAGCGCGGCCCGCTCCCGCACGCGGCCGATGAACGAGGTCAACGGCGCCGGCAGCAGCGCGGGTGCCTGGCCCGACCGCTCGGCCCTGGCCAGCTCGGCCGCGAGCTGGGCTAGCGCCCGCCGGTCCGTGCCGCCGAGCTTGCGCAGCAGCGACGACACGTGGGACTCCACGGTGCGCACTGAGATGAACAGTCGCGCGGCGATCTCGGCGTTGCTCAGATGCTGCCCGACCAGGGCCAACACCTCGGCCTCCCGAGCCGAGATCCCCGCCTCGGCGGCCGCCTGCCGCGACACAGCCCCCATCTGCTCCGCACCCGCCTTGTACCTGGTACGTGTGGGCTCGGTGGCCCGGATCCGTGGTGGGTTCCGTGGCCGGCCCGGATGTGCGCCCCAGCCGTGCCGGGCGATCCTCCTGCCAGCAACAAGACCCTCACCGCAGGAGGCCATCATGTCGCACCAGTCGCACTTCGCGCAGGCCATCGCCGAGCAGCGCCAGGCCGAGCTCATCGCCGCCGCCGCCCAAGACCGGCTGGCCCGGCTGGCTCGCGCGGCAGCCCGCCGGCGCAGCACCGCGCCCCTCCAGCCCCGTGGGCGCCACGCCGCGCAGCTGGTGAGCCGGTTCCGCCGCCGCCACGCCACCACCTGAACCGACCCGGTACGGAGGTGCCACGACGCCGTAACGACCAATCCGACATTGTGGGAAGGAGCACCACCATGACCAAGCTGACCTTCTCGCCGCCGCGCTGCTGGCCCTCCCGCGCAGGCGGTTTGCGGGTGCCGCGCTCCTGGTCGTCATCCTGACCGGTGCCGTCATCACGCACCTGGCCAACCAGGACCCGCTGTCGGAGAGTGTCTCGGCGCCGCTGCACCTGGCGCTGGTGGCGGCGGTGGCCTTGGCGACCCGACCGCCGCTCACCACCCTGCGTCGCAGTACGCCCGTGCACTGACCCGGACCCACCCATCGCTACGCCAAGCCGCACACGCAAGGAAGGAGTGCTCCACATGACCGAGGGCGTCAAGACGATCCTTTACCCGGTCGGCGATCTCGCTACGGCCAAGCACCTGTTCGGCGCGCTGCTGGGCGCCCAGCCCTACATGGACGAGCCCTACTACGTCGGGTTCAGCGCCGCCGGCCAGGACATCGGCCTGGACCCCCACGGCCACCGCAAGGGCATGACCACCCCGGTCGCCTACTGGCACGTCGAGGACATCAACCGCAGCCTGACCGAGCTGCTGGACGCCGGCGCCCAGGCCCACCAGGACGTCAAGGACGTCGGCGGGGGCAAGCTGGTCGCCTCCGTGAAGGACCCCGACGGCAACGTCATCGGCCTCATCCAGGAACTCCGAGGCTGACAGCACAGGGCGCGGCGGCCGCCATGGCCGCCGCGCCCTCTGGCTGCCATCCCCCATACCCTTCAGCCAGGAGCTGCCTCATATGATCCCGCCCGCACGCACCCTACAACAACGCAAACAGGACACGTTGGACCGGCTGGAGCAGGACGTCGACGCCTGGGTGGCCACCGCCGACCCAGCTACCGGGACCCCCTGGCTGGTGCCGCTGTCGTTCTGGTGGGACGGCCACAGCCTGCTGGTGGCCACCCCGGCCGCCAGCCCCACCGGAAGCAACCTGCGAGCTACCGGCCGCGTCCGGCTTGGCATCGGTCCCACCCGTGACCTGGTCCTCATCGAGGGGACCGTGGACGAGGCGGTGGCGGCCCGCCAGATACCCGCCGAGGTCGGCGACGCGTTCGCCACCAAGGCCGGCTTCGACCCCCGCCAGCTCGCCACCCCCTACCTGTACTTCCGCATCCGCCCGCAGCGGCTGCAGGCCTGGCGGGAGGTCAACGAGCTGGCCGACCGTGACCTCATGCGCGACGGGCGGTGGGAGGTGCCGGAGTGAGCGAGCAGACTCAGCTTGCACCAGGCCCAAGAACGCGTCGCGTTCTCGCACGCCGGTCAGGGTCAGCAACGCGTTGCTTTCCCACACGGTTCTGGAAGAGCAGGTGCTCCGTCCCTTCGCTGAGTTCCGGCAGGACGTCGACGAGCCACCCGCAACGAACTAATTAGCGAAAACGGGCGGGACCCCGACGGGGTGCTACGCCACCCGCCGTGCGATCCCGGGATAGTCCAGCACGACGCCGTCGTCGTCAAAGCCGATCTCGGCTTCAAAGGGGCTGTCGAGGCTCTGGAAGCGCACGATACGCGCCTTGGACTCCCGGCGAACGAAGGCGTAGCGCTGCCGCGACGGGTAGACGGCCAGGTCAGGGACTGACACCCAGGCCATGAGCAGGTCGGTTGGTCCGCCGCCCTCGTGGAGGCGGTGGCGCAGCACCGGCATGGAATTGGTCGTCGGCGACAGGCCCAGGTCACAGTCCAGGGCGCCGCGCACCACAGCCAGCTCGCCTCCGGGTGCGGGCTGGCCGAGGTCCCCCTCGGCTTCGGTGGTGCACGACCACGCTCCCGGCGCTGCTCGCTGCAGCAACGGCCCCAGCGACACTCCGTCCAGTGGTGCGCCACGCCACAGCCGCAGCGCATCGCCCAACCATTCGGTCGCGGCCTCCAGCTTTTCCTCCCGCACGGCCTGCGATCCCCGTGCGGCAAACCTCTCGAACACCAGCAGGTCCAGCTCTCTGGGCTCGACCCGCATCAGGTACCCGGACGGCCGGGTGCCGATTCGCTCCGATGGAATGCCCGCCCGGGTGAGGTGCTGCCGTAGCCCTGTTACATACGACCTGAGGTTGGAGCTCTCGGACCTCGGCGGCTCCCACCACACGGCCTGCACCAGGCGGTTAACGGTCACGACGTGGTTGGCGTGCAGCAGCAAGGCAGCCAGCACCGCCCGCTGGCGCGGGGCACCCAGCGCCACCGGCGACCCGTTGACGGAGACCTCCAGCGGTCCCAGCAGCCGATATTCCACCGAATCCACCTACACGGTCTCGCGGATATGGCCACCGCACACGATGCGTTGACTTCCTTTGTCGGCCCAGTCTCCGACGCGGAAGTCTTCCACCAGGCACGGGAAAGATCCTTGTCCCCCAGCGCCCACTGCTTGACCCTCCGTGCGCGGTTGGTCTGCTACGGAGGCGCAGGCACTGCGTGCCCAGGGCAAGGGCATCAAGCCCATCATGCGCGAACTCGCGCCGGGATCCACGTGCTGGTGGTGACGCCCTCGGAGCCGAAGACTGCATCGAAGCTGTGGGTGAGCCTCGCGTCCCGGTCGCGGATGAGGACGGGCCAGGAACCGGTGGGTTACCGGGATCCTGGCCCGCGGGTAGTGGATGGCACCGCTTCGGGTGTCAGGAGGTGTCCACCTCGATGGTGACGGGCACCTGGTTGGTGATGATGTCGTAGACCGCCGAGCGGGCTCGTGACTGCTCCACGATCTCGCGCAGCTTGTGGGCCGGGGCGTCGCCCTTGATGGTGAAGCGCACGGTGATCTGCTGGTAGCCGTTGCGCACCTCGGGGTTGAGGCCGAGGATGCCGTTGAGGTCGATGTCGCCAGTGACCGTCGAGCGGACCTCGGTGAGCCGCACCCGCCGGGCGGCAGCGATGTTGGCCAGGCCGGAGGTGAGGCAGGCGGCCAGCGCGTGCAGCACGAACTCGACCGGGGTCGGCCCTTGGTCCTGGCCCACCAGGACGGCAGGGTGGTCGGCGTCGAAGACGAAGGTGCGCTCGTGGGCGCGTTCCTCGCCGACGCCGAAGAAGTCGGTGATGGTGCTGCGGTTGTGGGTGCCTGAGACCCACTGGTTGTGGGCGCGGAACTGGAACTTGGCTGCGGCGGGCGCCTGCTTGACCGCGTCGAGGGTGGCGAACAGGGTCGCGGTGTCCACGCCGTTGCGCATCGAGTCGCCGACGTCGGCGTCGGTCGTGCCGGTGGTGGTCATCTTCCTACGCTCCTTGGTGTGGGCTGACTGGTGATGGCGGTGTGAGGTCCGTGGCCTCCTTCCTGGTCGGCGGTGTTGGATCAGGCGGTCACCAGCAGGTGCGCGCCTGGGACCGGCCGGTCGGCCAGCGCCGCCGCCTGCTTGTCGATGGCCGCGCTCAGTTGCTTCTGCAGCTCGATGAACGCCGGCACCGCCGGGTAGGCCGCCAGGCGGCAGGTGACCTCGAAGATCTCCCTCAGGGCGTGGTCGCGCTGCCGCTGGTAACGTGCCAGGGCCGTGGCCTCCTCGGCGTCGGCACCCAGCGCCTGGTCAAGCGCGACGGTCAGGAGCTCAGCGTCGCGGAACGCGTCGCTGATGCCGTAGGCGGTGACCGCGTCACGGTAGTAGCCGGCGTCCCCGACCAGCGCCCAGCCCGGGCCGAACGCCTGGCGTACCTGGTTGGGCTGCCGCAGCATGCCCTGCACCGGCGAGGTACGGTGAGCGTGGCGCAGCCGCTCGGCAAGCTGCGGGGCCGATCGCCCGAGCAGCTCGCCGAACGCCTCCTCGCGCGACCCGGTCGCGCGGCGGACCGCCTTGGCGTCGGCGGAGGGGTTGCAGACCCAGATGCACGCCTGGCCGTCGTGGGTCGGGAACACCCCGGCGAGCGACCGCTCGGCGACGAAGAACTCCAGGCCGGTCCAAGGGATGCCTGTGTAGTAGGCGTACTGGGCCGCGCCGTCCCCCGGGCGGACCTCGTCGACCGCGGCGCCGACCGAGCGGGCGACCCGCGACCGCAGGCCGTCCGCGCCGACGACCCAGCGGGCGCCGACGTCGACCGGGGCGCCGGCGCGGTCGTGCCCGTACACCCCGACCGCCCGGCCGCGCCCGTCCCGCCGCACGCCGGTCACGGTGACGCCCAGGCGCACCTGGGCGCCGGCCCGTTCCGCGGCGGTCGCGA
>WNGB01017103.1_pt1 | contig 14245 bp, 11 predicted proteins | sample 5400681 | NCBI WGS metagenome assembly WNGB01 (sample SAMN13153367, study PRJNA577476) | soil metagenome | isolation source: 115 cm soil or saprolite under grassland replicate 2 | place: USA:California | collected 2016-06-15 | reverse complement strand
AGCGACTCGACACGGAGAGCGTGTGGCCGATATCGAACAATCCGCGCGGAAAATATTACGGTCCGCGACCGGACAGCAATGTCATTCCCAACTCAGCCTATCCGCTCTGGCAGGTCGTTCGATCGTCGACGGCGGCACCTCGTTTCTTTGATCCAGAAAAGATCGAAATCAGCCGTGGCAAGCCTGGCGAAAGACCGGTCCAGGGGGAATTTGTCGACGGCGGTGTGAGCCCGTTTAATAACCCCGCATTGCAGGCCGTCATGCATGCGACGTTGGACGGCTATCGCATCGGCTGGCCGACCGGATCCGACAAGTTGTTCGTCGTGTCGGTCGGTACTGGGTCGCGCGATCTCAAAGTTGCGCCGGCCAAGTTGGCGGTCGACAATGCAGTCAAATCGCTTTTGTCGGTGATGGACGACTGCGCTACTCTGGTAGAAACGCTGCTCCAATGGTTGTCGAGTAGCCCGACAGCGCGCATGATCAACCGGGAGGTGGACGATTTGCGCCATGACCTGATCGCCTCGGTGCCGCTGATCAGTTACCTGCGCTACAATGTCGCGCTAAGCAAGGATTCCTTGGCGCAGATCGGCATGGAGTTTGAGGATGAAAAGATTGAGGGCTTGAGTGCGATGGACGATCCCGGCAACATGAAGACTCTGCAAGAGATTGGCGCCAAGGCGGCAAAGCAGCAAGTGCGCGCCGAAGACTTTCCATCAAACTTCGATCTTGTGGGATGAGGTTAGGAGCGAAAAACTTGAAACGGGGTGACGTCGCGGAATTCTAAATCGACGTGAAGGCAAGCCCATGATGAATGTATTTATTGTGCGTCCCTTCGGCACCAAGAATGGAATCGATTTCGACCGGGTTGAAAAGGAACTCATTCGTCCGGCCATGGGGCAAGCGGGTTTGACGGGCGGCACGACGGGCGAATTTATCCAACAAGGCAACATTCGCACCGACATGTTCGAGCAATTGCTCATCGCCGATCTTGTCATTGCAGATATTTCGATCCACAACGCCAACGTTTTTTATGAGCTGGGAATTCGCCATGCATTCCGGGACAAACGCACTTTCCTGCTCAAGTCGAAGGGAGATAAATCCAAAGAGAATGAGTCCAAAGAAGGCGACGTACCATTCGATTTAAAAACGGACCGATATCTGTCCTATGATGGCAACGATCCGGCAGCCAGTGTGGCGTCCTTTGCCGATGCGCTAAATGCGACATTAGATTCGCAAAAAGCCGATAGTCCGGTTTACCAGCTGCTACCGGAGTTGGAGCCTTCGGATCCAAACAAGCTCTTGGTCGTGCCGCTCGATTTTCGCGAGGAAATTGAACGGGCGGAGGACGCTAATAATTGCGGCGATCTCCAACTTTTGGCGGCGGAGTTGGACGGCTTCGTCTGGCGGGTGGCTGGCCTTCGCCTCGTCGGCCACGGCCAATTTCGCTTGAAGGACTGGCCGGGCGCAAAGGCAACGTGGCAGGCGGTGCGGGACTATGGCGACATGGACGTCGAAGCGAACACGTTGCTTGCCACGATCTTTCAACGGTTGGGCGATCTCTTGAGCTCCGATCAAGCCGTTGAGCGCGCCCTTCAGAACAAAGAAATCTTCGCGAGAGACCGGGCAGAAGTCCGCGCCTTGATGGCGCGCAACGCGAAAACTCAATGGCATCAGAGCTGGGCGACGGCCGCGGACGTCGAGACTGCGCAGAAGTCCGCCTTGGTTTCGCCCTATCTCGAAAAGTCATTCGAGCTTTACCGTGAAGGTTTCATGGAAGACCGCAATCATTTCTACTCAGGCCTCAACGCTTTGGCGATGGTGACTATGCTGACTGAGCTGGCGCAAGCTCAATCGACTATCTGGGAGGATAGCTTCGATTCAAAGGAAGACGCCGCCCAGAAACTTCAGAAGCTGAAGGAGCTCCGCGGTGACCTCGCTGCCGGAGTGAGGTTAGCGATCGAGTCGAAGCAGGTTGCGTTGCAGCGCGCGAATAGAAGCGACGTTTGGGTCGAGATCAGCACCGCCGATCTGATTTGTTTGACCTCCAGTAGACCCAATCGGGTGGGACAGGCGTACAGGAAAGCCCTCGCCGATGCTTCGGAGCAGGCGCGCGACGCCATGCGACGACAACTGTTACTCTATCAACGTCTCGGCATTCTAAAAGAGAATATTCAAGCCGGCCTCGACAACATTGCGCCGGTTACGCAACAGACCCAAACCCAACAGGCGCCAACCCACGTGCTTTTGTTCACTGGACATCGCGTGGATGCTCCCGATCGCAAAACTCCTCGTTTTCCCGCCGCCAAAGAGAAGCACGCGCGCGCGATGATTTTCGAGGCCGTGAGGAATGAAAAAGCGAAAGCGAAAGGACCGGTATTCGGCATTGCCGGAGGCGCTTGCGGCGGCGATATTCTTTTCCACGAAATTTGCGAGGCGCTCGAGATCCCGAGCCAAATGTATCTGGTCTTGCCGAAAAACGATTATATCAAGGTCTCGGTGGCGGATGGCGGGCCGGATTGGGTCGAGCGCTTCAATCGGCTCTACGATAAAATGAAGCCGAAAATTCTTTCCGAATCCGACCGACTGCCACGCTGGCTCAGAACAAAGAAAGATTATAACATCTGGCAACGCTCAAATCTCTGGATGCTCCACAACGCCCTTTTCATTTCGCAGGACCACCTAAGTCTCATTGCATTATGGAATGGCGCTACCGGCGACGGCCCCGGAGGCACCGAAGATATGGTGGAGCGGGCCAAAGATCGCGGCGCGACGTTCATCCATCTGGATGCCCGCAAGCTTCTCGAGTGATCGGTTGGAACCGGCATCGCGAATAGCGCGATTTCTCATTGACGACGTCTCGGCGCTATGAGGAAGATGATCCGTGAATGATGGAGAGCTACAGCACCGTCGTCGATCCGTTAGGCTAAGAGAGTACGATTACGCTGAGCGCGGTGCGTATTTTGTGACCATCGTTACACAGGATCGATCCTGTCTGTTCGGTGAGATTATCAACGACGCCATGCAGTTGAGCGGTGCTGGTGTAGCAATCCAACGTTGGTGGTTTGAATTGCAAAACAAATTCGCCACAGTCGAAACGGACGAGTTCGTGATCATGCCGAATCATCTTCACGGTATTGTCGTCATTACGGATACCATTGTAGGGGCCGACCTGCGTGTCGGCCCTGTACCGGAGGGCGCACACACAGGTGCGCCCCTACCGACGGTAATCCAATGGTTCAAAACGATGACGACGAACGAATATATCCGCGGCGTGAAAACGCTGGGTTGGCCGGCGTTTCGAGGCAGATTATGGCAACATAGCTACTACGAACATGTCATTCGTCACGAAAAGTCTTTAAATCGTATTCGACAATATATTCTTGATAACCCTGCGCACTGGGATGCTGATCGCGAGAATCCAGTCGTAGGAATTCCCGAATGGGACGAGGCGTGGCGATAGCGCTAGTGTCTGCTACCTGGCGTAGGCATTGTGGAAGAGTTGTCTAGCTCTAGGGGGCACCTGCAGGCGTACTAATTCCGTCTTATGGGACAGTAGGACGCGATCAATCACATCTCTTCGCTGGGATTACCCCTTCTCATTGGATTGCAGTGCGTCGAGGGCTTTTTGCACCAGTTTTCGCCGCAATTCCTTTTCATCGGCCGGCGGTAACTTGGCATCGCCCGTCACGTGCACGATGCCGGTTCCTAAGACCACACGGTTGGCTCCCACCATCTTGGCGATGGGCAGGGCGGAGGTGATCTGCACCACCGGGATCCCCGCTTTCTCTAACTCGGTTGTGATCGCAGCGCCGCTGCGCGTGCTCGTCCCTCACGTCGACGTGAGGATGACGGCGTCAACGCCGTCCCGTTTGATCTTTTCGGCCATCTCTCGGCCGAGGCGGCGGGTGTTCGACAGCGGGTTCGAGCGCCCACACGTCGAGATGAACTCGTTGTGAAGCTTGCCTATGACGCCGTTTTTTTCCATTTCGCGCAAGGCATCGAGAGGCACCAATCGGTCAGGATCTTCCTGGACGAACCGCGTGTCGTAGCCGCCGTGGGAAACTTCGTAGTCTTCAGCGCGCAAATCATCGCGTCCTTCAATGCTGTAAGACCCCCAACGCGTCGCTGCTGTTCCTTCGATCTTATCCGGATTGCCTCTAGGGACCAGTCCGCCGTCGGTGATCAACATCACTTTGGCTCTCGATAAGTTTTTGACGCCTGCAGGCATCGGGATCGGCGCGAAAGCGGTCGGTGGCATCTCGGAATCGAATGGTTCTCCGTTCATCTTCGCCAAGAGCATGTCGACGAGCCGCGTCGCGGCTTTTTTCTCCACGAGCTGGTCGCGCAACCATCCGCGCCGCAAGTATCCTTCTTCGTGTGGAAGGCCGATCGGTTCCTTGGTGACAAGTTTCCGGCTGAGCCTTGCCATCTTGTCCAGGACGTTGCGCATGTTGGCGATGGTCGTTCCCGAGTCGATGATATAGAGCGCATCGCGGTAGAGATCGACACCGGGATTCTCTTCGCTCATCGCGGTCACGGCAGAAATGCTAAGCTCGGCTTGAACGGCGCGGCAGAGCGCTCCGGCCGCCATGCCGTAGCGCCCTGCGTCGAAGCATGGTCCGGCGACGAAGAGGTCCACGTTCGCTTGACGGACCTTTGCCATGACGGAAGCCGTAATCTCCTCTTGATGTTCGACGGCGTAATTGTCGCCGCAAACCAAAGTCAGGACGATGCGGGCGTCGTTGCCCAGCAGCGATTCCAACAACCGGCCGGGTCCGACCGCGCTGTCACGGACTTCCAGTCCCTTGCCAGCGTGCTCTTCGGCGCCGATGCCGCCAAAGAACTGATTCAGATAATGGGCGATTCGCATATTGAACTCCTCCGGATAGGGCACGAGGCGCGAGGCGACAGGCGTGAGTACGGGCACGGCATGCCGTGCCCCTACATCCATTGCCGCTCGTGCTCTTCAGTAGACCATTGCCCTCATTCTGGACGCACCTTGCTGATTGGTTACGCCGACGATGTTAGACGCCTCGATCGTCATCGGACCAGTGAGTAATTCGACAAACTCCGGCGTCGCCGCGATCACGCGATCGACCCGTGGCACTTGCCACTGTTTACCGTTGCCGCCGTTATAGACAATCGCGTCGACTTCCGGAACGTTGAAAAGCAATGCCGACTCGACGCGGCGGTCTCTCGACACGTCGGAAACCATGACCGAAGTCTTTATTCCCATACCTTCGAGCAGGCGTGCAGTCTCCGCCAAGTCGGCATGAGGCAATCCGCCACCATACTTGGATAATACCACGCCGTCCGCGTTCAAGTTCCACTTGACGAGATTGGCGGCGGCGCGACAATGGCGCTCGCGGTCGAAGTTATCCGAGCCGGCGATCGTGGCTACCGTGCCGACGAAATTAATTTCGCGGGCGTGGTGGCGCTGATAGAGTTCCAGGATGATGGGATGATTTTGATAAAAATAAGTTTCCGTGCCGCCAAACCACGAATGCAGCGATGGCACGACAGCGCCGTCGAGCCACTCGTCGGGGTGCAGCATAACCGGTAGCATGCCGTCAGTGTTAGCGCCATAGAGAATCGGCTCGTCCACCGCTGGTTTGCGCTGCCGTGAAAAAATCTGCCCAACATAAGCGACTCGCGCCAGTCCGTCGCGCCCTTTCTCCCCTGGACGTACCGGCTCAAAGGTCTGGAGGTCAACGGGGAGATGATTCCAAGCACTGCGGGCAAGCTCGACGGCGACTCGTATGCCGGCAAGGCGGTAAGCTTTTTCCAATGTTTGACGCGGCAATCCTGGTTTGGTGTGCGGGATCACGATCAAGTGTTGCAGCGAAGAGTACTCGCTCGCCTCAACCGGAGCGCCGCTCATTTCCAAAACGCGCCCAGTTGCGCTTCGAGTCGGGTCCGGTGAAATCTCGGCCAGAACCGACACCGCAGCGCCGGTCAGGACATGAGTCGTGCCGATGCCGGCGGTAATCGGTGCGCCCAGTATGCCGGGAAAATCGGCGCCGCAACCAGGCGCTTTCGCTCTCGGTTCAATCACGTCAAAGATTGGACCGGCACGGCAGCGCTCTCCGGGCCGCGCGATATCGAAGTCGACGCTGACGATGGATTCGTCTTCAAGGATCATTCGCCGCAGCGTCGCAGGGTCGACGATTAAAACGGCGCCTTCAAGACGCGCCGGGACGCCAAATTGTATTTCGCTGATCGGATGATGTGCCAAGCTCAACTGCATCAAATCTCTTTCTCGCGGTGCGTTTCAAAATGTGGATATGAAGCGCGCGAGCAGGTTGAATCTTATTCCCGGGTGGAGAAGCTTGTCAACGCAAGTTGTAGGGGCAACCTCCGTGGTTGCCCTTCCGGAGGACAGGCACAGGGGCCTGCCCTTACATCGCACACCCATCGATATTGATTTTAGTTCAAAGATTAGCCCGCGTTCGTTGTTGCATCACTCACCGTTTTCGTATCGAAGCCTCAGGTGATAAATAACTCTCCAGGAATAAGAGGCAGATCCAGTCATGCTTCGCTTTTCGCCCAATCCTAACCTCGCCCAGCTTGTTCACTGGCTCGAATGGGAAAGAGACGCTTTCCGCCGGGCGCACCAGCAGGACAAGCCTGTGATGCTTTTCCTATCGGCGTTTTGGTGCCGCTACTGCCAGCGCATGGACGAGGGAGCTTTCTCAGATCGGGAAAACATGGCGTTGCTCAACGCCTACTTCGTCGCGCTGCGTGTCGAGAATGCCATGCGGCCCGACATTGATGCACGCTATAATCTCAACGGCTGGCCGACCGTCGCCTTCTTCACGCCTGCAGGAGAGTTGCTCGCGGCAGTCAATTATCTCGGCGCCGATGAGTTCAAGGAGCTGCTGCTGAATGTTTACATGGATTATCAAGAAAAGAAGACTGAAAACCGCGTGACGAAAGCGCCGGATGACAGTGAAGCCGTCGTGGCGCGTCAAGCCGAGCGCGAACCCGCCGGTGTTTCGGCTCTGACTGAGATTACAAATGGCGTCATGGCGCTCGCCGATCGGTTCCACGGCGGCTACGGGCAGGGACAAAAATTCATCCATGCGGAAGCGAACGATTTTCTATTACGCCGCTACGCGGCGACAAAAGACGCTGCTTATCTCGATCACGTTCGCTTGACGCTCGACCGGATGCGAGAGAGCCCGATCTATGATGACAAAGACGGCGGCTATTTTCGCACCACCTCGGGCGCAGACTGGGTACAACCGCACCGCGAAAAGCTTTTGGGCGAGCAGGCGGGTCTCTTGTCCAATTGCCTCTATGCGCTCCGTTTCACCCAGCGTCGCGAGTATGCGCGCATGGCCGAGGAGATCATCGGCTACCTCGATCGCAAACTCTTCGATCCGTCCAGCGGCGCCTTTTTTGGCTGCGAGGATTTTCTTCGGCGTGAAACAAACGCGGATACTTCCGCCGACGAGTTTTTCACCATCATCGATCAGTGTGTTTACACCGACGCCAACGCGCAGGCAATCAGCGCCTATTTGGACGCCGCGGCGATCTTGGGGCGAGCCGACTGCAAAGAGCGGGCGCTGAATGTTCTTGAGTTTCTTTGGAGCCACAGCCGCAGCCCAACGGAAGGTATGTACCACTATTATGACGGCGCGCCCCACGTGCCAGGACTGCTGGACGATCAAGCAAGGATGGGCGCGGCGCTCGTAGAGGCCTACCATGCGAGCGGCGAGGCGGCGTATCTAGAACGAGCGCGGGAATTGGCGGAGTTTATTCTCGCACGCTTGAGGAATCCCGAGGGCGGTTATTTTGATCTAGGCACCGGCGAGTTGGGCTTTCTCAAATTCCGTCTCACGGCAATCGAGCAAAACGGCGCCACCGCATTTTTTCTCCTGAAGCTCGCGCAAGCGGGACGAGAACCAAAGTATTTTGACGCTGCCGATTGGGCTTTGCGCGCGTTTAGTGGAAATTTCGCTTCTTGCGGCATTCATGCCGCCCCGTTCGGACGGGCGCTTGGCGAATGGCTGAACCGTCGGTAAGGCTTGGAACACTGGAGTGTTGGAGCCATGGAGTATTGGGTAACCCAACATTCCACACTCCAGTACTCTATTCCCATCAACCCTTGATCTTCATATCGGCCACGATGATTTCGTTATTCGGGTTGCCTTTCCAGACGATGTTTCGCGCCACGCCATAAATTTCCGCAAGCGTATAGAGCGGCACGACGGGAGCATCTTCCATGATAATTCGCCCCGCCTGCTGCAAGACGGCGACGCGCTTTTTGTGATCGCCGGTGCGTTGCTCTTCTTCAATGAGCTTGTCGAGATCAGGATTGCTGTAGCCGGTGCGCTTGGTGACGCCCGTGTGGAAGTATTGGTCATAGAATGTGTCGGCATCGTAAGCCGATCGGCCGGCGTAGTAGAAGGGCAGCTTGCCGCCGTTGACTCCGTCTCTGCCCCAATAGATCGGGTACTCCTGCGGTACGAGCTCAACCTTAATGCCGCTCTCGCCGAGCTGGTGGGCGATGACCTGGCACACTTCTTTGCCTTTGAGGTGGCGGTCGGGAGCGAGATAAAGCTTCACTTCCAAACCGTTGGGATAACCCGCTTTGGCGAGCAGCTCGCGCGCTTTTTTTGGATCAAACGGATAGCGTTTAATGGCCGGATCATGGCCGATCATATTCGAGCTCAATGGGCCGTTAAGCAGGTAGCCGTTGCCTTCATAGATGTGTTTCAAAATGACGTTCGGATCGATGGAATAATTGAAAGCTTGGCGGACGAGTTTGTTGTCAAACGGCTTGTAGGTGACGTTCATCGCCAAGAAATACATGCGATAGCCCGGAACTTTTTCAACGCGCGTGCGCGGATGCTTGCCAACGCGCGGAATCTCTTCAATGGGGAGATTGCTGATCACGTCCGCTTGACCCGCAAGTAATCCGGCGACACGCGCTGATTCCTCTTTAACCGTTTTGAACAATACCTCTTTGATTTCCGGCCTCGCTCGCCAATAATCGTCGTTGCGCGCCAGCACCAAATGACCGTCTCGCTGCCAGCTTGCGAGCTTGTACGGGCCGGTGCCGATTTTGTAGTTATCGAGTTGGTTGCCGTTCTTTTCGACCGCCGATTGGCTGACGATGAAACGGTTGTTCAACCGTTCGAGCAAGACCGCGTTGGGCTGTTTGGTCGATATAACAACCGTGTGATCGTCCGGTGCTTCGACGCCCGTAATCTCGACGAAGTTGGATGCTTGCAGGCTCTTGCGGTCGTTGACGATTCGGTCAAGCGAGAAAAGCACGTCTTTCGAAGTGAACGGCGAACCGTCGTGAAAGCGAACATTCTTTCTAAGGCGAAACAGCCATCGAAACAGCCATTTCCTTCCCTGAAACTCCCACGCCTCGGCCAACACGCCGACGTATTCATTTTTAGAGAAATCCATTTCGATCAACGGCTCGATCACATGCTGCCAGATGCCACTGATCCCGCCGCCGCTGTAAGCGTACGGATGGAGCGAATCCAAGCCGACGCCTTGAAAAACCACGACTCGATCTTTTGAAGCTGCAAACGCTCGGCGCGGATGTGTTGCTGTGGTCAATCCGGCGAGGCTCAAGGCAGCGCCTGTTTTCAAAAACTCCCGGCGATTCATTTTACGTTCGGTCGAAGGCATATAAGACCTCCCGATAGCTTTCCCTTTTCCATACGATCGGCCGTGAATTCTTTATCCAGTGCTCGCTTATAACTGCACTGGTGGAATAACGTCAAGGCGACTGCAGCTGATCGACTTTAGCGGATGAGAGACGCGCGGTGAATCGTGCCCTTACTAGTGAACGTGCTCGTCCGGCGCCGCCGCGCGATGGACACGGCGCGCTGAGCGGGAACCGATTTGATCAAATAGGCATGGGCCGAGAGGGCGGACGGCGCAAGCAGAATTACACCGTGAAGATTGCGCAGCACGACTTGACCATCAGCGACGGGTGGTTTCGAGCGGGTAGCCGCGGCTTACCCAGCCCGCGTAGCCTTCCGGCATGATAAAAATATTGCGATAGCCGCGGTACTCGAGAAACACGGCGCGATCGGCGACATCGTAAGTCTTGCAGTCGCAGTACAGAACCACTCGACCATTCTTGGGAATCTCATTGTAGCGACTCGCCAGCTCGCCGAGCGGAATGGAGCGTGCGCCGGGCAGGCGATTCTGCTGAAAGTCTTTTGCCGGCCGCAAATCGATGAAAGTCAATTTTTCGCCGGCGTCGAGCAACTGCTTGGCCCGTTCCGCAGGGAGATTGTCGACGGTGTCTTCCACGCCATGGCCGGCAAGCGCGACCGCAGGCGAGAAGACACCGATCCACGCAAGGAGAACAAAATTGAGCTTTAGTTTAATTCTCCTGCCGTTTGTCATACTTCACGGTCACATTTTTATTATCCGCTGTCCAGGAGACCGTGCCTTTCACGCCCGGAGTATGACGCATGATCCAAAAGCCGCCGCCGGGATCCGACGAGCTTGCGAACACCAGTCCGTTGTCGTGAACGAACACGTCGTCGGCGTGGCCGGCATCCGAATTCACCCGGCGAAACACCGGCGGGACGAAATGGCCGACGGCCTTGGGCGAATGCGGATCGGAAATGTCAACTGCCCAGAAGCCGGAATTCTCCCAGGCGCTGAAAACAATATTCCCCTTTATCATTCGTTCGACATCATGAATGCCAAAGCGCCGGCCGGGCCGGTCGGGAGGACAAAACCTGTTCAAGGGGAGCCTGAAAGTCGAAATCTGAACCGGATTTTTCTCGTTGCGCACGTCGATGACGTGCATGTAACCGAAAGGACAATGTTCGGGACGGACCAATTCGTCGCCCGCGACGATGATATCGGGTCTACCGCCGTGGGGCGGAATAACGATGCCGATACTGTGCGTGTTGCCTTCCTCAGGCGGCGACCATTTGATCTGGCTGATCATGGTCGGCTTGCGCACGTCGCTGATATCCAGAATGATCACGCCCTGATCGCGGTAGGCAAGGTAGGCACGGTCTTTGTAGACGGTGACATCATGCAGAGCGACCCAGATCTTCGGCAGTCCTTCACGCAGTCCTCGATCGGGTTCGACCCAGTTCTCCCCGGGCTTTTCTCCTCCGGCAGTCCACTGTCCGGGAAACCACCAGCGGGCAACCTCTTTTGGTTTGGCGGGGTCGTTAATGTCGATGATCATGAGAATGTTGTCGTAATAACCTTCCATGGTTGTTGCGATGAATGCGAATTTTCCTTGTTTTGGATCTTCATGGAGCCAGAATCCATGGACACCGCGTCGGGGGGCAACGTCGGTTTTGAAGAAACCCACCTCGCGCGGCTTTGCCGGATCGCTGATATCGTAAAGGCGAATACCGCCCACCCAGGTTTTGATCTTCTCATCGCGAACCCCGTCCTGGTTTATCACTAGAATGTTTCCCAAGACGTCGATGTACTGGCTCTGCACGCTGGGATCGTTCTTGACCTGGGAGATCACTTTAGGTCGGGCGGGATCGCTGACGTCGACGATGCTGAAGCCTTGATAGTTCGATATGTAAGCGTGTTTGCCGTCTTTGCTGACACGAAATTCAGCGGCTTGATCCCAGCCGTCGAGATCGGTGTAAGAAAGGATGGTGAAATTTTCCAACTCGCCGTAACTCGGTTGTTTCTCCTTCGCTTCGCCGAGAATTTTGCTTTGGCTAAACGCCGAGGACACCGACGCCAATACAAAAAATATCACCGTTCCGATCATCGATCGGCGCAAGATTGTGGACTGGTTCACTTTGTTTGCCCTCCTCATCGTATCGAACATTTTCTAATCGGGCGATCAGGTTTATGAATTTTCGCGTCCGAAGCGCGATTCCGAGCAAGTCGGCTGACACACTGCTCCCCCTCATAATCCATAAAGGTCCATGAGTCAAAGGAAGTAAATCGCGATCTATGTTCGCCGTTAGTCACGAATAGGCGGAGCGCGATCTCACCTGGACATTTCTTTTGCCGAAAGGTAAGGAGAGGCAGTAATTGGTGAACGCGCGGCTGATGCGCCGCAACGAAAGGGAGAAGACTTATGTCAATTGCTGGACTTCGTTTTGGACATGTCGCATTCAGAGTTTCCGACACAGAGCGGAGCGTGCGCTGGTACGCGGACGCCTTCGGCGCGAAGAAGATCTATCATGCCGAAGCGAACGGCGACCGGCCGGAATTGATGTTTTTGGAGTTTGCCAGAGGACAGCTGATTGAATTCTTCACGGGTGGCAAGAATATGATGGCGTCTCCGCCGGATCCCATCGGTTACATTCACTTCTGTCTGCTGGTCGACAACCTCGACCGAGCGCTGGAACATCTGGCAAAGATGAACGTGAAGCCGCAGCGCAAATTTATCGGCCGTGCGAAGCAGCGGATCGCGTTTATCTCCGATCCGGACGGCAATAGTATCGAGCTGATGGAAATTCCGCCGGAATCAGAAATCTATCGCGACTGAAGTTTGCTGGTACGGTTCTGTTTTTGTTGAAAAGTCTGTTTGTGCGCTGAGAGAATTCACCAGCGGCTGTACGGAACAGTATGCGTCAGAGTAATCGGATCAGCGAGCAACCGTTCGCGCTGAGCTGACCGTGAACTGTACACGCTGTTTGTCCGCTACATTTCAACTAGTACGGTTCGAAACTGCGCAGGGCAGGCAAAACTTCGGTGCCAAAGAGCCGGATCGAGCGCATCAGATCTTCTTCGGCGATATCGCCGATGTTGAACTCGCCGAGGACGGTATTGAACACGCCTTCGCTTGCGGCTGACTTGATTCGGTCGATGACAGTTTTCGGCGAACCGACGAAAGCCAGGTTGTGTGCTAAAAGATAATCAAGGTCGACCGCGTGCCTGGCGATCTCGGCGCCGCCGGGATCGCCGCGCTTGGCAAAATTCTCGGCTAGTCTTTGATACCCTATGCCACCTTCAGCCCTGGTGCCGAAGACCTTCGTGAAACAATAAGTAAAATATTGCCGCGCTTTGGCAACGGCCTTCTCGTCGGTTTCATCGACGTACACCAACACCCAGTAGCCGATGTTCGCTCTGCCCGGGTGGCCGGTATCTTTCCAAAGCCTCAAATACTCTCGATAGCGCGGCGCGACTTCAGCACGCGGCACTAAGAAAAGATAGCCGGTATAGACCCCTTCGCGGGCGAGAAGCGCCAGCGTGTCGGCGTCACGGGAATGAATCCAGATCGGCGGGTGGGGCTGTTGCATCGCTTGCACCGCAAGTGTGACGTCGTGGTACTGATGATATGGGCCTTCGAAGGTGAATTTTCCCCGTACTGAAAGCGCTTTCTTCACGAACGCCAGCGTTTCATTGGCCAGCGCCCGGCGATTTTGAAAATCGGCGCGGTAAGGTCCGAAAAAATCCGGTACGATTCCCGACACGAGGCCAAACTCGAAGCGACCGTTCAGAACGTTGTCCAACACCGCCGCGTCAAAACCCATAGTACCGATGCGCATTCTGCGCGTGTGCGCCCCTGCCGCAGCGCAATAGATCGACGGCGACGGCATCCAGCTTTCATTGGGATTGAAGTGATGTTCGACACAAAAGCCGAAGTCGAAACCCGATTCGTCAGCGAGCGCCAGCTCACGCCAGAGCTGTTCGTAACGTCCCGCGGCGGTGATTCCCGGTTTGTTCCAGACGTGAGAGAAGTGGGCAAATTTCATCGATGCGCCCTATCCGTGATACGCGCGTATCAATAACCGTATTTCGCTTCGAGCTCTTTGAGTTCCTCGTTGCCCAGGCCAGCGTACCATTTGCGCGTATCTTCGATACCTGGCGTTTCCTTGAAGTAGCGCGCTTCGGTGCCGCTTTTTTTTAACTCTTCCAAACACTGGCGCATGCCGTGTAGCGCCGCCACTTGCAATACGGTTGGGATGCAGCCGACCCGTCCGCCAAGCTCGCCCCATCGCTGTAGCGGCATAACCTGACGCGGTGGCACGCCGACCATGGGTTTACCAAGTTGGGCGTACGCTTTGATGTCATCTTCCGTGCGCGCGCTTACCCAGGCGGCGTCGGCGCCGGCTTCGATGCAGGCTTGCGTTCGATCGAGACGTTCCTGCAAAGAATCCTTTGCCTCGGAGCGCGCGATGATTATTAGGTTTTCATCGCGGCGGGTGTCGACGGCGGCTTTGATCTTGGCGACGAACTCCGCTTTCGAGACCAGGCCGACGTCGAAGCCCTCGTGGCCGGCCCGTTTGGGGGTCATCTGGTCTTCGATGTGAATTGCCGCAACGCC
>WNGB01008835.1_pt1 | contig 14245 bp, 15 predicted proteins | sample 5400681 | NCBI WGS metagenome assembly WNGB01 (sample SAMN13153367, study PRJNA577476) | soil metagenome | isolation source: 115 cm soil or saprolite under grassland replicate 2 | place: USA:California | collected 2016-06-15 | reverse complement strand
ACCGTCGCGCCGCCACCGCGCCATAGACCGCGGCCGCAGGCGCAAGCAGACGAGCCGTGATGCCAGCGTCGCGCCACCAGAATGGCGGCTCACGCATGACTGTTCCGGCTCGCCATGCGGATCTGCATGAAATAGGGGTCGAGCGCCGCAAGCGTGCGATCGAGCGCGCCAGCAAGCTGCGTTACGGTCTCGCGCGCCGCTGTCACCACCTTGGTACGCTCGGCACCGTCGGTGAGCCAGGCGCCCACCCGCACCGTGAGCTTGCCGACGTCGGTCACCTGCTCGGCCCCGTGCGCGGCGTCGAGAGCCGAATAGATCTCGGCGAAGTTCCACACATGCGGTCCGTGCAGGATGGCGGCGCCGAGCTTGATCGGCTCGACCGGGTTCTGGCCGCCATGGCTCGCGAGCGAGCCGCCAACGAACACGATCGGCGCCAACCGGTAGACCAGGCCGAGCTCGCCCAGCGTATCGACGATGTAGATGTCGTCCTTGCCGTTCGGCAGCTTGCCCTGCGAGCGCAGCGTCGCGGACAGACCGGCAGCGCTCGCGATCTCGACGATCCCCGGCCCGCGATCGGGATGACGCGGCGCGATCAGGGTGAGCAGTTGCGGAAATGAATTGCGCAAACGCCGGTGGGTTTCGATCAGCGCGGTCTCCTCGCCGGCGTGTGTCGACGCCGCCGCAATGGTCGTGCGCTCACCGATCGCCGACCGCAACGCCTGCAGGCTATCGCGCTCCGCCGGCGGCTCCGGCACGTCGAGCTTGAGGTTCCCGGTCGTACTGATACGGGGCGCGCCGAGATCGCGGTAGCGCGCCGCATAGGCCGGCGACTGGGCGAGGCACAGATCGAAGCGCCGCAGCATCGCCGCGATGGTGGCTGGCGCGTAGCGCCAGCGATTGAACGAGCGTTCCGACAGCCGGCCGTTGACGAGGATCAGCGGAACCCGGCGCTCGGAACTCATCACGATCAGGTTGGGCCACAGGTCGGATTCGGTGAACAGCGCGAGGTCGGGCTTCCAGTGGTCGAGGAACCGCGCAATGAAGCGCGGCGAATCCCACGGCACGAACTGGTGGATGACGCCTGACGGCAGCCGCTGCTCGCAGAGCTTGGCGGAGCCGACGGTGCCCGATGTCACCAGGACATTGAATTCCTTCGATACGATGCGCTCGACCAGCGGAATGATGGCGGCGATCTCGCCCACGCTCGCGCCGTGCACCCAGACCAGCGGACCCGCGGGACGCTCGATCGTCGTCTGGCCGCGCCGCTCGGGCAGGCGCGCGGGATCTTCCTTGCCGCGCTTGAGGCGATGGGACAGCAGCATACCGGCAAGCGGCGCCGCGGCGGTCAGGAGCGCCCGATAGGCGTGGAGGCTCAGCGGCAGCGGCAAGGCCTCGATCGGCTTCTCCACGACGCTATGCGACAACGCAACTCTCCAAAGTCAGGCGGCGACGTGACGCTCTGCGCTCCGCGCGCCGGCAAACGCTTCCGCCTTGCGCGCGACCGAACGCCCATAGGTGTGACGCGCGATTACGTCGGTGATCAAGCGATTGCAGAGATCGGCGATCAGCGGCATCGGCCTGCGCACGTCGACGATCAGGACGGCGCGAAGCTCATCGCTGCTGTTGACGACCGAATGCGGCCAGCTGTCATCGAACAGCACGGCCTCGCCTTCCTTCCAGACGTAGTCCTGCCGGTTGACGACCAGCTTCGGCGGGTTCTGTACCGGCACGCGCACGCCGAGGTGATAACGCAAATAGCCCAGATACGGACCTTCATGCTCGGGAACCGACTTGCCCGGATCGAGGATCGAGAAGAACGCCTGGATCATGTTGGGCACGTTCGCCAGCGCCCGGCAGGTTTCGGGGCAGGATGCCCGGTTCCGCGCCGGCTTGTGGCCCATGACCTCGAGCATGAACACATTCCAGCGCTTCGGCGTGGTCGCCGAAATGTTGCGCTCGCCGGGATCGAGGTCGTGATACTGCGGAAGTTCCCTCCACTCGCCGAGCAGCCGGTCGAATTCCTTCTGAATGGCCGGATAGGCCCGGGTGACGCGATCGAGGTCAGGATAAGTGTCCGTTATGTTGAAGAATGTCGGGCGCGTCTTGCGCCCGATGAACAGGCCGAAGAACGCATTCACGACCGATTTGAAGATATGATAGTCGAGCTTCACGATCCCATCGTCCCTGACTGGCTTCGATGCTGCCCCGCGCCAGTGAGATCGGGGACGTCAGACTAGCCTTAATGCTCCTGTCCTTCCAGACTTGACATCGGCAACAGCCAACGTCCAGCCGGCTTCACGCTGCCAGCGCGATCGGGATCAAACGATGAACGGATGTCGCACGCGGCTCAGCCCGTGTGATCCGCCTCCGGATCCAGAAGCCGATGCATGTGCACGATGAAGTAGCGCATGTGCGCGTTGTCAACGCTTTGCTGGGCCTTTGCCTTCCATGCCGCATAGGCGGTCGCGTAGTTGGGGTAGATACCGACGATATCGAGCTTGTTGAGATCCTTGAACTCGACATCGCCGAGCTTGTTGAGTTCGCCGCCGAATACGAGATGAAGCAATTGTTTGGGAGCCGGTTCCTTCGCCATGACCTTTCCTTCGGATTGTTGGGCGCCCTAGTGGCCCGATTCCGAAGTTCGCCAACACGCGCGGCAAATTCGCAAGCGAGCTTCGGAATCAAGGGCCACTAGCAACTCTATGATTCTAGTGCCCCTTCTGAACCCGAAGTTCGCGATCGAACTCGCGGCACTGGCGCGCGAACTTCGGGTTCGGGGCACTGGGCAGCGTCCGGTCTCAGCGCGCAGCGAGCACATAGGCCCGCTGCGTCACTGCGTTGACCCCGGCTTCGACGTCTTTCCTGGCAGCCTCCAGCGTAGCATCATCGGCGTCGCGCGGCACCGCTATCCGGTCGCCCCAGACGATCGCGCCGCGCCCGAACGGCATATTGAAGACGCAGCGGTCCCAGGTCTTCAATTCCTTGTAGCGGCTGGTCACGATGGCGGCCGGATAGATCGGGCGACCCGACGCGGCGGCGAGCTTTACGATTCCCATGCTGGCAACGCGCGACACTTTCGGAACGTCCGCCGTCGACGCCACATTGAAGCCTTGCGCCAGCGCGTCGAGCATCGCCCGGAATGCGCGTGCACCACCTTTGCGCAGGAAATCCCCATTGTGGCTGCCCGAGCCACGGATCGTGCCGATCCCTAACCGCTCGGCCGCGATGGCGTTGATCTCGCCATCGCGATGGCGAGAGATGATCACCTTCACGCGATGCCGGCGGCTGAGAAAAGGCGTCATCAGGTGCTGGCCGTGCCAGAACACACAGATGGCGGGCATGTCGGCATTAAAACGTTCGTAGCCGTCGGGCGGATCGACGACGAAGCGGTTGGTCTTCCAGACGAGCCGCAGGTATTCCGCGGCCAGGACGCCCGCGGCGGTCTGGAACGGATGCGAGGCCGTCAATCGCTTCAGCAGCCGCATCGAGAGATATCACGCAAGTTCGGCAGCCCGGTTGCCCACGAGGCGGATCAACGCCGCGTGGCGCTCGCGCCCGGCGGCGATCAGCGCGCCATGGACCAGTTCGGGACGGTTATAAGTGAGCACGCCACCAGTCAACGTGGTCAGCGCGCCGCCGGCTTCGTGCACCAAAAGGTCCGCGGCTGCAAGGTCCCAGTCGTGGCTACTGCCACCCGCGAACGCGATGTCGAGCTCCCCCTGGGCGACACGGGCAAGCCGCAACGCCAGCGAGCCGATGCGGGGCGGCGTCGACACGGCCCCGGCGTCGACCTCGGCCAGCCAATTGAGATGACGCTTGGGACCGGCCACTTTCGTGCCCGCCACATGGACGCCCGCACTGGCCGCGATCCGAGCGCCGTTGAGGGTGGCGCCGCTTCCTGCCGATGCCAGAAAAATTTCCTGGGTCACCGGCGCATAGATCGCCGCCAGCACGGGCCGGCCGCGGGCAGCGAGCGCCACCGATATCGTCCAGTCTTGTCGACCGGCGAGATAGGCGCGGGTACCGTCGATCGGATCGACGATCCACACATTCTCGATATCGAGCCGAGCCGGATCGTCCTCGGTTTCCTCCGACAGCCAGCCCGACCCGGGAGCGAGCTCGCCAAGCCGCTGGCGCAGAAACGCGTCGACCGCGATATCGGCCTCGCTCACCGGTGACAGGGATGCGCCCTTGGTCCACTGCCGCAGCGGCTGCTGGAACGTCTTGAGCGCGATCTCGCCCGCGTCGCGCACCGCGTCGGCCAACTGCCGGGCGGTCGCAGGCCCGCTGCGTTCAACGTCCTGCAACGGTCAGCCCTTCCACCCGGACGGTCGGCGCATTGGTGCCGTAGCGGAACTCGAGATCGTTGGCCGGCTCGAGCGCGCCGAAGATCGCGATGAGATTGCCCGCGATCGTGACCTCGCTCACCGGATAGCCGAGGCGGCCGTTCTCGATCCAGAAGCCGGAGGCGCCGCGGCTATAGTCGCCGGTGACCTGATTGACGCCAAAGCCGATCAGCTCGGTCACGTAGAAGCCGTCGGCGATGTCGGCGATCAGCTCGTCGGGCGAGCGCGTCCCGGCTTCGAGATGAAGATTGGTGGGGCCGGGCGACGGCGGCGAGGACACGCCGCGCTGCGCGTGCCCGGTGGTGGCGAGATTGAGCTCGCGCGCAGTCGCGCAATCGAGGATCCAGGTCTTGAGCACGCCGTCCTCCACGACCGCGAGCGGACGGGCGGCGATGCCTTCCCCGTCGAATGGCCGCGAGCGCTGGCCGCGCTTGCGCAGCGGGTCGTCGACGATGCGGATGCCGGGCTTGAACAGCCGTTGGCCGAGCTTGTCGCGCAGGAAGCTGGTCTTGCGGGCGACCGCGTTGCCGTTGATGGCGCTGGCCAGGTGGCTCACGAGCCCGCCGGCGACCCGCCGGTCGAACACCACCGCGACCCGCTTGGTCGACACCTTGCGCGGATTGAGCCGCGCAACGGCACGCTCGCCGGCCGAGCGCCCGATCCGCTCCGGCGCGTCGAGGTCGGCGGCGTGGAGCGTCGAAGTGAAGTCGTAGTCGCGCTCCATGGCGGTGCCCTCGCCCGCGATCGCGCTCATCGATACGCCGTGGCGCGAGGTCAGATAGGCACCGCGGAAACCGTGACTGGTCGCCAGCACCATGCCGCCGATGCCGGCGGAGGCCGAAGCGCCTTCCGACTTGGTGACGCCCTTGACCGCAAGCCCGGCCGCTTCGGCCGACTTGGCGCGTTCCTCGAGCACCGCGACCGAGGGCAGATCGGGATCGACCAGATCGAGATCGGGCGGCGCGCCGGATGCGAGCTGCGCGGCCTCGGCGAGGCCGGCAAAGCGATCCTCCGGCGCGACCTTGGCCATGGCGATCGCACGCTCGGCGAGCTGTGCCACGTCCGCCCTGATGTCGTTCGTCGACACCACCGCCTGGCGCCGGCCGACGAGGACGCGCAGACCGACGTCATCGGATTCCGAGCGCTGCGACTCCTCGACCGCGCCGTCGCGCAACTCGACCGACAGCGACATCGATCGCACCGCGACCGCGTCGGCGGCATCGGCGCCGGCGCGGCGTGCGGCGGTGACCAGGCGTTCGGCAATATCGGCGAGCGCAGTTTGATCAAGCAACGAGGTCATTGGATGCGTTTCTCGAAGCTATGGGGCCAATTAGCGATCAATTGACGAAACGCGGCAACGCGCCGTCAAGCATGAGTCGCTTCGGGCCTTGTGATACCCCGGATTAACCAGGAACATTAAGCGGATTCCGAACTGTTTGAGGCATGTTTGCGGCAACGACCGGGGGACGAACTCCGGCGGGACAAAATGACCGGGATAACCCGGCGGGGAGCGTATCTTGAGGCGTCAAGCAGCGTTCGGCAGGGTTCCACCTGCCGGGTCGAGCCGTGACGAGCGGCTCGACCCCTTCACCCTTCCAGTGCAGTTCGCGGTCACCGACAAGGCCGCAGACGAACGCATCCGCATGGTCGAACTCTCGCGCGATCGGGTCGTCGTACGACGCGCCGTGCGCGGCATCAAGATGGCCGTCAGGGTACCGGTCACCGCCTATCTTGGCGTTGCGATCCGGATGGAGCCTCCCACCGAACACCAGAATGGCGCGGTGACGGTCGTGCTCGAACATCGCGATCCCGGGCTGTCGCTGCCGCTCTATCGCGCTACTGACGGCACCGACATCGTCGCGGAATGGCAGACCTGGGCGCGTGTGCTCAGCCTCCCGCTCCTGGTCGCCGAGGCCGACGGCCGCTTGCGCGAGCCGTTTGCCCGTATCGGCGCCGTGCGCATCGCCGCACCCACTTGGCGACGGCGACGGCGCTCGGCCCTCAGGGCGCGGCGGCCGACTCTGCCGCTGCGGCGGCGTATGGGCAGATCGATCGCCGACGCGGCCGTGCATCGCGACGAACGCGAGATCATCGCGCGGAATTGAGAGCTTGTGAGAAAAACTCCGGCCTCATCCAGAGAGCGTGTGAAAAAAACTCCGCCCTCATCCTGAGGAGCATTGCGGTCGCCCTCTTGGCGAGCGCAATGCGTCTCGAAGGATGGAGGCAAGTCCGGTGCTTGCGGCCATCCTTCGAGACGGTCGCATGCAAGCGCATGCGACCTCTCAGGATGAGGCCGGAGTTTTTCTCACACGCTCTCTGGATGAGGCCGGAAACTCTGAGGTGCGTCAGATCACGCGCGGCAGGATCGTCTCGAACAGCAACGCCGCGAACAGGATCAGCCCGGCGTCGCGGTTCGACTTGAACACGGCGAGGCAGCGCAGCGAGTCGTGGATATCGAGGCGCCTGATCTGCCAGGTCAGATGCGCCGCGAACGCCAGCAGCCCGAGCGAGAACACGACGCCGGCGCCCGCGCCCCATCCGGCGAGCGCGAGCAGCGCCACCGCAAGCGTGTAGAACGCGGCGAGCATCGGCTTGGTGCGCTCGCCGAACAGCAGCGCCGTCGACTTGACGCCGATCAGCGCGTCGTCCTCGCGATCCTGGTGAGCATAGATGGTGTCGTAGCCGATCACCCAGGCGATCGCGCCCGCATAGAGCAGATAGGCCGGCGCATCGAGCCGGCCGAACGCCGCGGCCCAACCCATCAGGGCGCCCCAGGAGAAGGCGAAGCCGAGCGCGATCTGCGGCCAATGGGTGAACCGCTTCATGAACGGATAGACCGCGACGATCGCGAGCGAGGCGATCCCCGTTGCGATCGCGAAGCGGTTGAACTGGACGAGCACGGCGAGCCCGATCAGCGCCTGCAGCACCAGGAAGACCGCCGCGGCCGCCACGCTCACCTGGCCGGACGGGATCGGGCGCGAGCGGGTGCGCTCGACCTGGCGGTCGAGATCGCGGTCGACGATGTCGTTCCAGGTGCAGCCGGCGCCGCGCATCGCGAAGGCGCCGACGAAGAACAGGAGCACGTGCCAGAGATTGACCGGCTGATGGCCGCTGACCGCGGCGAGGCCGACCGACCACCAGCACGGCAGCAGCAGCAGCCAGGACCCGATCGGACGATCGAGGCGCGCGAGCCGCAGATATGGCCGCGTCCACGCCGGCGCGAGGCTGTCGACCCAGTTTCCGGTTGAATCAGCGACGCGTCCGGCCGCGCCGCTCATCGCTGCAGGACGTTGCCAGAGAGGGTATCGAAGGCCCCTCCGCCCTTGGTCGCGCCATCCGGCACGGTCGGACCGGTGCCGAGCGCATCGCTCAGGCTCGGGCCGGCGGGCCGCGCACCCTGGGCAGCCGCGTCACACACCTGCTTGCCGATCTGCGAGGCGCGCGCGTGGCTGTCCTTCACCTGCTTGAGCAGGTCGGGCGGCACGCCGCAGGTCCGGCCGTGCTCCTCGATCCCCTTGATGAATTTCACCTCGGCGGACAGGTACGACCTGAACAAGCGGCAGGCGTCCTGGACCGACCCCTTGCGCTCATTCGCCTTCTGAATGGCCTGGCCGTGTTTCTGGGTCTCGTCGCGCAAGGTCAAGAGCTGCTGGCAGGCCGGCGGCGGCTGCTGCGGCTGCTGAGGCGCGCCACCGAAACCGCCGGGCATCCCGCCCGGCATGCCGGGCATACCGCCAAACTGCGCGCTCGCCGCGACCGGGATGGCGACGAGCATGGCCAAGAGAAGGGCCAAGCGCGGAAGGGCTCGGCGCAGCGTCATGGCTCTTCCTCCTCTAACCCGTGATTCGTCCGGAAATCCCGTCGCCCGTTATACTAACAGGCTTTTGAATCGGGCGATAACACGGCAAATCGTTAATTTGGTTCCGTCCGGGGCCTATTAGCGACCCCCGGGGAAGCCAAGCGAGGCCGTCCAGCCATGCCGCGTTACGATTTCCGCACGCCCAGGCTGTTTGTGGACGCCCCGCTCGGCGCCGGCGGCAAGGTCGCTCTCGACCCCTCCCAGGCACACTACCTGCGCAACGTGCTGCGCCTCAAGGCCGGCGGCCCGGTGCTGGTGTTCAACGGCTGCGAGGGCGAATGGCGGGCAACGCTCGCAGACGGCGGCAAACGCGCGCTATCGCTGGTCCTCGGCGAGCGTGAGCGCGCACAAACGGAGGCCCTCGACCTCGACTATTGGTTCGCCCCGCTCAAGCACGCGCGTCTCGACTACATGGTGCAGAAGGCGGTCGAGATGGGCGCCGCGCGCCTGCAGCCCGTGCTGACCCGGCACACGCAGGCGGCGCGGGTCAATCTGGAACGGATGCGGGCGAACGTCATCGAGGCCGCCGAGCAGTGCGGCATCCTGACGCTGCCCGCGATCGCCGCGCCGGTCGCGATCGAGCGCATGCTCGCCACCCGCGATCCGGCGCGCCTGCTGGTGTTCTGCGACGAGGACGCCGAGCTGAAGGACCCGGTGGCGGCGCTCACGGCGGCGCGCGCCACGCATGGCTCAGGTCGCATGGCGCTCGCCGTGCTGGTGGGGCCGGAAGGCGGGTTCGCCGAGGACGAGCGCGCCGCGCTGCTCGAGGCGCCCAACGTGGTGCGGCTCGCGCTCGGGCCGCGCATCCTGCGCGCCGACACCGCGGCGGTGGCGGCGCTGGCGCTGGTCTCGGCGGTGCTGGGGGATTGGCGCTAAAGCATGATCCCGAAAAGTGTACAGCGGTTTTCGGAAAAGATCATGCTCAAACAAGAAGCTAAAGCAGGATGACGATTCGAAGAAAAGTCATCCTGCTTTAGCACGGCCGCCGCGAGCCAGGACGCTGCCGCCGTCTTCGATCCGCTTCGGCCGGCTCTGATCCGCGCCGCCTATCGGATGCTCGGCTCGGTCGCGGATGCGGAGGACGTGGTGCAGGACGCCTTCCTGCGCTGGCTCGATGTCGACCGCGACGCGGTGCGCGAGCCGGGAGCCTTTCTGCGCCGCGTCGTCACGCGCTTGTGCCTGGACCGCCTCAAGGCGGTCCGGCGCGAGCGCGAGGCGTATGTCGGCACATGGCTGCCGGAGCCGGTTGTGGACTCGGAGGCGGATGAACCGGACGATGTGACGTTGCCGCTGCTGATGGCACTGGAACGTCTGTCACCGCTGGAGCGCGCCGCCTTCCTGCTTCATGACGTATTCGGCCTCGACTTTGAGGAGGTCGCAGCCACGATCGGGCGGGAGGAAGCCGCGTGTCGCCAGCTCGCAAGCCGCGCCCGCGCCCATGTTCGTGGAGACCGTCCACGCTATCCGGTGCCGAAGGAACGGGGCTTCGAGATCGCGGAAGCTTTCTTCGCCGCGTCCCGGGACGGTGAGATGGAGCGCCTGCGCGCGCTGCTCGCGGCGGACGTCACCCTCTACGCCGATGGCGGCGGCAAGGCGCCGGCTCGGAAGGTACCGGCCGCCGGGCTCGATGACGTCATGCGGGCATTCGCAGGATTCGCGGCTGTCTACGCCGCAAGCAGGTCTCGCCTCGTGCGCTATGGCTTCATCAACGGCCTGCCGGGGTTCGTCACGGTCGAGCGGGGCGACATTCTCCAGACCACGGCGCTGGAGGTTGAGGATGGACGGATCGTCGGGATTTATATCGTGCGCAATCCGGACAAGCTCGGACACGTGGCGGGGACGATGCATTGATGCATTGATGACACTTCGACTGAAGCAATGAGCCGGACGGGAGGCGATGCCTCGGTCCGGCTCATCTCACGAATCGTCCAGTGATCTTGGCCGCGGAGCCTCGCTAGGCCGCGCGCAAGATGCCGAGCTGCTGAAGCGCGGTTGCGCCATCGTCCAACCCGACTTCCTCGGCGATCTTGCCATCCTGCACACGCAGCACGGTGGTTCCGGTGAATCGCATAGTTCGGCCGGAGCGATGCGATCGGCAGAGACCAAGGGATCGGACACGACAAAACCGCCTGGGCCACGTGCTTGGCATTGATTTGCGTGCAGCGGCGCGCACGGCGCAAGCAACGGCTGACACAATTCCGGCGCGAAGCTTCGCGAGCCTGATTCAGGAAGCGTTGATCATTGAACGTATAAAAGCCCTCCCGATGCGGCGAAGCCTGGCAGCGCTCGGTGTCCTGATCGCCATGGTGGCCGGCGCCCTGGCGGACGCCCCGTTCATCCCGAATGCGAGGGCGCCCGACTACGTCGTCGCCATGGAGACGAGCAGCTTCGGACGCAAGACCGAAAGTTTGCGGAGCCACACTCACCATGGCGGCTGGACACGCATCGACACCGTCGAAAAAGGCCGGCCCGCGACGCGCTATTTCGGTCATACCGATTCCGTCCTGGTTCGCCTGCAGCGCGACAGCTCCGGTGCATTGTCCTATTTCGATATCCGTCGCGGCGACGACCCCTCGCCCATCTGGAGCCATGATCGCTTCAAGACCGGGGAAACGCGAACGATCCTCGGGGAGACCTGCCAGGTCTGGAACGTTTCGCGCAGCACGAAGACCAATTTTTCCTTGCTGAGTTGCGTCACCGACGACGGCATCGAGCTCTGGCGCGCCTACATGGGCGACCGCGGCGAAATCTCTTCAGCCACCGCGACGCGGGTCGAGCGGCGCTCGGTGCCTCCATGGGACGTGCGCCCGCCGGTCGAGGCGCTCAGCCTGAAGGCCTGGAATGAATTGGTCGATCCGGCGGACGCCGCGCCAGCGAGCGCGCCCGGCGATTTTGAAGCAGTGATTGAACCCGAACCCGAAAGGCTAATCCCCTCCGCCCGGTACACGCGCATCGTCCGGCGGCACTTTCCATGGATCTTGATCGACGAACAGCGCGTCGACGGCCAGCGCGGCCTGCGGGTGAGCAACGAAGTCAGCGGCTTTTCTCTGAGGATCGGTATCCACGCCAAGCTTGGCTTGCACCAACTGGTGATGAACAAGTTTGCGCCGCCTGCAGCCAACAAGGTCAATCCGGTCGACCTCGACCGGCGTGAAACGGTCCTGGGCGAAACCTGCCGGTGGTTCGACATCAGGCCGAGTGTCATGGACGCGGGTCTGCATGAATGCCGCACGGCTGACGGAGTCGTCCTGAAGGCGCTGGAGATCAGCCGCGGCTCGAGGCTACCGCTTGCTGCGACCCGGCTCACGCGCCGTCCGGTTCCGCTTGCACAGGTGCTGCCGCCTGCCGAGATGGTGATGCCGCGGAGTTGGAATTTACCCGACTAGGCTCGCGATCGCCGCCACCAATTTCCCCGTCCCAACAGGTAAATTGGGGTGAACATCTGGCTTCGCGCCATAATCGGAAAAAAGATAAGAAAAAGATGGGGTCAGAGTGAGATTAACTGCCGACGGTCTGCTCAATGAGACGCTTGTTTCGAATGGGGCCAAGCACCGCCGCAGACCTTGTCCGAGCCCCTTGATATATTTGATCCTGCGCCGTTAATGCAATTTCAGCCTGGAAATGCTATATTTTCTTGATGACGAACCTGCCGCCCTCCAAGACTGCCCAGCATGTCCGCGCCCTCGCGCGGCGATTTCGGATCGCGTATTCGGAAACCGCGACGGACCGCCTTGCGCATCATATGTCACGGCTCGCGGGTGATATGGTCGAGCTGGACGAGATCGAGCAACTGCTGATCGGCTTGCAGCGGGCTGGCCATCTGTCGCGGGCCGAGATGATCCTTCTTCAGGCGCAATACCTGCGCGAAGCCAATCCGTGACCTTCGATCCGTTCGGCGATTTCGAGACCCGCGGTTACCTGCGGAACCTTGCGCAGGAGAAGGACGCCGCGATTGTCCGCCGGCTTGAGCACGCCTCGTTCATCACTGGCCTCGACGAGGCATTCGCGCAACTCACCGAAAGGAACCCGCTGACCTACGCGGACGTGCTGGCCACGCACAAGACTCTCTTCGAGGCCGTCTATCCGTGGGCGGGTCAAGACCGCGCCACCACGTCGCCCGACATCGCCGTGAGCCGGGGCGGGGTGCTCTTCGCGCATCCCAAATTCATCCAGAACGCCATCGAGCATGCGCTGACTCTCGGAGGCGATCCCAAGACCATGCGCGCAAGACCCGGCGAGGTGATGGGCTATCTCGCGCATGGTCATCCATTCCTCGACGGCAACGGGCGCACCATCATGGTCATCCATGCCGTGCTGGCCCAGCGCGCCGGCTTCAGCATTGACTGGGCCGCGACCGACAAGGATGCCTATCTGGACGCCTTGACGAAAGAACTCGACGATCCGGGCAAGGGCATCCTCGATGCCTATCTCGAACCGTATGTGCGCGCCCCGGTCGCCAACCTGTCCGAACACGTTGCCGCCACCAAGGGGCTCGATGGCGTAGCGCTAGGCACCGACATGGTCCAAGGTCGTAACGACGATCCCGCCGTGCAGGCCCGATATGAACAGCAGCGGATCAAGAGAGGCGGGTAAGGACACCGCCAGTTTGCGCGACTGCGTCGTGCACATCATTCGCCCCACTCCCACGTCGCCGCGCAATCACGGCGGCTTGATTCCCGCCTTCTCGACAAGTGGCGCTAAGCGCTGGCGCTCGCTGCGCATGTATGCGGCGAAGGCCTCGCCGGCCAGCCCACTCGCCTCGACTCCAAGCGCCCTCAGCCGCTCATTGACCTCCGGATCCTGGCCGACGGCCGTCAACTCGGCGATGAGCTTTGCGACGATCGTCTTGTCGAGACCGGCGGAACCGATCCAGCCGAACGCCGAGACCACCTCGAAACCGTTCAGCGTTTCGGCAAATGTCGGAACGTCCGGCGAGAACGAGTAGCGCTTCGGCGAGCCAACCGCGATCGCCCGCGCGTTGCCGGCCTTGGCCTGCTCCCAAGCGGTCGAAAAGTTGTCGCAGGAGAGCTTGATCTGGCCCGCAATCAGGTCCTGCATCTGCTGGTTGGAGGCGCGATAAGCGACCGGCACCATCTGAAGGCCGGCCTCCTGAGCGAACATCTCCCCGCAGATGTGCTGGCTCGAGCCGATTCCGGACGTGGCATAGGGCGTCCGAGGGTTGGCTTTGAGCCAGCCGATCAATTCGGGCAGCGTCTTGGCCGGCACGCTGGGGTGCACCACCATCAGGTTGGGCTGTGTCGCCATGTTGTAGAGGTAGGCGATGTCCTTCTCGGCATCGTAGCCGAGCTTGTCCTTCATGATGACGGCATTGCTCGCAAGGCTGGCCGTGATCGCGGCCGCCAGCGTGTAGCCGTCCGCCCGCGACTTGGTCATGGTGACAATGCCGGTCGTGCCTCCAGCACCGGCCCTGTTCTCAATGACGAACTGCTGGCCGAGCCGGCGCGACATTCGCTCGGCGAATATGCGCGCCAACACGTCGGTATTGCCGCCGGCGGCGAACGGCACGACGACCGTGACCGCTTTTGACGGCCAGACGTCTTGTGCCCATGCCGTTGCGCAGCTCGACGCGATGGCCCCCACAAGCAGTGCGACGGCAATGCGTTTCATCTTACGCTTCCTCCGTTGGCAGACTTGCGCCTCGACTGTGTCGACGTCTGCTTCTGACCCGTGAGCGGGTCATGTGCGGGCAACTGGACAGTCCTGCTGGCTTTGCCGCGACAGCGTAACGTGTCCCCGTAACCAAGAGGACTCCAGACCTCACGATGACGTGATCTCTCAGCCAAGATTGTTCTTGTTTTGTTCACGTGGCTGTGCCAACATCCAGACGTCCCGTCCACCGAGGGGCGCTCTCATGAGGCGTCATTGGAGTGGGACGGGATGCGGCACCTCCGGGCGCGATACGCAATCGCGTCCCGGGGCGGCTCTCGGAGACAAACCGGGTGGGCGCACTACCAGGACGCCCTGCGGTCCGAGACCCGTAGAAGGCAAATTGCCGGGGATGCCGCGAATGGCGCGCCGA
>WNGB01016679.1_pt1 | contig 14251 bp, 4 predicted proteins | sample 5400681 | NCBI WGS metagenome assembly WNGB01 (sample SAMN13153367, study PRJNA577476) | soil metagenome | isolation source: 115 cm soil or saprolite under grassland replicate 2 | place: USA:California | collected 2016-06-15 | reverse complement strand
GTCCGCCCGGTCGGCCAGGCCCAGCTGGAGGGCGCGCAGCGGCCGGGGAGCAGCTCGCTGTTCACGGTCGGCTGGGCCGAGGTCGCGGCCGGGGGCGGCGCTGGCCCGGCGCGGGTCGCGCTGCTCGGTGAGGACCTCGCCGGCGCGGGGGAGCGTTACGCGGATCTGGGCGCGCTGGAGCGGGCGCTCGCCGGCGGCGCGGCGGTCCCCGATGCCGTCGTCGCCGCGATCGGGAGCCCGGCCCGGGCGGGTGATGTGGCGGGGGCGGCGCACGCGGTCGCCGAGCGCACGCTCGGGCTGCTGCAGCGGTGGCTGGCGAGCCAGCGGCTTGCCGGGGCGCGGCTGGTGGTGGTGACACGCGGCGGGGTCGCGGTGGGCGGCGAGGCGCCGGATGTGGCGGTGGCGCCGGTGTGGGGGCTGGTCCGCACCGCGCAGTCCGAGCATCCGGGCCGGTTCGTGCTCGTCGACCTCGGCGACGGCAGCGGCGAGCCGGAGTGGGGGCCGCTCATCGACCTGGGCGAGCCGCAGCTGGCGGTGCGCGAGGGCGGCGTGCTGGCGCCGCGGCTCGGGCGTGCGCCGGCGGGTGCGGCAGGCGGTGCATGGCGGCTGTCGGCCGGGCGGAAGGGGTCGCTGGAGGATCTGGTGATCGTCCCGTCGGGAGGGGACCGGCCGCTGGGTGTGCACGAGGTGCGGGTCGGGGTGCGGGCCGCGGGGCTGAACTTCCGGGACGTGCTGATCACGCTGGGGTTGTACCCGGGTGACGCGCCGCTGGGCAGCGAGGCGGCAGGGGTGGTCCTTGAGGCCGGCTCCGGGGTGAGGGACCTCGCGCCCGGCGACCGGGTGATGGGCCTGGTGGCGCAGGCGTTCGGGCCGGTGGCGGTGGCGGACCGGCGGCTGGTCGTGCCGATGCCGGCGGGCTGGTCGTTCGCCCAGGCGGCAGCGGTGCCGGTGGTGTTCTTGACCGCGTACTACGGGCTGGTCGACCTGGCCGGCCTGGCGCATGGCGAACGGCTGCTGGTGCACGCCGCCGCCGGCGGCGTGGGGATGGCCGCGGTCCAGCTGGCGCGCCACCTGGGGGCGGAGGTGTTCGCGACGGCGAGCCCGCCGAAGTGGGATGCCGTGCGGGGCCTTGGAATCTGTGATGAGCGGATCGCCTCCTCGCGTGACCTCGGGTTCCGGGAGAAGTTCCTGGAGGTCACCGGCGGGCAGGGCGTGGACGTTGTGCTGGACGCCCTCGCCGGGGAGTTCGTCGACGCGTCGCTGGAACTGCTGCCGCGCGGTGGCCGCTTCATCGAGATGGGCAAGGCCGACATCCGCGACCCGGCGGCCATCGCGCGTGAGCACCCGGGGGTGCGCTACCGCTCGTATGACTTGTTCGAGGCGGGACCAGAGCGCATCCAGCAGATGCTGCGCGAGGTCGTCGCCCTGTTCGGGCAGGGCGTGCTGTCGCATGCGCCGATCCGGACGTGGGACGTGCGCCGCGGCCGGGAGGCGTTCCGGTTCCTGCGGGAGGGCCGCAACACCGGCAAGCTGGTCCTCACGGTCCCGGCGCCGCCCGACCCGGACGGGACGGTGCTGATCACCGGCGGCACCGGTGGCCTGGGTGCGGTGTTCGCCCGGCATCTGGCTCAGCGGCGCGGGGCGCGGCGGCTGCTGCTGGCCAGCCGCGGCGGCCCGGCCGCTGAGGGTGCGGGCGAGCTGGCCGCCGAGCTGGAAGGGCTCGGCTGCCAGGTGCGGGTCGCGGCGTGTGATGTGTCTGACCGCGGCCAGCTCGCCGGGCTGCTCGGCTCGCTGGAGCATCCGCTGACCGCGGTGGTGCACGCGGCCGGGGTGCTTGATGACGGGCTGGTCGAGTCGCTGACCGCTGGGCAGCTCGGCCGGGTGATGCGGCCGAAGCTGGACGCGGCGGTGCACCTGGATGAGCTGACCGCGGGGATGGACCTTGCGGCGTTCGTGTTGTTCTCCTCGGTCGCGGCGCTGATCGGCAGCCCGGGGCAGGGCAACTACGCCGCGGCGAACGCGTGCCTGGACGCGCTGGCCGCCCGGCGCCGCGCGCAGGGCCGGCCGGCGGCCTCGCTGGCCTGGGGGCTGTGGGCCGCCGCGACCGGGATGACCGGCGGCCTCGGCGAGGCGCAGCTCGCGCGGCTGGCGCGGATGGGCGTTGAGCCGCTGACGGCCGGGGCCGGCCTGGAACTGTTCGACCGGGCGCAGCAGCTGGACGAGGCGCTGCTGGTGCCGGTGCGGCTTGACCCCGGCGCGCTGCGGGCGCAGGCGCGGGCGGGGATGCTGCCGCCGCTGCTGCGCGGGCTGGTCCGCGGCCCGGCCCGGCGCGCGGAGACCGCGGGCGGGTCGCTGTCGCAGCGGCTGGCCGGGGTCGCCGAGGGTGACCGGGAACGCGTCGTGCTCGAGCTGGTCCAGGCCCAGGCCGCCGCCGTGCTGGGGCACGCCTCCGCCGCCGCGGTCGATCCCGGGCGGGCGTTCAGGGAACTCGGAGCCGACTCCCTCGCCGCGGTCGAGCTCCGCAACCGGCTCACCCAGGCCACCGGCCTGCGGCTGCCCACCACGCTTGTTTTCGACCACCCGACCCCCGCGGCGGTCGCACGCCTCCTCCTCACCGAGATCGGCGGAGCGCGGTCCGCGCCCCGGAACGTCGACGGCGCCTCGTCCGTGCACCAGGACGGCCACGGAACGTTCAGCACGCTGCTCCGCCACGCTCACGCCAAGGGGTCGATCGTCGAAGCGCTGCCGTTGCTGACCGAGGCGTCGAGGTTCCGCCCCGCCTTCGCGTCGTCCGCCGAACTCGGGGAGGACGACGGATACGCCGTGCAGCTCGCCTCGGGGAACGGACTACCGAAGCTCGTCTGCGTGCCCTCCTTCATGGTCGGCTCCGGTCCGCATCAGTTCATGCGGTTCGCCGATCGCTTCGAGGGCACGCGGGACGTCTTCGTCTGCTCGCTTCCGGGATTCCGCGGCACCGATTCAGCGCCAGGATCCTGGAGCGCCGCTGTAAAGGTCCTGGAGGACTCGATCCGCCGGGTCGTCGGCGGCGCTCCCTTTGTTTTGGTCGGCTACTCGATCGGAGGCGTCGTCGCGCACTCAATCGCCGCCCGCTTCGAGGACGCGGGCGCCGCTCCGGTCGGCGTCGTCATGATCGATACCCCCACGCCCGAGGGCGAGGAGGAGACCAACCGCGTCTTCTCCCTGGTGATGACGGAAGTCCTCGAGCACGAGGCCATCTCCATCGACGACGCCAGCTGGCTCGCCATGGGCACCTACATGCGCTTGCTGGCTGAGCGCCGCCCTGCGCGGATCGCCGCCCCGACCTTGCTGATCCGAGCGGGCGAGCCGCTCGGCGAGGGCGATGACGCCCCCGGCTGGCCCGCGTGGGACATCAGCGACGACCAGGTGGAGATCGCCGCCGATCACTTCGCCCTGATCGAGGCCGCGGCCGCGGCGACCGCAGACGCGACCGAGAGGTGGCTCGAGGCATGAGCCGGATCGCGCCCTGGCGAGGCCTGTCCGTCGCCGTCGTTCTCCTCTCCTCGCTGGACCTGTTCATCGTCACCATCGCGTTCCCGGACCTCGAGCACTCGTTCCCGTCGTCGAGCCTGAACGACCTCTCGCGGGTGCTCAGCGCCTACGCGATCGCGTTCGCCGCGTTGCCACAGCACGTGGCTGTTCATGGCGGCGTGCGGCCCCGCCAACGGACTTACCTAGTCCGCGATCCGCGCCGAGAGGCGTCCGGTTGCGACGTATGCAAACTCGCGCTCGAGTGAGCGACGAGGCAGACCGTGAGACAACCACTTGGTGGTCGAGAAAGGGTGACAGAAATGTATGTTCCCGAGACAATCCACGCCGAGCCCCGGGGGCGCGAGGCTACGGAAGACGTGGGCGCCGCGGCGTCAGCTGATCAGTGTCCGGTCGACCACGCCGCCGAGGGATCGACCTCGCCGGAGTCGGCCGCTCCGCTTCCGCGGGCCGCCATCCCCGCCATCGCGCTGCCCGGGCCGCGGATGCCCGTCCTGTTTCAGATGCTCACGTACTGGAAGCGTCCGGCGGCGTTCGTGGAGCGGTGTCGCGATCGCTACGGCAGTCGCTTCGTGTTGCGCATCAGGATTCCAACCCGGCCGCTGTACGTGCTCACGGATCCCGAGGACGTGAAGCAGATGTTTCTGGCTCCCGCCGACGTCCTCCACACCGGCAACGGCTCCGCCGTGCTCGAGAAGTTCTTCGGCCAGACCGGGCTCGCCTGGCTCGACGAGGACGAGCACAAGGTCAGGCGCAAGCACATTATGCAGAGCGTGCACGGCAAGGCGCTCCAGCGCATCGAGGCGTCGATCACCGAGATGGCCAGGCAGGAGATCGCCAACTGGCCGCAGGATAAGGCCATACCGCTGCACCCGCTCATCCACCACTTCACGCTCAACGTGATCCGCGAGGTGATCTTTGGGTCGGCGCGGCCGAAGTGCTGGGAAGAGCTCCTCGACGTGCTGAAGCAGATGATCAAGTTCAACTACAAGATCGCTTCGACGATGATGATCCACAAGATGTCGCCCGCGGCGGTGCGGCTGCTCACGGCGATCCGGCCCCTGGGCCTCCACGACTTCCTGAAGCTCCGGGAGCGGGCGGACGCGCTGATCGCCGAGGCCGTCGAGGAGCGCCGGAACGTGGGCGAGCCCGGCGACGACATGCTCGCCGTCCTGCTCGGTATCACCCACGACGACGGCTCGCCGCTGACTGCCCAGGAGTTCCGCGACGAGATCATGACCATGTTCCTCGCTGGCACCGAGACGACCTCTGCGGCCCTCGCGTGGGCGTTCGAGTACCTGAGCCGCGAACATGCGGCTCGCGACCGGCTGGTCGCCGAGATCGACAATGGTGAGGACGACGCCTACGTCACGGCGACCGCCCAGGAGGTGCTGCGCCTGCGGCCGTCGGTCCCCCAGATCATCGTCCGCGAGGTCATGAAGCCGATCGAGATCGGCGGGGTACGCTACGAGCCCGGGATGCTCCTGTTGGCGAGCCCCTACCTGCTGCACCGCAATCCGACCCTCTACCCGGGTCCGGAGGCGTTCCGCCCCGAGCGTTTCCTTGGCATCAAACCCGGTATCTACACGTGGATTCCTTACGGGGGCGGCCGCATCCGCTGCCTCGGCGCCGCCGTTGCGGACCTCGAGATGAAAGCCGTGATCCGCGAGGTGATGGGCCGGTTCGAGCTCCGCCGGGTCGACCCGCGCCCGGAGAAGATCCGCATGCACCTCATCACCTACCTGCCGGCGAACGGCACGCGCCTGGAGCTGCGGGCCCGGTCGCCGGAGGCGAGCCTGGCCGGGAGCTGAGGCCGCGCGAGGAGTCGGCGGACCGGACCGGCAGCCGGACGTCAGGAGCTGGCGCCCGCGTCGCTCCGCGGTGGGGTTGCCGACTGTGGGGATTCGCCGGCGATTCCCGGCAGCCCGCGGCTCGGTCAGCACGGACGCCGCGACAACGACGGCCAGCACGTCGGCCCCCAAAGAGCAAATGACCGGCCTGGACGGCTGTCGTCTCGCAGCCCAGCAACTCCGCCGCTGTCTGAGCAGCCTCGGCTGTGACTCTGATCTCTGTACCGCTCGGACTCCAGCTGTTGCAGAGCCTGCCGAGCGTGCGCGCGAACCGTCACGAACTCCTGCCGTCGCTTTTGCACGGTTCGGCCCATCGATCGCTGCTCCTCGGCGGTGGCCGTCGTGCTGCGCCATCGCGCGAACGGCGTTGACGTAGGGAGCGTCAGCCGAGCACCTTGGCCAGCTGCGTGGCCTGCGCGACCAACCGGCCGGTCCCATCCCAGACGTCGCACGTCTCGTCGACCCACCGCGGGTCGATGAGCCGGACACGGCTCACGATCCGTACCGGGCCCGGGGCGGGGATGGCGCGGACATACACGGTCAGCTCGGCCGTGGTCAACATGTCGCTGAAATCGGTGTCGAACGTGGGGGGCGGGAACGCATCGACCGCGTACAGCAGTGATATCGGGTCGAAGCTCTCCTCTCCGAGAAGCTTGAGCCAGCCGCTCAGTTGCCCTCGACCGCTCGGACAACCCTTCGGTACGCCACTCAATTCCGGGTCAAGCCGCAGGTCGACCTGATCCAACATCGGAATCCTGAATCCTGGAACCGGTGTGACCGGTTCCAGGCGGATGCAGTCGTCGAAGGGAACTTGCTGAATATCCGGCACGCCGGCATCCCAGCGGGGCGCTGCGGACGGGTCCAGCTCACTGGTACTCACCAGTGCCTCGACACATGGGCGGCCGCCCTGGCTCATCCGCGCGCGGACCTGACTGATCGAGCGGCCGCGTCGCAGCAGTTCGCCTGCGATCTCGACGGGCCCGGGGTCGGGTGAACGCAGGTAGTGCGCGCTGGCCGCGACCACGTGGCCGGAATCGGTCAGCGACGAGGCGGCACGCCCCAGGAGAGCCAGAAGGTACCCACCGCTGGGCTTCCCTACGATCGTCCACTCACCGCTGATCTCAGCATCGAAGGTCCCGGCTGCGCGGGTGCGGATGGAGCTGACTTGCGAGAAGACCTCAAGAACCGAGCCAGGATCGCTGGCGAACAGGATCCGCTGCCCGCCGCTCGCTCCAGCCACCGTGCCCACACGGGACCTCCTTTGTCGGCAGCAGCCGAAGGTACTTCCTCGCGCATTTCCTCGCCGCGGGCAAGGCGCTTCCTTCCGGACACTAATGGCGCCGGTACGGGTAGCCCGCAGCCATCGGGAGATGAAACCGACCCTCGCAGCCGCATGCTTAGGTGTCAAGCAAGGCCACGAAAACCGGCAAACACCTAGTTTCGGCCGCGCCATGGGGTGAGAATACTCTAGGGGTTCCCGGAAATAGTCTGGGGATTTCCCTGGCGCGTTCTTCCGATGAGGACCGGGTCGCCGCGGTGCGGGAAATGCGGGCGCACCAGCAACCTTGTTAGGGATTTCCTGGCGCGATTTCTCCTAAACTCGCCCTGGCTGCTGATTTCGCAATCTTGCCGCAGTCCCGGTGATGCCGGTTGCCCGACTTCTCACCTGACCTGCCGGGAGTTAACGTGCCGGTCCGCAGCGATGATTACCTGACCGAACCGCTCGCCGACTCCGGCGCGGTGCTCCGGGGTCTTACCCTGCCGGGAGCGTTCGCCGCCGCCGTCGACAGGGCCCCCGACGCTGTCGCGATCACTGATCAGGCCCGGTCGCTGACGTGGCGGCAGTGGCGGACCGAGGTCGACGCGCTGGCCCGAGGGCTGCAGGAGACGGGCGTCGAGCCGGGTGACGTGGTGGCCGTCCAGCTGCCCAACTGCATCGAGTTCGAGACGCTGCACATTGCCATCGCGGCGGTCGGCGCGGTCATGATGCCTGTTCACATGGGCAACGGCAGCGCTGACGTCGTCGCGTTGCTGACCAGGGTGGACCCGGTGGCCGTGGTGCTGCCATCGCGCACGCAGGAGGGTGAAGGGCCGCTGCGGAGCGGTGCGCTGTTGTCGGCTCTTCCCGCGCTGCGCGCTGTTCTCATCGCCGGGAAGCCCGGCGATGAGGCCGCCGAGGAGCCCGGCCTGCTCTCACTCGACGGGCTGCGGGCCAGGTGGCGCGGCAGCACGCAGCGGCCTGTGGACCTGCGGCCAGACATGCCTTTCGTGCTGCTTCCCTCCTCCGGGACGACTTCGGCGCGGCCCAAGATCTGTCTGCACAGCCACGACGGGCTGCTGTCCAACACTGCGACCGTCGTCGCGGAGGGGGCGGACGCCTTCAGCGGCACGATCGTCCTGGCCAGTGCCCTGACCCACCTGTTCGGCCTGCAGGCGATGTACTCGGCGTTGTTTACCGCGTGCGGGCAGGCCTTGCTGGCGACGTGGGACCTGGAGCGCTTTCTCGAGCTGGCCAGGCAGGTGAACCCGGCCGTCATCTTCGCCGTGCCCACGCAGCTGTATGACATCGTCTCCGGGATCCGCGCGTCGGGCCGCTCGCCCGCCTTCCAGCCACGTGAGGTGCGGACCGCTGGTGCCGCACTGCCCGCCGCTCTCGTCGCCGAGATCACCGGCAGCCTGGGCGCCGCGGTTGTCGTGGTGTGGGGGATGTCGGAAATCGGGTACGGCACGCACACCCGCGCCGACGACCCGCCCGAGGTGGCCGCCCGCAGCGTCGGGCGTCCCGCGCGCGGCTCGGCCGTCCGCATCCTCGGCGAAGACGGGGAGCCCTGCCCGGCCGAGGTACCGGGCGAGCTCCAGTATCAGGGCGTCGGCATGTTCCGCGGCTACTACCGCGAGCCGGAATTGACCGCTGCGGCGGTAACGCCAGACGGCTGGCTCCGCACCGGGGACCTCGCCGCCTGTACCGAGGACGGCCTGGTGATCTTCCACGGCCGGTCGGCTGAGCTGATCAACGTCGGTGGGCAGAAGTTCAACGCCACCGAGATCCAGAACCTGCTCGCCGAGCTTCCGGGGCTCAGCCCGCTGGCGGTGGTCGGCAAGCCCAACCCACGGCTCGGTGAGTACGCCTGCCTGGTGGTGACCGCGGACGCCGCCGATGCGGCCGACCTCGCCACGGTGACCGAATTCCTGCGTGAGCGGGGTGTTGCCGAGTACAAGATCCCGCTGGAAATGGTGGTGGTGGATGAGCTTCCCCGCACCGCGGTCGGCAAGCTCAACCGGCGAGCCCTGGAGGAGATGCTCCGCTCGTCCGCCGAATCCGGCCATGCCGCCGGGGCCGAAGCGCCAGCCTCGTTCCAGGCGGCGCTGGCGCTGGTGCGGGAGCATACGGCCACGCTGCTCGGCCTGGAGACGGCTGAGGCTGTCGCGCCCGACCTAGCGTTCCGCAGCCAGGGCATCACCTCCCTGCTCGCCATCCGGCTGCGAAACCTGCTGGCCGAGGCGACCGGCCTGGTTCTCCCCGTCAGCCTGGCCTTTGACTTCCCCTGCCCGGCCGAAGTCGCGCGGCTGCTGTGGGGTGGGGTGGTTGACACGGAGGTGCCGGCACCGGTGGTGGCCGGTGATGACCCGGTGGTGATCGTCGGGATGGCCTGCCGTTACCCCGGCGGGGTAAGTACACCCGAACAGCTTTGGGACCTGGTCGCCACGAACACAGCCGCCATCACCAGCTTCCCCGCCGACCGCGGCTGGGATCTGGAGTCACTGTTCGACGATGATCCTGATCATGTGGGGACGTCGTATGCGCGGGTGGGGGGGTTCCTGCACGACGCGGCCGAGTTTGATCCTGGGTTCTTCGGGATCAGCCCGCGGGAGGCGGTGGCGACCGATCCGCAGCAGCGGCTGCTGCTGGAGACGGCGTGGGAGGCGCTGGAGCGGGCGGGAATCGACCCGGTGTCGCTGCGGGGCAGCCAGACCGGCGTATTCACCGGCGCGATGCACCACACCTATGCTACCGACCCTGCGGCCAGCACCGGCGAGCTGGAGGGGCTGCTCAGCGGGGCCCGGCGGTGACGGTGGATACGGCGTGTTCGTCGTCGCTGGTGGCGTTGCATCTGGCGGCGCAGTCGCTGCGGGGCGGGGAGTGCTCGCTGGCGCTGGCGGGCGGGGTGACGGTGATGGCGACGCCGGGGCCGTTCGTGGAGTTTTCCCGGTTGCGGGGACTGGCGCGGGACGGCCGGTGCAAGGCGTACGCCGAGGCGGCTGACGGGGCGGTGTGGTCGGAGGGTGTGGGGTTGGTGGTGCTGGAGCGGTTGTCTGACGCGCGGCGTCATGGCCATGAGGTGCTGGCGGTGGTGCGGGGGTCCGCGGTGAATCAGGATGGGGCCTCTAACGGGTTGACGGCGCCGAACGGGCCGTCGCAGCAGCGGGTGATCCGGCAGGCGCTGGCGGCTGCGGGGCTGTCGCCTGTGGATGTGGATGTGGTGGAGGGGCACGGGACGGGGACGGCGCTGGGGGATCCGATCGAGGCGCAGGCGCTGCTGGCGACCTACGGGCAGGGCCGGGATCTGGGCCGGCCGCTGCTGCTGGGGTCGGTGAAATCGAATATCGGTCATGCGCAGGCCGCGGCGGGGGTGGCCGGGGTGATCAAGATGGTGCTGGCGATCGGCCATGGGGTGGTGCCGGCGACGCTGCACGTGGATGCGCCGACCAGGCATGTGGACTGGTCGTCGGGGGCGGTGGAGCTGGCCACGCGGGCGGTGCCGTGGCCGGATGCGGGCCACCCCCGGCGGGCGGGGGTGTCCTCGTTCGGGATCAGCGGCACTAACGCGCACCTGATCGTGGAGGAGCCGCCGGTCCCGGAGCCGGGGACTGAGTCGGGGGATCCGGCGGGGCTTGGGGCTGGGGAGCTGGCGGGGGAGTCGTGGCCGGGGCAGAGGCCGGGCGGGCCGGGGGTGGTGCCGTGGGTGGTGTCGGCGCGCAGCGCGGCGGCGGTGCGGGATCAGGCCGGGCGGCTGGCGGCTCATGTGCGGGCGGGCCTGGCGGCGGGGGACGGCGCTGAGGTGGCGGATATCGGTTATTCGCTGGCGGTGACCCGGTCGGCGATGGATCATCGTGCCGGCGTGGTCGCCGGGGATGCGGAGCGGTTCCTGGCTGGCCTGGACGCGCTGGCGGCCGGGCGCGCGGCGGCCGGTGTGGTGGAGGGCGCGGCCGAGGGTGAGGGGACGCCGGGGGCGGTGTTCGTGTTTCCCGGCCAGGGGGCACAGTGGGCGGGGATGGCGGTGGGGCTGCTGGAGTCCTCGCCGGTGTTCGCGGAGAGCCTGGCGGCGTGCGCGGCGGCGCTGGCCCCGCATGTGGACTGGTCGTTGCTGGATGTGCTGTGTGAGGTGCCGGGCGCGCCGCCGCTGGAGCGGGTCGATGTGGTCCAGCCGGTGCTGTTCGCGGTGATGGTGTCGCTGGCGGCGCTGTGGCGGGCGCACGGGGTGCAGCCCGCGGCGGTGGTGGGGCATTCACAGGGGGAGATCGCTGCGGCGTGTGTGGCCGGCGCGCTGTCGCTGGAGGATGCGGCCCAGGTGGTGGCGTTGCGCAGCCGGGCATTGACGGCGCTGGCGGGCGGCGGCGCGATGGTCTCGGTGGCGTTGCCGGTGGCGGTGGTGCACCAGCGGCTGGCTGCCTTCGGCGGGCAGGTGTCGGTCGCTGCGGTCAACGGCCCGGCCTCGGTGGTGGTCTGCGGCCCGGCCGGCGTGCTGGAGGACCTGGCCGCCGCGTGTGAGCGTGAGGGGATCTGGGCCAGGAAGATCCCGGTGGACTACGCCTCCCACTCCGCCCAGGTGGACCAGATCCGTGATGAGCTGCTCAGCGCGCTGGCCGCCATCACGCCCCGGCCGGCCGGCATCCCGTTCTACTCCACGGTGACCGGGCAGCTGATCGACACCACCGGCATGGACGCCGCCTACTGGTTCGATAACCTGCGCCGCACGGTGCAGTTCGAACAGGCCGCCCGTGCCCTGATCAACGCCGACCACCGGGTCTTCATCGAGGTCAGCCCGCATCCGGTGCTGACCACCGGGCTGCAGGAAACAATCGAGGACACCGGGGTGGCCGCAGCCATCACCGCCACGCTGCGCCGTGACGAGGGCGGCCTGGACCGCTTCATCACCTCCCTGGCCAGCGCCTGGGCCCACGGCGCCCCCATCGACTGGGACACCTTCTACGCCACCGTCCCCCCCGCCACCCCCCACCGCGTCCCCCTGCCCACCTACCCCTTCCAGCACCAGCCCTACTGGCTGACCCCGGCCGCCAGCACCCGCGAAGCCGCGGCTGACGCGATCGATACCGACTTTTGGTCGGCAGTGGAACGCGGGGATCTGGAGGCGCTGTCGGCCGTCCTGGCCGTTGACGACGAGGCCCGGTTGTCGCTGGGCACCCTGCTGCCTGGCCTGTCGTCCTGGTACCGGCAGCGCAGGACCCAGTCCACGGCGGACAGCTGGCTCTACCGGACGACATGGACCCCGGTCTCCTGCGGCACCATGCGGGTACCGCCAGGGCGCTGGCTGGTCGTGCTGCCAGCCGATGCCGCCGAGGACGCATGGATCAGCGGGATCCTTGATGGCCTTGCGAGCCTGGGAATGCGGATCGAGCGGCTGGCCCTGTCCGGCGGCGACGATCCGGCAGTGGTGGCCGAGCGGGTGAGCGACGCCGTGGCCGAGCCTACCGGCGGTGTGCTGTCACTGCTGGCCATGGACGAGGTACGGCATCCGGAGTATCCGGTGATCCCGCGCGGCCTGGCCGCGACCAGCAGGCTGGTGCTGGCGTTGGGGGCGGCGGGTGCCGAGGTGCCGCTCTGGTGCCTCACCCGCGGCGCTGTGTCGGCAGATCGGCTGGACGCCCTGACCAGCCCAGCGCAGGCGATGATCTGGGGTCTGGGCCGTGTCGTCGCCATGGAATCCCCGCGGGGCTGGGGAGGCCTGGTCGACCTCCCTCCGGTGGTGGACCGGCGCATCATCTCGCGGCTCGCTCACATACTGGCCGACGGCCGTGAAGACCAGGTTGCCGTGCGCGCGGCCGGCGTGTTCGCCCGGCGCCTGGCGCGGGCCGTCCTGGACCCGGGCACCAGCGGGTGGTGTGCGCGCGGAACGGTGCTGGTGACGGGCGGCACGGGAGCGCTGGGCGCGCAGGTGGCCCGGTGGCTGGCCGCCGCAGGCGCCGAACATCTCGTGCTGATCAGCAGGCGGGGTGCCGCCGCACCGGGGACAGCGGAGCTCGAGGCCGAGCTGGAAGCCCTGGGCGCGCGGGTCACGTTCGCCGCCTGCGATGCTGCCGACCGGGCGGCACTGGAGCAAGTGCTGGCCCGGATCCCGGCCGACGCGCCGCTGACCGGGGTCGTCCATGCCGCGGGTGTCCTAGACGACGGGGTCCTGTCGTGCCTGACCCTGGGGCGTTTCGAAACCGTCATGCTCCCCAAGGTGGCGGCGGGGATAAACCTCGACGAGCTCACCCGCGGCCACGACCTGGCGATGTTCGTCCTGTTCTCCTCGGTGGCGGGCTCACTGGGCAACGCCGGCCAGGCCAACTACGCGGCGGCGAACGCCTTCCTCGACGCGCTGGCGGAACGCCGTCACGCCGAGGGCCTTGTGGCCACGTCGCTCTCATGGGGCCCGTGGGCAGATGCCGGACTGGCCGTGGGAAACGCGGTCCTCAACGACCGGATGCGCCGCACCGGGTTGACGCCGATGATGCCGGACACCGCGGTCGCCGCGTTGCAGAGAGCGGTGGCCGCCGGCGCGACGACCCTCACGGTGGTCGACGTCGACTGGGAGTCGTATGCCGCTGCGCAGACCGCGATCCGGCCCAGCCCGCTGATCAGCGACCTTCCGGAGGTCCGTCGCGCGCTAGCCGTCAGGCAGACGGCGCCCGCCGGCGTACTGTCCGACCGGTTGCGTGGCCTGGCCCCGGCAGAGCAGGGCCGTCTGCTGCTCGACGTGGTCCGGACTGAGGTCGCCGGGGTTCTGGGCCTCGAGGCACCGGACGCCGTCGAGGTCAACCGCGCGTTCCAGGAGCTGGGCTTCGACTCCCTGACGGCGCTGGAGGTACGCACCAGGCTGATGGCCGTGACGGGTACCCGCCTGCCGGCGACCCTGCTGTTCGACTATCCGACCACCGCCGCGGTGGCCGGGCACCTGCGCGCGCGCCTGCTCGGTGACCCCGGGCCAATCGCCGCGGTCGCGTCCCCGCCCCCGCTCGCCGACGAGCCGGTCGCGATCGTCGCCATGGCGTGCCGCTTCCCTGGCAGCGTGGTCTCGCCAGAGGATCTGTGGAACCTGCTCCAGAGTCGCGGCGACGCGGTCTGTGCCGCACCACCGGATCGTGGCTGGGATCTGGATGCGATCTACGACCCTGATCCCGAGCATGAGGGGACCATCTACGCCCGCGAGGCCGGGTTCCTCGCGGAGGCGACGGAGTTCGATCCGGGGTTTTTCGGGATCTCCAAGCGCGAGGCGGTGGCGATGGATCCGCAGCAGCGGCTGCTGCTGGAGACGGCGTGGGAGGCGCTGGAGCGGGCGGGGATGGACCCGGTGGCGCTGCGCGGCAGCGCCACCGGCGTATTCGTCGGTGCCTTCTCGGAGGACTACAACGTGCTCATGGGCAGGTCCCGGGAACAGTCTGCGGGACACCTCATGACGGGCAGCGCCTTGAGCGTCGCCTCGGGACGTATCTCGTATTCGTTCGGGTTGGAGGGCCCGGCGGTGACGGTGGATACGGCGTGTTCGTCGTCGCTGGTGGCGTTGCATCTGGCGGCGCAGTCGCTGCGGGGCGGGGAGTGCTCGCTGGCGCTGGCGGGCGGGGTGACGGTGATGGCGACGCCGGGGCCGTTC
>WNGB01014625.1_pt1 | contig 14251 bp, 7 predicted proteins | sample 5400681 | NCBI WGS metagenome assembly WNGB01 (sample SAMN13153367, study PRJNA577476) | soil metagenome | isolation source: 115 cm soil or saprolite under grassland replicate 2 | place: USA:California | collected 2016-06-15 | reverse complement strand
ATACCCCCACCCCAGCGTCGATCGAGTGATAGGATAAAGAAAATGAGACGGAATTCGTGGGAATCCGTCTCATCCGTGTGCTATTTCGCCGATCCTAGAGTCGTACCCCAAGCTTCTGGAGCGCCCCGCGCAGGGTCGCGCCGACCGCGTCGACCAGCCCCTTCTGACCAAACTGCTCGACATAATCGCTGGCGGCGGCCTCCGGCCCTGGGTCGGCGCCGCTTGTCTCGTGCATATGCCAGCGATGATCGACGATCCAGCGATACAGGTCGGCCTCGGTACGGTTCGGAAAATACTTTAGCACATCCTGGTCGCGGATCACCTGGACGATCGGCATGTAGACCGTGTCGTACCAGTTGGCAACTGCCTCGTCGCGACTGACTTCGCGGCCCAGCTGTTTGCCGAGATAGTAGCGGTGCGTATTGATATGCTGCACCAGGTCGAGGTAGCCGCCGAGCTCGCTGAACTCGATCCGCTCGTCGGGCCGCAGATCGTGCAGGTTGGTCCATTCGAGGAAGTCGCTGTACTCCTCCTTCAGCAGCAGGTCGCGCATTGAGAGATCTGGGCTGAGCGGCACGTCGACCAGCAGCTCGGTCACGTAGGCGTCGATGTAGGACTGGCCCTGCTGCCGCGCGACCGAGACGCGGTGGTTGCCGTCGCGCACGAAGTACACGTCGTCGATCTTGTAGAGATCCACCGGCGGCAGCTCGACCGACTGAAGCATCGCGCGGTCGATGCTGCTCCAACGCTGCTTCAGCGTGTCCGTGCGCGGCAGAAAGCTCCGGTCGAAGTCACTGTAGCGCCCCTCGCTGCCGATGATGTGATCAAGTGGGACGGTCTGGTGGCCGAGCGAGCGCTGCCCGCGGACGTTGAGCCGCGCGCGGACATCATCGAGCGAGATCATCTGGGCCGGCTTGCGGCGCAGAGCGTCGAGCAGCTCGGTCAGCAGCGCTTTGCGGCGGGCTTCCTGGAAATGTTGTTGTGCGGTACGCATAGCCCATGCGCTATTCATAATGCCTCCTGAGATTCCACGCCGGACCGCAATGTCGCCTGGCTGTGTATCGCGGATCAGCCGCTCGTGTCATACATGAAAATCGCGTATTGCTTCACCTTGTCTTAACGGTTGTACCGTGAGGGGGTGGGATTAGGTGCGGGCTGCGCCAGCGCCCAATGCTCACCCCAGGATGCCCAGGCTCCACGAGCCTTATTTCGGCTGCGACGGCCGGTCGCCCGATGCCGGAGCGTCGATCGTCAGCAGCCGGTAGCCGGCGGTGTTGAGCACCGTCGTCTGCTTATAGTATGTCTCCGTCACCGCGCTGAACCCATACGAGCGGTGGATGTGCCCGTGAATGAGATAGCGCGGCTTGAAAAAATCCATCAGCGTCAAAAACGCCCGAAACCCGCGATGCGGAAAATCCGGCCCGTTATGAATCCCGAGCGGCGGCGCGTGTGTCAGCATGATGTCCAGGTACCGGCCGTATCGCAGCTGGTTGATAAGCAACCGCGGTGCCAGCGCCCAGACCCGCGTCAGCATTTGGGCCTCGGTATATTGCGCGCCCGGCTCCTGGTTGTACCGGATGCTGCCGCCCAGGCCGGCGATCAACAATCCTTCGTGGAAAACACAGTGCCGCTCGATCGAGACACATCCTCGCGGCGCATGTAGATCCTCACCATCCTCGGAGTACTCCACGCCGTTGTGATTCCCGTCGACATAGAAGCATGGCTTTGCCAGCAGTGTGATGATGAATTCCAGATAGTATGGCGGCAGATCGCCGCAGCCGAGCACGCCGTCGATGCCTCGAAATCGCTCCTTGATATTGAGGCTGTAGATCGCGGGTACGACCTCGTCGCTGACGGTCAGGAACACCATTGTTGCTCTGTAGTGGTTCTTCGGTGAGGGGTGGGGGCAGGAGCAGCCCGCCCTCACACCCCACCTCACCATAGATTGTCAAGTCGTCGGCAACCTTGTCTGACAACACAAAAGCGAAGACCGACGCCGGCGCTGGCACAATCATACCAGAAACGCCTACCGCGTCGTAGCCTTCGCCAGGTACGTTACTATACCACGTGTATTATATCACAAGATATGCGATTCAGCCATCCGCTCGTTTTTCGATCGGCAGGCTGAAGGCATAGGTGCTGCCCTGGCTGCCGCTGCTCTCGACCATCAGACGCCCGCCGTGCGTCTCGATCACCAGCTTGCTGAAAGCCAACCCCAGCGCCGTCGCCTTGCGCTCGTCGCTCGCCACCCGCTGATCGAACAGCGCCTCGCGCTGCTGCGGCGTCAGCCCTGGCCCCTGGTCGCTGATGCGCACGACCACCGAGTCGTTCTGGCACTCGGTGCGCACCTGCACCGTGCTGTACGGCGGGCTCTGCCTGAGCGCGTGCTCGAGCAGGTGGACAAAGGCCCGCCGCATCCGCTCGCCGTCGAGCATCACGGTGCCGTCGCCGCTATACTCGACCACCACGGTCACGGCGCCCTGGTGCTGGAGCGGGGTCGTCTGCGCGATGCCGGCGTCGAGGATCGGCCGTAGCGGCGCGGGGCTGCGCCGCAGCGCGCCGGGGTTCTGCTCGATCTGGTTGATCTCGAGCATCGTCGTGATCAGGTCGAGCAGCCGCTGCCCGCTGCGGCGCGCGCCGACCAGCACGCGGTCGGCGCCGTCCGGCAGATTCTGGCCCAGCGTCATCTCTAGGGCGGTCACCATCGACGTCAGCGGGTTGCGCATCTCGTCGGCCAGCAGGCCTAGCAGGTCGCCGCGCAGGCGCGCCAGCCGCGCCCGCTCGCGCCGGTCGAGCAGGACGTGCGTGTAGCCCTCCTGGTACTCGCGCGCCGCGGCGTCGAGCTCGACGATGTCGACGTACTGCGCCGCGGCAGTTGGCCCCGTGAGCGTCGCGCGCAGCTGGTCGAAGCGCTGGCCGATCAGATCGCCCGCCGCGATCTCCGACCACAGGCTGCGCGCGGTCGCGTTTGCGCGGACGAGCTTGCCGGTGTCGTCGACGGCGATCACGCCGTCGCTGATATGTTGCACGACAATCTGGAGATTGCGCTGCTGCTCGGAGAGATGCTCGATCGCGCGATCGCGGGCATGTACGGCGTCGCGCTCGCGCTGCTCGGCCAGCGCCTGGGCGGCCTCGCGCTCGCGCAGCTGCGCGGATAGACGCGCGATCTCGCCCCGCAGCGGCGCCAAGATCAGCGCCAGGAAGATCAGCGTCACGACGGCGACCTCGACCGCCAGCGACGCGTCGGGCGGCGGCAGATCCAGCCCGATCGCCGGCGGTGGCACCTGCTGGGCCGCAAAGCTGGCCCCGAAGATCGCCAGCACGGCCGCGACCGTGGTGAGGTAGATCGCCCGGCGACCCAGCAGCAGCGCCGCCAGCGCGATCGGGATGCCGGCGAATGGCAAGACGGCGATCAGATACGTTGGCAGCAGGTAGATCGCCAGGCCCAGTGCGGCGAGAACCAGCAGAACGATCATGCCCCCGGCGATGCGCTGCCGGCGGGCGCGGTTGAACAGGTATGCGGCGAGCAGCCACGCTCCGCCTACGACCAGCAGGACGATCGGTAGCATGGATTGATCCACTCTGCCCTCACCCAGACCCATTCCAAAGCTGGCGCCGACCAGGGCGTGCGCCGACCCCCGCTATAGATTATAGCATAGCGCTTTTGCGCTCTTTGCGTCGAGCCGCGCCGGATGACTCGCTAGTTAGATTCGATTGTCTCGGATATTCTGTCTCTGCTTTGCAGTCGATTCGGTGGTCGGGGCGGGGGTGTGGGGGCCGGGCCGCGGCCCGACCACGCCCCCACCTGCACCGGGACGATTTTTGCGGCCGCCCAGAAGTTGATGCGCTGTCGTTCAGCTGGGGACGGCGCCGGCCTGGGTCAGGAGACGATTTATTGTGGCCGCCCAGGAATTGATGAGCTCTCGTTCAGCTAGGGACGGCGCTGACCTGAACAAATTGTAATGCTTCGTCGCCGGCGCGCTCGTCCATCGGCAGCAGCAGCGAAAAGCGGCTGCCTGCCCCGGGCGCGCTTGTCACCGTCACGCGCCCGCCGTGGGCCTCGGCGATCCACTTGACGATCGCCAGCCCGAGGCCCGCGCCGCCCCGATCACGCGATCGCGATCGATCGGCGCGGTAGAATCGCTCGAAGATGTAGGGCAGGTCTTCCGCGCCGATCCCCGCGCCGCTGTCGGCCACCGTGAGCGCGGCGCAGCCATCCTCGCGCGCAAGGCCGAGCGTGACCACTCCGTCGGGCGGAGTGTGCTGCAGGGCGTTGATGCCCAGGTTGAGCAGCGCCTGCTTGATCCGGTCGCGGTCGCCCTGCACGACAACCTGATCCTCCTCGCCGATCCGCAGCTGGACGCCATTGGCCAGCGGGCGCAGCTCGCGATGGACCTCGAGCAGCAGCGTATCCAGCTCGACCGGCTCGTGCCGGAGCTGGACGCCGGCCTCGCTCTGGGCCAGCAGCAGCAGGTCGTTGGCCATGCGGATGAGCCGCGCCACCTCGCGCCGCATGTCGGCCAGCGACTCATTCAGCAGCTCCGGGTCGCGCGCCGCGCCGCGGTCGAGCACCTCCAGGTTGCCCTGCATCGCGGCCAGCGGCGTGCGCAGCTCGTGGGAGACATCGGCGACGAAGCGGCGCTGGGTGCTGAACAGACCTTCCAGGCGCGCCAGCAGATCGTTGACGGTGATCGTGAGGCGCTGGAGCTCGTCCTGCGCGGGCGGCACGGGCACACGCCGGCTGAGATCTTCGGCGCGCACGATGCTCTGGGCCGTGCGCGTCACCTCGTCGATCGGCTTGAACGCGGCGCGGGTGAGCCAGGCGCCGCCGCGCGCCGCCGCCAGCAGCACCACCGCGCCGCCGCCCAGCAGCGCGTAGAGCAGCAGCTTGAGCGCAAAGTCGGTCTCGCGCATCGAGCGCGTGATCTGCAATGCGCCGACGACCTGATCGTGAAACGCCAGCGGCTCCAGCAGCTCGCGCACGCGCATATTGCCGACCGTGACCGTGTGAATTGTCTGCTGTCCCGCCAGCGCCTGGCCGAGCTGCGCGGGGTTCACGGGGAGGGGATACTGCACGTTCGGCGATTTCGCCACCAGATCGCCGTCCGGCTGGTAGACCTGGACTTTGAGGTTGGTCGCGTCGAAGCCGCTCACCGACTGCTCCGTGAGGATGAAGACGTTATCGCGAAAATAGGTGCGCAGGCGATCGTTGTTCTGCGCGCGGATGCTCTCGTTGCTGTCGGTGAAGTTCTGCTGTAGGTACTGCGCGCCACGCTGGATGTCGCTGTCGATGCTGCCGATCAGCGCCTGGCGGACGATCAGGTACAGGCCGATGTCAAGCGCGACCAGCGCGATCGCGAAGAAGCCAACATATGAGATTGTCAGGCGTCGTCGGAGCGTCATAGCCTTTGAGAACTTACACTGTGGGGAGATTTGGAGGGGCCGGGCACCCTCTGGGTCTCGCTCCAAGAACCTCTGTTTGGGAGAGATAGCACCTCTCCCAGGCCCTCACTGCGTGTGTCCTATTATACGAGGACTATCATAAGTGTAGCACGCCAGCGCGCGCTGTGACATAAGAGGTTCGTGAGATCTTGCCATATGAAAGGCCGAGCGGGCGCACAGCGCCCGCTCGGCCTACGACAGCGAGATTGTGGCGCGACGCTGCTACGGCGCGTTCGGGTAGTTTGGTCGGTAGAAGGTTGTGGCAGCGTAGTCCTTGCCATGCGCGTGGAGCGAGACGTCGATGTACACGATATAGCGGTTCCGCGCGTTGTCGACCATGAAGCCGAGCTCGGCCACGCCGTTGGCATCCGTGGTTGCCGGGCCGTACTGGCGGTCCTTGCCGTAGCGGTAGCTAATGGCCTCGACGCTCGCGCCGCTGACGACCGCGCCGTTGACGATCAGACGCGCGCAGACCGAGTCGAACTGGTTGGGGTCGCTCGGCTGAATGTCGGTCATCCAGGCCTGCGCGCCCTCGATCGGCGCTGGCGCGTTGGCAGCGCAGTTGCCGGTAGGCGCGGGGATGTTGGGCAGGACCGCGCCGCTGGGCGGGGGCGGCTCTTCGAGCGAATAGCGCGGCCGGAAGTTCGTGGCCGTCGTGTACGCTCGCCCGTCGGGTGCGACGATCGTCACGTCGACTGCCACGACGAATTTATGCTTGGCCTTGGCGATGTTGAAATCGATCTGCGCCTGGCCGTCCGCGCCGGTCGTCGCCGGGCCGAAATTCCGATCGCCGGTGGAGAAGTGAACGACGGCGCTGGCTTGCGCGCCCTGCACCGGCGCGCCGTTGACCGTCAGCCGCACGCAGACAGCGTTGTCGAGGTCGGGCGCATTCGGCTCGGCGATACCCATCCATGCCTGCGCGCCCTCGGCAGCCGGCGGCGCGTTCGGGGGGCAGCCGATCGCTTGGGAGATAGCAGGCGCCGGTGTCTTGGCCGGCTTGATCTGCGCTGGCCGGTGCTGCAGCGCGTCGGCGCCGAGCCGGGCGAGCAGCACGTCGTAGGGCGGCTTGTTCTCGGGGTGGTACTCGAACTTCGCGCGCTCGAACCACTGGGTCAGGTACTGCTGGCCGTCGGCCCCCGGCTCCATCTGGGCCTCGGAGATCGGTACGCCAAACAGCGCCAGCGACTCGGCCATGCTCTTGGCCTTCTTGTTGCCGTCGAACTCCAGCCCGTTGCTCGACCAGAAGCTCCAGAACTGGGGCGCGATCGCGTGGCCGCTTGCCGCGAAGTAGTGCGGCGCGCCCGCGTCGGCCTTCGGGAAGGTCTGCCAGTCGCGCCCCTGCGCCGCCAGCTGGTCGGCCCCGATCCGGCCGAGCAGCATGTCGTAGGGCAGCGGATCGCCCTTGTGATACTCGAACCGGGCGCGCTCGAAATACTGCACCTTGTACTTCTGGTCGCCGACCTGCTCATTCGCGGCCGGTGAGAGCGGTAGTCCGAACACCGACAGGCCGCCGTTATCGCGCCAGAACGTCGCGAACCGGAAGGTGATGCAGTCGGGCACCTGGGGGAAGCAGAACTTCGGGGCGGCCGCGGCCGGCGTCGCGAAGGCGAAGAAGGGTAGAAGACAGAGAATCAGAAAGAGACGTCGCACAGTGTTCTCCTTTCTTACAGTCAGGCGGCGGGAGGCCGGCGGGCGCGCGGGGGCGACTGGCGTGGCGCGGAATCTCCACGCGTCGCAGCCTGGACTGCAACAGCATTGGTAAGTGTATCGCACGGCGCCTGTGAATTCAATGAAATGTCCGTCATTTTGGCGCGGCCGGCTCGCGCGGGCGCGGATGGCGAAGGTCAGCATCTGGAGCCGATAAACTCTATCAAATCGCGCCCTGGCGAGCCGCTGACGGCGGGCTCGCAGAGATGACAGTTTCGCAATTTTCGACGTGTCGCCGGAGTCGAGATGTGGTACACTATACGTCATTCAGCGAATGAGCGGGCCATGCTCCTGATGTGTTCGAGAAAGCAGTGTGGCTGTCGCTGTCAGATCGATAGCCGAGAGCAGAAATGTTGAGCGAGCACTGCGGGTGAATCGCCCTCCGTGGCGGCGTTCAGATGGGTTCAATCTTTCTGCCCCTGGCTGTAGCGGTGGCCTTGATCGGTTTTGCTCTCCCATGTGTCTGTCTGGACGAAAGGTATCTCGATATGGCTGAGTTGATCCCGCTCACGCCAGCAATTCCTGGCACAACATCCATTCCGGCCCAAACGACATCACCCGCGCAGCGCGTGCGGCGCCCGGAGTGGCTCAAGGTGCGCGCGCCGGCCGGCCCGAACTACGAAGACGTCCGCGGCCTGATCCGCGAGCAGCGCCTGCACACCGTCTGCGAGGAGGCGCGCTGCCCGAATATCGGCGAGTGCTGGAATCACCGCACCGCGACCTTCCTGCTGCTCGGCGAGATCTGCACGCGCGGCTGCCGCTACTGTGCGATTGCCAAGGGCAAGCCCGGGCCGCTCGACGAGCAGGAGCCCGACCGGATCGCCGAGACCGTCGCGCACCTCCGGCTCCGGCACGCCGTGCTGACCGCGGTCAACCGCGACGACCAGCCGGACGGCGGGGCGCACATCTTCGCCGCGTCCATCCGTAAGATCCGCGAGCGCGTGCCCGAGTGCAAGGTCGAGGTGCTGATCCCCGACTTCGAGGGCAACTGGGAGGCGCTCCAGATGGTTATGGACGCGCGGCCGGACGTGCTGAACCACAATATCGAGACGGTGCCGCGGATCTTCCCGCGCTTCCGGCCGAAGGCCGGCTACCGCCAGTCGCTCGATCTGCTGGCCCGCGCCCGCGGGATGCAGCCCGACGCCGTGACCAAGAGCGGCATCATGGTCGGCGCCGGCGAGACCAACGACGAGGTGCTGGCGGTGATGGACGACCTGCGCGCGTCCGACGTGGACGTGATGACGATCGGGCAGTACCTCGCGCCGACGTCTTCGCACTGGCCGATCGATCGTTTCGTGATGCCGTCCGAGTTCGATATGTTCAGGCAGGAGGGGTTGTGGCGCGGCTTCAAGCACGTCGAGAGCGGCCCGCTCGTGCGCTCCAGCTACCACGCGCACGAGCACGTCCCTCAGAAATGACAAGGTGGCAGGGTGAGAGGGTGACAGGGTGACGTTCTTGCTGGCGCGTTCACCCCCTCACCCCCTCACCTTGTCATAGGTCGTTTTCCTGTCGAATCACGTTGCCGAGCCGGCGCGCCCCCTCGGCCAGCTCTTCCTCGCCGTACAGGCTGAACGCCAGCCGCAGCGCGCCGGCGCCGCGCCCGTCGGCGTGAAAGCGCGCGCCCGGCAGGTAGGCCACGCCGGCGGCCTCGGCGCGCGGCAGCAGCGCCGCCGCGTCCATGCCATCGGGCAGCCGCACCCAGGCGAAGAAGCCGCCGCCCGGCGGCGCGCAGGTGCAGCCCGCCGGCAGGTGCGCGGCCAGGCCGGCCAGCAGCGCGTCGCGCCGGCCGCGGTAGGCGTCGCGCAGCCGGGCGACGTGCGGCTCGAACTGGCCCGACAGGCAGAACTGCGCGGCGACCAGCCCGGCGAAGTGATTCACGCCGCCGCCGCTGTCCACCAGCCCGCTGCCGACGATTCGCCGCACCAGCGCGGCTCCGCCCGTCAGCCAGCCCAGCCGCAGCCCCGGCGCCAGCGACTTGGCGAACGAGCCGAGCCGTACGACGGCCCCCCGCGGCGCCAGGCTCCACAGCGAGGCTGGCGGCGGGCCGTCGTAGGCCAGGTCGCGGTACACATCGTCCTCGACGACCAGCAGCTCCTCGGCGGCGGCCAGCTCCGCCAGCGCCCGGCGTCGATCGGCGGGCAGGCTTGTGCCGGTTGGGTTGTGGAAGGTTGGAACGGTGTAGAGCAGCCGCGGCCGCCGGCCGGCGGCGCGCAGCCCGGCGATGGTGGTCGCGAGCGCGCCCACGTCCAGCCCGCGATTGTCGAAAGGCACTGGCACCAGGTCGAGCGGGTGGTCGCGCAGGATGCGCACCGCCAGGTGGTAGGTCGGCGACTCGACCAGCGCGACGTCGCCGGGCCGGGTGCAGAGCGTGCAGATCTGGTCGAGCGCCTGCGAGACCCCGCCGGTGATCGCAATCTCGTCGGGCGCGGGCGCGCGGCCCTCGCTGCGCGCGATCCGCGCGATCAGCCAGTCGAGCAGCGGCCCGGCGCCCTGGTCGGCGCCGTAGTTCAGCGCGTCGGCGCCCCAGCGGTCGAGCGCCGCGGCCGCGGCCTGGCGCAGCCCGGCGACCGGCAGCAGCGCCGGGTCGGGGTGGCCCCAGCCCAGCTCCACGATGCCGGGCCGGCGGACGAGCTGGATGGTTGGCAGTTGGAGCATGGCGATCTCTCCCGCATCGACGGTGCAGCCTCGCTTTGGCCGGAAGCTTGCCGGGACAGCAGTTCGCTGGCGGCCGATTCGGCGCCTGTGCGCAGCTCAGCACGAGTATAGCATGATACCATGCCGGTGGCGCCGTCGAGTTTTGCATCCTGTCCGCCCACCCAGTATAATTGCCATGCCCGAACGTGCTGCTCATTCATCCCCGAGCTTTCCAACCCAGCATCGTCACTATTGAAATCTAAGCGATTGCCGACATGAGCGACGTGCTTCACGCGACGTGGCTGCCGTCAACCAGAAGTCTGTTTCTCTGGGGCGAGGCCGACGACGCGCCGCCGAAGAAGGGCCGGCGCGCGAAGCTGCCGGCCCACCCGTTTCCGAGCGATCCCGATCGGCTGCGCGCCCTGTTCCCGCCGGCCGTGGCCAGCAGACTGGAAGAGCACACCGCGACGCTCTGGCTGCCCTCGGTCGACTCGACGCCGCTGCCCTCGCCCGAGCTGCTGGAGACCGGCGCGCTGGCGGCGCCTGAAGGCGAGCCGCGGCTGGCCGCCTGGCGAGTCGCCGGGCTGCTGGTCCCGGTCGATCCGGCGCTGGACCTGCTGCTCGCGCCGCCGGCGGGCATGGCCGGCGCCGACATGCGGGCCTGGCGCGTGGCGGCGCTGCTGGCGATGGAGCTGCTGGCCGGCCAGCAGGTGCTGGCCGGCCTGGCGCGCGAGGGCTTCCGGCTGCGCGCGACCTGGCTCCTGCGGCCGGCGCCGGCCACCGCGCAGAAGCTAACGGCGCTGGCCCGCAGCCTGCCGCCGCTGTGCCGCGCCGCCGTGGCCGACCCGGCGGCCGCGCCAGCTCCGCGCGCGCTGCTCGACGACTTCCTGACCGCGGCGGTCGACTCGTCGATTCGCAGCTTGCCGCTCACTCTTCGCGAAGACAAGGAGACAAAGGAGACAAAGGAGCGTCCTCGTGCGATCGTCCCTACTCCTGATCTACCAGTCTCCTTGTCTCAGTCGTCGCCGGGAGGGAAGTGGCTGGCCGCGCTGACCGGCCGCGACTCGATCGTCGACCTCAAAGGCGCCGAGGCCGACGCGCTCTACAAGGCCTGGCAGGCGTGGGCCGGCCAGGGCCAGGCCGCCGGCGACGACGTGTTCCGGATCACCTTCCGCCTGGAGCCGCCCGACCGCGACGATCGCCCGTGGTCGCTGGCCTACCTGCTGCGCGCGACCGACGATCCGAGCCTGCTGGTGCCGGCCGCGCAGATCTGGCGCGAGCGCGGCGCGAGCTTCAGCTACCTCGACCGGCGCTTCGAGCACCCCCAGGAGCGTCTGCTGGCGGGGCTCGGCTATGCCGCGCGGATCTTCCCGCCGCTGGAGCAGAGCCTGCGCCAGAAGGCGCCCGACCGCGCGCTGCTCTCGGCGCAGGACACGTTCGCGTTTCTCAAGGAGGCCGCGCCGCTGCTCGAACAGAGCGGCTTCGGCGTCATGGTGCCGGCCTGGTGGCAGGGGCGCGGCGCGCGGCTCCAGGCGCGCGCCCGCGCGAAGGGCAAGGGCGCCGGTCCAAGCGCGAAGAGCCTGCTCAACTTCGACGCGCTGGTCAGCTTCAACTGGGAGCTGACGCTCGGCGGCGAGCCGATCGACCGAGCCGAGTTCGAGCGGCTGGCCCGACTCAAGCAGCCGCTGGTGCAGGTGCGCGGCCAGTGGGTCGTGCTCGACCCCGCGCAGATCGAGCAGGCGCTCAAGTTCTTCGAGCGGCGCGACGGCGAGCTGACGCTGCTCGAAGCGCTGCAGCTCGGCCTGGGCGGCGACGGGCAGCTGGCGCCCGCGGGCGTCGAGATCGCCGGGCTGGAGGCCGATGGCTGGCTGCGCGACCTGCTGGAGCGCCTGTCGGACGCGCAGAAGCTCGACCTGCTGCCGGCTCCGCATGGGCTGCACGGCCAGCTGCGCCACTACCAGCAGCGCGGCCTCTCGTGGATGGCCTTTCTGCGCCGGTTCGGGCTGGGCGCATGCCTGGCGGACGATATGGGACTGGGAAAGTGTCTAAGTGACACTTCTCTCATCGCGGTGAATGGGATCCTCCAAACAGCGGAACAGATTTGGTCATCTTACGCCGGTGAGGCTCAGTTCGATGGTGAGGGCTTCTGGGCCGATCCCAACGAGAGACTGTTGGTGAACTCAATTGATGAGAAAAGTGGCGACATTGTTCTGACTCCTGTGCGAAGGCTCTATCGGCAGCACGTTCGAGAACAATTACGAGAGATCTGCCTGGAAGATGGGAGTAAAATCACTATCACTCGCCGCCACCAGCTACTTACCGGCAAAGGATGGACGAACAATCTCAATGCAGGTGACTATGTCTGCGTTCCTGCCAAGATGCTTTGGGAAGCACAGGAAGAAGATCCTGATCTTATTACGCTCCTGGCATGGCAAATAGCCGAAGGGTATGAATCTCCTGAGTGGGCAAGTGTGAGTATTACCCAGAATGACGATGCTCGGCTCGAAAAGTTACGCCAGATAGTGAGTCGTATCGGTGAGCGATATCACATCTTGACGAATCGCCCTGCCATCCGACGCTATTCGAATGGCAGGACGCCCTATCTGACTGTGCATAGCAAGGAGTATCGGCGTTTTCTAGAGGCCAGAGGCTACCATTGGGGCAAGCTATCGCGCGAGAAGTCCATTCCCGACTTCATCATGCAATCAGGGATAGAAAGTGTGCGTCTGTTCTTGCAGAACTATTTCGAGGCCGAAGCCTCGGTTGTTCAAAGTATGCGAAGTATCGAGATTAGCACGGCATCGCCTATTTTGATCCAGCAGCTCTCTGTTCTGCTGCGTCGGTTTGGGATATGGATGCGTATAGCTTCGAAGTCAAAGCGCGCTACCAATGGGACAGGCATATTTCGAACCTACTATATCGGTGTTATTGGAGGAAATGGCGCAAGAAAGTTTTTGCGGGAAATAGGATTTGTCGGCGAGCGCAAGCAGCAGCGTCTGCGAGAGATATGTGAGCAAGACAGCAATACGAATGTCGAAGGGATTCCTGCCTCTGATCTTGTGGCCGAAGCTGTCAGGACAACCGGGCTTCCGGTACGCCATTTCGGGATGCACAACACAGTCTACCTCAACGGCTCACAACAGTTCTCACGCAGCAGTCTGGAGCGGGTTATTGCATCGATAGACCACATCCTGAGCGGTCGTGCAGAGCAGGAGTACCGCAATCTCAAGAGCTCTAAGTGGACGGCACATACGCTGACGGCCTATAGAGATCTGGATGTGCGGCAGCTGGATCATACGAGACAAAACCTGCAATGGCTGCTCGATCAGGAGGTCTTCTACTGCAGAATTAAATCGATCGAAGATGTCGAGTATGATGGATGGGTCTACGACTTTGAAATAGCTGAGCATCACAATTTTGTCGCCAACAACATCCTCTGCCATAACACGATACAGACAATCTCTGCCCTTCTGTATGCCAAGGAGCAGGCTGCCGACGAACGACCAGCCCTGGTCGTCTGCCCGACCTCGGTCGTCGGCAACTGGCAGCGCGAGCTTGGGCGTTTCGGGCCGTCGCTGCGCGTGATGGTGCATCGCGGCGGCGACCGGCAGAGCGGCGCGGTGTTCGCCCAGGCGGTCGGGCGGCACGACGTGGTGCTGACCAGCTTCCCGCTGCTGGCGCGCGACCGCGAGACGCTCGCCGCGGTCGAGTGGGGCACGGTGGTGCTCGACGAGGCGCAGAATATCAAGAACGCCGCCACCCAGCAGGCCCAGGCCGCGCGCGCGCTCAAGACCGCCGGCCGGATCGCCCTGACCGGCACGCCGGTCGAGAACCGGCTGACCGAGCTGTGGAGCATCCTGACCTTTCTCAACCCCGGCTACCTGGGCAGCGAGGCGTCGTTCAAGCGCGAGTTCGCGCGGCCGATCGAGCGCGCCGGCGACAAGGACGCGGCCGAGCGGCTGCGCAGGCTGACGTCGCCATTCGTGCTGCGGCGGCTCAAGACCGACCCGGCGATCATCGCCGACCTGCCCGAGAAGCAGGAGATGAAGGTCTACTGCCCGCTGACCCAGGAACAGGCCACGCTCTACGAGGCGGTCGTGCGCGAGGCGCTCGACAAGGTCGCGCAGGCCGAGGCAGAGGGCAACGCCATGGAGCGGCGCGGGCAGGTGCTCTCGATGCTGATGCAGCTCAAGCAGGTCTGCAACCACCCGGCCCAGTTCGCCAAGGACGGCAGCGGGCTGGCGGGTCGCTCCGGCAAGCTGAGCCGCCTGACCGAGATGCTAGAGGAGGCTTACGCCGCGGGCGACCGCGCGCTGATCTTCACGCAATTCGCCGAGATGGGCGCGATGCTCCAGAAGCACCTGCGCGAGACATTCTACGATGAGGTGCTGTTCCTGCACGGCGGCACGCCCGCCAGGGAGCGCGACCCGATGGTGCGGCGCTTCCAGGCTCCGCACGGCCCGAAGGT
>WNGB01008826.1_pt1 | contig 14254 bp, 13 predicted proteins | sample 5400681 | NCBI WGS metagenome assembly WNGB01 (sample SAMN13153367, study PRJNA577476) | soil metagenome | isolation source: 115 cm soil or saprolite under grassland replicate 2 | place: USA:California | collected 2016-06-15 | reverse complement strand
TGGTTGCCTCAACCACTTTATCGACCAATTTGTGATTCGCGCTTCCTTTGGTTGAGAAGGAAAGCATTGCCACGCGCGGTGTCGTCCCCAACAACGCGCGCCACGAATCCGCCGAAGCAATCGCAATCTCGGCCAACTCAGCCGGAGAAGGCTCAATAATGACGCCACAATCGGCAAACATCAGGGCGCCATGCTCGCCGAAGCTACCGTCGCGCAAAGCCATCAGAAAGAAACTTGAGACGAGTTTGAATCCAGGCCGTACGCCTATGCAGTGAAGCGCTGCGCGCACGGTATGAGACGTGGTATTCGTTGCTCCGGCTACCGAGCCATCCGCTTTGCCGAGCCGCACCATGAGATTTCCGTAGTAGAGCGGGTCAGCCAGTAGTGTGCGGGCTTCGTCAGCCATCAACCCTTTGGCGTGACGCATCTCATGAAAAAGCGCAGCCATCTTTTCGAAATCAGGAGCATGGCGGTGGTCTATGACTTCAACTCCGCCCAGATCGGCGCCTTCGCGTTGCGCCGTTCCGCGAACCGTTGCCTCGTCGCCCAGCAATGTGATCCGCGCCAGCCGATTTCGCGCGCAGATTGCCGCGGCTATCACGGTGCGCGGATCGTTTCCTTCGGGCAAAACAATATGCTGAAGTTTAGCGGCAGCGCGCTGGCGAATTCGCTCAAGAATTTCCATACGAAACTAAGTCTGAGCCTATGGCCGAGTTGTAAGAGAATGGTGAGTCTAGCGAACCCGCGCTGAGAGAACAAGCCGTAGCGATAGAGGGTAATGGTCCAGCTTGGCCAGTGAAATGCGATAGGTGCGGTCCGATGAGGTCAGTACCACCTCGCAGTAGCGGGTGGGTTCTGGAATCGAATTGAGCCGATTGAGCATGAATGCAACCGACCCACCCGCTACCGCGAGGTGGTACTGACCTCATCGGACCGCCCATTGTACTAAGGGCAAGCACTCAAACTGCATCAGTACCCGAGGGAGGGTAGTGGTGCACTTGGGAGTACTTCGGAAATAAGTGGACGCCATTACAGAACCGAGCGGTAGCGCCGGATGCTAAAGTCTACTTTGGCAATTGGCCCAGCCAGTAGGCTTATACTGAAGTTGACTATAGCATCCGGCCGCTGCCGCGCTCGGTTCTGTATTGAGTGTGTCCATTCAATCTTCGACCCTTCACTGGGTGTCGCTCTACTTATTAAATTGAACAGTACCGCTAGCGAAGGTCTGACGCCCAAAGTGACGCTGACTGCAGCGCGGCAACCAATAGGCACGCGTTACAAGCAGGTTGAAGTCGTGATAACTTAGCGACTCCACGCGAACCCGGCAGCCAGAATCATTTCAGGAGAATCCGATGTCTGCACTTCTAGCCAGGCGGCGACTAAAAAACCTACTGCTATTGGTTCCGAATATGCTCCTGCTTTGTGCGCGTTTGCTAACAGACTCGCGCGTGCCGGCGACGGAGCGGGCGCTGGTTGCCGGCGCGGTTGTCTATGCCATCATCCCTTTCGATCTGATACCTGACATGATCCCTTTTGTCGGGCAGATTGACGATGCCTACCTGATTGCGCTGACGTTGCTTCGCCTGATGGAGCGATCGGATCCAAAGGTGGTGCGCGAGCATTGGAGTGGTGGTGGAGATGTTGTAGAACTCGTCGGCGCCGCGGCATTCATCGCCGCCAAATTCTTGCCGCAGCGAATTCGCCGTGTACTCACCGCCCGCGTGCAAGTTGCACCCGGCAAGCTTGAGAATCTCAAGGATTTTCCCAAACCGCTGCTGGTGGCGCGGTTTGAACCTGAGGCAGTTAGCGGTGAGCGGTGAGCAGCAATGAGCAGTGGAAGGGTCGGAATCCTTTCCGACCTGACGAAATGGGAAATGAAAAGTGAGAAATGAAAAATGGAAACTGTCCGAATTTTCCATTCATCATTTTTCAATTCTCATCGGTCATTGAGAGCAATTACTGTTCACCGCTTACCGTCCACTGCTCACTGCCCACTGCTCACCGCTCTCTCAGGGCCGTCAGCAATTTATCGTGAATACCTCCGAAGCCGCCGTTGGACATAATCGCCACCACATCGCCTTCGCGAAGTTGTGGCAGCAGGTGCGCAATTATTTCATCGGCGCCGGGAACCGCAAACGCCGGCTTGTTCTGTTTTGCAATAACCCCGATTAGTTTGTGAGTGTCGAGCGACTTTCCCTTCTCCGCAACTCTGCCACTATCGAATACGCTGGCAATAACTACGTAATCAGCGGCCGAAAACGCATTAGCATATTGATCCTGAAAAACTGCCAAACGCGACGACCACGATCGCGGCTCAAACACCGCGATCAAGCGTCGCTCCCGATAGCGATTGCGCAGCCCGCGCAGTGTTTCCCGAACCGCCGTTGGATGGTGCGCGAAATCATCGATGACGATCACGCCTCGTTCCTCGCCACGGATCTCGGCGCGGCGACGAACATTCTTGAAAGTTCTGAGCGCATCAGCAATAGCATCGCGCTCAATGCCCCAGGTATTGGCGGCGATGATCACAGCCAGGCAATTAAGCAGATTGAACTCGCCGATGAGGGGGGTTTCAAATGTTTCCCAGTGTTTCCCCTCGCGCGTAACGGTAAACGTGCTCAAGTCGCCGGTGAAGTCCATCTCGCAAATGCGCCACTTCGCATCTTCGCTCGTACCGAAAGTTTCGAGTTGCGTAAAGAGTCTTTGGCCCATGGAAGCGACAACCTCGCGAACATGCGGGCTATCCCAACCGGCAATCAGACGTCCGTTGCCAGGGACAAGATTCATAAAGCGGCGAAACGCCAGCTTTACCGCCGCGAGATCGGCATAAATATCAGCGTGGTCAAATTCGATATTGTTTACAATCGCAATCTCCGGCAGATAGTGCATAAACTTGGGACCCTTATCGAAATAGGCAGTGTCATACTCATCGCCTTCGATGATGAAGTAGTCACTGTTTGTGACGCGAAAACTAACGCCGAAGTTTTGCGCCACACCGCCAATCAAGAAAGTCGGGTCCAGACCACCTTGATCCAGCAGCCAGGCAGCGATACCTGTAGTTGTAGTCTTACCGTGCGTGCCGGCAACAACGAGCGAGCGGCGGCCGCGAATGAATTCTTCTTTTACGACTTCAGCCTGCGAGCGATATAGCAGCTTGCGATTGAGCGCTGTTTCAACCTCGGCGTTCCCACGCGGAATGGCGTTGCCGACGATCACGCAGTCCGGCTTGGGATCCAGATGTTCTGCCTTGTAACCCTGCATCACCGGAATTCCGAGTGAGGCAAGCGTGGTAGACATTGGCGGGTAAACATTTTCGTCGGAACCAGTGATGCGATGCCCACGCGCCTGCAGCATTCCCGCCAGCGCGGCCATCGCGGTGCCGCAAATTCCGATTAGGTGGTAATGCATGGTTGTTCGAAAACGAGCTCAGCGCTTCGTGAGTACACATTCTCTGGATCCGAACTCGACGTCATCACGCCAATTTGTTTGTATAACCGAGACTCTCGGTTCAGGCGCGGCCCGACCATTCCGTCAGCGGCAACCGGGACGGCTTGATGCGAGCGCGGACCCGCGCAGGCACCAGACAGGCCAAGATTTGGCGTTGGATTTTGAAGTCGACGATTCTTGCGGGAGCGTGCCGGAGTAGACGCAGATAGTGGACAAGCGCAGGTAAGTTCTGCCCCAGCTCGTAATAGTTATTGGCGAGCCGACGCATCCATTCGGCCTTGCTCAATCGCCGGATAGCCGCCGGTAATTCGACCGCCGCGGCCACAAGCGCCAGATGCTTCCGCGCAACCTTATTGGCCCCCCGATACACTTTGGCCGGCGAGGTGTTACTGTCGTGCATCCGGTGCTGCACAACCGGTGCTTGAACCGCCACCACTGATGACCTTAGGGCCACACGTAGCGCGAAGTCAAAATCCTCGGCAGGCTCGACCGCCGGATCAAACATTCCGACTTCGGTTAGCACATCCCGCCTGACGATGAACGCCCCGGGCAACAGAAAGAACTCGCAAGCAATCAGCGCTGGGTACGGCGTGTCCGGTGCCAAACGAGGGGTTAAGGTGCGCTGAAGGCGCAGGCGGTGGTCCGTGAACTGCGTTTGCCCAACCACCATGCCGGCCGTCGGGTGCTCAACGGCGGCTCCGTGAAGTTGGGCCAGGGCGTCTGGTAGCAGCACGTCGTCTGAGTCGAGGAACAGCAGCCACTGTCCGCGAGCGTTCGCAATCCCGAGATTGCGCGCGGTCGAGCGCCCACCATTGGGTTGGTACAGGTATCGAAACTGCAGCAGTTGAGCAAAACCAGCCAGGGCCGCTCGCGTCTCGTCCGTCGAGCCGTCGTCCGCGACGATGATCTCGTAATCCGCGAAAGTCTGGGTCAGAACGCTCTCTACTGCCTGAACCAACAACCGCGCCCTGTTAAAGGTCGGGATAATAATGCTAACCACTAGTTCGTCTCCAACGGCTCCACAAGTTGTGTGGTCTCCGATACACGACACGTGAACAATGGCGATGCTACAGCCGGTTGGCTTGCGATAACATTTCGGGAGACGGCAAACCCTGTTTGCTTTGCGATTCCAAATCCGCTCTTACCATCTCACTCACCAGTTGGCGGAATGTGTATTCTGGTTGCCATGCTAATTCCCGTCGTGCTTTCGTTGCATCTCCAATCAGCAAGTCAACCTCGGCCGGCCGCAAATAGCGCTCATCAACACGCACGTGTTCTTCGTAATTAAGCCCTACTTCGTTGAACGCCAGCTCACAAAACTGTCGCACAGTGTGCGTTTCGCCGGTTGCGACCACGTAATCGTCGGGCGCGTCCTTTTGCAGCATAAGATGCATTGCTCGCACATAGTCTTTGGCATGACCCCAGTCGCGTTTCGCATCGAGGTTCCCCAGCCGCAGCTCGTTTACCTGCCCGAGCTTTATTTGAGCGACCGTTGATGTAATCTTGCGCGTTACGAATTCGTAGCCCCGTCGTGGTCCTTCGTGGTTGAAGAGTATGCCGCTAACACAGAACATGTTGTAAGCTTCACGATAATTTCGCGTGAGATCAAAACCGGCTACCTTGCTAATGCCATACGGCGAGCGCGGATGAAAATGCGTGCTCTCATTTTGCGGAGTTTCGCGAACCTTGCCGAACATTTCACTCGATCCGGCAAAGTAGAATCGGCAAGTCGGCTGCAACTCTCGTAGCGCTGCCAACATGTAATGGGTGCCGTTTATGTTTGTGTTCATCGTCGAAAAACCATCGCGAAAACTCTCGGCGACAAACGACTGCGCGGCGAGGTGATAACACTCGTCAAAGTGGTGTTGACTCATTACGTGGAAGATCGAAGGATAGCTCTCGAGACTCGCTGGATGCAGCGTTAGCTTGTCCAGAAGATGGGAAATGCGAGTGAATCGACGTTGTGGATCTTCTAAGGCAACGCGCCTGACCAAACCGTGAACTTCATAGCCGAGATTCAACAAGAACTCGGCTAAGTAGCTTCCGTCCTGCCCAGTTATGCCCGTGATTAAAGCTTTCTTCGTCATTGGTGTTTGACCGAGAGATTGGTCCGCCAAACCAAATTCAAAATTGTGATCCATGCGCCCATTCCGGCTGCCGGTGCCGCAGGTGGAGTTTGCGACCGCGTTAACCTAGCATCATATTAACCACTTCGCCTAAAGGCTGAGGTTGGGCAGCTTCCCAGTCACCATAGTCGTTTCAGCCAGAAAGAGAAATCTTCGTGCCCAAGTTCGAGGATCTTTTCACGCCAGCGTAAGTCCATGGTTACGCCCTGTCGAGCGCCTGCTGTTAAGCTGATAGTGATAACGAAAAATTCGGCGCACTTGAAAGGGGCCAATATTTCTTTCGTATTGTCCGTTGAGCCGTCGTCCACCGCCAATATCTTGATAGTCGGCGAACGTTTGCACAAAAACTCTCCTGACAAACTGGCCGACGTACTTCGCTCGGTTGAAAGTTGAGATGATGACGCTGACGATTGGATTCATCCTGACTAACGTCTTAAACCCTCTTTCGCCGGTTCTTGTGTCTTCAAATTCACCTGGCGGCTACAGTCGACTGCAACTTTTTTCGGAGCCAGGCCGGCAGCAGTCTGAGCGCTGAAGTCACCGCCCACCACGGGTGAGTTTTGAGCCCTTCTCCGATAAAACGCAAGGCGTAGGACCGCCCGTATACGAGCCGCTGACAACCGGTGCAGAACAGCAACGCGGCGGCGTGCCGCTCGTACCCGGCGCGATCCACTTCGGGAAGATGGTGCCAGTGGCGCTGCGTGATGCGGCAGAGTTCAAACAAAAACAGGTCGCCCTGTGAAACCGTCTTCGAGTCGTCGTGGAGCCTGAAGGAGGCCACGGTTTGACGCAGGTAATGCACCGGCGAGACCGTCAGCGCGCGACAAAGCAAGTCGTAGTCGAAGAGGTAGCGCAGACTTTCATCCAGCAGCCCCACCTCATCGCGCAGGTAGGTCGGGAAGAAAATCCCTGGCTGGTGCCAGTGTCCTTCACGGTTCCAGAACTCGACGAACTTTCGCAGTTCTATCTCGCTCTGGCGGACCAGCTCTTCTTTGCCCGATCCGGTCCAGAAGTTGAGTACGTCGCCTGCGATCAGGGCGCGCGGATGTTGTCGGTGCGCGTCGGCGACTAGAGCCAGGCTGCCGGGCATCAGCAAGTCATCGCTATTGATCCAACCCCAGATGCTGCCGGTGACTTGCTGAAGCCCCTTGTTGATCGCGTGCGACTGCCCGCGATCCGGTTCACTGACCCAATGACCGAGCCACGGCTCGTATTTCCGAATTACGTCGAGAGTTTGATCCGTCGAACCGCCATCGATTACGAAGTACTCAAGGTCCGGGTAGTCTTGCAGCAACACTGAACGGATCGTCTCCTCGATAAACTGCCCCTGATTGAAAGACGGAGTGATGATGCTGATCCGTGGCCAGGCACTACCTTCGGGCGCTGACGCCGGCAAGGGTCTGCTCGCTTGGGTCCATGGCCACCCGACCTTGCCCTCTGGCGGCGGTGGGAGTTCATTCAGTATTGGACAATCCATCAATGAATCCTGGCGCGACTACTGCCTGATAAAAACTGCGTCGGCTTGCAATACGCTCCCGTCCGCAGGGCTAAGGAGCTGGTCAAAGTTTCCCATGTATTTGAAACCCTTTTCCCTAAGGTGCTGGTAGATGTCGTCGAATAGCGGCTGCCCTTCGTAAAGCGTCTTGAAACTCACTTCGATGATGAGCATACGCGAGCGCGCAATTAAATCTTTCCCGCCTAAAAGCACTTTCTGCTCATAGCCCTGCACATCAATCTTGATAAGAATCTCTTTCTCCGCGAGCACGTCCCGCGCCACATCATCGAGCCGACGGACTTCTACCGACTCGGAGGTCACAAGCTTCGTGAACGGGAAAGATTCTTTATGCAGATCGGCCATCGCAAGCAACGAAGAGCTGGGCGAGAACTCGTTATGATGCATCTCCTGGGTCGAGTTCTCAGCGCCGAGAGCGCAGTTGAACGCGCGGAAGTTCGGAATGCCCCCCATGTTGCGCTGTAGCCGCTCGAAGGGCTCGGCCAAGGGTTCGAAAGAAATAATTGCGACGCCCGGCAAAATCTTGTGCATCATTCGCGCGAACTCGCCTTCGTGCGCGCCGACGTCAAAAACGGTGCGCAGACCCAGCGAGGTGAGCCACAAAAACCTCGTCGCCTCGGTCGGGGCGAACTGTCTCTCCCGGGTCGAATCGGGCAGCCGAACCACGTTCAACCCTACTGCGTTGAGCGGTTTTCTCACAATTGACTTAGCCAGATTATGAATATTCATCATCCTCGCGTCCGGGCGTTATTAATCAACTACCGAGCGATAAACGTCGAGCGTCTGCGCCACCGTCCGCTCCCAACTAAACTCCCGCGCCCGCTCGCGCCCGAGTTCGACGAGTCGCTCGCGCTCCGCCGGGTCATCGATTAGTGATAACAAGACATCCGCCAGGTCATCCGCCGCTGGATCAAACAACAAACCCGCGCCCCCCAGAACTTCCGGCAGGCTCGAACGGTTTGAGGCAACGACCGCCGTGCCGCACGCCATTGCTTCGACGAGTGGGATCCCGAAGCCCTCGTAGAGCGACGGGTAGACCAAGGCAATGCTGTGCCGGTAAAGCTTGGCCAACTGCGCGTCGCTCGCCTGTCCGTAATGCTCGACCCTCCTGTTCAACTTCATTTCTGTGACGTCTCGCTGCTCCGCTGCGCTGAACGGCGTTCCCACCACGCAAAGTGCGAGATCGCGGCGAGCGCCGGCAACCTTCCCGAACGCCGCCAGGAGGTTACTGAAGTTTTTATACCCGCCTCGCGCGCCGACGTACAAGAAATAAGGGCGCGAGGGAACCAGCTCTGGCCCATAAGCCATACTCTCGTTGAGTTCCGACGCGAGGTGCGTCACCCGCACACATTCTTCTCTCACGTGCGGGTAGCGTTCAAGCAAATCCTTCTTCGTATTCTCCGAAATGCAGATAATTGAGTACGCTGCTTCAACCGCCTTGCGCTTCATTTCCACAACCAGCGCGCCGTCCTTGAACTGCTTCGTGAACCGTTCGTGGATCATGTCCCATACGGTTAGCACGACAGGGCGGCGGTACGCGGCAAACTCCCGTTGCGTCAATAGCGAGTAGTAAGTCGGGTGCGCCACATCGTATTTGACCGCCGCTTCCACGCAGCAAAAGTAATACTTTTCCACGCGGCAAGAGATGCGCAGCGGGCGCCTTCGCTTGAACTTGAAGGCCCGTAAGTTAGCGTGCGCCGGGTAGTCGAGGATGTGATCTTGTGACGTCAACAGCAAGGGTACGAAATTGCCGGGCAGCCGCTTGATTAAGTTGGCAAAATAACGGTTGACCCCACCGGCGGACTGTTCCTGATAAACGTACCCGTCGTAGAAAATTCGCATTATTGGTTGATGTCCGCACCGCGCACCACTGCCTCTCCAGGTCAGCGTGCATTTCTTTCCTCAACTAACATTATGCGTCGCGCCCCTCGCGAGCTCCTAATCTGCATTACTGGGCCTGATTGTAAGATGGTCTGATGACTGAGATCTGGCGGAGGGTTACACCTCAGCGCCCGTTGCAACGCTGAACGCTAAGAGGGAGAGAACCGACCACTTGCGCTTCGTACCAGTCTATCGTCCGACGCAAGCCCTCTTCGAGGCGTACCTGTGCGTGAAAGCCGAATTTTTCCAACGCCCGTGATACGTCAAGACGTCGGCGGGGTTGACCGTCCGGCTTATCATGTTGCCAGCGAATCTCACCTTCAAAGCGGGTCAGACGCGCTATTAGCTGCAACAGGTCCGAAATCTTGATTTCGCTACCCGTGCCGATGTTGACCGGTTCACTCTCATCATACGCGGCAGCCGCGCGCACTACAGCTTCGGCGCAGTCTTCGACGTAGAGAAATTCACGTGAGGCATTTCCCGTTCCCCATGCCTCGACAAAAGCGTCTTCGTTCTCACGTGCTTCTATACATTTGCGTATGAGTGCAGGAATGACGTGCGAACTTTCAAGGTCGAAATTATCCCCCGGACCATAAAGGTTGGCAGGCAAAAGGAAGATTGAGTTGAAGCCGTACTGCTGCCGATAGCTCTGCGACTGCACCAGCATCATCTTCTTAGCTAATCCATAGGGAGCATTGGTTTCTTCGGGATAGCCATTCCAAAGGTCGCCTTCAACAAAGGGGGTTGGTGTGAATTTCGGATAGGCGCAAACTGTTCCGGTCGCAACAAACTTCTTCACGTCATGCAGGCGGGCTTGTTCTATGAGCTGGACGCCCATCATAAGATTCTCGTAAAAAAATTTTCCCGGATTTTTCTGGTTAGCGCCGATGCCGCCGACGACCGCTGCCAGGTGGATCACCATATCTGGTTGCGTTTCTTCATAGAGTCGCTTGATATTCGCTGCCTCGACCAGGTTGAATTCAGCACTGCGTGGAACGAACACTTCGACGTCTTTATAAGTCCTTAGTCGATCGACGACGAAGCGACCAAGAAAACCCGCTCCGCCGGTCACCACTACTCGTTTATATGGAAAGCTCGTGCTCAAACGTTTTCCTCAGTTATTCCACTAAGTCCTTGCGATGCTCGTCGAAACAGTATCGCCAAACACTTCATGCTCGGTCCGGCTAACCATTGCGACATCGGAGTCGACCATCAGGCGGACGAGCTCTTTGAACGTTACCTTTGGCTCCCAACCGAGTTCCCGCCTGGCTTTCGACGAATCGCCGATAAGGAGATCAACTTCTGCTGGGCGCAAATACTTCGGATCGATCTCGACGTAGTCGTGCCAGTCCAGACCAACATGTGAAAAGGCCTCGGCTAAAAATTCCTCAACTGAATGGGTCTCTCCAGTCGCGATAACGTAATCGTCGGGCTTTTCCCGCTGCAGCATCAACCACATTGCTTCGACGTATTCTCTGGCGAAGCCCCAGTCGCGTTTCGCGTCCAGATTCCCTAGATACAGCTTCTTCTGCTGCCCCGCTTTGATCCGAGCCACGGCACGCGTAATCTTTCGCGTGACAAAGGTCTCCCCGCGTCTGGGGCTTTCGTGATTGAACAGGATGCCACAGCAGGCAAAGAGATCGTACGACTCCCGATAATTAACCGTGGCCCAGTGTGCGTAGACCTTAGCGACGCCATAAGGGCTGCGCGGGTGAAAAGCTGTTGTTTCTCGCTGCGGAACTTCCTGCGCTTTGCCAAACATTTCTGAGCTGCTGGCCTGATAAAACTTCGACTTGACGCCAGTTTCGCGTATCGCTTCGAGGATGCGAATTGTGCTTAGCCCGGTGACGTCTGCGGTGTACTCGGGAATGTCAAAACTGACTCTGACGTGACTTTGGGCCGCCAGGTGATAGACCTCCTCGGGCTGAATCCGATAGAGCAATTTTATGAGGTTGGTCGAGTCGGCAATATCGCCGTAGTGCAAAAAAAGCCGCACGCCGTTGATATGCGGGTCCTTGTAGAGATGATCGATGCGGCCGGTATTAAACGTAGAGGCCCGACGAATTATGCCGTGCACCTCGTAACCTTTGCCGAGCAGGAACTCAGCAAGATAGGAGCCGTCCTGACCGGTTATTCCGGTGATAAGTGCTTTCTTCATTGAAGCGTATTCATTCCCCTGCCTGCAAAATCCTGGATTCATCCGCTACTGTGGATGGTGCTAACGAAACGTTACCGAGTTATAAGCTGTGTGTAAATGTCACATAAAGAATTCGCATCTTCCGTCTGGAAACAACGGTTGCGACAAACGGTCTCGCGGCGCAACCTCAGCGTGCGTCGGCCGCAGTTTCCTGCAAACCCTCTGTTTGACCGAAGGTTATCCTGAGATCGTTTTGCACCATCTCACGGACAATTTCAGGGAAAGTGTAGGTCGGTTTCCAGCCGAGCACCGTTCGCGCGTCACCTATCAGAGATTCAACTTCGGCAGGACGGTAGAAGCGCTCATCAACGCGAACATAGTCGCGATAGTCGAGGCCCACCTGCGAGAACGCCATTTGGCAGAATTCGCGCACAGTGTGTGACTCGCCGCTCGCCACCACAAAGTCATCAGGCGTGTGTTGCTGAAGCATCAGATGCATGGCGCGCACATAATCCTTTGAATGGCCCCAGTCGCGGCGCGCGTCAAGATTGCCTAGTGGCAGTTCAGTGCCCTGGCCGGCCTTGATCCGGGCCACGGTCGATGTGATCTTGCGTGTCACAAACTCAAACCCGCGTCGTGGCCCCTCGTGGTTGAAGAGAATTCCGCTGGCTGCAAACATTCCGTAAGCTTCGCGGTAGTTACGCATGAGTTCAAAGCCGGCAACCTTACTAATGCCGTAAGGCGAGCGCGGGTGGAACGGCGTCTCCTCGTTCTGTGGAGTTTGGCGAACCTTGCCAAACATTTCGGAGGAACCGGCGAAATAAAAACGGCACTCTGGCTGCAACTCGCGCAGCGCCGCAAGCATGTAGTGTGTCCCGTTGATGTTTGTATTCATGGTCGAGAATCCGTCGGTAAAGCTCTCGGCGACAAAAGATTGCGCGGCCAGGTGGTAACACTCGTCGAACTCATGGCGGCTCACAACTGCAAATAGCGACGGGTAGCTTTCAAGACTCGCGGCGTGTAGCTGAATGCGATCCAGCAGGTGACTGATGCGCGTGAAGCGCCGCTCTGGGTCTTCCAGCGCCACGCGGCGGACGAGACCGTGCACGTCGTATCCCAGTGATAGCAAGTGTTCCGCAAGGTAACTGCCATCCTGCCCGGTTATTCCTGTGATTAGCGCCTTCTTCAAGATATTGAGTTGCTCTGCCCGTCAAGCTATCAAGACTAGAATCTCTACACGTCCAAGTATCTCAAATCTCTAGTTATTCAACCCTTCGCACGTTTCGGCAAGTCCGATGTTAGTTCAAGCCCACGATAGAGGACAAACCTTCGAGGAGGCGCGCTCTCGAGAACTCACGTGCGACAGTCTCCCGAGCGGCCTGCCCTAAACGTGCACACAGCTTCCGATCACTCCAAAGCAGCGCAACATACTCGGCGAATTCGTCCACGTTGTCGGCAACCAGTCCGCTTTCCTGATGTTTGAGCGGGGATCTTTCAGCGGCAGCCCGAAGCGCAACCACCGCCAAACCATTAGCCATCGCTTCAACGATCTTGACCTGCTGCCCGGTCCCGCCAAACACAGGGCAGGCGCTGAAGCTCGCCTGTTGGTAGGCGCTCTTCAAGTCGGGCAGGTAGCCACGAAAGATGACCCCTTCCACCGGATCATGAGGGATGACCCCATCGTAGAAGCCTGTCACGTGTAGCTCGAAAGAGGGGCACATTGCCAGCACGCGCGGTAGGACCCGGCGCACGAAATAGAGATAACCCTGAGTGTTGAAATAATTTGGACCTATAGGAAGTAGACACGGTCCCGAATACGTGTTTGAGACGGTTGCGGGCTCTTGTGTCATCGGGATCAGAACAACCTGTGTTGAGCTCGTATGACGTCGGATAAGGTCGGCTTCCGAACGCGCGATTGCCACTGAGCAGCTATACCGGTCATAAACTCGGAACTCATGAGGGTTGACGGTCAAGGCTCGTCGTTCGAAGAAGCCTTCGTCTAGAACTTCGTCTTCGACCGCGTCCAGACACAGCGGGTTGGGAAGTGACTCGCGCACAGCTTGTTGCATCCGAGCGTTTAAAGACACCATGTCGATGGTGTCAATGACACGTACTAATGAGCTAAGTTCGCGATGATCCACCAACCTATCCCAATGGGCGTAACTCATGAAGATAACGTCCGGAGACACTATATCAACCAACCCCTTGAACCAACGCCGCATTCCGGGCGGTGTGTACAGGATCGAATCTACCGGCAATTCCGAGGCCCGAGCTCGCCTACCCGAAGCCACGCGCGCCGCTCTCCATCTCCACGTGCGCCCTTTGCGCCACCAGCGTATAAACCTTCTATCCCCAGAAGTCGGCTCGTAAATATGTACATCGCTGACGAGTGTCTGCTTCAATTCACTTACGCTCGCTGGCTCCCATTTGGTGTCCGTCGAGGAGGTCGCACTCAGCAGTGTAGCCCCACACCCCAACTCCCTAAGCCCGGCTAGAATCTCCCGACAACGTTTGTGAGCGCCGGTGCGGGGCGGCGACGGATTGTGGGGAAAGAAGACGAGAACTCTTTTCATCCGAGTCTAATAATTAACTAGGAACAAACTACCAAAGTGGCCTTGCGAAGGCCTCATCAAAGTAGAACGCGGGTCATGTTCAGTGAACCCAGTGCCGCGTCTCACAATGAAAATTGACTAACGGGTGAGCCTTCTGATCAACTTCTTTCCGAGCGTGGCAAACTCGCCGCGCCGCACGTGCGCGATCGCACGCCCCGTCGAGGTAGCAGGAATGGAAGGATCGATGAATTCAACGTTGCCATTAACTAAGTGAATCATGCCCTGGCGCTCCACAAAAGGTTGGTCCGTCCAATCACCCCACTCGCTCCCTTCGCCAATCTTTCTGAAGATAGCTGTGCGGGGAGCAAAATCAACCACCAGTTCCCACTCCGGTTGTTCGAGCATGAAGTTCTTAAGCACGGATCCCGTCCACAAGGTCGTATCGTCGACGATCAAGAACCCGTTTAACTTCAGTTTACCGGCAACGTAAAACCCAGTGCTGTCCAAGATAATCAGTAAAGCGGACTTGGACAGGTTAGTTACTAAGCTTTCGGACATCACTTATTCAGGCGCAGATCCGAGCCCCTCCGGTTAAGCC
>WNGB01010040.1_pt1 | contig 14256 bp, 15 predicted proteins | sample 5400681 | NCBI WGS metagenome assembly WNGB01 (sample SAMN13153367, study PRJNA577476) | soil metagenome | isolation source: 115 cm soil or saprolite under grassland replicate 2 | place: USA:California | collected 2016-06-15 | reverse complement strand
AGGCGGCTGCCGTTGCCGGGGGTGGCACCCGGGATCCATCCGATGCGGTTCGGCGACACCGCCGCCGCAATCGAATGGCTGAAGGCCGAACGGGCCAACCTCCTCGCCGCCGTGTTGCGTGCCGCGCAGGAGGGTCCCAAACCGTTTGCGTGGCACATGGCGGACCGGCTCCGTACGTTCCTGTGGTACACCTCGGACCGGGAACTGTGGGAGTCGTCCACCCGCGCCGCCCTACACGCCGCCCGGAACGAATCGTGCCGGCCGGCCGAGGCGCTGATGTTGACCAGCCTGGGCACGGCGGCCCGCTACTTCGCTGACCCGCACGGCGCGATCCACTGGTACGAGCAGGCGTTGGCGCTCAACCGCGAGATCGGCGACCGGCCTCGGGAAGCGACGATCCTGGTCAACCTCGCCCACGCGCACGACACCGTCGGGCATGTGAACGTGGCGGAAGACCTGTACCGCAAGGCGTTGCACATCGAACGCGAGGTTGGTGTCACGGCCGGGCCGGCCCTCGCGGGCCTGGGCACGCTATGCCATGAGCGCGGACGTCTGGACGAGGCCGTCGAATACCTCACCGAGGCGACCCGGACCGACGACGGTCAACGGCAGTTCAGGCTGGGACACCTGTCCGCGGTATACCTCGACCTCGGGCAGCTGGACCGGGCGCGCAGTTACGCGACCAGAGCGCGGGATCTCAGCCGGGAGCTGGGCGACACCTCCGCCGAAGCGGCGAGCCTGTGCCAGCTCGCCCGGGTACTCGTCGAAGCGGGGGACGAACAGGGCGCTCCCCTGGCCCGTGAAGTCCTGACGCTGGCGCGCAAACTCGGCGATCGGACGTACGAGACGGACGCTCTTCTCACTCTGGCGGCAGCGGTCCGCGACGCGGCGCCGGCCCAGGCCGCGGAGTTCGCCGACACCGCTCTGCGGATGGCGCGCCAGAGCGCCGACTGTCTTGCCCAGATACGGGCCCTCACCGAACTCGCCGAGGCCCGTCGGCGCCTCGGCGACTTCACTGCCGCGCACAGCCACGGGCGCGATGCGGCCGCGCTCGCCCGTCAGAGCGGGTTCCGGCTGGCCGAAGCCCGTGCCCAGCGGACGATCGACGAGGCCGTGTCGTCAAGCGGATCAGTCACGGCGGAGCGGGAACCGGCGACGGGGGACGGGGGATCGCCCCGCCGCCGGCGATTGCGGTGACAGCCATTCCGCGGCCCTAGGCAGGAAGCGACACTCCACCGATCTCGTCCTGCGTCCCCGCCACGCTGATGGGGGCGAAGGGGCCGCTCCCGGTCGTGGCGATGGAGCCGGCGAGTGTGCAGCGGATGGAGCCGCTCCGGAACCCGGCCGGAACATCGAACACCACGGAGAACGCGGGGAGTTCGGCGTCGGCGCGCGCCACGTTCACGTTCACGATCTCCGGTCTGGACCGGATGACCGTGCGGTCAGTCAGGGTGAGCGAGAAACTTCGCGCGGCGTCCAACCGCATCGCGAAACTCTCGACCGCCATCACCCTCACCGCCATCAGCAGCCAGCCCCGGCCGGGCCGGGCCCAACCACGGCCGGCGTCCCACGGCACGAGGCTGACCGACTCTTTGAGGTAGAACGCCTGGCCGGACATCAACGCGACCGCGGGTTCAGCCTTTATGTCTTGCTTACGAACCGGGTAGAAAAGCGGCTCGGCGTCGGCCCGCTCGCCGGTGCGCAGGTGCAGCGACTGGGGGTGGCCCCCTTTCTGGTCTAGCACGAGCAACGGATCGCCGCCGGGCGGCACGCTGACGACGATGATGGCGTTGTTCTCCACGTTTCCCAGGGACACCGCCGCGGCAGATCCCAGCCGCACCGACGCGTCGACAAGTCCGATGCCGACGCCGGTGTCGCCGTTCACGGTGTCCCCCGGCTTTGCGACCAGGTGGGCGACGACAAATTCGTGTCCGTCCGCGGCTTGCAGCACGGTCGATGCCGTCCAGCCGCTGGGCATCGGTCCGAGCGCCGACGTCGCCCGGATCGAGGCGAAGGACGCCCCCGGCGATTGGCTGACCGTGAACTCCCGCGTGACCGCGACCCCATCGAGCCCCGCGTAGTAGCGGGGGCCGACCACGTAGGCCCGATCCCGGGGTGGTGTCTCGGCTTTCTGGTACGCACCCAGGTACGCGCCGGCCGGCATGGTGACCACGCCGATGTAGTCGGCCGAGGCCACCCGGACGACCGGCGGTGCGGGCGGCGAGGTCGAGGTGGGACTCGGCGTACTCGACGAGGGCCTGGGCGCGGGGCCTCCACATCCCGCGGCGCCGACGGCCAGCGCGATGCCCAGCGCGACGGCCAGCAATGTTGTGCGGTGCGGCGAAGACCCTGCCGGCTCGTTCATACCGCGACGGTACGGGCACCTCGTCACGCATTCGCCATCCGACCGATACTCGTCGACCGCGGTCTTCGCGCGCAGTGTCCGTCAGTAGCCACTCGTCGGCGCGGCTTGGCCGGTGGACCACGCCCACGCCGCGATACCGACCCGATTGCGGACGCCCAGCTTGCTCTGGATGTTGGCAATGTGGGTCTTGACCGTACTCGGCGAGATGGTGAGCTGGCCGGCGATCTCGGCGTTGGTATGGCCACCTGCTACCGCCCGGACGATCTGGTGTTCGCAGGCAGTCAGCGGCACAGTGGTTCCGGGTGCCTCGGGTGGTGTCAGCACGCGGCGGAGCAGCCGGACGGTGAGCTGTGAGCTGATCAACGTATCCCCGGCCCGGGCGGCCCGGATCGCCTCGATGAGCAGTGTCGGGCCGGAGCGCTTGAGCAGGAAGCCGCAGGCGCCATTGCGATCGCCGCCACGGCGTACGCGTCGAGATCGAAGGTCGTCACCACGATCACCTGGATGGGGGCCACGACGTCCGGTCCGGCGAGCCGACGGGTCAGTTCCAGGCCGTCCATGCCCGGCATCCGGATGTCGGCGAGCACCACGTCGGGTCGCAGGACGCGGGCCAGTTCCTGGGCGGCGTCACCTGTACCGGCCTCACCGACCACGGTCATGTCGGGCTGACTGTCCAGGACCAGCCGGTACCCGATGCGGACGTTCTCCTGGTCGTCGGCGAGCAAGATCCGGGTGACCACGTCAGCCATCGTGCCGCGCCGTCGCACTGTCATCCGGTAGCGGCAGCAACGCGCCACCCGCAAGCCGTCCGCGGCGGCACCCGCGGTCAGGGTTCCCCCGAGCGACTCGACGCGCTCGCGCAAGCCGGCCAAGCCGACCCCGCCCGGCCGTCCGGCCCGCAGCGACCTTAGATTGGCCCTATCGGGCGGGCTGTCATTGGCCACCGACACTGGCGCTGCACCGCGAGGTCGGCAGCCGGTACGGCGAGGCAATGACGCTGATCAATTGGGCCGACCTGCATCACGACGCGGGCCGATACGACCAAGCACTGGCAACCGCGACAGCAGCCCTGGCACTCGCGCGAGACAGCGATGACGTCGGCAACCAGGTCGCCGCACTCGGGATACTCGGCGCCGCGCAGCAGGGCCTCGGCGACTCGTCCGCGGGCATCGTCCACTACCTCGAGGCGATCGCGTTGTCCTCCACGCGAGTCCACGGTATGCACCACGCTCGCGCCCATGTCGGTCTCGCCGGCGGCCTCCTCAGTCTCGGACAGCGGCAGGAGGCCTGCCGCCACGCCCGGCAGGCGCTGAAGATCAGCCGCCTGGCCGGGTACCGATTGTTGGAAGGAGACGCTCTCGCCGCGCTCGCGGAGATCCACCTCGCCGGTGAGGACCTCGACGAAGCCGCCCGGCTCGCCCAGGAGGCGCTCGCGATACATCGGAAGACTGGATATCGGCTCGGAGCCACCCAGGCGTTGGCGCTGCTCGACCAAGCCGCGGTGCCAGCACACCCGTAGCGCGCTCCTGGCGTCAAAGGTGGTCTTGCGGTGGCGGGCGTTCGGCGGTGATTGGTCCTGGGGCGTGACGGCTTTCGGCATCGCAGCCGGCGCTCTCCTAGGTCCTTTGTAGACGGTCGCGGTGGTGGTTTGTTCAGGTGCCGGGTGTGGGGAGCGCGGCCAGCCGGGTGAACGCAGCCGAGCACCCGCATGCCCAACCACACCACAACCATCAGCGTTGACCACGATCTTCGAACGCGACCCGGTACGCGTCACCCTGGTAAGTGCCTTCCGTTCTGGTCCTTCGACAAGTCAGATCATCCCAGAACGGAAGGCACTTCCTATCTCTTGATCCACTATCCGGACAGCCTTACTGAAGGGCCCGGGCTAACGGACAAACGTCCTACGAGGGCCCACCGGCGCCGTCGTCCGGTGTCGCGTGGCCGGAGCCGGCGCGTTCCCCGCCGCCACTATTTTCGTCCGCGGAGTAGCCGGTCGACGCGGTCAGCCGGTCGGCGGGTGAGACGACGGAATCGAAGGGACGAGCGATGTCCGCCGGTGGCGTGGCCGCCGGCGCTATCACCACCGGGACTGCCAGCCCGAGGATGGCTAGCAGCGAGCGGAATGCATGGAGCTTGAACACGATCGCCTCCTGTAGCGCTGGGATCTGGTCTGTCACCATCGAACCGGGCGGTCACATTCAGCTGCCATCGAACTTGTATTCAATCACTCATCTGAGGTGAAAGCGGCGGCGCCAGGTCTTGGCCGATCCCTTTTGAGGATGGCGGTATGGCACCTGAATTGACCGTGATCGCCCCAGCCGAGAGCGTGTCCACCGACGAGTGGGCAGCGCTGCAGACCGACCGCCTGCGTGCGGCTGGTGTGGAGGCCGGTGGCGGGCTCACCCCGCGATGACATACCAGGGCTGCCCACCACGACCAAGACCGATCTATGGAAGCACTATCCTACGGCATGCTGGCTGTTCCGCTGGACCGGGTGGTGTGCCTGCAAGGATCGTCGGGCACTGGCGTGCGGCCAGTTGCCCCGCGCTGAGGCAGGCAAGGCGATCCGGGTCATCCGGTAGGAAGGTGGAGAACCGCCCCTGCCACTCCTGGGGCTGCTCGTCAGATAGTCCCGCCTGTCCTACTCACATCGCGTCGATCGGATGCGGAGCGGTCGGCCGGGCCGCGCCCGCCAGCAGTAGGGTGCGGCCGCGATGTCTGCCAGTTAGCGGTCATAGAACTGCTTGCTGCCGTCGAGCACGTCGACCCCGGCGGTACCGAGGCTGGTGAACGCGTGTGGTGCGTCGGGAAGGATACGACGCCAGTTGTCCCGAACGGCCCCGCCGAGCTTGCTGAGACACGCCACGATCTCCTGCTCCTGGGCGTCGGTTGTCTTGCGCAGCCTGGTCATCAGGTCCGACATCGACGAGATGACCGGGGGTACCGTCGCGCCGCCGATCGGGCCCTTCGGGATGTTGTCGCCACCCAGTCCCAGGATGCCGCCCGCGCCCTGCAACACCTCAGCGAGTATCGGCGTCGCACCACCCTCGGAGGCCAACTCCACCAGAACCGCTGCGATCGCGCCGGCGACCGTGAGCGCGACCTGGAGCGTCGTCCGCGAGGGAAACTTCGCCGCGTCCAGCACCTCCAGTACCTTGAGCGCCTGCTGGCCGATCTCCCACACGTCGGTGAGCATCCGCCGGCGCACCTCCAGGTGCATCTCGAGGGTGATCGCCAGCGCGATGGCCAGTTCGCGCTGCAACTGGACCGACGTCTCGAACCCGTTGACATAGCTGGAGAACGCCTCCGCTGCCGGACCGTCCCAGTTCTTCATGTGTACGCCGATGAAGGCGGTCATCTGCTTGACCGGCACCGTCCCGGACAACGCACTGGTCAGCAGCGGGTTGGCGAGCTTGCCACCCTGCTGGGCGACCGCGAGGCTGGGCTGCATTGTGACCGCCGCCCGGTACAACGTCTCCACCATGCCGTTGGCCAGGTCGGGGTCTGGCACCGAGAATGCGGTAAACAGGGCTGGGACGTCGGCGTACATCTGCTCCGCATACCGGCGGATGTTGCCGCCGTCGTCGGGGGCGCCCGAGGTCGGCGGCTGGTAATTCCTGTTGGTCAGTGGCGTTTGGTACGTGCGGTAGCGGGTCGCGTCGTTGTGCGCGTACCGCTGGGCCTCGGCGTAGGAATCGCCCTGGCTCATCGTTACCGCGACAGCCTTGTCGCGCACCTGAAGGCCGAGACCGCGCAGGTCGTCCCGGCTGCGGTACTGGTAACCCATGACGGCCTTCCTAGTGGTCGTGGTGGACGACGCGGGGCGCCGGTGCCGGCGGCCTCTCCGCCGGGTCCACGATCGGTGGCCCGTTGCGCCACGCCTGTTCGAGGCTCGTGGCGGCCGCCGCGTCGCTCGCCGCATAGGCCTCGACGATGTGCAGCATGACCGCACCGGCGGTGTCCAGGTTGTTCGCCACCATGCCGAGGACGAGGGCTAGGTCGTCGCGCAGGGATGACCACGGCCCGCGGACCTGACACATCCCGCCGTCCGGCTGTTGGAAGGCAACCTCGTCGCGATCTGCCGTGTTGGCGACCGCGCGGTTCAGCGTGAAGTATGTGTGTTCCAGCTGCGGCAGGTCGACCGCCCCGATCATTTTCAACTCGGACAGGTCCGCCGCCAGTTGATATCCGCTGAGGCTCATCGACGCATCACCCGATCCCGTCGACGGCCGGGGCCAGCCGTACCGCAGAATGCCGGCGCAACCGCGGCAGGCCGATGTCGTAGATCTCGTCAGTGAGGAAGATGACCTGCGTCCGGTAGTCCGCGAGCATGTCGCTCACCGCGCTGTCGAACTCGGCCAGGAAATCCTGCTCGGTCAGCGCGCGCAACGCCCCCGGCCGGATCGCCACCTCCCACCGGACGAGGGCACGGCTGCGCACCTCCAACCACCCGCCAGCTGAGGCACCAGAGGCGGTGAGCCGTTCCAGACGATCGCGGAACCGGCGGCCGTTCTCCTCCTCGTCCTTTGCCGGCTCCCCGAGAAAGCTCTCCACGACCTCGGCATGCTCACGCAGGTAACGGGTCCAGATGCGGGCGCCGAGCTCGGCGAGCTGGTGACCGAGCTCCGGCTCGGTGTACCCGCGAAATCCACCTGGTGCGAACCGGACCTCGACCCTGCCGCTACCGCCACGGGCGTCTGCCTCGATGTTGCCGTCCGGCGACCGTGTTGTGACCGCGAGCCGAACCAGCCGGTCGGTGAGTGTTCCCATGACGTCGGAACCTATCGACGGGCAGTCACTCATTTCACATCTGTCCGCTATCCGTGTGGCACCGCCCTGTGTCGGGACCGGCCCGCGCGTGAGGGACCAGGCTCGCCCGGCTGAGACGCTCGCCGAATTGGTGCGATGCAACCGATGCGTCCCTTGGTCGAGGAATGTGAGAGGCATGGAGGCAATTGCTCCATCGTTCACTGGCGTGAATCCTCGCCGGCGAGTTCCCGCAGTGCCACACCGACCAGCGCGACGTCGGGCAGGAAGCCGAAGATTCGTGAGTCGGACCCGGCCCGCAGCGCCACCCCGCGATTCGGTCCCAGTCCTCCAGCGCGGTCAGGTCGCCACCAGCGATGTTGTCCGAGGCGCTGAAGTCGTACCGTATGTAGTCCGACGGTGTTGAGCAGGGTGACATCGAACAGCCCGCGGCGTTGGGTCGGCCCGATTTCCCCACAGCAGCGCGGCCTGTCGGCATGCCAGGTGCACCTGTGCGATGAGAGCGGGCACCGCGCAGGCAAGCACGATGCCCTTAATGACCGGGCTGATGAGCAGCAAACAACGCAACGAATCCCACGAGAGTTGAAGGCGCCGCGCAGTCCGCCGAAAGCACCGTCGACGAGTTGGCTCGCGAACAAACCCGGATGGTCGGTGCCTGCGGCCGGCGGGCACGCTTGCCGTTTCCCGCGCGCACAGCGGGAGCGGCTCGCGCGGGCGACGGCGGCCGGGCGGTCGCATCGGCCGCCATCGCCGGCGATGCTCGGTCGGATCAGAAAGACGAACCGCTCGACTCAAGCCGGTCGTCGCCGAGGTCGGCGATGCCGTCCATACCGGTACCGACCATGGCGAGGCCCCAGTCGTGGCTGACCTTGATGCCTAGGTGGTCGCCAAGGTTGGCGGCAATCCCGGTGCCTTCCATCACCGAATAGATCGCGCACACGGCCCGGGACACGTCGTCGAAGATGTCCAGCTTCGGCCAGCCGGAGGACCCTCCGGCGGGTTGAAGCGGGCGCAGGACCCACTCCTCCGGCGACGCCGCAACCGGTTCCAGGGCGGTCTGGGTCATGTACTGCTCCTTCCTTTGTGGTGTTCAGGCTCCGCGCCGGCGGCGCGGAGTGCGGTGCGAAACGAGTACTCACGCTGCAGCGCGCGGGTGAATGCCAGTTGGTCGGCGAAGCCGAGCGAGCGGGCATACTCGCCAAGATCGGCCGGCAGGTCGACGCCGCGTGCCGCGCAGAACCAGCGCACGAGATCCACGCTGGGCAGGTCGATCGGCGTGGCCGGGTCGGCCAGACCGTGCGCGGCCAGGAACCCCCGCTTTTGGCGAACCCGCTGGGCGAAGTCGGGGTAGCGACCGTCGACGCGCAGCTGGCTGCGCAGGTGAATGTCCAGGCCCTCGACCACTCGCGCTTCGACACGCTGGAGCACGTGCTCCTCGCGGATCAACGCGGTGAACTGGCCGACACCGAGGTGGTTGTCGGCAAGCCACTGCCGGGTGGAGGCCGGATCGTTCAGCGCACGCGAGCGCCGAAACCGGTCGGCGGCGCTGCGAAGATCGGCGTCGGTGGTGTCATCGCCCATACGGGCGTTCTCGCGTATTGCAAGGCATCTGGCCATTGCCCGCCCGCGCACGCCGGCGTACACATCCGGCTCGAGCCGCAGCTCATCGAGCAGGTCCTCCAGGGTGACGTCGGCGGCCGCATCGGCGCCGCCATCGGGGGCGTCGAGGACCAACTCGCCAGCCGAGCGACGCAGTCGCTCGAAGAAGTGGGTGTGTTCGAAGGCGAACGTCGCTGGCTGCGTCGCATCCGCCGTGCCGAGGTCGCTGCGGATGCGACGCAGCATTGCCAGTGCATCGGCACGCTTTTGGTCGATGCGATGATCAGGCAGCCATGCCGCAAGTTCGCCGAGTTCGCAGTTGGACAGCCCCGCTGTCGCGCCGGGCGGGTGAACCAGACGGTAGCCGCGAAGTGGGTAGAACACCTCTTTGATCAAAGTCGTGAGACGGGCACCGGCGTCGGCACTGATAACACCGTCGGCCGTGGCCCTCGCGAAGGTCCGCCGGATGTTGACCATCGCCTCCGATGTCGGCGCGAATCCGTCCTCCGCGCCCGCATGGGCCACTGCCACCTCGTCGTCATCTTCGAGGAGCCCGTCACGATATGCCTCGAACACCGAACCGACGCCGCGCATGCCGAAGACCGCAAGCTCGGCCGCGCGCAACGCGCCCATACTCGCGCTGCCGTAGACTGCCACCCCCTGGCTCAGTGCCCACAGGATCTCCTTGTGCCATACGGCCGGAACATCCTGAAATCGTCCGTCGATGATGCCGATCGCGGTTGGCCGCTTCAGCGTCACCCGGTACACGTCGCCCTGTGACACCGGCGGGAGGAAGACCGCGTCAATTTCCCTGCGACCGGTCGCCGCGTCGAGGGTCGGCCCACTAAAGACATAGACCGTCATTGCCGCGCCGCCAGCCAAGCCCGCGCCCGCTCGCGAGGCCGGTATCCGGTGGCGGACTCGGCGAACTCGAGCGACGGCGCGATCGCCCGCACCACCGGGATGTCAAACTCTTCCCTGGTCAAATCCACCAGAACGACCTCGTCGACGCCCACCGCGCGTAAGCTCGCCACCTCCAATGCGACGTCCTCCTCGAACGAGTCGTGTTCAAAGGTCGGTGCATCCTGGAACACCCGAGTTGCGTCGCCTTCAGTTACCGCGGCCCACAACGCCGTAAGCGCCCGCCGGTCACGTGAACGCTCGTACTGCGTACGGAACATGTCGTCGCGGGATCCCGCAATCATCGTCAGTCGGCTCTGCACCGCCTCGGTCAACGCCCGCAGCAGCGCGACCTCCCGGCGCGGATGGCAGCCGTGCCCGCCAGCCGCGTAGAGCGGCAGCACCGCATGATCGGGGTTCTCCGCGATGTCACAGGTGAAACAGGGCAGCCCCACGTCGGAAGTGACATCGTGAACTACCACCCCGATCCCCGCCTCGGCGAGCCGGTCGAGTACCTCGCGACAACCGGGATCGGCGACTGTCTGGAGATCCAGCCGGGCGGCTCGGCGCTCCGCGGTTGGCAGCAGCGACCACAATGCGACCGCGTCGCGCTCCACGAGCTCGCAGATGGCGTGACTGGCGGCCTCCAGCAAATGGTTGCCTGACGCCAAGCCATTCGATGTCCGGTCGAACATGACCAACCCGGCACTGCACCGGGCCTGGGCACTCAAGGAAGGGCTGCGCACCGTGTTCGCCATCGCCCGGCGCAGCCCACCCGAGGCGATCGAGGCCCTCGACCGGTGGATCAGCTGGGCTCGCCGCTGCCGGCTGCCCCAGTTCGTCAAGCTGGCCCACCGCGTGGTCCGCCACCGTGATGCGATCGTCGCCGCGATCAACCACCGATTGTCCAACGCCCTCATCGAGTCAATGAACACCAAGATCCGCTTGATTGTCCGGATGGCATTCGGGTTCCACTCCGCCGAAGCCATCATCGCCCTGGCCATGCTCAGCCTCGGTGGCCACCGACCGACACTCCCCACCGGATAGGCCACAGATACACCCACGGATCAATCAGGAGAGCCTCAATTGAGGTTCTGCCAGTTGCTCCACGTTCCATTGGGACTGCTCTGCCAGGTCGTGTAGAGCGAACCGTCCCCGCCCACGACAAAGACCTGCAACCGGCCGTCAGCATTACGCGCCACCACCAGATCCTCAGACAACGCGGTACCGCCCGCGCTGCGCCAGTCACCCCAGGTCCCGTTCGGACTCGTCTGCCACTTGTGACACAACACTCCATCACCACCGACGACGAACAACTCCAAACGGCCATCCAGGTTCGCACCAACCACCGGCGCCCGCACATCACGACCGCCCAGGCTCAACCACCCACTCCACGCCCCGTTCACCCCGGTCTGCCAGGTCGTGTGGACGGCGCCGTTGCTACGCAGTGCGAACGCCTCCAGCCGGCCGTCGGCGTTGGCCGCGACCGCGAGTTGCCGACCTCGAAAGTCGACCGAGTAGCCGGGTGTGTGGCCTACGGCGTCGGCGAGCACACTGAAGTCGGAATAGTTCGTGGCAGGCTTCGGCGAGCCCCAGTCAAGCTGGGCCAACACCCGCAGGGCCGGCGACACTCCGCTGGCGACGCGGCCCTCGCTCTCCGCGTATGGCGCGTCGGCCCAGATCGCCAGCTCCGCGCCGCGCAGCTGGCTGTCGCCTTCGGCGAGCGTGCGCGCGTTGGCGAACAGACCCGGGCGGAAGCTGCTGTACATTGCGGCCGGATCGGGCTTCCAACCGGTACCGAGCACATAGTAGAGGTAGTCGCCGTTGGCGTTGAGGATCTGCTGGCCACGCCCGGCGAGCTGGTCCGGGCTCATTCCCGCGTCCGCCCAGTGTTCCACCTCGATGTCGGTGTTGACACTGACCTTGGCACCGCCCCACAGACCGTCGTTCCATATTCGTAGCCGATGTCCTTGCGCTTTCACCAGGTCGTCGACGTAGTTGATGAAACCGAGGTAGGTGTCCGGCCCGCTCGCGCCGGCACCGTAGCGCGTCCGGGCGTACTGCTGGAGCTGCGGATAGTTGGCGTACTCGTCGGGCGTGAGATATTCGTCTGCCCCCACGTGCCAGACAGCGCCGGGGAACAACGGAAGGTACTCGTTCACCAGGTCGGCCGCGAACGTGTACACGGCCGGCTTGCTGAGATCGATCTTGCTGTGATTCACTGCGCCCGATGCGGAGACCAGCTTCAGCTCGGGATGGTTGGCGAGCAATGCGCCCATGTGTGCGGGCATGTCGATCTCGGGCACAACGGTGACGTGGTAGCGGCGCGCCAGAGCAAGAAGGTCCCCGATTTCCTGCTTGGTGTAGTGGGGCATGGACACGACTTCCGGGTGAGTGCTGGACTCGATTCGAAATCCTTGATCGTCGCACAGGTGCCAGTGGAAGACGTTCATCTTGAGATACGACCGGTCGCGGATATGACTGGCCAGCCACCTTGTGGTGTAGTATTTGCGGCCGTTGTCCACCATCAGGCCCCGCTCGCGATAGCGCGGCCAATCGCGCACCGTGCCGCCAGGGATGGTGCGGCTCTGGTGGATCAGTTGCACAAGGGTACAGCTGGCCTCGAATGCCCCATCCGCGGTTCGGGCGGACGCTGTCGTCTTCGGACCCACCTCCAGCCGATAGCCCTCGTCGCCGAGCTCGGTGTCGGTGGAACCGAGCGTGAAATAGAGATCGCCGTCCAGAACTGCCTGAGCCGTGCCGGTGACCACCGCGACCGACACACCGGCCACCGACCGCAGGTCGTCGGCGAACGTCGCCGCGGGATCGGCGAGCTGACCGGCGTAGGCGTCGTCGACAACGATCCGGCTGCCCGGGCCGAAGGTGTAGCTGCCCTCGCCCGGTATCCACTGCTGAACCGCCGGCAGTACGTTGGGGGCGCCTGCCGCGTAGGCCGGCGCTGGGCCGACGAGTGATGCGCTGGCAGCAAGCAGGCATCCTGCCGCGACGAGAGCGGGTCGACGCATGTTGCGTTCCCTTCGGTGCTGTGGCGGCTTCGGGGCTTCGTTGTGAGGTAGGCGGCCCTGGGGTGCTCGTCGGTGGTCGTTGGTGAAGTTAGGCGAAGACCGTGCGACCCGGATCCAACCAACCGTTGGCCACCACCCGCGGGGTACCCCAGTTGAAGTTCATCCCGTCGATGTTCGGGAACGCCCGCACCTCACCGTTGAGGTCCAACGCGATCAGGTCGTCACGACCGTCACCGTCCAGGTCGGCGAAGACCGTCCGATCCGGGTCGGTCCAGCCGTTGGCCACCACCCGCGGTTCGCCCCAGTTGAAGTTCATCCCGTCGATGTTCGGGAAGGCCCGTACCTCACCGTTGACGTCCAACGCGATCAGGTCGTCACGACCATCGCCGTTGAGATCGGCGAACACCGTCCGACCCGGGTCGGTCCAGCCGTTGGGGATCCAACCAACCGTTGGCCACCACCCGCGGGGTACCCCAGTTGAAGTTCATCCCGTCGATGTTCGGGAACGCCCGCACCTCACCGTTGACGTCCAACGCGATCAGGTCGTCACGACCGTCACCGTCCAGGTCGGCGAACACCGTCCGACCCGGATCCAACCAACCGTTGGCCACCACCCGCGGGGTACCCCAGTTGAAGTTCATCCCGTCAATGTTCGGGAACGCCCGCACCTCACCGTTGACGTCCAACGCGACCAGGTCATCACGAGCATCCCCTGACAGGGAGGCGCCGCCTTCGGTGGCGTTCACATACCGGTACGGCTTGAACAGCACACGACGGTAGCCGGCTTCAGACCACCGGCGATGCATCGTGTGCGGCGGCGTCTGTTCGTAGATGAAGAAGTCACCGCCGACGCCGCTGACCCAACGGTCGAACAAAACGACGTGTGAACCGTTCACCGGATTGGCCGGGTTGTGGTACAGCAACATGTCGCCAGGCCGCAGATCGTTGTACGCAATCGCGGTCCCAATGGTGTTCAGGTCGCCGGTCCAGTAGTTGCGGTTGGTCTTCCATGCCATCGAGACGTAGCCGGAGCAGTCGGTGCGGTAGCCGTCGCGGAACGCGCTCTGACTGTATGACACGGGTACCGTAAGCCACGCCTGCGCGCGGGCCAGGATCTCGCTTCTGCTGATGGGTGGCCCAGCGCTCACTGTGGCAGTCGAGTCGGCGGGCCTTCCACCCGGCTGCAAGGGGCGCCCCGACCCGTCGACGCCCTGCGGGCGCGGAGTCTGCGAGCTGTCGCTCGATGATGGCGTCTTGTCCACGGCGCTGGCAACAGTCAATCCGCCGAAGGTCACCGCCATCAAGCCAAGCGCCAGAACGGTGGTTCGAACAGCTCGCCGTGAAAGCCGACTGACCAGGGCTTTCCGTGATTTCAACAATCGCGTCCTCTCATCAGCGGGGGTGCGTCCGGCCAGGTCCGAAACGCTGACCTGTGCGGTCACTCAGGATGCCGGCATAGGCCGGAACCTGCGTTCCGCGTAATTCTGGCGGGCTAGAGCACGAATCAGGGGTCTGAGCTGCGGGTATGCGGGAGTGCACGCGGACGGGGCGTGTCTCTAGGGGTTGGAGCCCCTCAGGTGGGTGTCAGCGGGGTCGGTC